>Ga0316217_10000104_pt1 | contig 127104 bp, 133 predicted proteins | sample 1anoAmetaG_FD_203633 | JGI IMG/M metagenome (GOLD analysis project Ga0316217, IMG submission 203633) | Freshwater microbial communities from Trout Bog Lake, Wisconsin, USA - 1anoA | ecosystem: Environmental > Aquatic > Freshwater > Lake > Hypolimnion/Profundal zone | place: USA: Wisconsin... | reverse complement strand
GAAAGAACTCTCGACTCGTTCTCCTTAAAGAACGCGCCCAATTCCTCCTTCGTAAAGGGAGAAGACATGATTACCTCATGAAAGTATTAATAGGTAAAGAAGAAAAGAAATCAGTATAACAAAACTCACAGTATCTAATCAGAAGATTAGATATTAAACGGAATATCTATCTACTTGCTTGGTCCGTATCTGTGAGTTTAATATGCTGATTATATTACTATGAAAGAGTATTACCATTGTGAAGATTAATGTTCTTTCCGTCCTTCATACCACGATACCAAGCATGATTATCAATGGATGTAGAACTTTCTTTTCCAGGTATGACATTACCAACAGTCTTATTAATAAAGGTATCAACCTTTTTAGACTGTTCCTCTAATTTTATTAAACCAAAGGATGTAATGGTAGTGTCTTTAAGTGCTACTTTTCTCATTTCATCAAGACGCTTTCCGATTGTATAGATAGCGCCAAGATACCAGCTATCAGAATATACCCTACCCATTTTCTTTGGAGCTATATTCCAAAGCTGTTGGATAGTGTAATTCAACATAGCACGAACATTCTGTATGTCGGAGTCTCTACCGAAGATAACAAGGCCGATACCATGATAGTTAAGTATCTTACAATCATTGTGTAGAGCCAATACTTGACAGATATTAGATTGCCAGAGTGCTACTTTCTTGGCAGCTACGAGAGGAATACCATCCTTGATAATTTGTTCATCAGTGAAGGTATTACCGCAAGCTAAACACTCTGCCACAGAGAGTTTGTATTCAAGGATGATCTTCTGAGCCCGTGTTAATGCTATGGCAGCTTCATTCTCATTATTACTTTGAGACAAAGCTAACAACTTTGCTACCTTTTCTTTGATAGCAAGTAGAGCATCCTTATTAATCATACCAGTTTCTCCAGGCTAATGTGTGCTTTACAAGACAGTCTTAAATACTATACCAAGTATTCAGTATCTGTCTGCTAAAGCATACACGGATTCACCAATCCGTATGTATATGACTGGACATATACATAATAATTTATGGGTTTCCAGTCCCATCTTACTCTCATCTCATTGTATGTCCTTTCTACAAGGTGTGGTGAGTGTGTGTCTTTGGGCGAAAATCGTTAGGGCTTTACTATTATCATGTAGGGAGAGTGTGTATTAATACCACATCTGTTCATGAACATAATAAAACCCTGACCGCCTATCTAAGCACGGTCAGGATCTTCTGTCTTGTCTTACTCGTTGTCGAGGTCCAGGGGATTTTCATCCGTGCTGGAAGTCTCGGGCTTGTTTCCCTCGGCTTTCTTGGGTTCCTTGGCCTTCTTCAGGCGGAACTGGCCCAGGGTATCCTTGCCGTTCTCCGTGGCAATCTTGTGCGCCTCGGCGCGAGCCGCCGTGAGATAGCCGGAAATCTCCAGGGTATCCGGGATCTCCCCGGAAACTCCAGCCTTGACTAGAAGCATACGGGCCAGCAGCCCGGTCAAGGTATCGTCAACCTTGCGGATCACGGGACCGCTTGCCGTCTCCCTGGTCGCATCGTATTCAGCGACCATCTTGTCCACGATGGAGAAGGTATCCTTGAGGATGCTATTGTCGCTCTTTGCCGCGCTATTCAGGAGCGGCATCTGGAGAGCGACGAGCTTGGAAATCACATCCTCGGGAACCACGGCCACCGAGCCAGCCAGGTTCTTGTATTCACTCACGGTCTGAGTGAAGATAGCGGAGGGCTTCTTTCCCTTCGCTGGAGTGTAAATCTCGTGGAAGTAAAGATAGGGAACCTTGCGTTCCGCATCTTCATCCACATTGATAGATACCTTGCCGATCAAGGTATTGATATTGAAAAGTTCCTTCATGGTTTATCCTCCCATGATAACAGGTTATCGAACCTGTTAGATTAAACTACTAAATTACCAAAGATAAAGAATTGAACCGATTGAAAGGCCGATGATACCTTGACCCTTACCATCGTTTCCTTTCCTTTCCTTTGTTCTCATACCTTAGATTTGAACAGAGCAAACCACGGCTCAACCATGACCACTTGATGCTCATATAGTTATATTCTTAAATGGTCATATAGTTATGGCACGATTATTGCTGGCAAGCAAAGACCATGCCACATTCCTTTATGCTTTTGAAGGAATATTCCCGGAAAGTTATACAGAAAAAACTCCCGCCATATAACCCCATAGTGATATAGTCTTACATTCATATAACTATATAATTATGTGGTGCTGGACGGCATTAGAAAACATCTCACAAAAAATTTTTCGCTTTTCTAAGAGCCCATTTCTCATAACTCCTTGTCTTCCTTTATATTAATCGGCTGCTGGTTATTTTAATACGCTTTTCAAATTTCATTAACCCCGGCTTTTTCTTCATTCCTTTTTAACTTTTATTGTCTCACAAGACTTTATAAATAATCCTCGCTTAAAAGCGAAAATTTTTTATATTCGCTCTGGGAGAAATATCATTTTAAAACAAATCTCATCTCTTTACAGTAATTTTTGGGTCTTTAATTATTATTTGTAAATGTCTTGGTTTTGTATTACCGAGCCAACTAAAATCAACAGAAACATGAACTACAAATAAACCACTAATTTCCATTGTCTCATACTTTTCATTCTTACTTTTATATGAAACTATTTCAATAGCATTAACATGTGTAGTAGATGGCTGCTGTAAAAATAAAAACTCCTTACAATACTCTAAAGCATTATATATGGAATTATCCTCTATATCATGAAAAGATAATACTATAGTATTGTTAGTAGTGTTTTCTACTACTTCATAACAACTTAATCTTAAATTATCAAGATGGGTTTTAAAAGGTTCTTCTAAATTTTCATTATTATAGAAAAACACTTCAAACCTATTTATTTTATGTATATCTTGGGTATAATCCATTTTATTCTTTAGTTCTTAAAATGTACTCTAATGTTTGGTATGTACTCTAACTTATTCTCTAACACGGGAATTACAACCCATTCTACATTAAAAGCTGCTAATTCCTTTGGCGTCCCATCAGAATTTTTAAGACTGTTAAACTTATTAAATATAGACATTATTTCTTCTATTCTTGTCATAGTTTCTTCTTTCTTTAAATTATACCCTTCAGCTTGAATAGAACCACCAAATTCTGCGGATACATCAACCATCTCTTGTATAATATCTTCTTTCTTTGTCTTTCTACTGGCCATATTATTTCTTTCTTATTTTAAGTTTTATTAATTATGGTCTCATTAAATACTCTAAACCATTTGCTTTTATTATGTCATCAGTTAATGATATGTGTAAAACACTTATAATCTTTTTAAGGTCTTCTAAATCTTGTATCTTATCTGCGTCTATTTCTCTATATGTACTTCCCGATGATATAACATATGTTTGAGCTTTTGGTACGCGATTACCATTAGCATCCGTTTCATGAGTATTATCATCCCAAATATCAAAATTATAATCCTTATGATATTTTTCATTTGGTTTTAACTTTTTAGACGATGGTTTCATTTTCTTTATTCTCTATAATTACAATTTCATATAAATGATTTTTTGTTGTTATTACATCTTTAGTAAACCAATCAAAAAAGAATTCAGCAGACGCCCTTCGTTCAAAAGGTTTTTTAGTTAGATATTCTCCAGTACTTAAATTTAGTATGTTATACATAGTCTTTATTAACTTTCTATAATTTCAAAATAATGTAAATATAGTGTTTCTAAATTAGGGTTTTTAGGTAAATATTCTGAACATAACATTTTAACAAATGCTATATGTACATCTAATGTTGCTAAAGCTTTAGCATATTCAGAAAACTCGTTTTGGCCGTTAATACTGTAATATTCTCCATTACGTAAGTCTAAGATTTTATAAACCATAATAAATAATCCTCTTCTGTAGCAAAATCTACCTCTACCCATTTATAGCTTGACTTTTCATAAGGAAACCCATTAGAATGTCTAACTTTTTCTCTTATATACGCAAACTCTAACCATCTTGTTTCAGTATTTACAAAATAACGTCTTGGATATAATAAAAACTTTTTAACAATTCTTTCCTTCTTTCCTTCTTTCCTTCTTTACATCTTCTGGACCTAATCTTTTTGTTCCCCATCTCATACTACTTTTCCGCCTTTACTATGTCAAACATGTATTCCCTATCTGTAGGTTGTTTATATTCTTTACCTCCACAATATATAGTAGATGATGTTGATGTACTATAATTAGGAGAATATTGAATATTACACATACTAATCTTTCTTCTGATATCCATGTAGGTTTCCCACTGTTTATGAATATGTTTTTCTAAGTATTCATGAGCGGCCTGTTCAGAAACAAAAGTATAATCATCTAAATACTCACCAGTACTTAAGTTTAAAATTCTATAAAATTGTATAGGTTCGTGTTGAAATCTATATTTACTAAATATAGACATATCACCTTGAATGTTCGAGTTTATGTATATTTTAGCCATCAATTTCTACAATCTCAAAATACTCTAATAATAATTTTAAAGAGCTTTCATTATTATACCAATAAATCAAGTTCTCTATGTCTTGTTTTGCGCTTTCTTTATTATAATAAATTTTATCTACAAGATGGTTATAGTTTTTTGAATAGCTAAGAAGATATTCACCTTCTACTAGACTAAGAACTTTATATGCCATTATCTTCAACCTCTATAATCTCAAAATGTTCTTTTATAGTTGTAGGTAATTTTCTATTACGGCCTCTCCAATAAACTATTGATACTATTTCTAATTCTGCAGCCTCTTTAGTTTGAAAGACTCTAGGAAAAGAATAGGCGAAATCGTCAGCAAAATCTAGTAGATAATCTCCTTCAACTAAATCAAGTATTTTATATTTAATGGGATTTGGTTCCATACAAAACCTCTAAATATATATCGGACAGAGGCTTTCCAGTCCGAAGGGAATTCATCAATTAATTTTATATACATATATTAAAAGAGATAGCTATGAGCCTGTTTGATGAAAATGCCTTTAATCCATATGACGAGCGCCTTTATACTGAAGCTGGATTACCTGATGTTATTAATGAAAATGTAAATCCTGCTACCCTATCAGAAAAACTAAACCAACTCATTACCGGTATGGATGATTTAAAAGGCATGTCCAGCGGCCTTGGAACATCTCCAGAATGGACATACAGACATAATGAGGCTCTCATTAAATCTCTTAATGCTTTTAAGTATTATTGCGAATTATTAAAAGACGATTTACACAAATATAACAAACTCGTATAATTATGGTAATAAGCAAATTAAACAATTATCAGTTTATTAGATTAGCTCTTTTAACAGAAGAGGAAAAACAGGCTATTCGAGTAATGAAGCCTATTCCTTTAATTAGAGAAACTCCTAAATCTAATACAAATGTTTTAGACTATAATGATGACCAAGAAGAAGAGGACGACGAAGCTGCTTTTGAAAAAGCAAGAGAACGTCATCTAAACCTTATTAAACAGGATGCTATAGCTGGATTAGATGACGCTATTAAATCTGGATTATTTAATCAGGATACAAAAGATAGCTTATTAAATCATGTTATAGCTATTACAAAAAATATAATGGATATGGATAGAGATGAAGAACATCGCTGGTTAACAGATGCTGAATATGACAACCTTGTTAGAGATGTTGTTGAAACTACCTATAATAGTTTAGTCTATAAAATAGGTCATATTCCAGATGATATCATGCCTTATTAGGTTAACTTGTTGTCCAACAGAGAGATACAGAATATGTAGTATGGGCTTGGCGGGACTTTATATAAGGTAATTAAATATATGGCCAACATTAAATACTTAAAATCATTGAAACCGTATGCTATTACATTGTATACTGGTCGTACTGATATACCAACATGTTTGTTAGTATCACCTATACAAAACTCTCTTTTACTATATACAGATATAGTAAATATGGACTCTACATCTACTAATTACAATGTAAATCTAATCAATCAATATATTAGTAATAATATATTAACGGAAATATTATTACCAGCTGATGTTGAGGTACCATCAATACCTACTCCACCAAGCGGACCACAATTCTTAATTATTCAAGCTCCAGGAAACATTCTTTAAGGTCTATTAAATGTCTATTAACAATATCTACTATTTAGACCAATTTACACAAAATATATATAAAACCGATTCTGACCAAACAACTACTATTACTATAGAGAATGTAGCTTCATTAGCTGGAACCGAAGGTTTGATTAATCTTCAGACAGATAGTGCTACTAACTTTTATTTATTTGGAGATACTGCTGAAGTATATACAAGACCGGTAGATGGTGATACCTGGACTAAAATACTTGATTTAACCACACAATCTTCTTTATTATCTATTGCTTCTGGAGATGCTAATTATAAATTAGGAACTCTTAATATATTAGATAGTAAAATTAGATGTCCTTTCGTTACGCCAGATGGTAATATTTACATTGCTTATTCGCCGGTAAATAATTTAGACAGCGGTGTTTATAATGTTAGTGTTCTTCATTATACTGGTGGAACTTCTTGGGAACTTTTAGTTCAATTACCACAAGAACAGTTTGTTGGTTTTGCTGATTTATTTGATAGTACAATAGCCTTAAAAACAACCAGTAAAAATCAAAATTATAGTCATTGTAATAAAATAACTACTATACATGGTAGCACTTTAAGTACTATATTAGCCCCTGGTACTGGAGTTAGGCCATTAATATCTCCAATATTTGATGCTAATGTTAGTGATGGTATAAATATTAATATTTTATATCAAACTATTTTACCTTCTGGTGAAATGATACTTTTAACTGTAGATAAGTTAATAAGAGTTTCTACCAGCGGTGTGATAACTTCATATGCCATGGCGGCAAGTTCTGGATTAACTATTGGCAATTTTGGTGCGTTTGGTACTATAACAGGTAATTATCTTGTATTTTATACTGGTTGGGAAACACCACAAACAACATCATATAAATATACAGTTATAAGTTTAGTAAGTAATACAATTACACATACTGGTAATTGGACAATTTCTAACGCTACATTTATACAGGCTATCGGTTTAAATAATAATACCGTATTAATAATGTCAAACAATGCCTCTGGCTCTTGTTATATTTTTGACGTAGTTGCTTATACTCAAACAGCAACTACCTCTCATGTTAATACAGGATTAAGTAATATAGTTTCATCCTATATATTATCATCTACTAATGATATGATAATGTCTATACCTGGTATTTCTGGTTTAGCCTATTTTAATATCACTAATGCTACCTGGACTATACATACTACAAGCCCTGCTATATATGCTGGAAATGCTTTTTATGTCTTAGGCGATGGTACTTTTATGGTCGGAATATCTGGCTATAATTATGGTATATATAATCCAGCTACTTTTACAATTACACAACAATATACAATGACACCTGTCGGAAATGATTATTCTGCTCCAACTTTGGGCGGAACTTATCCAACAGCTACAGTAGCCTCTGGTACAGATTTATACATATTAAGTTCGTTTTATCATTGTATTTATAAGTTCAGTTCTGGTACGTATTCAAGATTAGAGTTTGTAGATTTACAACATGATACGAGAATACCAAGTTTAGCAGCTACTTTAGGACTTTCTGTATTAGATAGTAATACTATAGAAATGAAGTTTTTTGATATTGCTACCGGAAGAGTAAACGCATCTACAATATCTTATACTTTAACAGATACTATTCCAGCTGTTTCTAATATACAAGGTATAACAGGAATATCATTAAATGAACTATATTGTGTTGGACTAAAAGGGTTTTCAGATGGTATGTTTAGTCCTTCTGGCGGCACAGTAGGGATTAATGGGGTTGTAGGAGACTATGGAGATAGTGGAACTTACTCTGACCCAAACAGTCTTGATTTTACTTCATATATTTATAAATGGAATGGTAGCTCTTGGTCTGTTTTATATACTATATCAGATCCAGATTTAATATTAAACATATCTAATTCTAATACCAATCAAGCGCAGTATTTTCCATTCTTAATGTCTTGTAGATATAATAGTTCTTCAGCATTAGAAATAGTTATGCTTCGAGATACACCAGATACTGTATTTCTTTATACAAATGGTACTATAGCAACTGCTGTTATGGAAGCTGTTCCAGACAGTCAAAATATATTCAATGGCACAGAAGCGCCATCTATACCATTTGTAGCTAATCAAGACTTATCTGCTGCTGTTCCATTAGCTGTTATTTCAGGTGGAGATGTATTTCCAGCACCTTTTGACGCCTTTACAGATTATGCTCAAGCAAGATTAGTTTATCGTTCTGATTTAGGTTTATATTGTCTAATTAGAAACAACGAATTTTACTATACTACAATCTTTCCAGCTAATTATACCAGTGCTGCTATACCAGTATCAGCGGGTAAGAGCTATTATTTAAGTTTACCAATATCTACAGACGCTACTGTTAATTTACAAGGTAATGTAGGTAATGTAAATAGTCATTTAACAGCTACTATAGAAAATATGTCTAATACAGAAATGGATATAAAAATTGATGTAGCTTCTGGTGTTAATAATAGCACGGGTGTTATGACAATTACTCCAGAGGCCGCTATTGGTGGAGCATTTACTGGAACATCTGCCGCATCACAAATAATATCTTTTATAGTCCCACCAACCCCAGCAGCAAAATACTATCCACAACAAGTAGATAATCCAACACAATTTCAAACCTTATATAAATCTGAAACTACATTATATTGTACAAGCTCTTTAGAATTAGTATCAAGCACAGATAGTGGAACTACCTGGACAGTTTTAGACACATTTACACCACCGGCTTATAATTATTCAGGTAGTAATTGGACTACAGCTGAACCTATACTTTCTATATGTGAAAATAGTACAATAGGTGCTATAGCTACATCTATAGCTGGTATACAAAAACCGAACTCTTTCTGGAAATCAGTGTCAGCCTTCCCAGGTTCTCCAGTTCCTTCTGGAACATTACCTTCAAATGATGTTCCTTATGCTTCTGCCACTGTCATTGCTTTACCTTATAACGCAGCTGGGTCTATAACAACAGAAAGTCCTGTATACGGCAACACGTATTGTAATGTATATAGATTTGATTTAACCCAATATTCTGCTATTAATATAAATGTAACTAATGGAACTTCTTGGCAAGCTTATACAGAAATATATAACTTAATAGGTTCACCGAGTAATTATACATCTACTTATATTACAGACCAGTATGATAATGGTAATGGTACTGATATAAACCCAACTATTTCAATAGAACTTAATCCAGGGTCGTATTATTTTGTAATTTCCGGCGATCTTGAGAATGGTCCTCCAGCAGTAGCTACTGGTAGTTATACATTACAAATTTCAGCAACGGGTGTAGCGGGAACTCCAGTTAGTGTTGAACAATTAGTTTATAATGGAACACAATATATAGCATTAACTGGACCTACAAATAACGATTACCAAACTAATATAGGATATTCAACAGATTTAGTTAATTTTACCTTATTTACAGACCCAAATACTGGATTAGCTTATACAAACCCTAATTCCGTTTATTTTCCATATAATACTTTACATGTTGGGGCAAATGGAACAACTATGGCTTGTTTGGGTTCTTTAGTATTAAAGATAAGTTCAGCTGGTGTAGCAACTGTACCAACTGGCATATCAGGGCAAAGCTCTAATGGTGAACAATCTTCTTTTGCTACAGATGGTTCTGGCAATTGGATTATGTCCATACAAGGTGGAAACATTTATAGTAGCTCTAATGATGGAAATACTTGGACAGATATTACAAGTACTGTACATAGTATATATACAAGCCATTCTGTTAGTACTACTATACCTTTGTTTATAGAATATGTAAACTCAAAGTTTATAATTATGGGAGTAATACCGCCGCTTCCAGGAACTAACATGAATGTTATTCAATCAACATCTGTTAATTTCTCTACTGGAATTACATTCTATGGAAACGTGACTACAAATGCCTTACTTGGATACTCAAGCTTGAAAGCTGTAGGAACAACATTAGTCATGACAACAACTGACCATGTAGTTGTATCAACAAATAGCGGACAAACTTGGGCTTAAATAGTAATCGTTGCTCTACTATTGATTTCATCTAAATCAATGGAAGATACTTTCCAAGTATTATCTTCTGTATATGTTTCTTTCGTAATTTGAGAACCATATAGTTTTCTTGGCTCAAATTGACCATCTTTATCTTTTAAAGCTATCAATGGGCATATTTGTTCTATAAAACAGCTAATAGTTAGATGCTGTTCTTTACATGTAAACTTTTCATATCTATTAACCATAACTATACCCTAATCATTAAACATATATCGCATTTCATCTTTATTATCTGTTCCTGGAAGGTACCCTCTTGTATTTATCCCTGGTTGTATCTCTATAAATCTATATTCGCTTAAAGGAATATGTAGTGTTGGGCCATTAGATTGAAGCCATTGACCAAACCATTGCCTTGCTTCCAACTCTGTATTAAATTGAAAATATGTATTTATATCTGAATTATAGGTCAAAATATCTTCTGGACAACTGGCTCTATGTAAAAATATAGCTTTCCAATTTTGATATTTTGACTTGTCTAATATAACCATTATACCGTACATTTTATTCCTTTATATACTCATCAAGAATAGCCATTAAAAATCCGGCGGTATATTTAATACTGTATATGTATTTTTAAGATTAGGCCCATATTCTACTATTTTAAACTTATCTTTTCCTGGTAATGGTCTTGGTAATGCTAATCTTAATCTATTATTGCGGCGAAGTTGATACCATTGAGTAAACCATGTTTGAGCATCTTGTTGTGTGTCAAACATATAGTATTTATTTGGGTCTGTGTTAGGTTTAAATAATTCATATTCATTATCTGCTTTAGATAATATAATTGTATTCTCTACTTGAAAAAGAGCACAGTGATTATCGTCTAACGTGACTAAAATTACATATGACATTTAATCTATTATCCTAAAATCATCTGGAACTTCTATATTAGTATTAAAGGTTTCATCTTTTGTTGTTGTAATAGTTATATTACTTCCTGGTATTTCTTTTATTACAAATCTATCAATAGGCGGCATCCAACGACCTTGAGATTTTCTTTGTCTATACCATTGATTAAACCATTCTTGAGCTTGTTGTTCTGTATTAAAAGAATACCAAGTAGAACTATCAGGATTATATTGAAAAATCTGGTCTTCGTGAAAACAGGTATGTAAAAACCATTTACCCATTTTTCTTTGCGGGTCAGGTTCTACAAGTATTCCAAACATTTATTCCTTTCCAATGCCCATTTTGCCCAAACTGGATCATATGTATGATAATTACCATTATGTGCTATTTTATGGCATTTTGGGCATAATGTAATCAAATTAGAAAAATCTTCTGTTTTATCTGGATATTGCTTTACTGGTAAAATATGATGTATAATCAAATTATTAGGTTTTTCTAAACACATACAACAAGTAAAATTATCTCTTTTAAGTATTTCTGGTTTTATTACACAAGAAATATATCTACGTATACCAAATTTTTCTTTAAATAAAGGATCTAATAATGCTTTCTGTTTTTTATAATCAGAAGTTCTTTTTATAATAGCATCTTTATTATTTTTATAATACTCTTTAGTATAATTTTTCCAATATAGTTTTAATTCTTCTTTATGAAGGTCTTGATATTTCTTACTTTGAATATTTAAAGCTTCTTTATTCTTAAGATAATGTTCATGATTATAAGAAGTTTTTTTATCCTTATTTACTCTATTTAACTCATTTGTACACATTTTACAATAAACATGAACCCCATCCGATCTTTTCTTATTTTTGTGGTATTCGGAAAGCTCTTTTTCTAATTTACATCTAAAACAAGTTTTCATATTAATTATTTGATTTTAAAAGAGTTGGAATTACTTGTTGTTTATTTTTACCATCTACAATACTAGCATGAACCCAGTACACACCAGACGAAGTATGCTCCAATATTAATTGGTTCCAGATTAAATTAGAGTTTTTAATTTTATTAAAGGCTTCTAATGGCGTCATATTAGAAGGAACCATATCCAGAGCCCGTGCCAATACATGTTCTGACGTTGGCACACCACGAACTGCTGTGTTTAATGCTTCACAACGGTATCCAGAATCGACTGGAAGAGGAACGCCGCCTAAAAGCTCTCTAATAGGTTCAAATAGGTTTTGGGCCGTATATTTAGCTGTTTCTAATAACTCATCTGGTAATGAATTATCAATCCCATCTCTTGTAGCTGTATTAGACTTTACAAAGTCTTCTAAAGTTAAATGGTCTGATAGATTTGTCATTTATACCTCAATTCTTGAAATAATACTATTTATTTTATCTATACTTATTTCTAAATCTATATTAGATGATAATAAAGAAGCAGCTAATGGAACTAAACAAGGAATTGGTCTACCTTTGTCTTCACCGATAGTATCATCTCTTAAAATAGGACTTAATCTGCTTTCTAAAAGCCCTAAAAGGGAATAAATAGTTTTAATCTTATCGTTTAAATGCTTAATTTCTGTCTCTACTTGAGTTTGAGAAACATCACAAGGAGCCAAATAAGGTTTTTCTATATATGTTTCATTTACAACTATTTCGGAAGCCGTAGATGGTGGTGTAGGCTTATTAAACTTGCTTGGGTAAATAGTTGGTTCGCCTTTTGTTATAGTTGGTCTCGTAGTCATTATTAAATCTCCTAATTGTATATCGGATAGAGACTTGTAAAGTTGAAAGGTTTTTTCAAATTAATTATAGAAGGTTTATATGCGACACGATGAGTTTACAGAGTTGCTTTATGAAGACATAAATAAAGCAGGAATAGAGGTTGAAGATCCCGAATTGCGAGTAGTTGGATTAGGGGATTTGAGATTGTCTTTTATTAAGCAAAGAATAAAAGAAATTGTCGCAGAAATAGATAAAAATGTTAGAATTGGTAATTGGAATGATGTCCAATACCATGCTTTTAGAAACGGTAGTTTAAAAGCTTATCTTGATACAGTTTTAAAATATGAAAAAGACTTGGAAAACCGTGCTAACTAAAAAACTAAATGTAAATACTTTTGTAAAACCTTCTTTATTGAAAGAAGCTTTACATGCTTTACCAGTAAATCCTCCTGGTATTATACAACAAGCTAATAAGTTTAGTCCAGCATATTGGTATAATAAGCTAAACTTACCTAAATTAGAACAAGATTTTGATTTACCAAATAAAATACTATTACATATAATAGATATCGAGTCTAAAGGAAATCCAAATGCCGAGTCTGGTATGGGCGCAAAAGGTTTGTTTGGTGTAATTCCAGGTAAAAGCGGTTTTAATGGAGATATAAATAACCCAGAAGAAACAGCTATTTTCGTAGCTAAAACTTTAAAATACTTAATAGACCATTTTGGTAGTGTAGAAAAAGGTTTGGCCGCATATAATTGGGGTATGGGTAATTTAGCTAAAAAAGGCTTAAATAATGCCCCAAGTCAAACTAAAAACTATCTAAACTTTTTTAGACAAAAACAAATACTCCCAAACGGAAGTAATGTAAATATATTAAACAGAGATTAAATCATTCGTTTTAATGCTTCTTCTTTAGCATATCGAAGTTCGTGTTGTAAATCAACAATAACATTGTCTTTATATTCTAACTGTTCTTTTAGCATAAGAATAACTTCTTTTGACATTTCGGCTGAATGTTTATAATTATTATTATCATGTTCGCAAGTAGATATAAAAGCCTCCAATAAGAATAAAGCTTCTAATACATCGGATACGTTTTCTGTTGCCCCAACATTAGCTTTATTAGATAAGTACGTTCTTATTTTTGATATTTGCGCTTCTATATGTTTTTCCATAATTACCTCTTATTAAAACCGCGTAGCCATGCTTCTGATTTTACATCATCTGTTTTAGGTGTATTCGGTGATTTATATGGGTTATCATATATAGTTTTTCCGTCTAAACTTGCTTTTGCGCCTTCATCAAACGGATAACTCGTAATGGTTTCAGATATGTTGGGTTTCTGTGGCATGTTTTCTCCTCTAATTATATATCGTTCAGTCGCTTTCCAATTCGAAAAAATATCACAAATTAAATGTATACGACAAGGATTGTAGCATTATGGCCTTTGAAAAAATACACCAGTATTTAAAAGAAGAAAAAGAAACCTTAACATCTCCATTAGATTATTTATATGAAAAAATTGAAGTAGGTGGTAAATCAGAACCTACTTTAAGTGATAAAGAAGTAGATAAATTAGAAACAGAAACTCCACATCAAGAAGAAGAAACCAGTAAAGATAAATCAGAAGACTATGGGCAAGAATGTATTATAGATTTACATGAAGTTCCTATGGAACTATTTACTTCCAAGCTTATAGACGATTTTGCTAAAGATTTAACAGAAAAAATTGGTATGAGGGCTGGCCCCGCGCATAGTTGGGGAACTATAGGTGATGAAGGTAAATATAAAGACCACCCTAAAAAAGATGGCTTATCACATGTTCAGTTTTTATGGGAAAGTAGTATAGTAATTCATGCGTTAGATGAAATACAAAAAGTATTTATTAATGTATTTTCATGTAAGAAGTTTGATGCTAATATAGTAAAAGAGTTTGCTTTAGAAACCTTTAAGGGTAAGCTCGCAAATGAAACTAATATCGTTCGTAAATAAGAAAGTAGAGTGAGATGGACAACCCTCCCAGTAGTTTGAATGGCGTAATGATAATTCCCACAGGTTTAGCCTGTGCTCATGGCGGGGACGCCGCATACTTACCAGGAATAAAATTAATAGCTTCTTGTGTAAATAAATTAATAGTAAACCCTAATGCTGTGAATGCCAGCGATATAAATGAGATGCCAACAAATTGTTTATATACAGAAGGTTCCACTATTGATAGATTTCTTGAAGGTATTGTAAATCTTAAAGAAACGAAAACGCATAATAAGATTTTATGTGTTATTAATTCTCCAACAGAGCCTAAAAATCTTAATGCCATAAATGCCGCTATATGGGGTCTTGGTGCCGATATTACATTATTAGAATTAGAAACGCCTTTGATATTAAACGCTTTTATTAATTCAGACGGTAGTGCTGGTGGTGAGGTTATTGGTTATAAAGAACTTATTCATCAAGTAAGAGATTTAGATTTTGACATCTTAACTATACTTACTCCAATAAACTGTGATGAAAAAATAGTAAAAAAGTATTGGGATGGTGAACTTTTAGTAAATCCTTGGGGCGCTGTAGAAAGTAAATTAAGTAAACTTGTTTCGGTAGCTTTAAATAAACAGGCTGTACATTCTCCTACAGTAGATTTTGAAATTGAAGAGTCTGATGGTTTATTATATAATAAAATTGTTGTAAAACAAACACAAGCACCAGAAATGATTAGTCTTACTTTTGCTTTTTGTATGTTTAAAGGCGCTCATAGGGCACCAAAAATTGATATAGATAAAGATTGTAGAAATCTCTCTAATACAGATATAGATTTTTTATTAACGCCTATAGATTGTTGGGGAAAACCGCATGAAGCTTGCTTTGAAAATAACATTCCTATTATAGTAGTTAGAGAAAATACCACTTGTTTTAAAAACTTTAAATACCCAGAAAAAACTAATGGTAAACTTATCTTTGTTCAAAATTATCTTGAGGCTGCTGGTGTTATAATGTGTATGAATTCTGGTGTAAATCATCATCTTATAACTTTGAATTAATTTTATGCGTTTACAACAAAACCAATTTATTCGTCAAATACTATTAGAAGATGCCAGATTAATGGTAGGGTCAAGGGTTTATTTTGATGGAACTACATGGGAAGCTGTTGAACAAAAAACAGACGGTTGGTTATGGAGAGTTGTAAGTGGAAGAAATCCAAACTGGAACCCAGAAGTAGACACAAAGTTTTTTAGGTTTCCAGGAAGCGTATTTGCTAATTCTATTTATAATCAGCCTAATGTAGATAATAGTTATGTAACTAATGGAAAACAAGAAGTAAAAGATACAAGAAAACCCGTTATAGTATCTTTACCTCCAGGAGTTGTAGATGAAGAGTCGGCTTTTAATTATAGTATAAAAAACCCAGGTAATGTAGATGTTGAAAATGTCTTTTCTAATAATCCTAAATTATCTTATGACTACGCAAGAACAGTAAATAAAGAGTTTATAGCTGGAGAAAATGCTATAAAAACTGTACCAGAATTAGCATCAAGATACGCTATAAATGTATTAAACAGACGCTGGCCAGAGGCAGAAGAAATTATACGAACAAATCCTTTAGCCTGGGATAGCTATAAAATAAAGTTTAGGATACCATAAATATACAAGGGTTTGAATTAAGTTTATGGTTAAAATGCTTGTTAGAAACTTAAAACCTTATTCGGTTGTTGCCTTTAGTTGGAACAGCCGATTTAATAGTATAAGTTTTAAACCTAATGAAGTTAAAGATTTGACAGGTATTCAAATAGAAGATCCTTCTGAAACTTTTAAACAGTTTGTGAAAGACTATGTAAACACAAACATTTTAACATTAATACCAATTTATGAAATTGTACCAATTCCAACCAACGGATATTTCGATTATGGATATATTTCGGATGGATATTTTTCTGATAGCGCATAATGACTAATTTGAATATACCTTTAACTCTACGACTTGTAAAAAACGCAGAATTGAGCTGGGCCGAAGGTGATAATAATTTTACGGCTTTAGCTGATGCTATAAATACAGTTAATATAGGTAAAGGCAGACAAGGTATAGTTGTATCAACAGGCTCATTAAATAATAATCAAACAGCAACATTAGTATGTCAATTATCGGACTCTTGCGATATTATATCTATAGGTTCTTCTTCTGATGCTTGGATTAGAATATATTCAACAGAAGCTGCTCTAATAGCCGATTCCACAAGATTATACAATACTGACCCTCTTCCAGGAACTGGTTTAATAGTAGAAGTTGAGACATACTCTCCAAGTAATTTAAATATAAACTTATCTCCTATACCATTTTTTAGTAATACTGACACTCCTATAAGTAATAATGCTTATATTTCTGTAACAAACATTCGTTCAGATTATTCTGGTGTTATTCAAGTAGCAATAACGTATTTACCACAAGAAGATTTAACTGGTTCTGGTCCTCAAGGTGCTGTTGGACCTACAGGATTTCAAGGACCGCAAGGTTTTACTGGAACCACTGGAATAACAGGCAATACTGGATTTGGTAATACTGGTATGACTGGTAATTCTGGACCTACCGGACCTACCGGAGCAACTGTTGGTGGAACTGGTAATACTGGTATGACTGGCCCAACTGGCCAAGCCGGTGTTCCTGGACAAAGTATAACAGGAAATACTGGGCCACAAGGTATCGCTGGTAGTACTGGTGTAACTGGTCCTACAGGTGCTACTGCTGGTAATACTGGACAAACAGGACAGACAGGTGCTACTGGCGTAACTGGGCCTACAGGTGCTACTGTTGGCGGAACTGGGCCTACAGGTGCTACAGGTTCTCCAGGTTTATTAGGAGCTACTGGTACTATTGGTCCTACAGGCCCTTCTATAACAGGAGGAACTGGTGTTACTGGAGCTACAGGTATAACTGGTCCTACTGGAGCCACATCCGGAAATACTGGAGTAACTGGTGGAACAGGACAATCTGGTTTTACAGGTGCTACTGGCCCGACAGGTGCTACTGCTGGTAATACTGGAGTAACTGGTAATACAGGACAAACAGGTAAAACAGGATATACAGGCCCCACAGGTAATACAGGAGCTGGTAATACAGGATTTACAGGCGCAACTGGTGTGACTGGTCCTACAGGAGCTACAGTAGGTGGAACTGGCTCTACAGGCGCTACTGGACAACAAGGAAATACTGGTAATACAGGATTATCTGGTAATACAGGAGCTACAGGTTTTGGTAATACTGGTTTTACAGGAAATACTGGCGTAACCGGTCCTACTGGTGCTACAGTAGGCGGAACTGGTATGACTGGATTTACAGGAATGACCGGATTTACTGGTGTTCCTGGTATTACTGGTCCAACAGGTGCTGCTGGTATTGGTGTAACTGGACAAACAGGCGTAACTGGACCTACAGGTGCTACAGTAGGTGGTACAGGTACTACTGGAGCAACGGGACAAACTGGATTAGTTGGACAAACAGGTAGCACTGGACAAACAGGAGCAGTAGGTTATCAAGGTATTACAGGTAATACAGGAACTACTGGTATAACTGGTCCTACAGGAGCTACTGTAGGTGGAACAGGAGTAACTGGTGGAACAGGTAATACAGGAAATACTGGACTATCTGGAAATACTGGTGCTACTGGAGCAGGTTATACAGGACCAACAGGTGTAACAGGACAAACAGGTAAGACTGGATATACTGGTCCAACAGGTGCTACTGGAATAGGCATAACAGGTGCTACGGGTATAACTGGTCCTACAGGCGCTACTGCCGGTAATACTGGTGTAACTGGAACTACAGGAAATACTGGCGCTACTGGTTTAGGTAATACAGGAAATACTGGCGCTACGGGTGCTGGCTATACGGGACCTACAGGAGCTACAGGTTTAGGTAATACAGGAAATACTGGTGCTACGGGTGCTGGCTATACAGGACCTACAGGTATTGGCGGCCAAACCGGTTCTACAGGTATAACTGGCCCAACGGGAGCCACATCCGGAAACACTGGTGTGACTGGAGCTACAGGCTTTACAGGAGCTACTGGAGCTACCGGTGCTGGTTATACTGGTATCACTGGCGCTACAGGTATAACAGGCCCAACTGGAGCTACATCTGGAAATACTGGGGTAACTGGAGCTACAGGTGCTACAGGAGCTGGCTATACAGGACCTACAGGAGCTACTGGTATTGGAGGAACTGGAAATACTGGAGCTACTGGTTTAGGTAATACAGGAAATACTGGCGCTACTGGTTTAGGAAACACAGGAAACACAGGTTCAACGGGAGCTACTGGTTTAGGTAATACAGGAAATACTGGTGCTACAGGTGCTGGTTATACTGGATCTACAGGAGCTACTGGTATTGCTGGTAATACAGGTGCTACAGGCATTTATTTAGGTATTACTGGTGTTACTGGAGCTACTGGTAATAGTGGTACTACTGGAGCAATAGGAGGAACAGGATTTACCGGTACTTCTGGTTCAACTGGTTCTGTGGGAAATACAGGTAATAGCGGAAACACTGGTTATACTGGAGCTACTGGAGCAGTAGGACCGACTTCTACAGTAACAGGGGCAACTGGAAATACTGGAAATACAGGATTATCTGGTTCTACAGGAGCAACAGGTTCTATTGGAAATAGTGGTTCCACTGGAAATATAGGCAATACAGGAAATACAGGAACCAGTGGTGTTACTGGCCCAACAGGTGCTGCTGGGCCAACTTCTAACGTAACAGGAAATACTGGGGCAACTGGGGCAACTGGCAATAGTGGCGCTACTGGTAGCATAGGTGCTACTGGACCTACAAGTACTGTAACTGGTCCAACTGGTGGTACTGGTCCAACTGGAAACAGCGGACCGACAGGAGCTACTGGACCAACAGGAACTGTAACTGGGGCTACCGGTAATACTGGATATACAGGCAATAGCGGTTCTACTGGAATAATAGGTCAAACAGGAAATAGTGGTTCTACTGGTGCTACAGGTGCTATTGGAAATACTGGAGCTACGGGTTCTGCTGGCCCTGGTGGTATAACTGGCGCTCAAGGACCAACCTCTACTGTAACTGGTAATACTGGTAATAGTGGAATGACTGGTAATAGTGGAAACACTGGTTATACTGGAGCTACTGGAGCCGCAGGACCGACCTCTACAGTAACTGGACCTACAGGTAGTACAGGTCCAACAGGCAATACAGGCGCAACTGGGGCTATAGGCGCTACAGGTAATTCTGGTGGAACTGGTTTAACTGGTTTAACAGGTAATACTGGACCTACTGGTAATAGCGGTCCTACAAGTAATGTTACAGGAGCCACAGGTAATACAGGGCCAACAGGTAATACAGGCTCTACTGGTAATACAGGAGCACCCGGACCAACTGGAACAGTAACCGGAGGAACAGGAGCAACTGGAGCCACGGGTTTTGCTGGACCTGTTGGACCAACTGGAGCACCCGGACCAACTGGAACAGTAACCGGAGGAACAGGTTATACTGGCTTAACTGGTAATTCGGGAACCACTGGAGCTACTGGATTGACTGGTAATAGTGGTGCTACAGGAGCTACTGGGCCAACTTCTACTGTAACAGGAAATACTGGTCCTACTGGTGGAACTGGATTGACTGGTAATAGCGGTGCTACGGGCGCAACTGGACCAACTTCTAACGTAACAGGAAATACTGGGGCAACTGGTCCTACTGGAAATACTGGACCAACAGGAACTACAGGACCAGCAGGAACTATGACTGGAGGAACAGGCGTAACTGGTCCTACTGGTAATCTTGGCGCTACTGGCGCTACAGGTCCTACGGGAACAGTAACAGGTGGTACGGGTAATACAGGCTTGACTGGTAATTCTGGATATACTGGAGCCACTGGAGGTGTTGGTTTTACTGGTGCTACTGGAATAGTTGGTGCTACTGGAGTAACGGGAAATACTGGATATAATGGAGCACCAGGAGCTACAGGCAATACTGGCTCTACAGGTAATCCAGGTCCAACAGGAACTATGACTGGTGGAACAGGTTATACTGGTCCTACAGGAAATACAGGTTCTACTGGTAGTATTGGTGCTATAGGTGTTACTGGCCCAACAGGATTAACTGGAGTATTAGCTCTTGGTTATACGGGGTATACTGGACCAACAGGCGCTACTGCTGTTTATTCCAGAACTACTACTAACTTTACTACAACATCATTACCTGCTGGAATAGCTTACACAACAAGTTTTACATTATCTAAAACAGCTAATATAATGTCTATATTAACAACCTACCCAGCTTGGGTTAGAATATATGGAAATAATGCTTCTATGGTAGCAGATTCCAGTCGATTAATAACTGTTGACCCTGCTCCAAATGCTGGCGTTTATTTAGATATTTTAACTACAGGTGGTTCTACATATATGTTAAATCCTATGGCTATATTCAGTAATATGGATATAAGTTTATCAGCAACAGCATATGCCCGTGTCACAAATATGGATGTTGTGGCCAGAACAATAACAACAACCTTATCTTATTTACCTTTGGAGTCTTAACGAAATGTCAGCTTTTTCTATATCAATAAATTCAGATTGTAGTACAGATGCTAACTTTAGAGCTTGGATTACTGTTATAACTAATATCATGGCTACAGCTTGGGTTCAAACATCAGATACTGGCCAAATCAATTTATTAACTGTAACACACCCTCTTTCTATTGGTAATGTGCAGGGATATCAAATATGGAGAATGAACGATTCCTTACAATCAACTACACCATGTTATTTAAAATTAGAATATGGGGCATCTACATCATCCAGCGCAACTTATCCTGGTATATGGGTTAGTGTTGGTACTGGGACGGATGGTGCTGGAAATTTGACTGGCAGTAATGGCATAAGAATAGGCTTATCTTCTTCCGCTGGTAATACAGGTGGAACAATAAAAGGCTCTATAGATATTAATAGAGTGTGTATGTATGTGTTTTATGGTAATGTTAATACACAAATGTTAATATGTGTTGAAAGAACACATAATACTTCTGGTTCAGACACATCTACAGGTATTATGTGTTTTTTAAATAGTTATGTGTCCAATACAACTTCTTTTTCTTGTATTCCAAGTGTTGTTACAACCAGTCAAGCTGCTTGGAATTTTGCAATGCCAGCATCATTAACATCAAATGCTTGGGGAACTAACATTTACACTTTTCCTATCCGAACTTGGGGTCAAGGAGAGACTTCTCCCTCCAACCAATTGTTTGTACATTACCCAAGTGATATTACAGCTTTAAACCTTATTCCAATAACTACTTGGGAAGGTACAACAAGAACATTTCTTCCTGTTGGTTCTCCATATGCAGCTTTAGGATATGGTACAACAGTAGCTCAACAAGCTTTCGCTATAAGGTATGAATAATATGGCAACAGCTACTACATCAACGTCTACAGCATATTTTACAACAGATGCGGGCTTTAGAACAATGGGTTCTGCTATAGGAACAGCCATAACTTCAGTTAATCTAATTAAAACATCTGATACTGGTCAAATAAATTGGACTACAGTTTTACACCCAACTACACAAAGTACGGTATCTGGATATGAAGTATATAGATTTAATGACTATTTACAGTCTACTTCTCCAGTATATATTAAAATAGAATACGGGTGTGGAAGTTATGCCGTTGGTTATATGGGTTTGTGGATAACCGTTGGAACTGGAACGGACGGCGCTGGTAACTTGACAGGTAATATAAGCCAAAGAGTAGCAATTGCCAGTAGTGCTATAGATACAAATACCAGAACATCTTATTTTTCTGGTGATGTTAATAGATTGTGTTTTGTGTTATGGCCACAAAATCCAGCCAATATGAGTTCTCAATGGTTAGTTTTTGGTATAGAACGTTCACATAACGCGTCTGGTGTAGATACTGGAACGGCGGCTCACATTTTTTGGTCAAGTGCTACATCTCCTTTTGGAAGTTGTCAATACTTGCTTTTAGGAACTACCACCAATTTTATTACACCTTATGTATCACAAGGATGGTATTGTTCTATTCCACCCTCTGGTGGTGGAAGTTTATCTCCAAATCTTTATTCATATCCAATTAAATCTTATAACATGTATGAAACTTTACCAATTTTTAATTTTGTTCATTTTGCTGGTACAGACTTTGCTACCGGTTCTACTTTTTCCATAACAGGGTATGACAGTGTTAGCAGAACTTATTATGTTCCTGGTATGGTTAATACGAATGCAGGATATTTTGCTTTTACTGGTGCTCCATTAACTACTGCGTTATTAATGAGGTATGAATAATGGCTGCTATTACTCTATCCCTTACTCCTTATTCTTCTACTAATGCCCAATTCCAAGCATGGGGAAGCGGAGTTGATGGTACATTTATTACTTGTGGTTGGGTAAGAACATCAGATACGGGACAAATAAATTGGGCTTCTGTTGCTTTCCCTGCCTCTGCTAATACAAGTCAAGGATATTCTATTTTTAAAATGAATGATTCTTGGCAATCAACAGCTCCAGTATTTTTAAAAATAGAGTATGGGTCTGGAACCGGTGCTGCTTTAACACCGGGTTTTTGGATAACTATAGGAACAGGTTCAGACGGTTCCGGAAATATAACTGGCGTTTTATTAACAAGATTACAAGTATATCCATGGAATAATGTAAATACTGCATCTAATTGCTATTTTTCTGGAAATACTGATAGGTATTGTGCGTGTTTGTGGCCAAATAGTGCTAATAGTTATGAATACATTTTGTTTAGTATAGAACGAACAAAAGACTCTTCTGGAAATACAACAAGTACTGGGCTATTATTTTTAACTAATGGCCAAACAAGCAGTTCTGGAACAAAATCTCAATATATACCATTTTCTGGTACAATACCTTCTTTATATTCTGCTTGGAATTGTAATGTTCCTACTGTAACTAACCCCTCTACAGGAGGTTCTTTTAAAAATACAGCAGCTTTATATACAGTAAAGTGCTGGACTCCTGGTGAATCTGGCCCATCTTCAAATATCTTTTTATATCAAATAACAGATTTTACGCCAGGAAATACAGTATTATTAAGCTTATTTGATGCCTCCATAACAGGAACATATTTGCCAATAGTATTTAATACTGTTTCATTCAGCCCCAGCACTAATAGGGGATTAACTTCAGTAAACGTTTCTTTAGCTATGAGGTATGAATAATGGCTAATTTGTGTATAGCATCTGTAAATAACATTCAAGCAATATCTAATAAAACATCTATTTGTAATCCACCAGAACACGCTCTTATTAACGTTATTTATACAAGAACTTATACAGAGCCTGCTATCTTTAATTATCAAGCACAAGCTTTTTTTAAAACGTTTAAAGAACCTTTTATACAAACAGCCAATCCAGCAGCTACAACAAGACCGACAACAGGACAATTTTGGCCAAGAAGCGTTACACAAAGGACAGTAGCCGTTACTAATACAACAGCACTAAATACTATAGATCTTTCAGCTACTTATGGAGCTTTTTAAATGTCAGCAAATACAGCACCAATTTTTCCAGCAGTTCCCTTTATAAGTACAGCAGATTTAAGCAATGCAACAGCATGTACTACAAGGAATACTACTACAACAGCTAATTTAGCTTCAGCTCCGTGTAATGCTGTTATGTTAGCTAATGTAAGCACAAATGGTTTAAGAATAGATAAAGTTCAAGTACAGGCATCTTCTTCTAATATGACAGCTCCAACAACAGCACAGACTGTAATTCTTTGGCTTTCTAATGGAAGTACAGCTTATGTAATTGATGAATATGCTGTTTCTGTAATTACTCCATCTACTACTGTTCCAGCGTATAATTCGTATGAATTATATACTAATTTAGTAATACCACCAACATATACTTTATGGGTTAGCACTACAGTATCTACTACAAGCTCAACTAATGCTATAACAGTTACGGCATTCGGAGGTTTATACTAATGTCTTTTCCTGGTTATACAGCATGGAACCCAGTTATGGCAAACGGGGCTACCGGAGTAACTGGTGCTACTGGTACATCTACATTTACGAGACAATCAGTTTCAGTCACTACAGCTTCATTAGCCCCAGGAGCAATAGAACAAGATACCGTAACTATGGCTAAAAGCGCAAATATCTTTTCGGTATCTTGTAATAATAGTGCGTGGGTTCGTATATATTGTACTTCGGCCGCAAGAACTGCTGACCTTGGACGCTCTATTCTTAATGATCCTGTTCCAGGATCTGGTTGTATTTTTGACGGTTCTACATCCAGTGTAATTACATGCAGTCCAGTCCCTAATTTTTATAATTTGGATGCTACGCCGAATACTAATTGTTATCTCTCTATTATGAATTTAGGTTCTACAACAACGTCAATTACTACAATTATTACATTTGTTCCCGAAGAGGTTTAATATGTTACAAACAAATAGTGCTGCCATAGATTTTTCATCTTCAGCGGCTGCAAGGGCTTGGGGCTCATCTTTTGTTAATACTTTTATAACTGCTGGATGGGTTAGACAAAATGATATAGGAATTGTTAATTGGTCAACTGCAACAATAGGAGCAGCTGGAGTTGTTTGGGCATGGGATTTGATAAAAATGAATGACTCTCTTGCTGGTACTAACCCCTGCTATATAAAATTTGAATTTGCTACGTATTCTGGTAGTGCAGCAGGGCCTGGTATGTTTTTTACTGTAGGTACTGGAACAGACGGTTATGGAAATTTAACTGGGCAGGTAGGGACTAGAACTTTAGTAATGAATGTTAATTATACTTTTGGCGTGACACCAGCTAACCTAACAAGAATAAGTGCAGATACAAATAGATTAGCTTATTCTTTTTATTGTAGCAGTGGAACATCATTTAATTTTTATATTTTTGTGGAGAGAACTCATAATGCCACTGGAGCTGATACAGCAGATGGTATTGTAGTACTGGTTGGGACTAATCAAGGAACTGTGCTGACTCAATATATACCATATACTGGAACAGTATCTGCAGGTAAGACTTATACAGCAACAGTAACTCCAGCAACAGGAACTGGAGCATCTGGAAATACTGTTCAATTATATCCAATAAGAGTCTGGAATGTTGGAGAGTCTTCTCCGTTTTTAGGTTGTTTTTTATATTTTAACACAGATTTAACAGCCAGTAATGCTATAACTGCTACTACTTGGGATGGAAACTCTCATAGTATTTGGCCATTTGGATATTCTACTGGGTTTCCAACCACCTATGGTGGAACAACAGTAGTAGCGATGAGAAACGATTAATATGACTACATATTTATCAACAGCCCCAGCACCAAAAGCTAATTCTACGGTAACTAAAACTTTGAAAGTAAGTGTAGTTCCATCAAACCCTTTACCAAGACCAACATCTGGACAAATGTATCCAAGAACAAAGTAATGTTTAATTAAGTTTATACTGAAAGTTTTATAAATGTCAACATTTCTTGCTTTTGAAGATTTCTTAATACCTCTTGGCGATGCTATAATAGATGTTCAAAATACATTTGAAACAGCATTAACTACATATGGTTGGCAAACACAAAAACGTGCTTTAGTTCCAATTGCGTATCCTACAAGCTCTCTTGCTAATTATAGTAATGCTTTTAATTTAAATATGACTGGCGGGGCATATGCTGGAGGCACCTCTGGTATAGGCAGTGGAATTATAGGCATACAGCTACAAAGCAATTTTACACCAACGGTAATGTATATAACAAGTAGTCCAACAGGAACACAGGCTCCAAATACGTTTGTTTTAGAATACTCTAATGATGGAAGTTCTTGGACCACATTACAAACATGGTCTAATCAAACTAATTGGTATGCTTCTGAACAAAGGAAGTTTACTGTGATTGGGGCCAGCGGATATGCTTATTGGAGATTAAGAGTAAGTTCTGCTAACTCAACTATATTAACAATAGCAAATTGGTCTTTAGAAGATAATCTAAAAAATAGAATAACTAATGTAAACTTTTTAGATATAATTCCGCCAGTTACTGAAACAATAGGTAATTCTAATACTATGGAGGTATTAAGATTTACAATTACAGGAACTACACTATCTTTATCAAGTTTACAATATCTTAAAACTTATACACCACAGGTTATTGCTTTGTGGGAAAGTGTTGCCGGTGCTGTATATGGAAGTATAACATTAAACGGCTCTACTATTAATGGGCCTACAGGTGCCTCTACAAACACAGCAAAACAAAATTTACGGGCATTATATGAATCTATAAGAGCAAGCTCTGACCCTAATTTCACTTCTTGGACATGGGAATATCAAACGCCAAGCCCACAAAACGCTGATGATAGTTCTGATTATATTTATGGAACTGCTAATACAGCAACAAATTGGATAGTAATGTCTACCAACGCAAATATAGGTGGAATAACAATAGCTGGTCCGTGTCCAAGCGCAATGCCACAACCAACAAATCTATTCGATACATCAAATACTACACTACAGATAGATTTAATAAGTGGTTTTATATATTATTTACAAATATGTTCAAGAGGTATAGGATTAGCTACTAAAACAAATTCAGGATTTTATGGTCCTGTTCATGCTTGTTATGCTAATAATACAGAAATGTTGGCGACTATGCCATCAAATAATTTTGGATTACCATTAACACCAATAGAATTATTAATTGGTTGGGACGATGTAGCAACAAACTCGTCTTCTTTTGCCAGAACTTGTCATGCTTGGGCTATCTCTAACGGAACATCAAAAGGTATTCCAAATGTAGCTGGAAGTACATATACCTACGATGCTACTTGGGGAACAGTATTTGGTTATAGTAGAATTAGAGATAAAGTATTAGATTATTTCTTCCACGCCTCTTATTATGAAAATGCTACAACTTCTTTATTTGGAAGCGGCATATTTACTGGCGCAAATAATGTAGGAAACGATTATCAAATACATCGGGTAAATTGTGTTGGTGAAACATTAGGAAGTACAGATGGAAGCATAGTTCCAATAGTTCCAGCTTTAGATATACAAGATTGGTATAAGTTTGTAGGCTCTGCTACAGACGAAGCATTATTATTAGTTGCTGATACATTAACCAACTCTACCGCCACAGTTAATATACTTACAAGCGATACAGAAATAGCAGCAGTTAGTACAACTGGTTTCGCAACATCTGGTTATATAGTAATAGAAGGTGAAATTATACAATACTCTGCTTTGTCTGGAAATACTTTTGTGGGTTGTACAAGAGCTATGTATGGTACAACAGCAACAAAGCACTTCTCTAACGATTTAATAAGTCAAGGATTGTGGTTTACTAAAATAAACGGCGGAGCCCTTCTTTGCGGCTACCAAAAGCCAAGTTAATTTATGACTACACCAACTACCAATTTCTCAAACCCTACTGGATTATCTAAACTATTAGTTTCTTTGCCGGCATCTAAGCCAAAAAAGGCATGTATTTCTTTATCTGTGTATAAAGCGTCTTTACCACATGTATTTATACGATTTGGAATACTTTTACAAAACGGTATTGTAAGAAAAGTAATATCTGGAACAAGACCACCAATAATAGGCAAATTACCGCTATTTCCTACTGGAAAACAGATAATTTTAACCTTCCCACCAAATTATAGGTTGCGTTCTGGTGGAATAAGGCCATTAAAGGGTCAATTGTGGCCCAGAACAAGATAAATTACACTGTTTCGTCAATGTTATGAAATAGTTGTTCTGATAACAGAGATAAATAAATATCTCTTGTATTTCCTTCCCACTCTATCCCTTTTTTAGCATCTGTATATTTTCTTATTCTTGGGATATTAAAAAACTTTGCTATTTTAACTATTACATTTAAGTCTTTAAATAACATTTCTTCATCTAAAATTATAAAATCACTACTGCCTCTAATTTTACCAACAAAACCAAGATTTAAAAGGGAGTCGACAGATAGCGGCTTTTCATTATGCCCTATTAAAGTATAACAATAGGCTTTGGCTGGATGATGAGCAGGTAGTTTCTTTAGCGGTGATTTATGCCTATGTGGCAGAAACATTTCTACCATTGCTCGTATTGGACTGACTTTCATATTGTGTTATCTCATAATGTTGTGGTATTGAGGAGTATTTGTATAATCTATAAATGTCAAATTGAAAATAATAATCTAATGCGTCTTGTGCTGCTTCTCTTGTTGTAAATAAAGCATAATCACAATATAATTGTTCATAAAAACCTTCAACACAACTTACATTTCCAGTTCCTTGTAAAAACTCGGCTTCAGGAAGATATAAAATGCGCCACAATAACATATTAAGTATTTAATAGATGTAATATATCTCTTAAAGTTGCCTCTTCGTTGGTTGAATGTTCTGAAATATAAGCTCTTAATTTTTCTATAGTCTCTTTTTCTTTACTTAAAGCTTTTACAAAAGCCTCTTCAGATTTTATTGCTTCTTGTAAAACTTCTCCTAAAAGACTTTCAAGTATTTCTAAACCATAAGAACCAAAAGTTTCTTTACATTCTTCTTTATTTTTACACAAAATTATCTTTTTAGTTAAATCATCTTTCAATGCTTCAGAAAGACTTTTTATACTTGGTTTTTGTGTCGCAGTAGTCCAGTTAATACCTCCACCTCCTACATGTCCAGCGTTATTGGAGCCTGGACCATACACTTGAGGAAAACTATTAACAGCATTCCACGCACTGCTTGTTGTAATAGTTGTTATAGGTATTGCTGTGCTAACCCAAAAATCATTATTGTAAGATGACATGTTAGTTAACGCTCCCTTCTTCAGCAGAGGAGTTAACTTTAACCACTTCTGTTTTAGGTAAGTATGGGAATGTAATATGCGTTTTAGAATCTTTACCAGACCATCTCGCGCCATCAGGCTCCTCAAATATTTTTCCGTGAACATCATAATATTCAAATCCAGATTTAGTAGATTGTTTGAATACTCTTGAACATCTTACGTTTTGCCAAGTTTGAAAATCGACCTTTTCCCATTCACTATCTTCACCAGTTAAAGGTTTTATAGGTTCGTGACTTGCTAACTTATGAAACATGCCTATTACATAAGAGGCAGACATTCCAGAATGTTCTTGTTTAGAAAATACTTCAAGCAACTCTAAAATATTTTCCTGTATCCATCTATCGGGGTCATCTTCTTTAAGTTCTTCTATTGGTTTATATCCGAGTAAAGCGAGTTCTCTTTTGGCATGATTTAAGGTGTTAGACATAAAGTTCTCCATAAAGTATATCGACGAATCGACAAAGATTGGAAATATTTTAGAACTAATTTAATAGGAGAGTTATTAGTATGATAGCATTAATAACACACTCACTTAAAGTAGTACATGCTGTAGTACGAGAACATTCAAAGCTAATAACACGCTCTTCGAAGTGGGGTGGTGTAAGGAAAACAGCACTTAAAGCAAACCCAAAGTGTGCTTGTTGTGAAAGTACCTCATTTTTGCAAGTGCATCATATGGTAAGCTTCAAACATGACCCAGCATTAGAACTCGATCCAAAAAATCTCATAGTTCTTTGCATGGGCCCAAATGAATGTCATCTTCTTATAGGACATGGAGATAATTTTAAACTATATAATCCTTACGTTGCTGCTGATGTATTAAATGTGAAAAGTAAGAGCATTACATTAGAACAAGCGAAACAAAACGCAAAAAAAGAAGCTATACCATCATAGTTCATCATATAAATCCATGAATTAATTATGAGGTATAAAATGTGGGTTTATAAAATCACTAATATTATTAACAGTAAAATATATATTGGATTAACTTCAAACAGTATTGAAAATAGATTTGAACAACATAAAAAGGCAGCTAATCGAATAAAAATAGCACAAAAGGTTAGTTATTTGTATACTGCAATGAAAAAATATGGTGTAGATAATTTTATTATTGAACAAGTAAAAGAATGTAGTTCAAAAAAAGACTTATATGAACAAGAAATATATTATATTAATTTATATAATAGCAAAAATCCTAAAATTGGTTATAATATAGCTAATGGCGGTTCTGGTGGAGACTGTACAAGTTCACATCCAAACAAAAAAGATATTTATGAAAGGGCAGGAAAAAATAAAACTGGGGAGAAAAACGGGTTTTATGGGAAGCACCACACGGAAGAAACAAAAAAGATTTTATCTAAAGCTCATACAGGTAAAAAACTAACAGAAGAGCATAAGAAAAAAATGAGTGTTGCACAAAAAGGAAGAGAAATTACTTGGGGAGACAAGATAAGTAAAGCAAAAATAGGCGCGGGTAATGCGATGTTTGGAAAACACCACACAGAAGAGCATAACAAAAGAGTCAGCGAAAAGCTTAAAGCTTCTTGGGCTATTAGAAAAGCAAAGAAAAACGCAATATTACTTCCTACAAACAAATCTAATTAATAATTAAATGCGATAAACATTTGCTACATTTACCAACAACACTTCAATATAAATATAATTAAATATAGTACAAAAAATATTCGAAAGGTATTATTACCATGTCCGTTATCACAGTTCCTGTTATAAACGATTCTCCAAATACATTAAACGTCTCTTTTCAGACGGAATTTGCCATTTCACCAGAGGCTACCAATCCTTATATGTTAGGCGGTTTTCCAACTGGCGTAACTGGATTAACGGGAACTTTTGGTATCACTGGTGTTCAGGCCGGTGGTCCAGGTTTTATTGGTGGTCCAGAATATATTAATTTACTTCAAAGAACTCCCCCAACTACTGTTCAATATTCTGGTTATGGTAGTGAAGAGTTTGAACTCGCCGCTTATCCTGGCTATAAGTTCTTTTCGTTTGACAATTTTCAAACAGGTAAAAAGACAGTAGTAGCTTTTAAAACAGCCTTTGCAGGAAAAGCTCAAATTCCTTGCGGTCAAATCACCGGTAGCACAGGTGCTACAGCTGGTTATACTGCTGCTGTTGCTACTTTCTATCCAACTCCTGCCGGAGCTTCTGGCGTAACTGGTTTACCTTCTGGCTCTTCTTTACTTTGGACAGGTTCTGCTATCGGTTCTGTAATTAGTGGTCAAGGTACAACAGGATTAACTTTCAAAGCTACCGGTTCTACTGGCAGCTTCTTATTAGAAACTATTTTAACTACTTCAGATGGTTTAACAGTACAATCTTCAGCACCCTTCGTAACACACTAATTTTATAAGAGATACAATATGCCAATTATAACAGTCCCCGTAATAAACCAATACCCAGATAAAATCACAGTTAACTATCAGACTAACTACGCCGTTTCTCCAGAAACTTCTAATCCTTATATGCTTGGTGGGTTTCCCACCGGTGTAACCGGATTAACAGGAACTTTTGGTATAACCGGTGTTCAGCCAGGAGGAGCAGGTGTTCTTGGTGGGCCAGAGTATGTTAATTTACTTCAAAGAACAGCCCCTTCTACAGTACAGCTTGGATATGGAGCAGAGCAATTTCAATTAGCTGCTTATCCAAATTATACTTTCTATTCTTTTGATAATTTTACAACTGGACAGAAAAATGTTGTTGCTTTTGATAACACTGTTCCAAATATGCCAGCTTTTGCGCCAATTACATTATCCTCTTACACACACGGAACCTCCGGAGCTACTGCCAGTTATCCTATGTTAGCTTCTGGTGGTACTGCTGTAACATATACTTGGTCTGGCTCTGCCATTGGAACAGGTCTTACTGGTCAGGGAACCAATTCTATTAACTTTGCTGTTACTGGAACAACTGGTCCTGCCACATTAATTGTAACGGTTACTGAAGGCGGTAATTCTATCACTTCTACACAAACAGTAACAATCGCATAAATCTAATAACAACTAAAATAAAAGGCTGGTAATTGCGCCAGCCTTTTTTATGACTAAATTAAATATAGTGATAACAACTTATGAAAAACCGTATTCAAGCACTTAAAAACAATGACAATGCCAATCTTGAAGAGTTTTGCATTATTTTAAGTTCAGATGAAATACAAGAGTTTAAAGAATATGTAAAAGAGTTAATTTTTAACCCGGCTGAAGTAGGAACTAAAACTCAAAAAATACTTTTGTTTTATGCCGCTGCTGTTCAATTTGTTATTTTATCTTTTGACCCAGACCAGTATTTAGACGAGGAATTAGTTAAAAGTTGTGATGCTTTAGCTAAAACTTTATATACTTTTTATAATGATATAAATACAATTCTATATACAAAACAAATAAAACATTGTTGGAAAACTTATTTAAAACTTAATGAAATAGCGGAAAAGGTACCAACAAGTTCTACGCATAAAGTAAGTACAAGCAGAGATAGACTTTTGAAAGATCTTAACTTTGTGGGTAAAAAGATTAAAGGAAGTTCTTCTATATATAATAACTATATATAATAACTATCAACCCTCGGCGCATATACATATGTCGTATTTTTGAGCTATAAACCGAAGAGTAAAGTTTGAATTATTTTTCAATCAATTAAGTTTGAGGGTTTTTTATGTCTCTTGTTACGAATTGGGATGGAAGTGTTTTAGTCCCAGCAAATCCAACTAATGATAGAACTACAAAACTTGGAACCTTTTTATCTATAAATAATATAAATACTTATTACCCATTACCTTCCGCCTATTCTGGTCTTATTCCAATTACTTCTTTTTATAAAGTTCCTCCTAAATATGCTGGAAGGCCGGATTTAATAGCTTTAGATGTATACGGTGATGCTGCTCTATGGTGGGTTATTTTTTGGGCAAATGCTATTGTAGACCCTTTCGCAAGACCAACTTCTGGTGAAGTTATTAATATAATTGATATTCAAAGTTTACAGAAACTATTAAGTTAATATGAGCAGCAATTCAAACAGTAATACTATAGAAACGGCTTTTGGTGATTATAGTAGATTTAGGTCTGGCACTACAAAACAGGCAACTACGCGTGGAATAGTTGTATCTAATGTAGACCCGCTGTTTGCCGGTAGAGTTAAAGTGTGGATACCCGCTATTCATGGCCCATCACCGTATAATCAAGATGGAATTGCTAATATAGACCCAGATATTATCTCATATTCAACAGCATTAAGTAATAAATTAGCCGGCTCTTCTACATTTAAAGACCAAAATACAATAACTAATCTACCGTGGGCTTCGGTTTTAAGTCATAATTTAGGACCATCTTTAGATTTTCAAGGTGGGTTAACCACACCAGCAGGAGTATTTACTACGCCATCTGTTGGAACAGAAGTTATTATAATGTTTGAAAATGATGATCCTATGCTACCGGTTGTGGTAGGGTCAATAATTCATGCTAACGAGTTTAGATATTCTTTACCAAGACCGTTAGAAATGCTTCCTGGCGTAGCTCTAACGGCAGTAAGCCAAACAGATACCCCAGGAAACGCGGCTGCTGCGCCTCCTGTTAACGCAAGTGCTTATGAAACATTAGCACCATCTGTTTATAATATAAGAACAGGACAAGGCTCTACTCTATTTATATCAGATGACCCAAACAACAGAGCTATAGTATTAGAAGGTTCTGTTTCATATGATAAAATATCTGTTTTAACACAATCAGATGCTGCGACATTAGCAAGATTATATCCAGCTTTTCCAACAACAGCAAGCGCTGCCTTCGCAAAAAGAGAGCCCTTATCAGCTTCTGGACCGTCTGTTTTATTAGCTCCTACTAATTTATTAAGTAATGATTACGTTAGTGGAACAGTTATAACATCAGTTTCACCATCTGCTGCTGTTAATACTCCAAGCACAGCAACTCAAAGTACGATTAATAGTGCTGTTATTCTACAAGGATTAAATGATTGTGCTGCGTCAGCCACCATAAACAAAACTTTGCCCGTTTCAGGGCCATTTAGGCTCTCTGGCGGGGCAGATGGAAAGTTTCATGCTCCTCGTCCATATGGCTTACATAGCGGTATTGATATTCATGCTGAAGCAAGTGGTAGTACGGCTTTATTAGCGCCTATAGACTGCTATCCTTTATATATAAGAACTATTCCATATGTTGGGTATGAATTATTAGTATTAGGTATAGATGGGTATGGTCATGGCTTTTTACATTTAAGAAGCATAGCACAAAATATACAAAATATAGTGAATTCTGGTAAAACACAGCTTGTAAAACTTGGTACTGTTATGGGAGTTTGTGGAATAACTGCCGTAACAAGTCATAATTCAGGGCCTCACCTTCATTGGGATGTTTGGAAAGCTGGAAGTTCTGCTCAAACAGGAGCAGCAATAAGCGCATCAAGATTATCTGCTATAAGTTATAACCAAACTATTGATGCCTTTGCTACTTGGCTTCATATGTCTTCTAACACTCAATCAAGCACTGTGGTCTCATCTGGAAATAATGGCGCTTCTACCGTTTCTACAAATACTGGCACTCCAGAACAAGTTGCTTCTATTTATAACGAATTTTCTGTTCAATATTCATCAAGTGATGCTGTAAACTTTTCAAAACCAGCAGGTTTAGAAATGTCTTTAACTCCAGGTAAAGAAACTATAATGTTAAGACACCCATCAGGTTCTTTCATTGGATTTGACCCAGATGGTAATATATTAATATATAGTTGTGGCGATGTTAATTTCAGAGTTAACCGTTCAATAACATATGATGTATTAGGCGCTATTATGGAAAATGCCTATGCTAAATACAGCAGAATAAAAACGGTTATAAAAAATTATTCTCGTATGTTTTTTAACTATAAAGCAAAAGATAAGGCAGATAACACAATGCCAGATTTCTTTTCCAGAGTTGATGTTTGTAGAGCTTATGATATGTCTAATGCTGTAAACTCTACTATAAATAACAGCACTATTGTAGATAGTGCTGGCAATACAGTTTCTCCAACAAGTATAGTCCCGAATATAACTGGTTCAACTAAACCATATGTATATTCACCACTACCAGCAGTATATAACTATTCTTTAACAACATATGATAAGGTATTACAAACTTTATACACTAAATATATTTCTGGTATAGGAACGGCAGGTAAAGTATTTTCTGATGTTAGTTATTTTAAAGCTATGATGTTAGTAGAAAGTAATGGAACGCAATCTATGGTTCCAGGTGGCTTATTTAATATAACAAATGATATGTTCCAAAATATCGGAAAAGCTGTTCCAACTAATACACAAATGCTCCAATATATAAGTGAAACACCGCAATCGTATTATGATAATGCTGATGTCGCTTTTCAATATATAGCTAATTTATCTTCAGCTCTTATAAGCCATTTACAACAGGTTCCGTGTGGGGCATTATCTTTAGATACAAATATATCATCTACAGATTTTATATATCTTGTATTACTTGCTTATGTTTATGGATTATCACAAACTTTTGCGGCAATAGATACAGTTTGTACAAATATAACAACCGCAAATACTTCTACAATAAGTTTAACTTATAAAGCCGTAGAGGCTGTTTGTATACCGAGAATTTTAAATACGGTTTCAAACAATAATTCTTTAAATCCTATATTAGCGTTTGTTCCAACAGTTGAATTAACAAGAACTAAAATAAACCAGTCCAAGTAAAGAAATTAAATGTATGACAAATATTAGAGAAGATTTAAAAAAGCTATTAATAGAAGCCAATAAAGCCGAAAGATTTTCTATTAAAACTTCCGATTCTGCTGAACCAGAAGATAAAACTACTTTTTGGGGAGCTTCTTCTTTTTATTTATTATGCGAAGAGGCTATAATAAATACAGGGTGTTTAGATAAAATTAGTATTTGTTTACATGCCAATTTTAATCCAGATACAAATCCTTATTTTATAGACGGTATTAACGAGTTTATTTCTTTTTATATTGATGTTATTAATAGTTATAATAAAAAAGAATTGATAGGCTCTGTAAAACGTGCTGTAAGTGTTTTAGAAAAAGATATATTAAGTGAAAAAAAGTTGTCAGAAAGCACTATTAACGGAATAGTCAATTTCTTTACTAATACAGACCACACTGCTATTATAAAAGAAAAGGATTATAATTTATTAGTAGAACAGTTAAAAAACCTGTGTATAGCTTCTAATATAGTAAATTGGAAGCGCTTAATGGTACTTGCCGGTAATAATAACATAAGAAATATAAAAAATATTTTTAATAAAGATAAGTCTGAAAATGCTGAACCTGTAATTTCTAATTTATCAGAACCACTCATTAAAAAATTCTATACATCTAATAATGAGTTTTCTAATTTTTTATCTTCCTTATCTTGGGGAAAATTAACAGAAGATACCGTACCTGAATGGGAAAAATTATTAGCCAAAAAACGTGAAGATACTAAAAAAGCAAAAATAAAAAAAGAAAAAGAAACAGAAAATTCTGATAGTAAAAAAGAAGTTGGGTCCATCAGCGGCTCCTCTGATGTTGGAACTATTTCTGGAGATAATGAACAATTTGTTTATAATGTTTTAGTAAGATATTTGGTTAATATTATTACATCAGATATTTTAGATGTAGAAAATATATTTAAATCCGCAAATAAAGAAGCTATAAATTCTGTAATAAACACCTCTCTTTTTTCTCCTGGCTCACACGTATCTATAGACGCAGATGAGGAAGAATCTGATTTTGCGTCTAATTTACAAGATGAAAAAAATAAAACAGAAATAATTCCAAGTTTAATAGAATTTGAATTATACATTAAAAATTTAAAAAAAGAAAAAAATTGGGGCATAAAAGATACTTTATTCTTTCTTTCTAAAGTGTTAAATACTAAAGAAGGTGCTGATGGATTATCTTCTATTATAAGTAAAACTTTAACAGAAACTGGAGATAATATATTAGGATTATCTTTTATAGCGCCTACTGTTGTAGATAATAAGTTAAATTATTTTAATTTTTTGTCTTATATAAAAGATAAAGCATTAAAAGACAATAATTTTTTACCTTTTTTATCTAACTTATTAGTTAGTATTTCAGAGGAAAATTTACAAGAAAATACTAATTTAAAACAAGATTTGTTTTCTATTTTTTATGAGGCTAAACGAGCTAACGAGTATGGTATATTACCAGTTGATATAGAAGAGCTTATTGAAGATTTGCCAAAAACAAGGGAAGAGGCAATAAATTCTTATGTAGTGTCTCACGGTAGTCATGGACATTCTTTATCCGAAATAACTAATAAAGCAGCATTTAAAATAAACAACTTGTACAAAACTTTACAATCAGCAATACCTGTTTTTGAAAAACTCTCCCCAAGCGAAACTATACAAATACCAGAAACTTTATTACACAGTGGGTCAGAACTACAAAAAGCTTTAAATATAAATATAATACCGGCTGTTAAAATTATTAGTTCTAATATAACGGCAGCTCAAGCGGCTCAAGGAATTACATCAGTTAAATTAAATCAAAAAGATGTCGAAAAATTATCACAGCTTTTTGATATATATTTAAAAAACATAACAGATATTTTAAATCCGAGTGTAAATCTTCAATCTTGGGGTTTGTATGATGTTATACCAGGAACTATTAAAACAGCGGATTATCATATATCCGATAGAATAGCAGTTTTTCCATCCGCTAAAGTTCCTATTAACACTGAAAGTGTTATTACAATTAAAAACGGGGTAAAAGAAGAAAAACTTGTTTTACCTAACATGCCGATTAAATTAGACGAAAACGAAAAAATTGTAGATAAAAAAGTTGTTAAATTTTTATTTCCTTCTGAAGCGGCTTTTAACAGTGTTAGAACAGATGTGTTAAACGCTATTAAAGGAAGAGAACAAAGGTTTTTATCAGCCACTAAATTAGAGGATATTGTTAAGCTATTATCAGAAATAATGAATTATTTTGGTCCCAATGCTTCAAAAATAAGACTTTTTAGCTCAAAAAACACCGTGTTGGGAACCGATGAAGCAAAAAATTGTGCTCTTTATAACTTATTAGACCCTAAATTAGCTATTACCGACAAACTAAAAAAAATAGACGAGAAACACTCTTTTGTCGCTGGAGGTATTACTAATCCTTTTGTAGATTTAGTTTCTAATATATTAGTTTTAAATAATCAACAAAAAACTAACGAATCTATTGTTTTTAATAGGTTATCTATATTTGAAGACGTTCCTGCTGGCGTTAAAGAACATAGTTATGAATTGCCAATATGTTATGTTGCTATAAATATACAAATACGAGCAAGAATTTTATTAGCTTTAATAAAGTTTGTTGATGTGTTAGAGGCAATATTAATTCTTTTGAGGAGAATAGTTATAGGACTTCATGGTATTATTATAGCTATGTTATCGGAAGACAGCTATGGTGAGATAAAAAAACTATTTAATAGTATATCAAAAGCTCTTGCTGGAATAGTTTCTTCTGGGGCTGACGAAGAAACTATTTCAAAAATGATAAATGATTATATTAAAACTGTTAATGCTTTTTATAGGGAAAGCCAAAAAATAACTGACGAGTTCATTCAAAATGAAACTGCGCCAGTTAGTTTAGATGATACAACTTACGGTTAATCTATTTATTGATTTTAGTAGCTAATAGCTCCTTTAAAACCAGTATTACCTCATCTGGATTTCTTTTAAATCCAAACATATTTTTTCTACTTGATAAAAATCCCATTGCTATAAGCTCTGGTATTTCTTGTAATTCGTGTGATTTTAATAAAGAAAACTCAAATAAGAAATAATAACTTCTTATTTGTATATTAAATATTGTTTGTAGAAGTTTAAAAAGAGAAGACACACTTCCATTTTTAATAGCATATACCCAAGGCAGAAGTTTACTTGTAGCTATAATTCTATCTTGTTCTATTTTTGAGGTAGCTAATGCTACATGTCCAGGATTAACATATAAAGTATTTTTATACGCTATGTAAAGTTCATTATATGATTTTGAAAATGTTCTTAACCAAAATGGAGCCTCTGGCATAGATTTAAATACTATTTTATTTTCTTCTAATAGTTTTACTACATCACTACTAATGTCAGAAAGAGTTATATTAGGTAAATTATTTATTTGGTGTTTTCTTAACATCGGAGCTACCGAATCCTTTGCTTCCGCGTTCTCTTTTTGCAGCTTCTATAGAGAACGTAGAAAAGTTTAATTCTTCAATATGCGATTTTGTTAGTTTTTCTACTGTAAATTGACAAATAGCCTTGTCCGCAGGAAGTAGTAGCGGGTCTTTACTTGAATTATAAAGTATAACTTTTACTGCCCCAGTATATCCACAGTCTATTACACCGCCAAGAAGATGTGTCCCTTTATTGGCAAGACCAGACCGTTCTCTTAATTTAATCCAATAAGTGTCTGGTATAATAAATGCTAATTTAGTATCTATCATTTTACGTTCGTTTGGTTGTAAAAGTACGTCTTCTGTTGAAAACAAATCATAAGCAGCGTCTTCAAATAGTCCTGTATGAGCTTTTGAGGGTAAAATAGCTTTGTCATCAAGTTTGACACACTTTATTTTTACTGGGACATCCTCAATTAAGTATAACCAATTAATAAATTTCTTAAGCATAATACTCCATGATTTTAAGTTTTGAGCTTGATATAGAGCCTATTAGTATTAACAAACTTTATGTAAATATTCCAGGCCAAGCAAGGCGTTTTATAAGTAATGAGGGTAAAACATTTAAAGCAAATGTTAGAACTATAATTAGAGATAAAATCATGTCTGACAATATCTCTAAAGATATATCGTCTTTAGTTGGAAAACCCCTAAATGTATTTATGGAGGTCGGCTTGCCAACTTGGTTTTTAAAAGACGGTAAAACTATTAGGCGTAAAGATTTAGACAATACTGCCAAGGCAACATTAGATTCGGTATTTGATGTTTTGGGTGAATTTGACGAGGCCATTGATGATTGCCAAATATGGAAGCTAACACAAGAAAAGTTTGTGTCAGAGTATCCCATAATTAAAATAACTATACAAGAACGGCCTGCTCAATAATACTTCTACTGGTAGCTTCATCTTTAATAACTGTAATAACATTACCTGTTAGTGTTGATTTAACTAAATCATCATGGCTAATAGTAATAACTTGTTGGTCTGTTGCTAATTCTTTAATTACAGATAATAATTGAATTTTACTGGCAACTGATAATCCATCTGTGGCTTCATCGAGGATTAAGAAATCAAGGTTCATTCCTGCTGTCTTAAGAAGCGTTAGAAGTGAAAGTGTCATAGCGATTTCAAGTAATCTTTTTTCCCCGGTGCTAAAAGCCTCCGCGTATTTGCCGTTTACTGTAAATACAAGTTGAGGGTTGTCTTTTTCTTCATTAATGGAAAACTCTACTTTAGTTGGCTTTCCATACACTGAACTGGCAAACTTGCTTGCTATTGCGGATAATGTACTAACCTCTTCTCGTATATAGGCTAATCTTAAACCATTTTTACTCATGGCTTGTTTCCACCCAGTAATGATTTTACTGTCTTTTATTAAGTTGTTTTTTTGTTCTTCCAGTTCAGTTATTTCTTTACCCAGGGTTTTAATTAAAATTTCATTAACTTCTGATTTACTTGCCTCTAAATTATCTTTAGACATTTTAATCATTTTCTCGCAAGCAATAGCAGATGAATTACAAATACGCAAATCATCGTTAATACCGCTTATGTTTTTTTCTACAGTTTCTTTTGTTTTCTTTAGTTTTTCAAGAGAGGCTTCTAATGATTTTTTTTGCGGCTGTAGTTGGGCTATATTATCTTGAACTTGTTTTATTTCTGTCTCATAGTGATTTTTAATAGATTGTTCCGAACCTATATCAAGTTTAGACTGGCACACTAAACATTCTAATTCTCCTAAAGTATTAGATTTTAATGCCATAGCTACAGTAGAGACTTTTGATTTTAATTTATTTATGTTGTTATCAAAAGCTTTTATTTTAAGTAGACAATTTTGATATAATTCTGTTTTAGTATCTAATTTGTCTTTAATTTCTGATAATAGTTCAGTTAAATCGTCTTTCTTTTTTTGTAGTTTGCTTTCTTCTGAATAAAATCTTGTTAGTTCACCTTCTTGCTTTTTAATAGATGCTAAAACAGAATCGCTATTAGCAGAAAAAATCTCTTGTTTAGCAAGTTCGTGTCCAAATACTTGTTGTTTTTTAGTCAAAACATTATTTAGATCAGCCAATTTATCTTCAGATAGCCTTAAATTACTATTAAGTTTCTTTATAATAGAATCCATTTTTTTGACCGCTAAAGCATTTTCGAGTATTTCAAACCGTTCTGCTGGTCTTAATTTTAAAAATCCCCGAAGCTCTACACTAAATACACAAGAAAGAAAGTTAGAATGGGATACTCCAACATAAGAACTAATAAGTTCATCTACTTTTGATACAGTGCTGTCTTTACTTATATGGGTTCCATTTAACCACAGTTTAGCTTTATTTATATCGCTTCCAGGTCTTCGCCACCTCTCTACTTTAAGTATATTTCCAGTAGCATCTTCTAATTCAAGGCCGACATATATGCCGCCGTTTAAATTAGTTGGAGCAATATAATCGGATAAATAATTAAATCGCAAGCCTTTACCAAACATTGCCATAGAAATAGCGCAAATAATTACAGATTTTCCAGCTCCGTTTGACTGTGTAGAATTGTTTTTAAAAACGGCATCTATTTGGTTTATATCTGAAGTGGAAAAGTTTATTTCGGTTCTATCTACGAACACGACAAAGTTTTCAAGTGTTAATTTTTTTAACTTATATCCCATTGTAATCCTTATAGGTCAGAGAGTAGTTCAGAGCCTCTTGTCTTAAACTCCTCGGTTTCAACGTCTTTTGGGCAAAATATAGAACAGTTTGCTAAGACATATTCTTTTAATGTCTGATTATTTTTCTTGTCAACAGTGTCAATAGAGATATTAGTTTGGCTCAAAGAAGCTTCTTTCTTTGGTAAGATTTCAAATCCTTTACAAGCACTGAGGAGCCTACTTATATCCATAACTGTGTCAGCATTACAATATACTCTATAATAGGCATTTCTTTCTATTATTTCTGGATTGTTAATTATAATAACATCTTCAACAGAAAAGAACTCTGGAGAGTGTGGGTTTTTCACAAATTCTATTTTATCTTTATTTGTATCTAAAATCCAACAACCTTTTGGGCCTGTTTCACTAAATCTTTTATTTAAGAGTGTTCCTAAATATACAACAAGATTAGTTAAATCGTTAGTTGGAACATGATAATGACCACAAAAAATCCTATTAAAAAACCTAACATTAAATTTAGTCAAATCTATGGCTTCTGGGTCTACATTCATAATTGAATTATCCCAAAAATGAGCCAATAAATATTTTTTACCTATACAATCTAAATTTGTTTTAATATGCTCTATTTCTTTATAAAAATCCTCTGGCTCACGAATATATGGAATCATATATATTCTGGCATCATCAATATCCATAAAATCTGTTTTATTATAAATTTTAATAGAGTCTTGAAATAAATCAAGAATGCTTACGGTATCCGAAACCTTATCGTGATTGCCCGTTAAGAGGCCGCATTTGCCCTTATAAAGCCCGTTAATGTATTTGAAGGTGTTTTGTATTTCTATACCTTCTTTTGTCGGTAAACGCTCTGCTTTGTCAAAAATATCACCAAGGCCGAAAAAATGAGAGCATTTCTTTTGTTTACCAAGGTCAGCGGCCCATTTAATAGAGTCGAGTATCTCTTGTAAACGCCCACTAATACCGTTAATGCCACATCTATCGAATTGACTCGAAAAACTCAAATGGTAATCAGTACATAAAACTATTCGTGCCATAAATATCCTCAAACAGTATATCGAATGTTCGAGGCTCTGGCTCTATGTGTTAAATGGAATTTGGGTGGAGAATTTTTGTCCAGTTAAAACCACTGTCATTTCAACATTAAAGAGTCTTGTGTTTTCTGAAGAATAGGCAGATACTGAATTTACAACAACTCTTGGTTCCCATTTTTGTAAATCATTTTGTATTTGTTGACATAAAATAGCCTGCATAGAGACATCTATTGTATCAAATAAGTTATCATCCATTGATGTTCCAAAATCGGGAGACATTGGCATCTCTCCTTTTCTTGTATTTAATAAGACGTATATGTTTTCTGATATTAAGTCTTGGTCTGTTGCTGTGGCAAAAAATCCTTGCGTTCCAGAACGTCTTGGTGGAAAGCTTATTCCGGAATAAAAAAATGAGTTGGGACTTGCTGTTTTGTTAGCAACGATTGTAGCTGGTGTAATAGTTATTGGATTGGCCATATAAACTTAATTTAGGGAAATTAAATATATGACTACATTATCAGTTGCTTATGAGCATAGGGAATCGTTTAGGATATTTTATTCAGCAGCTAATAGTTATTTATTAAACAATAAGAAGATATATAGTAATAATTTTAAAAAGTTTAAAAAAGAGGTAGAACAAGTATTATTACAACTTGCTGCTGATAAGCTATCTTCTATTTTTGGGTATGAGTTAATAAATAAAGTATCTATAGATTTTGAGTTTTTTACTTTTGCTCCTAATGGAAATTCGGGAGGAACAGATTTTCTTTTTGACGATGAACCAGAATTAAACTTTTTAATCAACTTTAATAAAAACTTACGAGCTATTTATAAGAAAGACATACGATTATTTTGTTTAATGCTATCTGATATATACACTCATGAGTTATTACATTGTATACAGTATATAAAACAATATAAATCGGTTCATTTAGAAGAAGATTTATTACGAGAAAGTATATTTAAAAATAAAGAACACCTATTTAAACTTGATAGTAGATATAACACATTAAATCAGTATTATGAAGACTTGCCATATTTCAGTAAGTTTGAAGAAATTTCTTGTTATGCTAAAGATTCTGCGAGGCAATTATTAACTATTTATAAAGACAAAAAAATAGTGTTTATTAAATTAAGTAATACAGGAACTCTTAAAGAGTTATCTGAAGTAAGTGATTGTTTTTATTACTATTATGATTGCTTTTATATTAAAATACCTGGGTTAAAGCAATACGAACTTTTGTGGAAGAGATTTATAAAGCAGCTTTGTAAAAATCTGAACGAAGACTTTGTGATATAATTAAATATAGATGATATATTAAAAGGAAATACTTATTATGGGCTGGAAAACATTAACCGAAGAGTTTGGTAAAGCCGAGGAGTTAATGACTTCTCCATTAGATTTTGAAAATGAAGTAACGATTTTAGCTGTACCAGAGAAGATGTTGCCAGAGATTTCTCAACAAGCCGAGAAACCAGAAGGAACAACTCTTAATTTACCTCCTGTACCTAAAACAAAAACTGTTGAGGTAATAGAAGAGCCTGAAACGTTTAAAGGTGATTTACCTCATTTAACACCAGAAGAGCACCAAACTGTAATTGATTGGTTTGATAAGCAATCCTGCGATCCAAACAATCCTTTAGAAGTAAGAACATATTTAACCGAAATAGCTTTAAAACTGAAGCTTGACGCTAAAAAGAGGATTGTTCCAACTGAATTAGGTGGGGATAAACCAGCAAAGCAGAGTGATTAACATGGATAAAAATAGCCCATTAGATTTCCTATTTTTAGAAAATTTTGACCACGCTTCGTTATTTGGTGATAATGATACTAATGAAGTATTTTTACCAGAAGAGGGTATAGAAGGTATTGAGCCTTCTAAAGAAGAATTAGGTGAAACACCAGCAGAAGAGTCTTTAGAAACGTCAAAAGAACCAAGAGACATTATTTCAGAGCTGTTAAGAAAGATTTCTGACCTTAAAGAAGAAATTACTGATAAATTAAAGCCTTTGTATCCAGAAGACAAGGATAAAACTAAATCTGAAGCTTTAGATGACGCAACAAGTGCTTTAGATTTATGCCAACATCATTTAGAAGATATTGATAATGATGTTAGCGGAGAAGAACATGGTTTAGAAGCAGAACCTTCTTCTGAACCAGCATTACCAGAAGCAGAACCTACTATGCCATTAGAGGATGGCACAAATGTCTAAAACCTTACCACCAGTTGAGTTTGTAAAGCCAGAAGCTTTAGAAGATTTTATTTTTGAAGGTGCTTTTAATTGGGGTCCTTCAAATACAGCTAAAGAACATAATATAGAAAGTAAACCCGCTGACTTTTTTACTAAATTTAATAGTAGATTTGGTAATAACAATAATGTTGTACAAACAAATTCAATCGAAACCGCAAATAAAATTAAAGCAGCTTTAACTGATTATATAGCCACACAATTGCCGAATATAAGAATTCCATCCAGTTCTTGGAGTTTGGGAGATTTTGTAGCTAAAAATAAAGGTGATGTGGTAGAAACAATACATAAACCAGAATTAAAACCTTGGTTTCATATGTTATGTGCTCATATTAAGGGTTGGTTAGAGGCAGAAAAGAAACGTGGAACAAATATAGATAGTTTATTACAACCTTTTGGTGGAAATATAACACAATTAGCTGATGCTCTTGCTCCCACAATTACTTCTAAAATACAGGCTAATTTTTATGGACCAAAATAACCCTTTAGATATCTTTGAAATAGAAGAAAGCCTTCTTGATACTAATTGGAAACAGTCAGGTAAAGAACGTGCTGTTGAAGCAGATAGAAAAACACCTGCTGTAAATGAAATAAAAATTATATTAAATAGAATTATAGATACTCAAATACATCCAACAGAGTGTTGGGATGTTATGGTAGATGTATTAAAAGCTTTCCCAGAAGATGTGAGAAAATATATTTACATACAAGCTATGAAGAATAGAGGTTAATATGAGTTTTAAAAGCGTTCAAAATAAAATATCTAAAAAAGAACATGTATCTAAAGAATCTGCTGGTAAGATTTTAGCTTCTGCTTCTCGGAATGCTTCTCCAGAAGCAAAGGCTAAAAATCCAAAGTTAAAGAAGGTCAAAGGCAAGTAAATGGCTTCTATCAGCTTTGATACATCACTAAATCTTCCTACGCTTATATCAATAGTAGGTGGTTTAATTACCGGTGTCGTTTTTGTGATGAGCATGAAAGCTGATATTAAAACTCAAGGTGCTCAACTCGCACAAATGACAAAAGAAGTAGATGAATTACGAACTGTTCAGTTGAGATTAGCAGCTACATCACAAGCACATGAACAAGATTTACAACAAGTTAAAGCAGTTGTGAATACGCCAAAATCTACTAATAAACACTCTCAATTTAGAACTGTTGGAACTTTAAACGGTTTTCCGGTTCTTGTAGATAAAAAGAAATAGGAGTATGTATGCCAGCCGTAAAAGGAAGAGCAGCTAAAACAAAAGCAGGTATTGCTAAAAACATTAGAACAGAAATACATGCCGGAAAACCAAAAGAACAAGCTATAGCAATTGCTATGTCTTATGCTGGAAAATCCAAGAAAAAGCCCTCAAAATAAGAGGGCTTTTTACTAAATATCGCGCCATTTAATAGTCATATTACTTGTCCTTTTCTATATATTTAATAGCCTTTTGTAAAATCTCGGTATTTTCTTTTAAAAATCCTATACCTTTATTACAGTTATCACACAGTAATCCACGAACTTTACCAGTTTTATGATTATGGTCAACGCTTAAAGCTTTTCCATTTTCTTCGGGTGTTTTATTACACAAAGAACATTTACCATTCTGGCTATCTAATAAAGCATTATAGTCTTCTATAGACATTTTAAATTTAATCTTTAAATTACTTTTTCTCGCATGGGCTGTACACTTTTCTATATTGTCTTTTCTCCATTGTGCTAATCTTTCTTTATTACCGTCAACATTTCGCCAAGATCCAGTTTCAGCTGCACTACATTCTTTACACCAAGTGCTTAAACCAGTTTTTGTATGTTTGTTTTTAGAAAATAAAGCTATTTCTTTTTCTCTTTTGCATTTTGGACATAACTTTATTAACATATCTTATCCACATTTGCTATTGGAGTAAGAGCAAGAAGAGCAAAGTTCTACTAAACAGCCAGATTCTCTTTTGTATTCAAGAGGTTCTCCGCAGTCTGGACAAACTTTACCTTTTGCTTTTTCTTTATTAATAAAATCTTCATCTGAAATATACTGTTTTAATACTCTGGCAAATACAGCAGGAGCGTCATAAAGAGCAGTAGTTGCTTTATTTAACTGTTCTACAATATCACTAACACTAATACCATTACGAAGAGATAAACTAATCATTCTGGTTAGTGTCATAATATCTTGTGCTGGAAACCGATTACCGATATTATTAACTTTCATAATATCTTCTTCGTCATCAGACAATTGCACTGTTAAACTATAATGACCTCTTGATTTCTTTGTAAGAGACGCCGACTTATAAGTAATTGGTAGACTTAAACCTTCTTCTAACCCGCCAAAAATCTCAATTGGTTGCCCACTTTCTACCTTACCTACTAATATCATGTAGTTCTTTTCTTTATATTTTGTTTTATGGATATCTACATTAGTGGTTTTAGGACGCTCCATTCGTTGTCCAGGTCTATAAGTTGTTGTTTTTTTCTCGGAGGAAATGAGAACTCCGGTTCTACAACCGTCTCTATAAACAGTAATACCTTTAAGTCCAGCATCGTATGCGTCCATATAAATCTTACTTACTTCTTCTACTGTGATAGAATTAGGCAGATTAATAGTGCTTGAAATGCTGTGGTCAATATGTTTTTGTATTCTTGATTGTAATTCAATGCGTTTAGCCCAATTAATAGACGCTGCTGGAATGAATACAGCTGGATCTCCACCGGCTTGGAAGCAATCTTCTACTGCTTGATGGTTGATTATATGCTGTTCAAAGTCTTTTGACCCCTGCTTTTTGACGTTTCGTGTATAATTAAGCATGAATACTGGTTCTATACCAGAAGAACAGTTTCTAAACAAAATACTCATAGACCCAGCAGGTGCTTGTGTTAGTAATCCGATATTACGAAGACCGTGCTTCTTAATAAGATTAAGAGTTTCAGGATGTAGTCTTTGAATGAATGGACTTGATAATGTCTTTTCAAGATTAAACGCTGGAAAGGCTCCTTTTTCTGATGCTAACATAGCTGAAGCTTTATAAGCAACATTTGCCATCACATCATAAATCTTTTCTGCCATTGCAATCCCTTCGTCAGAATCGTAACGAAGACCTAAAGCAGCTAAACAATCAGCAAGGCCAGTATTACCTACAGAAATTCTGCGGCCCAGAACACCAGCCATGCGATTGCCTTCAAGGGGTAGACGAGGAATATCCCATTCTTTGATGTTATCTTGAGCGCGAACACCCAATTTAATTACTTCACTATACTTTTCCCAATCAAAAGTTGCCGTTTTAGTATATGGATTTTTCACAAAGATAGGAAGGTTGAAAATGCCAAGATTACAACTATCGTAAGCACTTAAAGTTTCTTCGGCACAAGGGTTTACACCAACTGTACGGAAGGAATACTTTGATAGTTTGTTTGTGTTATCAATTGGGTCTAACCACCTATACTCTTTTTCTTCACTATATTGGTCAGCAGGGCATTCACGAATAATGTGGTCCCAGTTAAGAATACCCGGTTCTGCGCTTTCCCAAGCAGATTTCATTAGGTTATCCCAAATATCCGTAGCTTTTACAGTCTTTGTTATAGCTGGGTATAAATTATTTTCAAAATCAAATCTCAATTCATATTCAAGGTTGTTTTTAACACACTCCATGAAATGGTCATTAATCATTACAGACACATTAGCGTGAGAAGTAGATTTTAGTCTATCAGCAATCGCGGAATAACGATAGTCATTAATATCAATACCAGCTTCAAAAAGTTCATTAAAGAACGGTTGCTTATCTTCATCTCTCTTTTCTTTTATAAAATTAAAAATATCTGGGTGGTTTACATTGATTGAAAGCATCTCTGCCCCACGCCTTCCCTCTTGTCCAATCATCCCGGTGATATGAGAATAAAAATCCATGAAAGAAACAGCACCGGTAGAAGTTTTTGCGGCATTAGCTGTTTTAGCTTTTTTGGGGCGCAACTTTGATAGAGAAAATCCAACACCACCCCTGGCGGCATAAATTTTTGCTGTATTTTTAGCTGTTTCAAAGATACCATCCAAGCTATCTTCCGGTGGAGGTAGCACGAAACAATTACTGCTTGATGCTCTAACATAAGGATTTCCAAGTGAATATAGTCCAGACCCTTGTGGAGAATAGGCAAAGTTTGTTAGACCATTTTTAAAAGTCTTCTTCCATTCTTCTTGTGTTTTAGTACCTTCCTTGGCTGTTTGAACTTCTACTTCTGCTAATACTTCGGCAATACGATCCCACATATTTTCTGGTGTTTCTTCTAATGCTATACCATCACTTGAATGTAAACAATACTTTTGAACCCAAACTTTAGAAGCTAAAGCTGCGTTATCCGGTAAAACTTTTTGTTCTTTAATATACCAGTCATAACATTTAGAATACGCTATAGCATCGGATAGTTGGCTTGCTGTTGCGGATTCTTCTGTAGAACCTATTGAAGTTAAAAATAAAAGTGCTTGTTCAGATAATGACATAGTATTCCTTATAAAAGTAAATAATTATATTTTTCGACAGCCTCAAATGGATGTCTTTTAAATAAAAAGCTATTGATTGTAGTAAATCTTTTATTTTCTTTTTTGTCTTTATTAAAATCTACAAACACAGACCCAGCTTTTCCCCAAGCAGAGTCTAAAATAGAAGAAAATAATAGTTGTTCTATTATTAGAGTATTTTTAATAAGCAAAGAATACCCGGTGGTCTTTTCTACTTCATTAAAAACTAAAAGTGTTGCTGGTTCTTCGCCTAAAGTCTCAACGCAATCTAAAATACACTCTAAAAACTCTTCGTTAGTATCTAATGGAAATAAAAATCCAATCCTTGAATAATTATTAGCTTTCTCTGGTCTAAAAAGACAAAAATCTGTAGAACATAAGGTTTTTAACACACCTTTAGCAAAAAACTTGTTTGTTTGACACAAGGTTCTCAACGATTTTTCTTTTAATTCTAATTCTATTGTATTTAGCATAAAAGTGCGTTTTTAGCCCGTTCTGTGTTTTACAATTTCTAACACTTAATTCAGGCAAACCTTTCGCGTAAATATATATCGGAATCAGGCTGGGCAAGGCGAAACAGCTTTTTGGACAAACAAATAGCCCAGATTTTGTCTGGGCTATAAATCGTAATTTTTTACTTATTTTAAATTACTTGCCTACTGGCTTAATTGTCGTAGGAGAAGGAATCTTGGCAGCAGCCTTATCCCCTTTAGCAGAGGTTTTAGCAGCCTGGGCTGGCGTAGCTGGAGGAGTTGGTCTGCATGGACCGGTTGGTACTGATCTTTCCTTACTTTGAGAAGGACTACCAGAGTGGATATCCTTTGGACGTTGTGGGCCTTGCGGCACCTTTCTTGATTCAGACATTTATTTATCTCCTGATAATAGCTTAATTCTGATTTTATTCAACAGGCTTTTGAACAGTGGCTTCTTGAGACTGTTTCACACGTTGTTCGAAAATAGAGGCAATACGATGAGTTAAGTCTAACATAGGGCTCTTTGCCTTACCCATAGCAATTAATAACATTTCTTCGTTGCTATACGTTACCTTTGTTCCTCTAAAAACGTCATTTAATAGCTTTAGCTCGTCATCAGTAAAGTCTATAGTTGTTTTAACTGGTTCCATAATAAATTATTCTCCAAAAAGTATATCGGATTTTTTATTAATAATAGAAGATATTTTTTATTGTTTCTTCTGTTTTGTATAATGAACTACAGAGAATATTGCTTTCTTTAAAAGGCCAGAAAACTCTGTGTCATAAGTTAGAAATGTCATTTTTAAGGAAGAGATTAAGTTAGAAAATATAGCGGATGTTACCTGTTGAGCTGTATCACTATTAGAATAAACTCTAAACCTCTTATCCGACTCTCTAAAAGCATAAGAATATGCTAAACTAACAAGCTCGGCTAACTTTTTTTGTATCTCTGGAGCATCTGTTAAAATATCATTTAAAGAAAAAGTACTTTGTAATAAGACTACAAACCTATCAAAATTTGGTTCTGATGCCATACCTATTTTTAAGCTAAACTCATTCTTTTTATAAGTTTCGATTATCTTATCTGATATTAACTCTGTATTTTTATTTATATTAGAGAGTTCTTTTGAAAGAGCTTCTTGATTTGAAATAGTATAAGGACTTTTAAACCCACTGCCTTCTTGAGGTGCTGTAGGAGGTTGGCCGCTTGGCTGTTGTGGTGCTACTTGTTGCGACATAATATCTTGAGCTTCTTCAAACAAACTTTTTATTTTATTAACCACCTGTCACTCCTGTTGGTCCTGTAGCTCCAGTTGCTCCAGTATTTCCTGTTGGACCCGTTGGTCCTTTACGACCACCATTTGTTCCAAAATATCCAGGCCATCCGCCTTGTCCGGGACCGCCTGTATATCCTGTATATCCTGTATTGCCAATATTACCACCTATACCTGTGGCACCAGTATTACCAGTTTGTCCTGTAATACCAGTAGCTCCTGTTGGTCCTGTAGCACCATCTATAGGAAATCCGCTTGGTATACTTGGTTCTGTAAGCGCAGTAACTTTTGCTGTTTGACTTGCTAACCAAGCTAATAAAGACGTTTGAGAGTTAGCAAATGTATCTAATTCACTCTCTTGAACGTAATCTATAACTTTTTGGTAGTTTGTTGGATATATTATTTGTAATCTATATGTTATATCAGGTCCGTTTGGTGTTGGTATAATTCTTACATATAAAACTGTACATTGAACAATATCTGCTGTAGGATGTATAACATAATAAACTATATCACCTAAATTGTATTTAGTAGTTATTGTTTGTGAAGCCATAATTATAATCCAGCATTCGTAAATATACTAACGGATTTATCTATTAACCAAGAATTAGCTAAATCTTTTACTTCGTCTTCCGTATATAAATCTTGTTCAGCAGCATTTTGAACATTTTTACTAATAACAGCAGATTGATAAGTAGTATTAGAACTTAAAGTTACTTCATAAAAAATCTCTGTATTAAAAGTACTTGTATTAATAGAAATAGCTTTTATAATAAACCTTGTAATTTTACCTGTTTGGTAATCAAAGGTATATGCGGTATCGCCTATTCCAAACTTCGTCAAAATTGATGCCATTTATTATACCTGTGGTGTTTCGATGTTTTCTAATGGAGCTTCTCCGACAGGAGCGGCTGCTGGCGGTTCTGGTAATGGCTCATTTAAAGCTTCTGGAGCAGCTTCAGAGGCCGGTAAAGGAGCTTCTGTAGGAACGGCTGGTTCAGCTGGTGCGGATTTAGCACCTTCCGTTTCCATAAAAGTATTAAATCTTTCTGCGTGGAATACAAGAGTGCTTAATAAAGAACTAATATAAACATTTGCGTCTTCTGGTGTTAAATCATCACCATCAAACTTCTTTTCGTAATTAGTAATAACACTCTTTAATTCAGCAAGTTGGGATAAAATTATATCTCTATTAATAACTGTTTTACTAACAGTAGTAGCAGGTTGCGCTACATTTGGCATAGTTAATGCCGAGCCTTGTAATCCAGGAACAGCTTCTGCTGGCTGGGCAGCAGACATATCAGACATAACATCTGTTGGGGAGGCAGCATCTGTAAACTGCTCTGTTTTTTGAGCGTTTGTATCTGGATTAAGGGTTAAATCTTCTGCTTCAAGAATTAGTTTCCTAATTAGAGAGGGTGGTGTGTATAAGGACATTTGTTATCACCTAAAATATAGTCTACAAAGTTAATTACTTGATTATTCTCTTACCTTCGCTATCCCAGATTGATGGTTTACTTCTAAACTCGCAAAACGGGTGTCTACAAAGAAAGCAATTTTTAGTGTTAGCTGGAAAGCTTTTCATTTTTATGTGTTGTTTAATTTTTAATATCTTGCTTAAAACGTCATCTAAAATGTTATCAGACAGTTCTTCTATTTTATGTACTAAACCTCTTGTATAAATAATATAGGCATCGTTTACTTCAGAAACTCCTGGTATAGTGTTTTTTATAAACTTGGCATATAATGATAATTGTTTTGTATACTTCTCATTGTTTTTAGTAAGCCAATAAGCATCGTCAATTTTTGATGTTTTATAATCTAAAAGTATTGCTTCATTACCATTTACAAGTATTAAATCGGCTGTTCCATATAAAGTATATTCACCATATTCCATTTTCATTAATTTTTCTGTATATATTACAGTATTTTTATTTATAAGCTTTGGTAAAGTTTGTGTAAAAAACTCTTTAAATCCTGGAACGTGTTCTGGGTATTCTTTTTGTAGGTTTAAGAAAGTTTTAGATTGTAAAAATCTTTTATACGATTTGTCTAAATCTTTTATTTTAGATTTATTATATTTAGATATAAGTTCTTCAAAAGCATTATGAACACATGTTCCTGCTGTACTTGCTTCATTTGACATAAGACTTGGAAAGTCTATATCTCTTGTTAGATATCTGTCTTTAAAGAAAATAGAACAAAAATTAAAATCTTCTAATTTAGAATTATTCCATTGAGAAATTAAATCTTTTGTAAAAACACCATTTCTTGAAGTTATGTATAGAAAAAAAGGTTCTAAACAAGTTAATAAAATCTTTTTGTTTTGACCAAGTTCTACACCATAAAATGCTTCATCTCTCATATAGTATTTATATAAAAGAAAAGTTTCTGATAAAGACCCTGCGGTATAAGCTATAAGTAAGCTTTTATTATAAGTTATTTCGTGTTCAAAAGCATAAGTTCTTATAGATTTTTCAGTATAAAGGATATCATTTTTTATAGTTTCTAATAATGTATAATCTATTAAAGCATTTTTAATGTTATTTCCACAATACGAAATTACCTTTTCGTTTAATAAATAAGATAATTTAACTTTATGTCCACCAACTAAATACTTATCACAGTATTTAAAAAAGCATACTATATATTTTTCTATTAAGATATTTGCTTGATTACAATAATCAAGAAGTTTAGAAAAACTTTTAAAATCTTGGTCTGTATTAAAATGAACTATTCCAGTTTTAATAGATAAAAAATATAATATATTTAAATACAAAAGTTTATTTTCTGGGGAAAGATACTCTGTAAGAGTATTTTTAATTAATCCCATTTTATCTAAAATAGTATTGCTGGCTAAAATCATATGTCTCCCATGAACCTTCGGGAAGGGCTCATGTAGTATATCGGATATTTTCGATGGAACCAGAACTTAAGGCTGTTCAGGTTCTTCTGTCTCATCGTTTAAGCCAACTTCTTTTAATAGGGTTGGATTTTCTTTTAATAACTCTGGATTATCTTTTAGTATAGCTAACAGGTTATTATTATTGTAATCAATACCAGCTTTAGCAGCCTTAACTGTTTCAACTTCTTTAACTATGTCTGTTTTAACTTGCTCTGGTATATTTACATCGTGTTCTAACATGAATACGCCGTGACCGTCTGGTGCTGATTTAATGTTTTCAGCCGTTTTATTAAACATTGAAGCATAAGCAAACGCACTCGCAATATATAAAAGCATACCAAAGTGTAGATCAACCATATTTTCTGCTACTACTGGTTGAACTTCTGGAGCTTCTTGTTTAGGCTGCTCTACTTGTTGTGGCTGTTTAATAGGCTGTACAGGTGGTGTTTGTGGTTGCGGTAGTTGCCCCGGAGCTTGTTGTGGTTGAACAGGCTGTGTTGGTGTTGTGGCTGGAGTAGTTTGTGTTAGCATGTTATGGGTTATTATCTTTATTTAAAAGATTTGAAAGTTCTTTTGCTACATAAGCAGTTTGTTGTGCTTTTGATGTATTCCACGAACCTAATCTGTACGTTACGTTAATTTTTCCGCTATCTTTTTCTGCCCAGGGATTAAAGCCAGCAAAGGTTTTTCCGCCATCCATAGACCAGAAACCATTAACTATATTGCTTATTAGTATTTTTATTTCACCTATATTCTCATCATCTAAAATATCATCAAGATTAGTTTGATATGAGTTTTCTAATTGGTATAACTTTTGTAAGAGTTCTTCTCGTAGTTCTGATAATGATTGTAATGGGTATTGTGATATAAGTTTTAAAGTTCTTTTTTCTATCTGTTCGTCTGATAGTCTTAAAAATCTACTTCCGCTATTAGAAGTTTCTTGTACTCTACCAACCATAATTTGAACAGCTTTTGAAATTGGTTCTGGGTCTTCTATATCTGTATCATTGTTATTATTATCTACAAAAGATACTTTTATTCTACCAGAAAGTTTTACTTTTGGAATATATATTTCTTGATTATTAGCTGCCTTGTCAAAAAATAATCTTGGTAGAATTACAAATAAAACACCCTCATTAAACGTTCCAGAGCCGCTCATATTTTCTGTTATTTTAAAATCATTTAAACAGGTTCTTAAAACAGCTTGCCAATAAGGTTCTCCATAGATAGCATTTTGAATAGCTGTAGAATAGTTAATTTGGTGAAAACGCTGTATATAATCTTCTTTTTTAACAATGCTGTTTTTTTCTATATCGTTAGCTATAAAATTATGTACCAAACTCGGTATTCCTACTGGTTTTAAAGGAGCAAGCTCTCTTTTACCTTTCTTTTCTGTTATTATACAGGGTTCAATAGCGAATACTATGTTTTCTCCTGGAGAGTTTGTTGGATTAACTGTAGCTCTGATTACTCCTATAACAAGAGAGTCTGTTAAAAGAGAGGCTCCAGCTAAACTTTCTAATTGCTTGCTTCTTTCTCCAGGTTTTCCATAGCCAAGTTGACCAAAATATAAATCTGGTTCTATATCTCTTTGGACAGTAGCTGAAATAAGTTTTGTTATTTGGTTAACAATCTGTGAAGCCATGAAATAAATAACTGTAGCTGTTGAAGATAATGTTTTTGGTATATTAATTTTTTTATGCTCTAAAGCTTCTTTAAGCGCTTTAATAAATTCAGGGTCATATACGGGTGGGGCGTTTTGTACAGAAGCAAGAGCTGTAATCATTCCTTGTTTTATAGTTTCTGGTAAAATTGCTGGTTCCGCTTCTGAGTTTAAAAAAGAAGCATTTATTAGAGAACTTAAAGCCATTAAAGCTGCTTCTGTTGGTTGTAACGAAACCGCACCAAATCTTTCATACCCTTTCGCTACTTCTCTTTCTGTTTTTTTACGTATATTAGTGTTAGCTGCGTCAGTAATACCTAAAATAAGAGAATTATAAATTATTACAGGCAATTGGCCCAAATCTAAAGACTTTAACATTCCGAGAGCGGCAAGGTTATCTTCGTTTTTAGTAAAAGAACTTACATTATTTATAGCTTCTTCCATACAAATCTTATAAAAAGCTCCTAAATAATTTTGAATTGCCGCTGAAGCTTCTATTCCAGGTCTTGGTGGTTGTCCAAGTTGGCTATATAGTAAGGAACCTAATTTAAATGGGTTAGCAACGGCAAAATAATAATTATCTGGAAACTTTGGATTTCTTGTAAATAATGTTCCAGAAATTTTATCAAGCCTATAAAAATCTTTGTTGTGTAAGCTCATTTGAACGGTAGCTTCATTTAATAATCTTGGAGACTCCTCTTGAGTTCTCCATATATAAGGGTTTATGTTTTCTGAAGCCGCTTGACATTGTTTAACCCATACAGGAGAGACATTATGCTTCCTTAATTGCTCGCCAAACAAAAGAGCACCAAGTTTATTACTAAAATTTTTAGCTTCTGGTGAGTTATAAACAGACATATTTATTTTGTTAGCATCGCCACCATAAGTTTTATTAAAGGCATCTAAACCAAAAAACTTATCAAAATCTTGTCCAGATTGCGTCCAATTTTTTGTAGCGTTTGATGTATCTAACCCAGTATCAAGGGTTTTATCCAAAGATAGTTTTTCTAATACAATTAGAAAATTATGAATTTTGTCTGCTAATGGTGTTTTACTCATTTTACTCTTGTAATAGTTCTGGATGTAATATACTAACTATTGTCATTTCGTCATTGCTGGCAACTTTACTTACTATATCTAATTTAGTTAATTGTACATATAAAGGTTCTCTTGTTTTATCATCTATTATAGGAGCTACAGTAAAACCAAAACATAATTTACTATTTAAACTTGTTTTTAAGTCTTTAAAAGCACTACTATAAACACTGCCTTTTGTCTCGCCTATGAAATGGAGCATACAAGCCATTTGTACAGCTGTTTGAACACCATCATAAACTTCTCCAGGCTTGCCTACAATTTTCCAATCCTCTACTGTATTTACATATTCTTTTTCTTTCAAGTATTTAGCCATTTTTAGAAGGTAGTCAGACTCTGTTAATGTAGATTTATCAAAAATTGGTTTTCCTAATTCTTCAACTGAAGGTTCTTCTATGGGTTCTTGTTCTTCAGCAGCCTCTAACAGCTTTTTAAAGGCATTTACAGCTTTAATAGAAACGGATTCTTTCAGTTCAGTTTTTTGAATTTTAAAAGTTTTAATGTAGTTAGTTTCAAAAGATTCGAACTTATTTAATATATCGTCTGCTAAATCAGAACCAGAACTGGTCTTTAATTGCTTTATGAAAGCTATAACAGCTGAAACACCTTGTTTAATAGGTTTGAATTCAAATTCATAAATAGAGGCTTTAATTTTTTCTATACTTGTTTTTTTAATTTTTTCATTAACTTCATTAAAGGCAGCTATTGCTTTTTCATATAAAGAAGCTAAATAGACAACCATAGCAACATTTGTCTTCTTTTCTGTATGAGCAGCTATGAGTTTTTCTATTTCTACTATTTGATTATCTATATCTAATATATCTTGTTCTCTATTAAATATATTTTGTTTATTTTTTTGTAATTCCTGATTTAAGTCTATTTCATTATTTTCTTTTAATTTCTTTTTATTGGGGTCTGTCAGCCAATTCCAAGAAGGATCTGGAAAAACTTGTTCCTTTTCTGGTTTTTGTTCTGGCTGTTGTACACTCGTTTTTAATACGTTGGGCATAGGACCCTGAACGTTAGTAAACTCTTGCCCTATATTTTTAGATACTTCTTCTGGAGGAAGAGTACCAACAGTTGCTTGATTGGTAGGAGCAATACGAGGAGTTTCTATAGGTTCGTTTGTATTACTATTGAGTTTTGTTAAAATAACACTTATTTTTTCTTTTGTTGTAGCAATGTTTTCTTCTTTTTGCGTTCTTTGCGTTTTTAAATCTTCTATTTTTTTAGTAAGTTCTTTTTGGCGAGAATCTAAAGTTTCGTCCTTTTTTAGTTCACCAAGAGACTTTTTAATAGTATTTAAGATATTTATAATAGTTTCAAAAGAAGCTTGTTCTTGTGATTTCTTTTCTTTTTCGTTTTCTTTACCAAAAAGTCTTGTAAAGAATAAAGAACTATATTTTTCTATCTGTTCTTTTGTTAATAGTTCTCCACTGTTTAGTTGAGAATCGGAACGTTCATCAAAGTTTTGTGGGAAAGAGACTCCTGTAAGTTTTGATGGGTCTTTTAATATAGAGTTTAAAGCTTCTATAATATCTGACATAGTTATATTTTTATAGTCTATATCATTAGCAGCAAGTTCAGCGAATTCATATATTTTATAATAAGGGCTATTTTTATCTCTAAATGCTTTTAAAGCAGCGTTATAAGCTTTTGTAGGCTCTGTTAATTCTTCTACACCCTCTGTAGGAGCTTTAATGGCTGGTAATTTAGAAAGATTACCTAAAGCTAATGCTTGAGCTTCTTCTGAATGTGCGCTGTCTAAAATAGCTCTTACAGCTTCTGTTGCTGGAGGGACAGAATCTTTAATTGATTTAGAATATTCATTTATCTCTTTTACAGTTTCTGGTAAGGTTGAATATACCCTACTTAAAATTGTAGCAACTTTTTCTAAACTGTTTGAGAAAGTAGTTAACGCTTGTCCGAAGCCAAGACTATCGACTTTATTAGTACTTCCAACAACGTTTAAATATCCATTACCCTTTTTTATATCTACTACTAATCCTAAACTTTCTTCGCCATTTTCGTTTTTATGTGGAACTATGTTTATCGGGGAGAAAGAAACGTTCTCACCTGTATTTAACAGCTTTTCAGCTTTCTTTAAGTCGCTGGCAAGCTTTCGTTTTACTTTTTTCTCTGCTTCTGGTGTATATAAATCTAAAATACTCTCTGAAGAACTTCCAGCAAGCTTCTTGAAAATACCGCCAAAGAAGACTGGAAACTTGGTTTCTAAAACTTGGTTTTTACCTTTTTGTGTTTCGTTTTTAGAAACTTCATCTTTATCGGCAGCTATTAAAGCATCTGTGTTTGTTTTTTCTAATTCCTGCTTCTCAATTTCTTTTAGTGGCTTTTTGATAGTTTCCCAAATAAACTCGCTTGTAAAAGCAGATAAGAAATTATCATTTAAATTATTAACTGCTCCTTTTGTACCTTCTTCAGTTTTAGAGGTAGTAAAAGTTCCTAATTTTATCTGCGATGTTTTTCCCGTTTCATCGGTTGTTTCTAAAACATCTTGTTCTGTTTTAAATGGATTAACAAAGGCAACATATTTACCATTACCCTTGAATTCTTTTAATCTACGATTAAATTCTACAGAATCGAATTCTTTCGTTTCTTTGTTATATAATTGTTCTTCACTTATAGCTTTCAAAGCCTCATAACCAACCCAAAAGTTAATACCAGTTTTAACAATTGATATAGCATTCTTGAGTTGTAGTATTAAATCATTTTCTCTTGACCTGTCGAACAAAAGTAGCATATTTTCAAGAGCTGGGTCTTTTTTAATTAAACCAGAAGAGAATATAGCAACGCAGTTTTTTCCCTCTTCATTTACAGTATTCTCTAACGACTCTTTAGAAACTGGTATTTCTTCTATAGAACCGGTAGATTGATTTATAGAGTAAAGATTTCCACCAGAAGCTTCTATTACTTCCCATAATAAATCAAAAGTATCATCTATTTGCGAATCTAAAGTTCCACCGGGACTAAAATCAGTTTTAAGCTCTGATAGAACAGACTGTTCAAAAATAGTATTTAGATTTTTTACATTAGCTATAATACTTTCTATAGTTGGTGTTGTATCTTCTTGGTCTACTTTAACTTTAACAGAAATAAAATCACCAGAAAAACTGTTAATTACATCAGCTTTTTCTACTGCTGTCTTTAACCTCATTAAGAAAAATAACTTCATCATTAAACTTGTAGAAGTGTGGCTTGTAAATAGTTTAGGATAATTAGCAATATCTAATAGCCCAGAAAGTATGTTTTTGTTTTTTCTGTTTAAAGACAAATCAAACGCTTCTATTGAGGTAAAGTTTTTGATACCTGCCATTATATTTAATAATGTAGCACTTCTTAACCCTAACCCAGCTACTATTGGGGCATTAATAATTTTCTTTTCATACCAAATAGTTTTATCTTCTATAGCTTTATTCAGATTTGATACAAACATTTTAAAACCATCACTATTTAATATACCAGATATTACTTCATTACCTGCTATGTCAGCTATTTGGTTTTTAGAAATCCTATCAACATGTAAAGCTTCTTTTTCTTCTGGAGTTAATGAAGCTTCCTTTTCTGCTTCAAGTCTTTGTTGCTCCTCATCAGCAAGAGCTTTTTTTTGCTCTCCTGGTGTTCCCTTCTCTAAAGAAATTTTATCTTTATTTATTAGATTATCTAAAAATAAATTGTTCTCTAATTCAGATGCGGAAATATCAGTAGAAAGTTTTTGTTTATATTGGATTAATAATCTAACAATACCATCTAAAAATTCTTGGTTTTCGCTTGAAAATAGATTATTTTTACTTGTTAGTTGTTCTGACATATTAGTTTCTTTTACAAAATTTAATATGTTAGTATAAAATACTTTCGCATTTTTATCTAAATTTTTAGCATTGTTTAAGAAAATATCTGATAAAGCTTCTTCTTGAACAGTTATGGCTTCTCCAACAAGAGCGGACCCAGGTTGAATAGAGAGATGACTTAATGCCTTTTTTGCTAATTTTTCTTTTTTGCGTAATAATTTTTTAGCGGAGGCTGCTGGTTTATTAGTCAAAGTAAGTTTTTGTATATGCTTCTTTAAAGCATCTATACGGTCTTTTTGAACCTTTTCGTCGTTATAATCTTCACCTTCAGCAAGCTCTGGTTCTGAATAATTAGATATATCTTCTAATTCAGAAACAAAGGGTGCGGCTATGAGCGACATAGCCTTTTTTCTGGTTTCATCTTCTTTAAACTGTGCGGAGTTTGCGTAATGTGAAAGAGTTGATAAAGCACTTCTTACGCGAGATTTCCATTCAACACTTTTCTCTACTTGTTGGGTATCTAAAATAGAATTCAACGCATTTATTGTCTTATCGTATAAAGACTTGTCTAAATACTTAAAAACATCTGTTGGAACTTTGTCTAAAACACTTTTTAAGGCAATAGGGTCCATGCTGTCAGATAATTTTTGAAGCCTAACAGAAAGAACGTTAGCTAATCGCTTGTTTCCAGCAGTTTTAACAACAACTCCCATTTTATTAAGCTCTTCTCTATAGTCATTTAGCTCTTTTTGGGCTTCGTTAAACCTTGCTGTAAGTCCTTTAAGCTCATTTTGTAAAACTTCATCACTATCTTCTTCTGATGTTAATAAATCTTTATTAACTTGTTCTATAGCTTCTCTGATTTTCTTTATTTTCTTTTCTAAATTAATCTCTGTTAAATCTTTTTCTACAGTACCAGGAGCTTGATTTTCATACTTTTTTAAGGCTTCTAATAAAGGGTTAATTATTAGTTTTAAGGGTCGTAAATTAGGTGTTGGTTTTTCTTCCTGCTCTGGAACATTAGATGCCACAAATAACATTTTTAAATGTTCTAAATCTTCTGTTTGTAAAGAATTAAAAGTTTCAAGTATAGCAAAAACACTCTCTTCTGCTGATTTTAATACATTTTTCAGCAACTTTGCTTCTTCATCAAATTTGTTTGTTTTAAATTCACCTTCTTTATTACGTTCAGCTGTTGGTAAAGATTTTAATTTTTCAGATTGCTTTTCTAATTTATCTATTTGAACTTTAATATCACTTGAGATAAAAGAAAGCCTGCTTATAAAAATATCTTTTAGTTTAGATAAAAATTCACTATCTGAAGTTTGATTTAAAAATAAATCTTTTATATCTTTTTTAGACCCTGATACATAACTTGCTAACTCTTCTTTAGCTGAAGATAAAGCAGATTTCGCTAATGATAGTTCAAACACAAGTTCTTTGCTGACTTCTTGATTTAATCGGCTTAATTCAGCTTTATCTTCATCTGTAGTAGCTTTTAATATATTGCGCCACTTCTCTGTAGCTTCTGTATGCGATAAACCAGAATTATCAAATTCGTGTTGAAGAATTTCATTAGCTCGTTCTGAAATCATATCAGCTGATGGTGTAGAAAGAGTTCTTACTTTTTCTTCTAAATTTTTTATTTTTTGTTCTAATTCTGGTTTCTTTTCTTGTATTGAAGAAGAGATATCTTCAAAAACTTGACCAACAATAGCATCAACTTCTTCTTTTTCTAAATCTGTTAAATTGACAGGACGTAAAAATTTACCCCCTAAAGCAGAAAGCATCTTTCCACCACGATACTTTTCATAGGTTTTATTTACGTTTCTGGCACCAATTCCCCACTCTACTTGTCTTCCGGCAGAGGGTAGTGGTTTAAACTCTTCTTTTTCGTTTGTTAGTTGTTTTATTTTTAGATTTAAGGCATCAAGAGCTTCTTTGGATAAGAATTTAGAAGTTTGTAAGCCCTTTAATCCGTTTTCTCCCACAACTCCGCTGCGCTTTAATAATAAAACTTGGTCTTCTGGAGAACCGAAAGCTGATATAAAATTGTAATAAATAGTGTCAGCTATATTTTCCGATGTAGATGTAGAAAACCCATTATATATCGCATCTGGAGTATTTATAATTGTTTCTACTCTTTGTTTTAAGTATTCTTTAGCATTAGCTGGAGCATTTCTATCTTTTTCTATGAATTGTTTTAAGTAAGAAAAAACAGTTCTAACAGCATCTGAAGATATTAAATCTTCTACAGAAGTGGCTGTTTCTATAGGATTGGTAATACTTTTTTTATTCTTGGTCTCTTGCTTTGTTAATGCTGCTATGAATGGCTCTCTTTGTTTAGCTAAATTAAAGGTATCTTCGCTGTTTAAATATAACCAAACAAGCTTTATAAGGTCAGGATTTGTTTCAATTCTGCCAACTGTTATATCATCTGGTCTAATAATGCCGAAAAGTTTTTCGACTGTTTTATCTGAAAAAATTGGATTGCTTCTATTTGTTTTTCGTAAAAATATCTTTAAACAGTTGTTTATTAGTTTATTAATACCATCTACAGAGTCTCTATAAGCAATCAGGTCTTTACTTCCTTCATCACTTATATCAATATCTCTACTTGCGATAGAAAGCATATCTGTAAAGGTAAGTTGGCCAGGACCAGCATCTGAAGTTTTTACTGGAACAACAAGAGGATTAGTACTCTTATTTAGATTTTTTATTATTTCTGTAGTTTCTTGGGCTTTTCTACCGCGAGTATGTTTCTCCGCTCCAGAGGCTTTTCGTTTAGCTTTTTCTAATTTACCTTGAAAATAACCACTTTTTTCGGTTCCGCCCTCATATTCGAAAACAAGAGCTTCTAATTCAGATTCTAATTTCTTTATTTTATTTTTTCTTACAGCGTCTGGAATTTTTGTATTAGTCTCATATTCGCTAATTTTATCTTGTATAGCTTTTTTCTTGTTGTTATACTCTGTTTGAAGGTCTTCATAGGTTTTAATATGAGAACTTCTATACATTTCATATCCCTGTGTTCCAGCAGACTTTTTAGCTTCTTGAATATCAGAAACTCTTTTCTGCATGCCAGACATATTACTAAACAACTTTAAGCGATTTGACATTTTAAATCCTCAATTTACATATTTATACTAAACTTAATTAGTATTATAGACCAGCTTTTCCGAGACCGTCTAACCATTTATGCGCTTCTGTTTGAGGATAAAAGTTGAGAACTGGTGTTTCGTTATCTTTTTTATGTGCTATAAGGGTTGCTTGTCCGCAAGCTGAACATAATTTTTCTTCTACTTTCCTTGTAATAACTATACCATAATCGTCTCTAACAAGGATTTCTACGTATATACCACCATCTTTAATGTTTTGTGGTATAGAACTTAATGGATAGCCAGAAGAAATATCAGAAGTCTTTGCGATAGCAAAAAGCTCATAATCAGTATTTTGACACATAGAACAAGTATAATGTTTTTTAGTAAATGTTACGGACATAAATTACCCAGAAATGCTTATTAATGTTTTTCGAAGTTCGTGAAACTCTTTTACTTCCATTTGTCTAAATAACCATCTTATATCAGAACTTGAAGAAAGCGGCGGACCTGTAAGTACAATTAGATTATCGTTTCTTCTGTTCTGTAAAGAAAAGTATATATATGAAGATAGATAGCGTATATACTTATCTCCTAATCTGCCTTTAAGTTTAACAGAATTAAAAAATTCTATTGGTACGGCCAAACTATTCCAAGTTTCTACCATTACCGTTTCTTTTTGAAAAATCTCATCTTCTATTATAAGGAAATCTTTATCGCTTGCCATATATATTGCCGTACTTACTGGTAATATATTATATAAGACTAAAGAATCGAGTGTAACGGAATTGCCAACTACGCAAAGCCTGTTATTGTGTAATTTATATACATCGCCTGTAGTTGGGATTTTGTTTTTCATAAAGTTAATTGAAGAACTTTTTTTCATATTGGTCTAAAGGTAGGGCCAAAGAAAGCACACTTCTTCTTCCTATATGTCCACAAGACGAGCAAGTATAAGTAATTAATGGCATTATTTTATCTGCTAATGGCATATAGATATCTCCAACTAAATCACCAACAATACCAGAATTACATTTATTACATGTTGCGTTTACTGGTTTTGTTAGAGGTTTTATTTCTGACGACGACTTTCCTTGATTTATAACCTTTTCTTTTCTCTTTCTTATTGCTTTATTTTCTTTAATCGGTAATATCTCTTCCAAGTCCTCAATAGTATCCAAGTCTAAAACATCATTTTCATACATGTTGTTAAACATTCGTTTTGACCTTTTACTCATTAATTATTCCTTTAAAAAAACAAAACTCTCTGATGTAGAAGTCTTAATACAATAAGACAAATCAGAGAGTTTTGTAATAGTTTCAACTATAAAAAGAGCTTCAGACGTTGCTTTTCCAGTTACGTAATTAAAGCAATACGAAAAATATAAGTTATCATTTCCACAATATAATATATTATCATATATTATATCGTCAATAGAAAACACATTGTGGTGTTTTTCTAAAATATCAGAAAACTCTTTTATTGTTAACTGATTAGAATGGTTTGATGTCTTCGATATCAATTTTAGCTTGCTCAAAGAAGTTAGGTTTATCTAATGACGCAGACGCATATAGAATATTTGGAACAAGCTTTTGTGGTAATGGTGCCATAGGATTTGTATTAGTGCTTAATCCTGGAAATTGCGTGTTTTGTGACGGTTGTATAGAATAGGCTTCATCTAAATTTCCTACCACCGTATCAGCGTCAACTCCATATGCGCTTGAAACAAAGGCTCTAAATAACTCTTCTGAAAATTCATTATATACTATATTTACCATTTTCAATAATAAATATGTTCTAAAATCTCCGTCTGTCATTGAATAATTACTAACAGCTAATGACAAATTTGTAAAGACATTTTGTAATCGTTCTTTATTAGCAGGAATTTGCCAATTCATTGGTCCGATTAATGAGGTATCTTGTAGAAATAGCGTAAGAGGGTCAAAAGAAACCTCTAAACTTCTATATAAATACATGTTAATTCTGGTTTTAACATCATTAAGAAATTGTTGTTGGGTATGTGTTTTTTTTAACATGCTACACCGTATAAACTACATAATAGTAGGAAATGTTAAAACTATCAAATACTGATAAAGTGCTTGTAGAAGTACCGCTTGTATATCCAGGCCCTTCGTAGGATGGATTTGTTCTTAAAACAAATACGGCAGAAGAGCCGGAATCGGCTCCAGTTGTTCCGTTTATGGTTCCAAGAGTAATAGTTAAGTCATAATAAAACTTTGATGTTGGCGTGACTGGATGTAAACCGCCCGGAATAAGTTGTCCATTATAATAAACTTCAACAGTAGAAGAGTTTTCAATTCTATCTGAATATGTTCTATTTACTATACCAACAGAAGCTTCTCCGCTTGATACAGTAATCGGTATAATTTTTAAAAAGGAATTTGGAGTTGCCGTCATATACGCCTACTAATTTAGTTCTGATATAGAAGATAGTATTGAGCTTTTATCGTTTTCTGCTAAATAGCTTAAATCTGTTATAATTTCCACATTATCAAATACAGGTTCTTTTTTTCCAGATGCTTTTAGTTTAGCTTTTACGTTTGCTGGCATCTCTCCTAAACTCTTTATGATATTCCATAATTTTATATGGTCAGTTCCAAACTTCATAAATCTCCAGATTTTTGGGTTATTTGGGATATTTAAAATTTGTATAGGACTATTATTAGCTTTAGTCAAAGGCATATTTTTATTTCTATAGGCAATAGCTTTTAGATTACCGTTTTGTAAAATAACAGAAAATGGGTATCTATGATACGTTTGTCCACCATTAGCAGCTGTTCTTGTATCAAAATACGCGTCTGGATTATCTTTAATCCTATTATATTCTGTTTTTAAGTAGGCTGTAATTATATCAATAGCTTCTTGTTTATTAGTAGCTACTTTATTTACTGTAGTAGGTGATGTAATTGTAGTTGGGATTGGATTTTGCGGTCCTGTATTTGTGTCTGTTCCACCAAAAAGGACGGGGCTTGAATCGACAACAAAGTTTTCAGTTTCTTTAACTAAATCTCTATAATGTTGAATATATATAGCATATAAATGCTTACACAATGCTGGAGCAAGTCGTTCTGGTTGTGTGGCTTTGGGTAAACTTTTTTCTTTTGTATAACCGCCTTGTTGTAAGCGTTCATAAAACTTTGTATCAAAATCTTTACAATTACAACTTACATAACATCTGGTTGGAGTTTTCTTTGTAAGAGATATTCTTGCTGTCATTAAGCAAGTATATGGTCCTCTTGGTTCACCATTACTATCGACAGTTGGGTATTCTTCGCCCATATTCGAATCAACTACATGTGGGTGTGAAACTGTCCATTCGTCTACTAAAATGTTAGTACCAAAAGCATTTATAACTTTACTTTTACCGCTTTTTGTTATAAGTTTGCCAGCAGCTATCCTATAAGAATAGCCTAATTTAGAGGACCTTTCTCCTCTCATTGCTCTTCTTTTTCCGCCTATTACGTGGCTTAATTTTTCGTGTTCGTTTGAAACAGCCGGATCTACATAATCCATTAATTGCTTAATCAAATATGTGAAGTTTTCACTGATTACAGCTTTGTTGGTTGTGTCTAATAAGACGGAGTCGAAGTTTTCATCTATAATAACGGCCATAAACTTAATTATACAAACATTCTGGTACTAAACTTCTTTGAGTTTTTCTGAATGTGTTTCATTAAGTTTGTTCTTGACATTTCTTTTGAGAGGTCGCCAAGGTCTTTTACCTTTTCGTCTTTCCAGTTCAAAATGTATATATTTTTATTAGGAAACCAACTATCAAGCTCTCTTGCTAATGTTTTAGATTCCTTTTCCGTACCTGGGTCTAAACAAAGATAGATATTTTTCTTTTGTTTTATTCCACTAAACAACGCTGAATGCTGGTCTTTTGATAAAGTTTTACCAAGTAATGCTATACCTCCAGGCAATTTAAATACATCAAAAATACCCTCACCAATATAAGCGTCTTCTGTGTAAAAGGAATCGACAGGAGTAATAGATTGAAATACAAAATCTTTTGGGGCTACCGAGTTTAGATATTTTGGTGTAATATGTTTATCAATAGCTCTACCAGTATAAAATACAGTATTACCTTTATTGTCTTGAATTGTAATAATAACTCTATCTAAATAATGTTCATTATCTGATACTAAAATATCATAACAATCTATAATGTCTTCATCCCAGCCTCTGGATAAAAGGTATTTATATTCATTATCTTCTGGGTCTATTTCTCTAAAAGGCTTTAGAGGTTTTAAAAGTTCCGAATTGAACTTATGTTCTTTAGCCGCTGGAAATAATAATTTAGCAAACACTGATAAGGAAGCTTTGTCTTCTATCTTTGACCAAACCTCTGGATATTTTCTTAGCTTATTTATATCCCCGGCAAAACCGCAATGAAAGCAGTTGAATAAGCCCTTATCGGTATTCACATATAATTTATGATTATGATGCCTACATTTTGGGCATTGAAAGGTCTGCTCGTCCATTATTAACTCGCTATCTTTACTCTACACGCTTGAGCAAACGCTAAATCCCTATAAACAGTTGGATAACTATCAAATAAATGAAAAAACATTTCCAACAGTGGATCTAAAGATTTGTTTCCAAGTTGTTTTTCTTCCCAAATATATAAACCTAAATCGAGTAGGTCTGCCAGCTTCATTAAACTAAAATCGTCTTCTGATGCTACTTCCATAGCTAAGTTTTGGAGATATGGGCTGTCTGGAAATATCCTTTTAACAGCTTCTGTTTCTATTTGTTTAAGTTTTGGCCCAATTCCTTTTTGGAGCTTTACAGGTGTTGGAATATCACATTCAAGTAAACTTTCTGGTAAATCATGGAACAAACCAAGAGTAGCTACATAGTTAACTTTTGAATAGTCTCCCTCATAAAACTCAAGGGCTAAAAAGAACGCAATTTGAGCAACTCGACCACTATGGTCAGCTAATGTTTGTTGTTTAATAGTGTTTCGGCCATGGAAACGCTTAACAGCGCTCATGCCAACAATAGCGTCAACTACGCCATATGTACTTCGTCTTTCGAGCATAAAAGCCTCCGAATTGTATATCGGTTTAACCCTGTTCATGCCGAAAACATTTTCCGAGCCGCCCAATGTTTTCCACGACAAATTCAAACTTTGGGGATAACTTAAACAGTTCTTTATATTTAGTTGTAATTTGTGGGATAGAGGGCTTTTGAAGTGTATTAGAAGATAAAAACTTTAATGCTTGGTTTAAAGTATAAGCAGAAGAGTATGTGCTTGATAAGTCTATTAGTTTGTAATTACGAAGTATCAAGTCTTTATTGTTTTTAATAAGAGTTAGAAATTTGTCAGTGCTATTAATAGATGATACAGTATTGATAAAGTCAATAGGGTTTTTATCATAAAGATTTAAATATGTCTGGTCGTTTGTAAAGTAGGCTTCGCGGAGCTTGTAAAGGGTCTTATAGCCTACGCGATTAATTCCTGGTATATTGTCGCCTTTATCTCCTACTAACGCTTTAAAGAATAAATACTCTTGAGGGTGGATTTTTATACCCTTCATTTCATTAAAATACTCTGGAAAGTTTTTATTATTAACAATTGTTTTTTTGTATGGAACATAGCAAGACACGGATGGGCTAGCTACCAACTGTAAGAAATCCGTATCGTTGCTTAATATAACAGAGTTTTTTCCAAGGCTTGTTAGTTGTTCAGCCATTATACCAATGATGTCATCCGCTTCTATACCAGTTTCCATAAATACAGGTAAATTAAAAGCTCTACACAAGTCAACTACATTATCTCTTAACTTACCATACATACTAAACAAATAGTCTTTAGTATCCATAGCAGCACCAGCTATGGGTGCTAACTCTCTGTTGCTCTTATATTCTGTATATAAAGCTTGTTTCCGGTGAGATCCGCCAATATCAAATATAATATAAATACTCGAACAGTTGAAGTTCTTTGCCTGAAGCCCTAATTGGTGAATAAACATATCAGCAACAGAAGATAATAATTCTGTTTCTGTTAGTAAGTTAGAACCAGATTGACGAGCATATAGCAAACGAATTAAAAGATTACTCCCATCAACTAAAAGTGCTGGATTTGTATCCATAAATATCATATCTTTTACCATGCTAAATCCTTTAAAATTTGATTAACAGCCAGAGAAGTCTCCAGCGAAGATATATCGGATTGAATTGGTTCTTGTGGCAGAGAGACTTTTTTATTTTTTTCTGGTTTCTCTATGTCTTGAAAACAAAATAACTTTGAATGTTCTATGAGCTTATAATAAACAGTTTTTGGTTTGGTTTTGATTACATCTATTTGTGTTATTTTACTATAATTGTAGTAAGCAGCAAAACCAGAGAGTAAAGTAATATCAAATTGTGTTAATTTCTTTAATCTGCTTAAATTAAGAGTGAAGTGCGTTATAGAACTTGTTAAGAATATTTCCATTATATCAGGTTTAGTCAGAAAATAATAAGATATCTCTTTATGTGCTGTTGTTAATAACTGTAAAGCTTTTCCTTTCGCACCTAAAAATTGCTTATCTGAAATATCAAGTTCTTCTTTCATTTTAACTTGTTTAAACTTTACATATAATAACAGTAAAAACAAATACTGGAGATTAACATATTTTAATTTACTGAGGCGTAGTTTATTAACAATTTTGTTTGTTTGGATTAGGCTTGAAAGGTATTCTAACCCAAACTTATCAAAATAAAATCTAACTTTATTATTTTTAATAACAGTACAAAAACAAATCTTTGATTTTTGACTACAAATAGACCAAAAACTAACATCATCTGTAAGTATAATATATTTTTGTTTTTCTTGAACGGCTATAGAATATAAAGAAGATACTTTATTTGTTGTTTCTATATAATAACTTATTATACCAGAGAAAACTTTAAACAGCTCTTTTTCAAAAATTGAAAAATCTTTTGTTGGTTTGGTTAGAAGCACCAGATTTTTTATTTCTACAAGGCGTTTAATGCTCAAAATCGGTTCGAAGATATCATCAACTGCTTGTAGCGCACGAAGCCTGTCGCTCGAGCCAACCAGGTCGGACCATTTTTCGCCAAAAGAGCTACTATATTTTAGTTTGTTAGCTATTAGAGAACAGTAGTAAGTAAAATCTATTACCAGTATACTATTATTAATATCAACAGTTGATAGTAATCTTTTATTGATTTTTTTATTATTGTCTCCTAATAGGAGTTTATTTTTAGGAGAGCTGGTTATTATCATATATACTTTATTATTTATATTAGCAATAATCGTGCCAAACTTTTTGAACTTTTCATTTCCAGTCTGACCCGCATATCCGATATATATTTACCGAGGCGAATTAAACTTCACACGGAATTATTACTTACCTGATACCAATATATCGGGTCTTTTGCTGGAAATCTCCAGCCTTCATATAAAGGAACGCCAAATGGCAGAAATTAAGAAAACGAATTTTAATCTTTTCAAGGAAATACTCGAAAAGTCAAACCAAAAGTCAGCGAAGACTGGTCCTTATTGGTTTAAACCCTCTCCAGGAGCTACACATACTTTAAGGTTTCTACCTCTAAAGTCAAAGGATTTTGAACTTCCTGTTGAGATTTACAATCACCATGCTGTCAATTTTCCAGACGGTAGATTTGAAAGTTTCGCTTGTCCCCAAAAGGCCGGCGATGGAAGAAAGTGTCCATTCTGCGAGTTAGCTTCCAACTCTTATAGAAAGTTTACGGCCACCGAAGACCCAGCTTACAAGGAAGCTTTTAAGCAGTTGGTAGTTAAGCAAAATTATTTGTTAGTAGGTTATGAGGTAGATAAGCTCGATACTTCTAACATCACAGAAGAGTCTGTGAAGATCGTTCGTGCCTCGTCTAAAGCTTCTATGGAAGGTATTGTTTCCATTATGAGCAAGGAAAAGGATTTCGTAGATTTTGATAGCGGTAGAAATTGTGAACTCTTGAAGCCAGCCGGTAAGGGAACTATAGTTGCTACTACTTGGCAGTTTCAGGACCCAGAACCTGCTTTTACTGGCAAAAAGGGTAAGGACATTTGGGATAAGCTAATTGAAGTATCTCCCGATTTAACCGCAATCATTACTCCTCCTTCAGAGGAAAAGATGGCTGAACTTGTAGCTCGTTTTACAAGCCAACCAAAGGTAGATGAACCTGTTGTAAGCCCAACGGCTTCTTCTAAACCAAAGAAGCTTTCTTCGCAGGAAGCAGATAGTGAAGAGTTTAGTCCTTCTGATTTGGACACTCTTCGCGCTTCATTGAGAGACGATAACTAATCGGGAAACGGTCTAATTGTGTAAAATAATAGTTGGACCGTGTAATGGAGCCAGTGAGTGTGTTTCGCCTCCTTAAACACTCACTGGCCCATTTTTTTAAAAGGATATAAAATGGCGTATAAAAAGAAAAGTTTAACTGGTCTATCTAAAGAAGAAGAGCAATTAGCTGGAGTTTCTGGTTTAGGTGATTTGGACGGATTTAGAGCAGAACTCCGAAAAGAGTTTGGGGCTGGCACAGCCATTGATGACGATGATAACATTAGTGGTTTTATTAAAACCAATATTGATGCTCTTGATTATCTTTTAGGTGGTGGTCTACCTCAAGGTAAGATGACAGAAGTAGCAGGACGAGAAGGAACTGGCAAATCGAGTTTCGGTATTCACATGCTTGCTAATATTCAAAGACAGGGTGGCTTAGGTGTTATTATTGATACTGAGTCGGGTGGTGTTGGTGATCGTTTTAGGTTGGAGCATTTTGGAGTTGATCCCAAAAAGTCTATCATTACCATTGAAGATGTGGCTGAAAAAGTATTTAGTCAGATTGAAAGAGTAGCCAACCATATCGCTAAGAATAATATCAAAGCTCCATCTATGGTTATTGTCGACTCTGTTGCTGGTTTAATTGCCAAGGCAGAGCTTGAGGCTGATATGGAAACAAATTCATTTGCAACCACAGCCCGTGTAATTTCTAAAGGTATTAAAAGAACAAAGTCTATTTGTCATGAAACAAACCTCGCCGCAATGTTTGTAAATCAGAGTCGCATCAAGATTGGTGGAATGACTAATTCATTCACTGGCCCTGAATATACAACTCCAGGTGGCGATATGTTGAAGTTCATGGCTATTACTCGTTTGTTCTTCACGCGTGGCAAGACCCTTGGTGATACTAAAATGTCTGAAGGTCACATCGTTAATTGCAAGGTTATTAAATGTAAGACTTCTGGAGCAATGAACCGGGTTCTCCCTCTCAGGTTCTATTATGACCAACGAGCTTATAGCAACGCTGGTATCGTTTATGATGTTTTAAATGATGCTAAAGCCTTCCCAGGAACCGGAGCATGGAAAACTATTACCCTGCCAGACGGTACTGAAAAGAAGTTTAACTCTGATAGTACTTTTATTGAGTTATTTAATGCTTCGGAAGAGAATAGACAGCATTTCGTTAATATGATGAAGTCTTGTTTTACCAACCTTGCTCTCAACGACAATTCAGAAACAGATACTCAGCTTCTCACAGAAGATATGGACCCAGGTTTAGGTTTGCTTTAATTAAGTTTATGCTTTATGATCCGCCTTATCCTTTAGAGTACTTAAAAGCACATTATCCTGCTCTATTAAAAGATCCAGTTCATGTGTGGAGAGCTACTACAGGTATAGAGCTAATTCACGAAGAGCCAACAAAAGCTGAGTTAGAAAGAATTTGGGCTAATTGGAATAGAATGTCTTCTCTTCAAAAGAAATTATCTGATGAGCAATCTAAAAAGTTATTTGGTATTACTAACCACGAACATTATTTAATATTATCCAGTAATTAGTATCAATATTAATAGACATAAAAAGGCCCACCTTAAAACAGTGGGTCTTTTTATTTATACTTAGCTAATCATTGCCCGGTATAGTTTATCCAATTTTGCATAGTAAGCATCTCTTTTACTATTAAATGCATTTATTCCTTCATGACTGTTAACATCACTAAAAGAGCCGGTATATGGAAATGCGTCTTTAATGTGCTCAAATCTACCACCGCGTTTAATCAATGCGGCCATTTTCTGAATTTCGTCAAGAGAGAATAATTTTTCTGTTGCATTAATTGTATCTTGAATGGTTTCTTCTGAGACAGTTATCTTACTAGTATATAATCGTTCATCAAATGGGTCGAAGGACATAATAAATCTTTCACAATATAATTTAATTTATATATTTAAGCTGCTTGTTTTTAAATATCTTTCGATGTATTATTTAGAGACAATAGATAAATGATACTATTTGATGAGAATAATTCCGAACATAGAGAATCTGAACTTGATGAAATATTAGAAAGCTTTTCTTTTGAGGACCAACGAACAGAAGTTGAAAAAAGAAAAGATAAAAAATATGAGTATCGTGAGATAACTTATAATAAACAAGATGTGTCTGATGTAGAGAAAAAGGCTATGGGTGAGATGATACTTATAGAACCAGATCTTAATAAGTATTCAGAGGTTTTTATAACAAGAGCTACTGCATATTATCCAGAACTTCTTGAAGGTTTTGAATTAAAAAAGAAACGCGGAAAGAAATCAAATATTTACTTTATTGAAGCTGTTGGAAGGCATTTATGGGAAAAATGGAATGCTAATAAAACTCCAGAAAATCAAAACGATTTTGTGGCATATCTTTACACGATTATTGATGGTGTTATATTTAAGTATGGTCGTCATAAGCATGGGATATCTTACGGTGAGATATTTCAAGGTGCTGTTATCAAGCTCATCCAAGCCATGGATAAGTTTGACCCTCAAAGAGTAGTCGGCCACGACGAAAAAAATCGTCCTATATATGCCAGGGTATACACATATTTTACAATGATACTTAACTATGGCATAACAACTATAACAATGGCCCACGGCTATGATAAGATACATAATATGTCTTATGATGCCATGGGTCGTGCTGTTGAAGGAGATAAACAATTTGTAAGTGATGCTGCTATGGTATTTCAGGAGTTTTTAATCTTTTTGAATGCTTTTAAGGATTATGAAGACTTAACAGAAATAGATAGAAAGATATTATATAAATTGTATAGTATTTTAGAAAACGGCGAAGATTTACATAAGATAGCTAATAATTTAATATATACATTACAAACAGAATGTCAAGTAAAATCAAAAGAAGTTTTAGCTACTATGATAAAAATGAGAGAGGCTTTTGGGCCTCTCAATATATTTTCATCTAAATTATTATTAACGCAAAATGATTTTGAACAAGATAATTAAATGTACAGTAAGCCTTGTAGTGGTTGTGCTGTTATTAAAAACGTGAGTTTTTCAACTCATAATACATGTATAATAGAGGGCTTTCGGGCCCTTTATTATTTATTAAGAAATAAGTTATAATAAGAGCCTTTACATGAACCAATTAAATAAACGCGAAAATATGAATCCAATAGTCCAAAAAATTGATGGACTTGTAATGGATGAGTCTGAAAAGCTTATAAAAGAATTAGATGATGTAGCAGAACTTTATTCGGGACTAATAGATATTCAACGAGATAGAATGATACAATCAACAGATGCTTCATTTCCTATCAGTTTAGCAAAACTCGGTGAATTACAATTACAAGCATTAAAACAAAAAAATGATATATTAAAGAACTTAACTTCATATAAGACAACAGAAGCTGCTGGAAACAAAAGAGGTGGAGATTTAAGTATTTCTGACCTTTTAAACTCCGCAGCTCTTGGTGCTGGAGTTGGGGCTAAATTAAACATGTCTGGACAACAACCAAGCCAGCCAAAACTTCTCACAGAAGATGGTGAAGTAGATATAATAGATGTTCAAGTTGAAAATACAGGTTCTAAAACCGTATCACCAGAAACAGCAGCAGATATATTAATGAAAGATTTTAAATAATGGCTAAAACCAAGTCTTTACAAGCCAAAAAGTTTATGAATAAACCGGATGACTTAACTCATAGATATTATGAGCCAGAAAGACTTGTTGCTAAATTACAAAAAGAAGGAAAGTCATCTGATGAAATACGTGAAACTCTTATTCAGTATGTTAAGGAAGAGCGTCAAAAGTGTTTTGATGACCCTGTATATTTTGCTAATAATTACGGGTTTATTATCGGCCATGGTGCTGCTGGTATTATTCCTTTCAATACAGCCCCTTATCAGGAGAGTATTCTCAAAGGTGTTCGAAATGATAAATACTCAATAGCGGTTAAATCTCGTCAGTTAGGCGTATCTACTATTGTAATGTTTTATTGTCTATGGTATTCTATATTCTCACAAGGTAAGAAAACTCTAATTGTGGCCCACAAAAGAGAGTCCGCAGAAGAGTTTATTGCTAAATTAAAGACTGCGTATGAGTTTTTACCTGAGTGGCTAAAACCGGCAACAACTCTTTATAGTAAGAGTACAGTAGAGTTTGATACTAAATCTATCATTAAAGCCATAACTTCAAACCCACACGCCGCCAGATCGTTTTCTGCTACATTATTTGTTCTTGACGAGGCCGCCTTCATTGAAAACTGCGATGAGGTGGTAAAAGCTATTTTACCAACAGTAGCTGCCGCAGATGCTAAACTTATAGCTATCTCTTCACCAAACGGCAATTCAGATTTAAACTGGTTTTATAAAACTTATACATACGCTGCCGCAAAAATGAATACGTGGACTGATTACAACTTGCCCTATACAGTATCTCCAGTATTCACAAAAGACCCTCATTTCAGGGAACATCAAATCCAAATTGATAACGGTAATATAGATAAGTTTGAACAGGAATATGAGTGTAGATTTGATATCAATTTAGCGTCTTTATTTAATAATAATGTATTAAAAGCTTTTAAAGTGAATGAAAACATATTAAATAAACAACTTGGTGGAATAACATATGAAGATACTTTATTTATATGGAAACTTGCTGAAACTGGTAAGAGATATATAATAGGTGTTGACTGTTCTTCTAATAAATCTTCAGCAAAGGATTATACAGCATTTCAAGTTATAGATGTTGAAACACAAGAACAAATGGCTGAATATATGGGTAAATTACCAACAGAATTGTTTGTTGATATTTTATTAAAAACAGCAAAGCATTATAATACTGCTGAGCTTGTTATAGAAGAAAATTCATATTCCCAGTTAGTTATATTCTTACTCGAACAAAAAAACTATAAAAACTTATGGATGGCTGATAATAAACAAACTCCGGGATTTAATACCAATAGAAGCAGTAGAGTGCTACTACTTGAAAAATTGATTTTATTTTATAATAATCTACACGGTATTTCTAAACTCAAAAGCGCAAGATTAAAAGTTCAAATGGAAAACTTCTCTGCTGGACAAGCTTACGCAGATGGTAGTAGAAAAATGGAAGCATCTACTGGTAATGATGACCTTATATTAGCTCTTGCTTTAGCTGTAGTTACGCTTATTCCAAAAGAATACTTTCATAGACCAGAAATAGACCAAAATGCTTCTCTCATGGCCAGCACTGAAATGATGACAAGAACTGGAGAATACTCTGACGAATATTTAGAACATTTTTCTATTTTGATGGGCATATCTAAAACTTCATTAGAGTCGAGATTAAAGCTTTATCATGAAATAAAATCTGGTGTTTATGAGGGTTCTGGATTAGAAGATATAAACTTTGTTCATCCTGTAGAAGAATGGGAAAGAACACAAGCAGCTGCCGATTTTCTTGGTATGAAAAATACACAAATACTATCTGATTTGGAGTTTACTAATTTTAAGAATACTACACTGCCTTTCGGTGAGCAGTATGATTTAGGAGACCCTTTTTCAGATGATTTAGAAGGTATACAAAGAGCACACAGAAACTTTTTATATGGCTCAAAAGCTAAAAGAAACAGTAGTTTTTGGTAATATGATACACGATATGAAAGTATAGGATAATTTAAATGGCAGAAGAAAAACAAAAAAAGAGTATAATGACAGCAATTGCTTCCTTATTTACAAGAAGCAGGCCAGAAGAGTTCTCTACAAGATTAGGCGTTGAACAGGCTTTACAGGCTATAAATAGTAAAAATGCTACTACTGCCGCTATCGAACCCACTGTTATTTCTAAAAAAGGAATGGGAGTTGGCGTATATGTTGATAGAACAGATGGTCCAGTATTTCATAGATATTTAGATAGAGAAAATCTACGGCATGCGAGATATTCTATATATGATAGAATGGATACGGATTTAGTGGCATCTGCGTTAGATGTATATGCTAACGAAGCTACACAAAAAGGTAGTGGACAAGAAGTAATTACAGTATCAAGTTCTTCTAAATATATTCAAGATGAATTAATGGATATGTTAGAAACAACCGGATTGAATAATTGGAAATCCTGGTCTGTCATAAGAGATATGTGTAAATATGGTGATAGGTTTGAATCCATAAAGCTTGATGCTCGTAAAGGTGTGATTGATTTAATGCAATTAGATCCTCGCGGAGTCTATCGTTTAGATGTTGATGGAGAACTCCAAGGCTATGTTCAGGATATGGAAATTGTTAGACAGAACTCTCTTGATGCCAGTTCACAGTATTCTACACAAAGTCCCTTCATTGACTTAACTACTCTATCTCTTCCTTATATGACAAGGAAGATGAAAACTTCTACAGAAACAGATAAAGACAATCTTATTCCTTTCCTTAAATATGAAATGCTTCATTTTAAGCGCCGTGGAAACGGAATGTTTGAGCCTTATGGTGTATCAAGTTTAGAAGCGGCAGTAGATGTTTGGAAAAAAGTTGACTTACTTTTAGATAGTATCATTATATATAGGTTAAATCGAGGTCCCGCCAGATTAGTATTTTATGTTGATGTTGGTAATAATCAAGGTGCTGATATAGAAGCTCTTGTTAAACGTCAGATTAACTCCATCAATAAGAGAGAGTATTATGACCCAACTGGTAAGTTAAATGAACGTTATCAGTTATTAGATATGAATGCTAATATCTTTATTCCTGTATCTAAAACAGCACAAAGCTCTAAAGTAGATATGCTTCAACCTGCCCAAAATCTTGGCGATATTGAAGATTTAATGTATCTAAATAATCGACTTTTCTCGGCTCTTAAAGTTCCAAAAGCTTTCTTGGGCTTTGAAGGTGATGTAAACTCAAAAGGAACTTTATCTCAACAAAATGTTACGTTTGGAAAAGCATTAGCCAATATCCAAGAAGATTTCTTATCTGTTATAAAAGAGCTTTGTGTAATTCATTTAGCTATTAAAGGCATAACAGATGTTTCTGAACTAAAGTCTTTTAGTCTTGTAATGACAAGACCGTCATATATTGAAGAAAAAGCTCGTATAGAACTTGACACAGCTGCTGTTGGATTAGCACAAGCATATTTAAGTCAAGGTATTAATCGTGAATGGGTATTAAAGAACGTATTAAAGAAAAACGATGCGGATATTCAAGCTATGTTAAAATTAGACCCAGCCGCAGCCGCAGCAGCTCAAGCTGGTGGAATGGGTGGAGGAATGCCTATGGGTGGCGGTATGCCAGGATTAGATACTATTTCTCCTGGTATGGAAGGTATGCCAGGAGAAGGCGTAGAAGCTCCACTACCAACATTAAATCCTGCTAATATACCAGCAGGAACTCCGCAAGGTCCAGGAGCACAGGTTCCAGCAGCACAGCCCTCTCCTTTAGTACAACAATATGAGTATAACAGTGAAAACACTCCTCTATATGAAGGTGCTTCTATTGAAACAAGAGTTAAAGTACGTTCACCAAGAGTTCTTGTAACTGAAATTCGTGATTTAATCAAAAAGCAAGAAGAGGAAGAAAAGAAGAAAAATGAAATCCTTACAGAGACAATAAAAGAGGATGAGGTATTAGACCCTCTTTTAAGTGATGAATTTCAAGCTAACATTAACCGCTTAATTGATTAAACTCTTTAACAATTAAATTATTGAACAGTCTTTTATAAAACATTAACTTAGGGTTAAAAAATGAAACTACAAACTTTTATAGACATACTTCGTGGTGGTAATTTAGCTTTGGGGAGTAAATTATCTAATTTACTAACCGAAGACTGCACGATTTTAGAATACACTAATGACTCCGTTCTCTTTACAAAAGGGCACAGGCTGGTTTTAGCCAAGTTTAAAAACCCTCTTACAGAGTCAAGAATGACTTCATCTCATGTTTTAAATAATGAAGTTATAGAGATTTCAAAGAATGACTTAACAGAATCTATGAAAAATATGCTTAACAAAGTAGTTGAGTGTGTTATTTCAGAAAATCTTGTAGATGCTCAAGAAAATCTTGACGAGTTCTGTGAAACTTTTTATCAAATGTCTATTTTAAAAAATAGATATCCTGATATGTTTACAGAAGAGTTAATAAAGAAATCAGAAGGCAGAGCAATTAGAATGGAAGCCAGAAAGCATATTCCTGCTTTTAAAGCTGAAATCTTTAATGCTACTGTAATTTCTGAAGGTACTGAAGAAGATAAAGAATTAGCCACTACTAATTTAATGGCTATTGTTGAGTCTGATTTAGGTAAAGTATTGAATTTAGGAAAAGAAAAAGTAAAAGCAATCGTTACAGACGCTCTATTAGGAAATACCTTTTTAGCCGAATCTGTTACTAATAATCTTTATGAGATATTAGAGTGGAATATGGAAGATGGTAGTCATAGAGAAAACAGATACGATGCTGGCGCTGGTAAGTTTAGTGATGAAGAACAGTCTGATTTAGACCGTGAAGAAGAGGAAATCCCTTCTGTTCCTACAGAAAAAGAGGACATAAATGCTGAAGATGAGAGCAAAGAATTTGCCCCATTTAATCCAGCTATGTTCTCTGAAGAAGATATTAAGCAATTACACAAAACCACATTAAAATCTATTTTATTAGCAATGCAAGACTTTATTCATGATAAGGCTGCTGATTCTGCTGATGAACAAGTAGACCCAGATTTAGCTGACCAGATTAATGCTGATTTATTAGCATTAGAAGATGGCGAAGAGCTTGGTGATGATAGGCTTGCTGAAATAGAAGCTCGTTGGAATCCAATGATTTCTTATTTCCTTGACAGTTCTTATCATACCCCTGCTGACGAATTAATGGGTGAAGAGGAACAGCCTTTAGAAGACCAATTACCACCAGAAGGTGAACAAAGTTCTACCCCAGTAGAAAATGTTGAACAGGGTTCAGCAAACGCAAGCGCACCACAAGCTCCTCCAGCTGCTTCGGCTCCTTCACAGGCTCCAGGACAGCTACCAGTAGCATAAGGATTAATAATGAGTAATTTAGAGTTCATGAAAGATGACTGCGGTACAACCCGTGGTTTTGAGGTTCTTGAAGAAGCCCTTACTCCAAACTCTTCTTGGAAAAGTTTAAAAATCCGTGGCATTTTTCAAAGAGCTGATGCTAAAAATCATAATGGTAGAGTATATCCTTATGATGTATTAGTTCGTGCTTTAGGGGAAGCTAAAGATAGTTTAGATTCAAAAAACATGTTTGGTGAATTAGACCACCCAGCTGATGGTAATCCTACAGTATCGTTAAAGAATGTAAGTCACGTTATTACGACATTAAACTTCTCTGGTAAAGATTTACTCGGAGAAGCAATAGTATTTGATGACCCAGGTCCAGCAGGAACACCTTCTGGTAGATTACTTGGTGCTTTAATTAGAAATAATTGTACGGTTGGTATTTCAAGCCGTGGGTTAGGTGCTTTATCTAAAGGATATAGTACTGGTGATGTAGTAAATGAATATAAGCTAATAACGTTTGATTGTGTTCACGATCCAAGCACACAACAAGCTTATGTTCATGCTGTAAATGAAGCAAAGAAATACGGTCGTTCTATACATCAAGCCTTAGAAGATGAAAGAATTACAGAACAATTTAAAGAACATATTAGAGAAATTTTAAGAAATAAGTAATACAATTAACTTGTAGGTGATAAACATGGCAATTAAAATAAAAGAAATTAATGAATTATTAGAAACCCCTGAAATTAAAGAGGTTTTAGAATCTGCTATTCAAGAGCAGTGCAAGGAGCGTCAAGATGCTCTCGATAAAAAGCTGCAAGAACTTGAAGAAGCTAAAAAAGCTGGCGAAAAAGAACTATTCATCAAAAAGCAAATGCTTTTAAGCAAGGCTAATTTATACGAAGCTAAATTAAAAGATGTTTATGAAGCCAAGTTTAAGGAACTTTCAAAGAAAGTTGCTACAGATGTATTCAATTTTATTAACGAGTCTGTTAGTAAGGTTACTAAAGCTGTAACAGAAGATGCTACTCCAGACAGCAAGATTGAAAAGATGCAAGAAGCTTTTTCTAATGCTGTTCGTTCACTTTCTCCTTTTTTCAACATTAATGAATTAGTAGAAGCTAATACTGAAAGTGTTGAAAAGTACAAGAGCTTATTAAACGCTGAAAAGCTTGAAAATGCTAAACTTCGTAGCAAGGTACTTTCTGATGAATTAGAGGCTTTAGTTGTTAAAGAATGTGCTGGCTATCCATTAGAAAAGAAAACAGTAATTGTTGCTGCTTTAAAAGAAGCAAAACCAAATACGTTAGTAGAAGCAAAAGATGCTATTGAAAGCATTAAGGCTTCAATTAGAGAAGAAGCTAAACCAGCCGAACCTGTAACAGAAGCTGTTGTAGCTCCTGCTCCAGTTGCTGAAACTCCCACAAAACCAACTAAAGATATGAAGTCTTCTTTAGTAGCTTTAGCAGAGGATGTAAAAAAGAGAGAAGCCGCAAAAATAGCTTCTACCTCTGCCCCAAAGGGAATGCTCGAACCCCTTGATATTTTTTAAATAAACCCAACAAACGACTTAATAAAAACTATAATTAAGTATTAACGTAAGAAACAATTGTAATAAAAAACAAAACCGAATTTAAGGGAGAAAGACCTAAATGTTAAATCAAGAACCTCTATTAGAATCAAAGGTTAAATCTATTCTCAAGCGAGATGAAGAAGTAGCCAAGTCCCGTGGTCGTGCCCCATACTGGGCAGGCATCATGGAACACCTTCAGGGCATCAAGGATGAAGATACTCGTAATACAGTATTTATGCACACCGTACAGTCTATGAAGTATGCTTTAAGTTTATCTGAAGCCACTACAACCGCTGCAACCACTCCTGGTGGTTACAACAAGGCCATGTTACCAACAATTATTCGTCGTGTTCTACCCCAGGTAGTTGCTACGAAGTTCGTTGCTACTCGTCAGTTGGATGTTCCTACACAGATAATCCAAACCTTCCGTTTAAACCGCAAAAATGCCAAGGATGGTGTTGGTGCTGGTACAGAATGGGCTGATCCCAGCCAGCTTCAACGTTACACTCCTGTAACATCTGCTACTGGTCAAGTAATTGGTCAGAACATTTGGCAGGGTAATAAGTTTGCATTAGACCCTAACTATTCTGCTCAATCAGTAGTTGGTGAAGTAATGTCTGCTTCTGGTGTAACTGGCTCTAATGGTCAAACACTTGCTTATGGTCCTTTACTTCCTGGCTCTGCCCAGATTATGTTAGTTCCTGACAACGATCCTCGTTCTGCTGTAGTTTATGCTTACGATAATGGTGCTGGTCTTTTCGTCAGCTCTTCAACTGGTTTAGTATTATCTGGTGTTACTATTGCTAACTATGGTGTATTAAATGGCACCGCTCCTATGGTCAATTTAGCTGCTCTTCCAGTTCCTCAGCAATCTGATGTTTCTGGTGAACCTGCTGATACTTTCCACTGGGAAATGAATTACTCCTTCTCTCTTGAGCGTAATAAGACTGCTTTAAGTGAAATCAGCTTCGCTATGGATACTATTCAGGTTAACGCCAAAGCTCGTAAGAACTTTGCTCAGATTTCTGCTGAAGCTATCCAGGATTTAGAAGCTTACACTGATGGCAAGATTGATGCCCTCAAGGAATTAGTAACTGCTATGACTGAAACAATGGCCCTTGAAATCGACCAGGAATTAACTTTAGCCATGATGCAGACCGCCTACGCTACTACCACATGGAATGCTTTATATCCAACTGGTCAGTTCCGTGGTACGCAAGCTGAATACAACCAGACATTAGTTCACAAGATGAACTTCGTTTCTAACGATATGTCTGTAAATTATCTACGTGGTGATGATTTCTTCGCTATCTGCCACCCACACCTCTTCAATATTCTACAAAACACCAATAATTTCCATATGAGCGACCTAAATCATCTTCACCAGGGCGACTTTAATGTAAATGCTGAAAAGATGGGTACAATTGACAGTTATACAATTGCCAAGAATGCTTATCATCCTCAGTCTGATAAGATGTTAATGGGTTATACTTCTAAGGATTTAGCCAAGGCTCCTTATGCTTACTTCCCCTATGTAACTTACTTAACTCCTCCACAAGCTGACGTTTTAAGTGGTGACATGTTCTCCACAATCGTTGGTCTACAACAGAGATATGACCACAAGGTCCTACTTGATGGTAAGTATGGTCTTGCTAATCTCCAAGTACTTAACATGTACCAGAGCTAATAATTGGTATAACAATATAAGAAAAGAGGGTTCTTTTGAGCCCTCTTTTTTTGTATAAAAATATCAATTAACTTGTGTGTATAAAATGTATTACAGCTGACAGGGAAACTTATAATAAAGCAGTAATTAAATAGTAGAGAAATTGAACTCCACAAACGAAACAAGCAAGTAAAACACTTTAAAGTATTGAAAAGGAATGAGTTATGAGTGAGAAGTTGATGGGTTGGACCAACAATTTAGCAGAACCAAAGCGAACTAATAGATTTGAGTTATTATTAACTGATTCTCTTCGCCTAACCTGCCATTCTGTTAGTATACCAAATATTGAAGTAGAAAAAGTAGAAGTCCATAGAATGCACGAAAAGTTCTATGTTGCTGGTTCAAAAGTAACATACGGCGAAGTAAAATTAGAGTTTTATGATTTCGTAGATAATGCTGCTTCAAAATCTCTACAAGCATGGTATACTACAATTTATAGTCAAGCTACCTCTCTTATGGGATATCCACAAAATTATAAACAAGATTTACAACTTTTAGTATATGGTCCTGATCATTCTATTGTTGAATCTTGGTTATTAGTTGGTTCATGGCCCGTAAGTTTAGCCTTTGGACAGATGGATTGGAAAGACGGTGCTGGCGTAAGAAATGTTTCGGTGGACTTACGCGTTGACCAAGCTGTATTAACATTAAGCTAATAAAATATTTTTAAGGATTAACAGCAATGACAACATTTATTTCCCCTGGCGTATATACACTGGAGCAGGATTTGTCACAGTATGTTTCCAATCTGTCTTCTACCATTGTAGCTATGGTAGGAACTTCAGATATGGGACCAACTGAAACACCCACTCTTGTAACTTCCGCTTCTCAATATGTAAGTTTATTTGGACAGCCAAACCCTAATCATTATTTAGGATATGCGGCTCTTTCGTACTTGGAACAAGGAAATCAGTTATATGTAACACGTGTAGCACCATCTGATGCTTCTGTTGCCAAACTAACTGTTCCACTACCCGCCAGTTATACACCATACTCTGGTAATTGGACCTTATCTTCAAATACAGCAACAACTGCTACTTTTACGGTAAGCAATTCTACGGGCGCTACTGGAGCTAACCAATTAGTAGTATTACCAACAACTCCTCCAGTAACATTATCTGGTTTTGATTTTACGGATACCACAAATGTAGCTGCTATAAATGGTAAGGTAGGTTCAGATTTATCAAGCTTTATTTCTTCTGGCCTTGTTAATAGCTATGTTGTAGGTCGTTCTTTTACAGTAAACACCGGTTATGGTAAGGGAAGCTCTGTTCCAGTAACTAATTTAGCTGTAGATGATTTAGCAGATTTGTATTTAACTGTAGATGCTACTAAATTCAATAGCTTCAACTCTCCAATATTAGCAACTGCTACTGGCTCATTCCTCTGTACCACAAAGGCTGTTTCCGGTGCTATCGCTGCTGAAACTGTTGTTATTGGTAGTACCTCTAACGGAACTACTACTGGAACACTTTCACTGGTTCTTACTACTACCGGAACTCCTAATGCTACCCCAACTTTAACTAATATAAATAGTTATGTTAGCGTAGCCAGTCCAAACGTTACTATTACAATCCCAATGTTCTATACCGGAACAGGTGGAACTGGAACTATTACAGCCGCTAATGCCGCAAATAATGCACTTTCAATTTCCGCAGTATTAAACGGTATAATTTCTGCCTTTGCTGGTGGTTCAAGTTCTTTAACTGGAAATCTTGCTACTGCTTATCCACTTTGCGCTGCCACATTTGATGGAGTAACTGGTTTAGGTTATATTAATCCTGTTACTGGAGCTTCTGCTGGCTTATCTTCTGCTACAGTGCAATCTGATGGATTAACAATTGTATTAGCTGGTATTACATTAGGTGCTTCTTCTACTTTCTCTTATGGAACTAACGCAGGTCCATTTGTATCTACTACAAACATGCAGATTACTGGAACGTTCTCTTTAAATCTTTCCAGACCTACTTGGGTAATGAATGCTGCTGGCTCTTCTTTTGTCCCAACATTTTTAAAGTTCTCTTCTCTTGGTGAAGCTGATTTCTCTAATGTAGCTATTACTGTAGATTTAAACTTAAATAATGTAGACGCAAGTGATGAACAACAATATGTTGTTTCTTTATATACCAGAGGTACTGGATTATCCATTTCTCCCTCCAGTGTATATCAGAGCGATTTTGTTCTAACAGAACAATATACTGGAACACCAGATGTTTTACAGTCTACTATCAATTCAAGCTCTGCCTATGTTAGTTTAAAAATAGACTATGCTACTGTAGATACTTTAAATTATACAAGCGGCGTTATTACAAATGGCACACCTTCCGATAATTTAACTCCTTCTTTTGGTCTATTTACTGACGCAAGCGGATTAGGTGTTATTACGGGAGCAGTAAATACTACTTCTTCTAACATAGCATATCCTTCTTATGCTGCTTTCCTTGAAAACGGCTCTACTGGAACTATTGTAGATAATTATACTATTATTGGTGATGCTGCTGATAAGACTGGCATTTATAGCGTTTCTGACCCAGAAGCAATTGATATTAATTTATTAGTTGTTCCAGGTTGGTCTGCCGACCCTGCTGTTGCTGCTGCTATGATTAGTCTTTGCCAAAATCGTAGTGACTGTATGTGTATTCTTGATACTCCTTATGGTTTAAGTGTCCAAGAAGCTATTAACTATAGAAATAATGTGTTAGTTTCTGGTAGTAATTATGCTGCTGTATATTACCCTTGGGTTCAGGTTGTTGATTCTGTAAACAAGGTTAACCTCTTTGTTCCTCCCAGCGGTATGGTATCTGCTCAATACGCATATAACGACTCTGTTGGTGCCGTATATACTGCTCCAGCTGGCCGTAATCGCGGTAATTTATTAAATGCTACAGCTGTAGAACGTATTTTAAACCAGGGCGATAGAGATGCTCTAACTCTTGCTCAAATTAACCCAATTTATTCAGAAGCTGGTTATGGTATTTATATTCGCGGTCAAATGACCCTTCAAAGAGCTACAACTGCTCTTAATCGTGTAAATGTTCGTAGACTTTTACTTTATCTTCGTAAGGTTATTTCTACTGCTTCTAAATATTTCGAATTTGAACCAGGGGATTCCGTTACTGCTCTTCGTTTGAAGCAGCTTGCCGAATCTACTCTTCAGGCTCAACAGAATTTAGGAGCCATTAGAAACTTTACAGTAGATGTAGGTTCTGATGTTAATACGTCTCAAGTATTAGAAAACAATGAACTTGTAATGTCTATCTCTATTGTTCCAACAAAGACAGCAGAAATAATTGTAGAAGTTTTCAATATTCTTCCACAAGGACAGGGTATTACAATTAATAATGCTTAATAATTAATAAATAAATGTAGAGCAGCCTCTATTAATTTAGAGGCTGTTTTATTTTCCAAATTAAGTTAGACGGGAATACTTATGGCAGATACAAGTACTATGCAGCAAGCTATTATGGGTGCGAATACGCCTGGACAGAGTTCTATTACTCAAACTGGATTTTTACAGTCTCCCAATGTTTTATTCCAGGCAATGAACCAACAATCATTGACTAATCTTAAATCCCTATCAGCCGGCTCTGTTGGTACGTATTTACAAAGTAAAAATATAGTTAATGGTAATATGGCATCAATTATAAATGCTTCTCTTGATTATGTTTTAGGTGGAAATAGTCAAGGATTACCAGCAATATCTGGTAATGTAAAATATAGTAGTTCTAAAAGAACTTTTATTCCTATCATATTAAAAACAGATTTTTTATTTAATTTAAACCCAAAATCTACAGCAGGAACTAACAACCAGCCTGTCCCATTATATATAGTTTTTGATAGTACGCCAGAAGATATAACGCTTCAAAAAACAGCTAATTGGAATGCTGTTAACTTTTTAGGCAGGCCAGAACCGGTTTGGACATATCAAAATAGTAGTCCTATAACTTTCGCTTTAACTGGAAAGTTTTATGCCGAATCTGTTCAAGCACATGGAAAGCTATTAAAACTTTCTGATTATATAATGTCTTTGGCTACACCTTCAGAAAATAATTATATGCCATCTCCAGTTACGGTTTTTATAGGAACTTGGAAAGTATTACATTGTATAGTAAATAATGTTAGTATAAAATATTCTGGACCATGGTCTTTACAGGTTAATCAAGATGATGTGAATAGAGCTTCAAGCACAGCTGAAAAAAATGTTATTAATAATGCTATAATAGACCAAAACAATTCTAATATACCAACGCATGCTCCATATTTGTTTGAAGCTACTTTTAACTTTACTGTTGTAAGTCCTGGTAATAATGTTCAATATGCCGAACAAGTTGTGTCTAATAATGGCGGTGTTAATAATGGACAAGAGCTATCAAAAGATGACATGAATAGTCCAGTACTTCAAAGCATGTTAACTTTTAACTTAAATGAAATTGATACTGATGTAAATACAGGATTATATCAAAATACGGCTTTTACAGCATATACATTTGAGGGAGGCCAGTTAAATACATATACAGACTCCTCTTTATCTTATACTACTGCTGCCCAAAACTTAAATATATACGATAATGCTAATTCAGTTAAGAGACTATCAGACCAGGGAGTTATAACAAATGCTATAAGCTCTCAAATGTTGAGCTTGTTTCAAAAAGCTAATCCGTCTTCTACTCAAACTCCACAAACAACTACCTCATTAAATCCATTTAAGAAGTTATTTTAATTATGGCAGTAGATAATACTAATCTTTTAATAGATATACAAGATATTCAAAAATTAGTAAATAATACTAATTCCTCTACTTCAAGTAAGAGAGATAATACTATAAATGCTGTTATAAAATTATTAACAGATTTATTAGATGAGGCGTCTGTTAAAACTATAAAAAATCAAATTTCTGATAATGGTTCTTCATCTTTAAATATAAATGGTATAGGAGACTCCGGTAAAGGTAATAATAAATACTTTCCTTCTTATAACGCAAGAACCCCTATTGCGGAAATATCATTAAATGGTACGCAGATTTATCCTAAAAAAATAGATTTAGACACTGGAAAATATATAAACTCTAAAATGAACTTTCAAAATCTAAATCTAAAGTTTCCATTGGGCGGTGTCGAAAAATCAATTACTGGTTCTATTCAATTATTTACAAAAGACCCAAAAGAGATATTAATACCATTAGATATATACGCAAAGCAGGGTGGAACTAAAGAAGCTACAGATAAAGCTGCATTTGGAACTGGCGGTTTACCAACACTTACATTAAAGTTTGGATGGGCCTTTTCTTCTACTACATCTTCTAATACTGTACAAGCCCTTTCTCCTTCTTTAACTTTTGTAATTACGCATATAGATATGACTGATCCTGGAACACAGGGAACAACATTTACTTTATCTCTACAAGAAACTGGAACTTTAGTTCTTGAAAACAGTTCTAATGATATTATTATATTACCAGATTATCCACAAGAACAATTAAGAACATTATTAGAGGGTCTATTACATGTAAGATTGTTTACATTAGATGATTTATTATATTTTGGTATTCCTGGAGGAAATAATCCAAATACTAACAGTAATTCTACAACAGGTGGTTTTTCTTCTAAAAAACAAGTAATACAAAATAGTACGCAATCTAATCTTAATGTAGGCGGATTAAGCTCTATAAATAATATATCTTCATATGCTGAACAATTAAGAACATTAGCTATACAAAAGTTTGGTATGGCTACAAGTGGTTATACAAGTTATTATAATACAACTGATTTAGAAAGATATTTAGCAACAAAACCTGGTGGTATGTTAGCTGTATATCAACTAAAACAAAATCTATCTCTACAGCAACCAACTGCCCCAGGAACTTCTGTATCTGGAACTGAAAATACATCGGCAGCTGGTAATTCTAATAATCAAATAGTTAGTTCAATGTCTTCTGGCGTTGTTCCAGATACACAACAAGGACAACAATCTGCTGCTATTACGACTGGAACTCTTACAAAAACTTTCTTTGCTACACAACCTTCTGCGGCTGTTGGTATAAACGGTAGAAACTTTTTTACTGTTGCTAATGAACTTGCGGCACAGTGTAGATGTAGATGGTATCCACACGAAAACAGTGTATCCGCAAATCAAAGTGATAATGATAGTATAACTACAACAAAACTTAATGCTTTAGCATCAGATTTAAAAACTATACAAAATATGCCAGCAAGTATTAGCACTATTTCAGATGATTTGCTTAAAAGTATTAAAACTAATACTGGTACAAAAGATACCTCTTTAACCAGGGAACAGGCACAAACTTTAATAACTGCTCAATTAAAGCAAGATATAGCTAAACTATCTACTAAATGTTCTTTACAATGGATACCAAATATACCTGCTGATTGGAAAACTACTGGAAGCGATATAAACTCTACAGGATTAGACCCTAATGGTAAATCTATACCTTATGATGTAGGTGCCTTCTTCCTATTACCTGATATTTTAAATGATTATACTATTTTCTTATCTGATTTACCTGTTCAATACGGGCCCGGTGCTTCTTCTATGCCATATTTATATGGGTCTGGCCAAAACGTATTTCAAGTTGCTACACAAGGAAATACTCCACAGATGTTTGGAGAAGTCATAGCATTGTCCGTAAGTCATAGCGATTTGATAGCAGCATTAACGCAAGCAGCAAATGAAAAAATGGCTTATGCTGTTCAAGGAAAATGGTTTGGCCAAATAGAACCAGCAATTGCTTATCAAAATCAAAATACAAATAGTTTATTTAGACCAGATAGTAGCGAAGATACTACAAAATCTGAAGCTGCGGCTGCTAAACAATTACAAAAAAGTAGAGCTGTTCAAGGAGATATACGAAGTTCGTTTAAAGGTTCTGTTGGAACAGGTAAAGTAGGAAAACTTGCCATTTTTGACGGCGATGATATGTCGGGACAAAACAGAAGTTTATCATGTTCTGATATTCCTGTAGATACAACTACAGGACCGGCTCAAAGTGCTTCATATATGATACAATCAAGAGTAGCAACTTTTTTAAGATGGCCTACAACAGCAAAAATAACTATTTTAGGGGACCCTAATTTAATAAGATTGGGCCCAGGATGTTTTGAATTATTATCATATTATCCTGTTGAACATGTAAATCCAATTACTGGTGTAATAACAACTACGCAAGAATTAAACGCCCTAACGTCTGGTTTATATTTTGTTAATCATATTGAGCATTCAATAAGCGGAGACAATTTTATTACCGTGTTAGATGGTCAAAAAGTAATTGACCCATCTTTTGTTCCATCATCTTTGACTAATCAAATGACAAACATATTACATGACCAACAAAATACAAAACAAAGTATTTCTAATACAGTTAATGGAGCTATTAATCTTGGTACAGCCTTCTCCGGTTCTTCTCCAATATCTCCGTATGGTGTAAATCAAGTGTCAGAAATAGATTTAAATAGTTCAGATTTTACTACAGGAACTTTTGCTACTGATTTAAAAATTGTTTTAAACACATATTATTCTACTGTAATAAAAAATACTCAAAGCGCCACATCTGGATTACCAGCATCTGTTCCAGGACCAATACCAAATCTACCATAAACATTAATTAAGTTTAGGAAATATAAATGGCTGAACAAGATAATGAAACTACTGATAAAGTCTTAATGAAAAGACTTGCCGCTATTGGTATTAAAATAGAAGTAGACCAGGATTATATTAACAGACAGTTAAGTCCTGCTATGGCAGCTATATCTAAAAAGCTTAATCAGTTATCCAAAGAAAGTAAAATGGATAAAGATGGTATCTTCGGAGCAAAGTTTTTTCAAGATAAAATTAAAAACATTACTGGTTTTGATTATGCTTTAATAAAATCTACTAAAACAATGCTTGGTTATGGTTTAGCTTCTAAAAATATGAACCTCGATAATCAAGAATTTTATAAGAGTTTAGGCTTTATAAGTAAACGTTTAGTAGATGTAGCTTCTGGCATTACAAGCTGGAGAAAAGCCGGAAAAGATGCCTCTGACCAGTCAAAAGAAAATACTTCAAGTTTAGCTTCAGCATTAGCATCCGCAGATAAAAATAGTGCTACTTTAGCCGCTGGTCTTGATAGTGTTGCCACATCAGCAGAAGTAGGAGCTGTTGAAATGGGAGCATTTGCTACAATCGCTACTGGTGGATTAGCATTATTAGCTGTAGCTATTGTTGGTATAGGCGCAGCATTCTATAAAATGTTTACTTCTGCGATGTCTGCGAGAGATGAGGTTAAAAAGTTTGACCAGCTTGTTGTGGGTATGGGACAACAAGGTGTCACGGAATTCGCTGGTAAATTACAGCATTTAAATAAAGCTGTTTGGGGATTAGGGTTTTCATTAGAACAAGTAAATGGTGTAGCTCTTGATTTTGCTAAAGCTGGTGTTAGTCTTGGTAGGTCTCTTGATACTAATTTAGTAAGTAGTGTATTAACTCTATCTGGAGCCACAGGAGTAGCTTCAAGTGAAATTAGTGGTTTATACGGCGAATTATTAAAGTCTACAAAGATAAGTGTCGACTCCTTAACAGCAATGGGAGATACGTTTACAAGATTTAATCAAATAGTTTTTAACGGAACAAATCTTGGTCAAGTATCTTTTGCTACATTTAGAGAAGCTATATCGTCTTCTGCCAATGCTTTAGCTATTGCTACTGCGCGTGGAGAAGAGTTTACAAATAAAATGACAAGAGATTTAATGTCATTGTCTGGATTAGCTACAACATTAAGTTTAAGTGTATCAGAACTTAACGGGCTATTCGAATCTGCTGGTAGTCTAATTTCTGACCAAAACTCGCCATTTAGAGCTTTCTTGGCTATTTCTGGTGGTGCTAATATAAATCAAATGTTAACTAACCAATTTGATAAAACTGATGCTATGTTAAGAGGAATAACCTTTTTACAAAACTTAAATAAGAGTTTTGGAGAAAATATCCAAATAACAGCACAAGTCGGTGCTCAATTATCTGGTTTATCAAAAGAAACTGTTATTAAAATGATAAATACAAGACAGGAAACTATTGCTGATATGTTAAAAGCTCAACAACAGTTAGCTACTATTCAAACAGATGCTACAAAAGATGCTTATGAGAAGGTTAATAGTGATTTAACTTCTGTATGGAATAGAATTAAAACAATGTTCGTAACGATGTTCCAAAACATTATAGGCGGTTCAAGTGGAATGAATAATTTATTAAGAAGTGTTGAAAATTTCTTAATGGATTTCAAAAGAACTATGGAACATAGTGGTTTAATAGATACTCTTGGAAAAATAGTAGACAAAGTAGCTAATTGGTTAGGTAATAACCTTGTTCCAATGATTGAGTTTGTTAATAAAATGTTATCAGATTTTGCTAATCCAGATAAAAGTATCTGGAAAAGTCTTATAGATTTAATAGTAGATGGGTTAAAATTACCTTTTTTCCTATTAGGCCAATTAGCAGGAGAAGGGTTTAGAGCAGCAATGGCAAATGTCTCTATTTTAGGTATGAAACCTTTTGCTGGAGCAAAAACAAGAGAACAAATAGAAAAAGAATTATCAGAAAAGCGCGGTGTTTTAGGTAGTTTTGGAAACAATAGAAATATGCCAGAATTAGACTATTTAAATAATAGGTTATCTGCTATAGATAAACAAGAAGGGCAATTATCTAAATATAGTCCAGATACGGTGACGTATGGTAAAACAGCTGGCGGTAAAGTTGGTTTTATGACTGTTGGACAAAAAGAGTATGCTTTAGAAGAAGAAAAGAAAAGAGTTCAAGCTGAAATAGCTAAAAATACTAAATCTGCCGCAGAAGATATACATGAAGTAAGATTAGCGGTTTGTCATACTTCTGCTGATACTGAAAAGATAATAGGAACGCCTGCTAAACCAGTTAGTCCATTAGCTAAACTTACTGTTAATAGCGCTGGAATGCCAAGTATGCCTGTATTGCATAGTATGGCTAATGGCGGTTAATCTATAAAGGTAATTAACTTATAAGGAAACAATGAAATGAGATATAAAATTAAAAACCTTAGTGGAGATACCACTAATGCTAATCCAGCTTTTTGGCAACCAATTTGTATATATGCTACGTCTGACCACTATCAATCTCTTTTACCAATTGGTCCAGGTCAAACTGTTGTAGTAGGTGAAAATGCCTTTGTTGAATTAACAACTAATTCAAATTATGCCCAGTTTATTTCTGTAATAGATAGTGGTGAACCAGACCTTAATGTTCCATATAGAATTACACAAACTCTTAATGGCTCTTGGCAATACGTTGATTTACAGAGATTTGCTGGTAAGTTAGCAATTACTAATCCATCAACAGCAACCCAGCCTATTTACTTCTCATTTAGCTGGTTTAATACTCCAGCTACTACACCACCAGCAGAAACAATTTCTACTGTATTACCTGGAGAGACAGTTAATATAGATGAACCAATGAGCCCAATTAGATTTATTGCTCTTGAGGGCCCAAATAATGCGACAGCTTACGTTTTATCTAATTAAGGTATAAATGTCAAATGTATTAACTAATAATACTACTGGTAGTATTATATTAGCACTTAACACTAATTCTCCTGGGTCTACTATTTCAATAGCCCCAGGAGCAAGTTTGTTATATAGTGATGTAGTTATTACAGACGAGGCTAATCCTAATTATAATGTTCCTCTTATTCAAGAATATATAAACTCTGGAATATTATTAAATCAAAATCTTTCTGGTTTAACTGGTTCAGAATTACAATTGTTATCTCCAGCTAATCTTGTTATAAATATGACTACTGGAACACCCCAATTATTATCTAAAAGTGTTCCAACTAATATAGATAATCAACAAGTATTAGCTTCTAATGATATGGATGGTAAATTACAATATATTTATTATAAATCTGTTCAAGGCATGTCATTATCAATGGATTTTGGTGCGACACAGTTTTTAATAGATAATACTAATTTATTATATCCAGATGAAATAACATCATTTGCCGTTCAAGTATATGATAGCATTAATGGTATTTTAAAACAAGTTAATCGTTTATATATTGGAACTTTAAGAGAAGGTGTTAAAACTTATACACCCGGTATAGATACAACATATGTAGATTTTGACCCTACAAATACAGCATTTGATGCTGTAAGTCCTTTATTTAAAAATGTTTTAACTACTGTTATTGAAACTGTTTCCGGACCTACTTACATAGGCGGCCCTAATGTTATTACTGTTAATTCTACTGATACCCAATTTACAACTTTCTGCCCTACATATATTTTAGGTATAATAAATACACCATATACTTCTGGCTGTCCTATTTTTGTAGCTACGAGAACTATACAAACAACTATAACTAATAGTTTTGATACAACTGTTTCTATAACAAATCCACCACTTACCGTAACGACAAATAACGTATATGAAACTAAAGTAGCATTTAAATATTTACACCAACAAATATATGTAAATAATACATTAACAAACACTATTCCTACAATTAATCAGCCAGTATATTTTAATACTGCTAATAATTGGATATTATTACAGCAAAGTTCTAATTTTACAGCAGACGTTAATATACCTAATATAATAGATATAGAAAATGTTTTTCCAACAAATATAGTAGACGTAATTACAGAATACATCCCAACAGGTATGCTTGTTCTTACTAAATACCCAAGTGTCGAAGGCGGCCCATCTAACGCATTATATTTTATCACTTGCTTTAATAATATAACTAATATACCAATAATATCAAGTTTAGAATTACCATCAGAACTAAAAAATATAAAACTTAAAAATATGTCATATTTATCAGAAATAGATGGTATTAACTATGATATATTTATAACAACAGATACAGAAGTTTGGCGATATTCTTCGAATACAAGTGTTTGGGAACAATTTTTATATTTTGGAAATGCTATAAACTATTTAAATACTGCTGTGTCTAATGGTATTTTGTCGTCAGATGGTATAGTAGGATTACAAGAGCTTTCTAATTTTATAATGTTGCCTAAAATTAATACTACAAATGCGTATGTTGGCATTTTAGGTTCTGAATTAGGGTTAACCTTTTTTAACTTAAAATTAGTAAATAATGAGTTTATTACAAACGCTAAAAATACAGTAAATAAATCAATAAATGTATCTGGCTCTGCTATAATAACTGATATTAAGTTTAATACACATGGGGAGAATATGTATGTATTTACATGTTCATATTCCTCTCAAATACCACGAACTTGGTTTAATAATAGCAGTTGTTTACAACTAATAGATAATAGTTCTAAATTAATATCAAATGTTTATTATTTAAAACCAGATATAGAAGCTAATGGCGACTCCCCATATTATGTCACGCAAAACTCATTACAGCTAAATTATCAACCTTCTGGAGAACAGGCTTCTTATACACCTGTTTTAATATATTCTGATTATGAATATAACTTACAGTCTGCTAAATATTCATTTAAACTGTCTAACTTTGTCAATGATACTATTTTATGTAATGAATTAACATCTACATTAGCTTATAAATATTATGTACCTTATATAACAGAACGTATTATTTCAAGTATAAGTCCAGCAGAATTGAACATATTAGAACTTAATGAGTATAAACATGCTTTTAGTATACCCTCTATAAATAGTATTTCTATATTTTCAACTTTAGGAACACAGGTTTCCGTTTCAGAAATACAGTCTGTTGTTTTACCGGACACTTATACATATAATGGCTCGGATTACATGTATTTTGTATGTACAGATTTAACTAACTCTGTTGTAATACCAACAAGTATAATAACGCAAGAAGTTTCTGGACAATTTTCTACAACTATTACCTTTGAAAATAGCTTTTCTGGCAGTATATATTTTAATGCTTGTCAGGCACCTTCCGAAGTCTCTTTTTCTGGATTATTTGGAATAATCGCGCATAACTTCGGAACTTATCCACAAGTCATTTTAGACAGTAGTTCTGCGGCAGTATTAAACGATATTAAATATATAGATATAAATAGGCTTGAACTGTCCTTCAAATCTTCAGTAAATACTACAGTTCTTTTGGCAGGTCAGCCCGTATTAGAATAATTGTTTTGATAGAAATAAGTTTATAGGTAAAATAATGACAACTTCCTCATCTTCAGTTCCAGTTTTAGGCCCAGTATTATATTTTACATCAACAGATGGTTATTCTTACGATGTAGATAATAGGCCATTATCTAATTTAGATACAAATATTAGACACATAAATACTTCTCTTGTTGGTATAGGATATGGTGAACACGCTTCTTTAGCTGGCGGCCAATTAGCTCCTGGAACAGTAGTTTCTTTAGCACCAAATGGAGCTATTTTTTATCCAATTACAGTCCCCTCTGTTAATTTAATGCAGAATATTGTTGGCCTTGTTATTGGAGCTACAGACTCCGGTTTAAATAGAGTTATTTGGTCTTCAAAGCATTTAGATTTAGATGTTATTGGTTTAACTTCGATAACTGCTGGACAAGCTTCTGGTAGCTATTTAACTACGCAATCTGGTGGTAATGGAGCTATTGTTGTAAAAACAACACCAAATACAACAACAGACTATATTTTAGGTAGAATTAAAAACGGACCATATATCGAAGTTAATACAGCAGCAGAACTTATTGCTAATGATGCTTCTATAGCAGTAAATAATGCTGTATTAGATAATCATGCTAATATGTATGGTTTTACAAGATTAAGAAACTTATTAATGTATATTGATATGGGAGTCACTCCTATGCAATATATTAAAAGAACTGTTAGACAGTCTGATTATTATGGAGTAAGCTCTGTTGTAAATCCAATGAACGTTGGGCTATCTTCTGATTTAACTACTATAGCTCCGCTGTCTTCCGACTCTACTGTCTATGGTAGCGCTCTTGATAATAAAGTAATCAAAGAAAGTTATACAAGTTATATAAATACTGGAGTTTCTCCATCAGATTCCGTATCTGTAAGTGGAGTAGCAAGCACTTGGTCTTCTATTGTATACGCAACTGCTCTTCCTTATAGTTATAATTCTCAAAACTACGAACTTCAACAAATTGCCTCTACTGGTGGATTTGATTATAGTTCTAACGTTCAGTTATTTAAAAACTTTCAAATTGATAAATACTATCAATATAATAAAACAATTTCTGCTAACCTTGTTGGTAAAATAGCAGCTACTGCTACAGTATTTAATCCATTAAATATTTCGGGCCAAGGTGGAGAAACTACCAGAACTATAGTTTGGGACTTCTTCTCTTATAGTATTTCTGGATTAGAAACATATAAATATAGAGTAATAACAAATGGACAGTCCTCTGAAACTGCTTTGTTATCCAGCACAGGAATATTCCCATCCGTATTAATAACGATTTAACAGAGTTTACATGTCAAACATGATACAACCAGCTTTTGATTTAAAGACATTACTACCACCATTCCATACGCATAAACTACCATCAGCTGGCTTTTTCTCTGAAACTCCCGCAGAAATAAATATTCGTGGTCTTACCATCAGAGAATTAAAGCATTTAACAGCTTCTGGAAGATTAGATAAGAAAGTATTTGACCAAACTATTGCTTCTTGCGTTAAAGAAACTATAGATTTTTCAAACTTATTATTACAAGATTATAATTATATTGTATATTTAACAAGACTTTATACTTCTGGTTCTGAAGCCAGTGGTGCCAAACGGTGTGAAAATCCACAATGCGGTACTAAATACAATTTTAAATACGATTTAACAGAACACGCAGAGACAACATTTTTGGAAGAAGTTTTACCAATATCTAAAACTGTTATTTTACCAAGATTTAAAGAACGTTTTGGATATGAAGTAGTAGCAGAAGTTAAACCACTAACCCGTGGAGATTATCTAAAAATAGATAAAGCTATTCAGCAAGCGGCAGACCAAGCAGCCAAGACTGGACAACCTATGTCCAGCTACCCTCTTACCGAGCTTCTAAAGGCCCATATCATGTCGATATCAGGTTTGCCTGCCCAAGTACCCAAAGAACAGCTTCTGGACTATTTAGACCCATCAGAGGCTAATTTAATAACATCAGCATACCCAGATGATAATTTTGGTTTATCTGGTAAGGCTATTACTATTTGTCCAGTTTGTAAGACAGAACAGGAGTTCGTGATTCCGTTCACGGACATCTTTTTTCAATAGTTTCTTAAACCTTGATATTCCTATTACCCAAGAGTACTATAACGTTATCGAATCAATTTTATTAGAGTTTTTTCATAATGGATTAACATATAAAGATATAATACAACTTCAAGTTTTTTTAAGAGTAGTTTTAAAAATGGAGTTTATGTATACAGATTTTGCTACACCAATAGATTTTATGAATTACTATAGTGTAGCAGAAGAGATTGAAAGAAAAAAACAAGAAGAAATAGAAAACAGCAAAAGAGAGCAATATAAATAATATGGGCCTGTCTGGCCCATTATTATATAAGGGTAATTAATTTTGAGTGAGACTTTTCATGCCAATAAATCTAAAACCTGTTAATGTTTATCAAGAGTTTGAACCATACGATGTTGATGTAGACAATAGACCACTATTAGATATACAAAACAATATTCAAGAAATAGTAGGTTTATTAGAAAACTCTGGCTTTTATTCTGAAATAGCGGCAGATCCTTCTCAACTACCGGCTGGCGGATTTTCTACATTTACTTGTGCTTGTATTGGTACAAATAGCTTATTAATCCCAATAGACATATCTAAATCTATTATTGAAATTGATTATACTACCTTGCCAATTGTATTAATTCTTGGATATAATATAGATACAAACACTTATCAATGTCTATCCTTTTCTGCTGGCATAACTTTAACCAGCAAATTCGCATCCTTTGTTTCTGGTTCTCAAGGAAGATTATTAAAAGTTGGCCCTGGCGGTGTTTTAGTTGACCAAATGTACTATGATTTGGCTTATGCTTCGTCTGGTTATCAATCTTTATACGTTGGTAAAATATTAGGCCCTAATAGTATAGTTTTTGGTGGAAACCAAGTTAGTATTTTAGGAAATAATTTTTATTTAGCTAAAAATAGAGACGACTCGACTTCTGGATTAATAACAGTTCAAAGAGCTAATTCTACTTCGAACACAGTATTTAAGTCTGTAAACATTAATGATGTAGGCTCTTCTTATAATTATGCTGAATATGTTAATAGTTATGGAGCTATAAGTTCTAATTCTTATTCTGTACCAATATATTTTTCTTCTTCGGAATTAGATTTTGACCAATCTACTGGATTATTTTTAGCTCCGGTATTAGAAGCTCAACTTAATGAAATACACTTTTTAACCCCTTCCATAACTACTTTCACAGGGGCTTCTCAAACATATTTAACAGCTGGTATAAATGTAAGAAGTTTATTAGATTTTACTTCTTTAAACTTAATACATACTTCAACATATTCAAATAGCATATCAGAATTAACACAAGATATTAGCACTAAACTTATTTTTCAAGATAGAGTTTCCTCTACTCCAGTTCCTATTGGTTTACAATTTAATAATACTCCTATAACTGTAGGAGATAAAATACTTGCTTCAACAAACCAACCAGCTAATCTATTACCAATTACTGATACTACCGGTATTACTATTGCTGATTATTTTAACACCGCCGGTGGTTATATTGGCGGTGTCCAGGATAATTCTGCTCTAACTACTACAAGGAATACAGTATCACAAGACCAATTAATACAATCAAATGCTAATTTTACTACAAACGGCATAAATGATTATTCTAACAGTTTTACTTTACTAATTTCTGCTAAATCAAATACGTCTATACCATCAAATATTGCTCTTTCTTCTGATGGATATATTAATTTAAGTTCTGGTAATGGTATTTTAACAAACCAAAAAAATCCTGTATTAGATGCTGAACTAACTTCAAAAAAATATGTAGATACTCAGGTATTGAGTATAGCATCTTCTGCTAATACAAAAGTTCCTTTAACTGGAACAACTAATAAAGACGCCTCTGGAAATATATCTACTGCTCCAATTACAGGTAAACTTGATTTTGATGTCACTAACAGCCAAATATCAACTTCACAAGTATTAGTATTTAATAGTATAAATACAGCAGATATTTTATCCGCAAATCCCATTAATGTTTTTCAATCTGATGGGACAGATTATCAAATTGTAAAGGTAGGAAATACTGCTTGGAACACATCAAACAGCGTTTTAACTAATTTACAAGGAATTAGAGAAGCCGTAAGTAAAGATTTTTTATACAGTTATTACGAACAAGTTTCTTCAACTGGAGCTTTTGTACAAACATCTCCAGCTAATCCAACTATACCACAAAATATAACTGGACAAATAACTATTACAGGCGCTCCTGGAGATACTGGTGTCCAACTTGAGTTAGAAAATGTGTTGTCTGATAGTGTTAATTTAAGGTTAACTACTACAACAGGCTCCCCAGTTGATTTTACTATGGATAATAGTGCTTTAACTATAAGTTCTCCATTAGCTCCAGTATTATTAACAAGAGCTTCTGTAAATACTGATGCCGCATTATCTATCCCAACAAAAGGTTATGTAGATGCCGCAGTTGCTTCCGTAACAGCCGCTACAGTAACTCCGTTTTATGCTATTTGGAACCAAAAAAATGCTCCTGGTTCTCTTATAACTGTAGGTAGTATTACGTATTCTTGTGCTTTTGCTACTTCTGGAACAGACGCTGGAGCAGATACGCAAACTAATTTATCTTCGTTATTTACACCAGGAGCTGGTGGTTTACTATATAAAGCATCTAATGCTCATCCAATAGTATTACAAATAAACGCTGGAGCTTCTTGGTATCAACAGGTAGGTCCTGGAGGCGGAAACCAGCAGTGGAGAACAAGTTGTAATATTTTAGTAAATACTACTATTGTTGCGTCATCCGAGGAACAATTTTCTGGTTCACTTTCCGCAAGACCAACCTCTTCTGTATCATCTATTGTAGTATTAAATCCTGGAGATACGTTAGTTGTTGGTGCTAAAGTTAATAGCGATTTAACTGGAACAAACGCTATTGACCAATATTTAAGTATGGCAAGAATAGGATAATTAAAAATGGATAATAAGATTGTACATTATAGCGCTTCTCAAACAATACCAGACGCAGAGTTTTTACCTCTTTTACGAGATGAAGCTCCTTATTATGGTAATTTAAATAGACCAGCTCAATCTGCTTTTGATTTAGCCAGTACTGTAGCTGAATTACAATCTTGGGGTGGATTAGTTAGTATTGTAAATCCAGCAAATCAAACACATGTTTTTCAATTATATGAAATTGGTAGAATACAAGATGGAGAAACTCTGGTAGCTTCGACAATAACAGACCCTCCTTATAGCAGATATGGTATTGTAGTTGCGGAAGCAGAGTTTAATCCAATTTCTGGGTTATATTCAAATATAGTAGTATGTACTTTCTGCCCAAACTTTGTATATCCTGTAGCGCCTCTTTGGACTGGTGATGCTAATGGAGAATATTTGTATCTTAATGTCCCTAATTCAGACGCTACATATTTAACAAGCACTCCAGGAATAAGCAGCGGAAATATTTCAAGAGCACCATTAGCAGTTAAAACGGGAACAAACACTATATTCTTTTCTGGAACAGCAAGATTATTTGGTATAAATACAGGAATAGTTTTATCTGGCCCAACTGGTGCTACTGGCCCAACTGGTGCTACTGGTGTATAATGGCTTTAAACTCTGGTAAGTATCAAAAATTGACCTTTGGTGATTTCTATACAATTGTGTGGAATATGGTTCCCTCTGTATGGAGAGATGCTGATGACCAGTATGGAAAATCCTTACAAATAGTATTATATACTATGGCACAACATATGTATTACTATTTTTATAATAAAATAGTATATATGGATGAACTTTTTGATCCGGATTTATGCCCAGAAAAATATTTAAGGTTTTTAGCTGGAATGGTTGGTTGGACCTTACAAGGTTCAGATCCAGCTTTATGGAGAGAGCAAATAAAAGCTGCTCCTCTTTTATATAAAATTCGTGGGACTAAAAGAGGATTATTATTAGCTGAAAAGCTTGTAGGCTATTCTGTATTTATGAGTGAAATGTATAGGGACCATATTGGAGATATAGTCCCTAAAGAGCGTATTTTTAATAATACACCAACAAATATAACAACAAAACCATGGTTTAGAAACGTTTTAACAAGTTTAGAAGGCGAATTACTACCAGGTAAGGCCGAAAGCGACCAATTTGATGCTTTTAATTTTACTGGTATGGTTAAATTAAGCCCTACTGGTAATGTAATAAGACCAAGAATAGTCACGAATACCCGAACATTAGTATTTACTCCCTCAAGTACGACAAGTAGATATAATAATTTGACTGGACAATACTCATTAGCCAGATATGCTAAACTGCCGAGAATAAATGTTGTTCTTCAATATAACAATGATTTAGACGCACAAAATCCTGATGGGACCGTAAAAGAAAATAATTTTAGTGGGGCATTAGATTTATTGCTTCAATTTAAGCCTTTTCATGTATTTATAGAAAACTTGGAAGTTCGCTATGATGTATCTGAGTTTATTTATGACCAGACGGCTATAAATAGTGATATTTTTAATGTCCAGGAAGAATTAGACTCTGCTGTAGTTATGACTATGGATAGAGCTGAAAATACTATTACTTATAGTACTACTCCAGCAGTAGATGTAATACCAGAAAATGAAGAAGCGCCAATAAGCCAATTAGATAATCGTGGTGTTATTACAAGTATATATAAAACAATAGATTTATCTTCATTAACTCCAAACGAAGAAAGCTCTTTGTATGATATAGCTAAAAAATCTATGCCAGTAAAGACATTTCCTGTTGGAGACAATTCAACTTTAATATCTATAGCTTCTATTGGAAATAATATTTATACTTTAGAAGATTTAATTGGGTTTACTCCAGTTATCGGAACAAATAATTACATGTTTACTGACATGACTGGAACTATTGAAGCTACTGTTAATAATCCTGGTGTATTTACTATCTATAATCCAGGACATGATGTATTACAATATAATATATCTAATTTATTATCAGACCCAGTTTTAGACTTTAAATCTATGTTTTCTTCTCAACAAGGTATAACTGATTTTATAAATCAAACTACAACACCTGATAGTAATGGATATGATAAAATATTAGCCACTAACTATATTCCAGGGTTAACAAGTTCTGTTATTTCAAGTGTTAGTTCTACTACCCAACCTTATAGGTCTATTGTATCTACCACATATGATACACAGGCTTTGCTCCCACCAACTACTACAAGTACTTTACCTTCCAGACCTTGGGATTTACAGGCACTTTCTATCTTTAATTCATCTGTATTGAGTTCAAGTATGACTAATACAGCATTATTTAAGAGTTTATATGATAACACTTTTATGGTTGTATTAGAAACAACAATAGAAAGTACTACATATTCTAATATTTTAACTCATAATATAGATTATTATTTTGATAACACTAATAATATATATCTCAATTCTTCTACAATAGCACCAAAAGTAGGAAATGCTACTGATTATACTTTTTTATTAAATAGCAAATTACATATTTTATATTTATCGAGAATAACATATAGTGATGAAACAGAAAATGGTATACCAATAAGAGGCTTTAGATATACTACAAGAATAAATCATAAGTTTACAAGACAAACTTTAACAAATACTACTAAAAATCCTACACTTGAAAGTGTTATGCCAACACAAGTAAGTTCTGTTAACATTTTAAATGGCGGAACACAACAAAAAACTGTAATAGGAACTAAAAAGTTTAGAACACCAACTAATATTTATAACAGAAGCTATTTAAAAAATCAACTCGTAGATGGTCATAACGTAGTTTCAAGAAATCCGTTAAATAGATTAGATAAAACTCAATGGGAAGTATATTCACCAGAATATACAGCAGTATATTTGGGCGATCAAGTAATTACAAACAATTGGTGGGGAAATTATTATAATGTTTCTTCTACAACAGAGTCAGAAATACCATATACATCTATTGATACTTCTGAAGCCGCTCAATTAAAAGATACTAATTCCGATCAATGGGCAGCGGCATTACAATTATATAATCCCAGTGACCCAAATCAGTTTTTAGTTTCAAGAACAATAAACTCTAATAGAGCTAATATATGGAATAGAAGTTCTTGTAAATTAGCCTCTGTTCCATACATACAAAGTAGAAGAGATAATTTACAAGTATTTAGAAATGAAGTTCCAGCTTTTAATAGATCTGAACAGTCTACTGATTATGCTGTTGATACAAGTACTCCACCAAGAGTAGATAATTATAAATATGTTTTATCTGATGGTACAGATGTATCTTTATCTTACTTCTCTCCTGGATTTTCCGACGATTTACAGGTTGTTCCAATATTAGAGTCCGGTATTGGTCAAAAAGCTACTATCAATTCTACTGGATATGGATTAACTTTCCCATCTTCAGACACTTATTATGATAATGCCTCTTCTGGTACAAATCAATCAACCTATTTTACAGAAGTATCTCCTACAGAATATAATATAAAAACATCTTTATATGCTGGAAATATGCCAACGAATTTAAATCCTTCAACAATACCTGGCATAAATGAAGGATTAGATGCTTTAAGCTTATTAGTAACTGGATTAGTTCCAGTAACTGATACTTTTACTGTTGTTGATAATACTATTACGACATATAACTTATCTCAATCTAATATTTGGGTAGTCTGGTCAGGAGTAGACTCCGGTCAAAGCGTAGCTTTTGGTTTTTATTCTTCAGCAGCTTACGGAATAAATGTTTTTCCAAATATTAAACTATTCTTAAATGGTATTTTATTACAATATGGAACAAGTTGGACATTAGGATATTCTGCTATTAAATCAATAACTGTTTTAGACCCTATTGATATAGGAGATATTATAACAGTTGAATATGAAGAACTTCCAGGTCAAAGCAGTAATCCATTACCAAGCCCTTTATACGCAAGAACTCTAAATTATACATTAACTTCTGGAGATATAGCTATAATCCAAGAAGGAAATAGATATTTGTACGATTTACCACATACTGGAGAAGTTCCTTGTGTTGCTTGGTATAATGGAACTCAAATATTAGCAAATTATATTAATTCAAGTTCTAATCCTATTCAATATCAACCTTTTGGTTTGTATGATGTTGCGGCACCAAATGTAGTTGTTATAGTAAATGGAATTACAACAGTTTATAAGAGAGATTGGACTTTCTTATTTAGAATAGAAGGCTCTAATACAATAGCTTCAATAGCTTTAAATCCAAATATTTCTCTCGGGCTTGTTTCTGGCAATACAATAGAAGTAGAATATTTCTCAACATCGTAAATTAAATAATAGAGATACATTATGACAACGCGCCTATCAATTTTTGAATTTGTTTCTATAAAAAATGTAGAAGATATTATATCTGAAATCATAAAAGATGCTAATATAATGGAAGCTATGGGAAGAGCCTCTATGTTTTCACCGGCTGTTGCTGAAGCTGAAGCATTTAAACTAATTGGAAATATTAGAACTCTTATAAACACTAATCCTCCAGCTGATTGGCAAAATGTTGTTCAACCATTATTTATAAAATTAACAGACCTTTCAATGAAAGCTCCAAGTATTATACCAAATGTAAATATAATAAAACAAGAGCTTGCTCAAAAATATCCAGATTACTTTCAAGACCCAGAAGAGTTATTAAATCATTTAAAACAGAATGATGTACATATTAATACTGCTACACAAGCAATACCAATTGACCCAGCTACACCAATAAAAGAAGTACCTCATACATCAAGTTTCGTCAGGAGATAGACATGAAGAGAATATTAGAAGCCACTACAACAGGCTCTGTCACGCCGGGTGGATATAATAAACCAGTTGGAAAAGGTACTACATTAAGAAGAACACCAGAAAACACAACAGTTGCTTGTGTTTGTAAAACTTTGCCCGGTAAAGTCACATGCGGGATTTGTAATCCTAATAACAAGAGGAAATAATGAACTATATTTATAAAAATATTACTAATCAAACACAAAACTTAATACTGTCAGCAAAAGACCAAAATAGCGTAAGCATCAAGTCTTTTCAGCCAGGAGCAACATTAACATTAGATTATCCAGGATTAACACTTTATGTTCCAAATATTTTAAGTTGTGTTCAAGTAGGAACACCAGAACCTGCTCCTGCCCCATCTCCAGTTCCAGCTGCTCAAGCACCTATTAAACCTTTTATGGCTTCTCTTGAAAAACCAGCAGAAGTTGCTGTTGTAGTAAATGAAGTAAAAACAGAAGTAGCTGAAGTAAAAACAGAAGTAGCTGAAGTAAAAGTTGATGAGCAAAAAGCTGAAACTATTGTAGAAAAAGTAGAAGAAAAGGTTGAAGAAGTAGTTGCTGAAGTTAAAACAGAGGTAGCTACTGTTGAAACAAAAGTAGAAGAAGTAGTTGCTGAAGTTAAAGCAGACGTTGCTGAAGCTGAAGAAAAAGCTGAAGAAATAGTTGAGAAAGTCAAAGGCAAGTTAAAGAAATCTGATAAAGAAAATTAATAACATGAAAAATCCTAAGTCTCTATTTAAAATAGCCGCAGATAAATATACTTCTATGTCTTCTGAATTAAAAGAGACGAGGAAACTTTTTCTTGAGGATATTGCTCCTATATCAGCAGCTGACCTCAACAAATCATATAGTAATAAACAAGTAAAAGCTAATGATGTTCAGATACAACAACCTGAGTTTTCTAATCCCCAAAATACTAACACAGCATCAAATCCCGGTGGAAAAGAAAAACCAACTCAAGTAGCTCCAGCTAATCCTGCCGCACCTTCTCCTGGACAGCCAGCAACACAAGCAACTCCTCAAATGGATTTAAATAATCCTAATCTTCAAATTACAGAATTACCAGACGGTCGTAAACTTTATGTTGACCCAAAAAATCCAACACAGGGTTTTATATTATCAAAAGAAGAGGCTGCTGCTTCGGCTGTACCTATTAAAGAAGCTACTACTATTCCTATCTATACTACAGAAGATATTATGAGCGCGTTATCTGTATTAGGTGGTGGTAGTAATAGTGAAGCTTTAACTGCTCCTGATTTATCAGAAGAAGGTGATGTTGCTGTAAAGCCAGCTGGAGATATGTTAGTTGACGAAGAAGATGATACAGCAACTGATGGAATGACAGATGTATCTGATACAGATGGCAATAGTGAAGTTTCAGAAGATGAGAACCCAGATTCCGTTGATCAAAGTGGCGAAATGAAGGTTAGTGGTAATGAAACTAATCCTTCTAAAGTAGACGGTAAAACAGATTCCACTTGGTCTGGTATTGGTGGTAAAGTTTCTCCAGAAGTTGAGGGAGAAAAAACAGAAAAAGAAATAATTCCAGATGATAAAACTGGTGTAGATAATTCATACACACAAGAAGATGGACAAGAAGCTACAGAAAAAGGTAAAGACTTTACTAAAGGTGCTGGTGATAGTAAGGACCAGCCAAATACTAATTCTGCTGAACCACAAATTGGTGAGGGGGAGGGTTGTAGCACTGAAGAAGAGTGTGGAACTATGGAAGCCGAACAAGAAGCTAATCCTTCTGGTAAAGAGTCTGCTTTTTGGGTTCCAAACGATGATATGCTTGGATTAAAAGATATTGTTGGCACAGTAGCTCAAAATAATGGTGTTCCAAATGCCCAAGAAACTATCGGTAAAGACGCAGAAGGCAATTTAGTAAAGAAACCTACAACTCCAAAGCACTCTATTCCTAATATGAGACAGTATGTTAGAACCAATGGTGTCCCAGGTGCTCCTTCAGTAATACCACAAGGCGGTCAACCAGTTGATATTTCTGATTTAGATAATGTCATGGGTATGGATACAAGTAATGATAAAGCTTTGAATATAAGTTTAAACTTTAATTTTTAAATGTGATATGAGTGATAATATAGGCCCCGAACTTATCGGGGCCTTGTGTTTATGGTAATTAAGTTTTAGGATTAGAGACTGACTATGAAACTAAAAGATTTACTACATGTAAAAGGCGAAGTATTAATACAATCTGTTGATAGCAACGGTATTATTTCTACTGTTATGGAAGACAAAAATCTAATTGTCTCTAATGGAAGAAACAACATTTGTAATTTTTTAACCAACACCAATGGAAGTTCTTATATTTATGATATAGCTTTTGGTACAGGAGGGACTATAACTGGGAATACTAATGTAGCCCTATCTGTATCTCCGTCTGAAGTATCTGTAATAGCTCCAATTACAGGATTAGTAAATGGAACTGATTATTTATTTACAGCTACTCCTGAAACTGCTCCGAGCCCAAGAGCTGTATTTTCTATAATTATACCAGCAACCTCATTACCTGGACAAACAGCTATAACCGCTTTAAATGGTCAAGCTTTAAGTGAATTAGCTTTAATGTTAAATACTGCTACTCCGACAGCTTTTGCTATTAAAAGATTTCCAAGTATTTCAAAATCAAGCACTATTTCATTGATAATTACCTGGATCATATACGTCTAAATACTTGTGTAAGAAAGCTTTATGACAGAAATTAATCATTCCAATAAAGAAAACAGACCTGGAAACTCTTTACCTACAACAACTCCTAATGAGAGTTTAGGGTCATTTGCCAGAAACTTCATGCTATACACATATCACAATACAGTAGATACAATCTATATTGGTGATGTTAGACTATATGCTATGAAAATTGGAGATTATTTAAGGGATAGTAAATCAAAAGTATATGATGTAAAACAAAATAAATACATTGATATACCTATAAAATATGCTGCTCCTAATTTAGCCTTTTCTGATAACATGCCTGAAACAAAACAAGGTAAAAGACCAGCATCTGGAGTATTTCCAAATGCTTCAATAACAGATAGAATAGTATTACCAGTAATTTCATATTATATGACAGATATGAAATACGATAATAAAAGAGCAGTAGATCCAGTTGTTCGTTGGAGATACAAACCAGTAAAAAGTTGCGATCCCGCTGTATCACAAGGTAGGGTATTTACAACTCATTTTCCACAACCCATGAACTATTCATATCAAATAGATATTTGGTGTGAATATAGAGAACATTATCATCAATTATTAACTGCTTTTCAATCAGATTTTAATCCGTATTCGTATCTTACTGATTTATATGATTATATTGATGAAACACAGCGTTCTTTTTATATGCCATATGCTAAAATGAATTTAATTTCAAGTACAGATAATAGTAATTTTATACCGGGAACTGATAGACGTATAGTTCGTGGTACTGTTAGAGTAGAGGTTGAAGGTTGGTTAACCCCAACTATTAATAATACTCCATTAGTAAAACCAGTTTTAGAAATAGGATTAGGTCCTGGCACTCCTGGTATAGAGCTTAATGGAGGATTATAATGTCTCCTTCTCTTGGGCCAAGTGTAATAAAACCATTATCAAATAAAATAGCAGTATTTACTGCTCATATAGGAACAATAGTTATTGGTTTAGGAAACGGTGATCCGGAAGCTAAAAAACAAGTTCAAGGTTTATGGAAAGATTTATCTAATTTCTATCAAGAATGTGCTTCTGGGTATGCTCAAGTAAACGCTTCATATAATGCTTCAGTAGCTACTGCGCAATCAAGTACTAATCCTACTCCACTCATTAAAATTATATCTTATTATATAGGTGAAGTAGCAGCAGCTATACAACTTGTAAGTAATTTAATAAAATTAATAGCTTCTCTTGTAAGTATAAGCACTATTTTAGAGTATTTTACCTCTGATTTAATAGCCGCTCAAAATTACTTAAATACAAAAACATTGTGGCTTACAAGGTCTATAGCAAGAGCCAAACAAAAATTATCTAAAAATATAGAGTGGCAAAAAAGAATTATATCTGATAATATGGATATAGAACATTATATAGCACAAGAACAGTATTATAATGTGTTATTAAACCAATTACAGGCACAACTTCCTCCTACACAAGCACCACAAGCAGGAGTAAACGGCTATTATGGTAATGATGGAACTTTTATATATTATAGCTCATCGTTAAATACTGATGTTGTAAATGCTTTAAATCAATCAACGGCAAGCTCTTCAAATACATCTACAAACACACCAACTGTAGCTATTCCAATTTTACCTGATGGACAAACTTTAGCACTACAAAACCAAATAACTACTATTCAAGCATATCTTGCGGAAATAAATAATAATTTAGATGCCGCACAATATGATTTATCTACAGGTATACCAAACGAAAAAGAATACTATAACAATTTATGGGCTTCACAACAAAAACAAGATAATGAGCAGTTATTACATAATGTTCCTGCGATAAGAACGGAGCCATAATGTCAACAAACTCTCCATCTGTTCAAAATGAATTAGACGCTTACGCGCAACAAAAAGCTACCTTATTAACTCAACAAGCCGCTCAACAAAGTATAATAACTACATTAAGTTTAAAGCCGCAACCGTTATCTGTTGATGACCAAAAAGTATATTCAGCTGCGTTATCGGCAAAAGCTGGTATCGCCTTACAAATGCAAAACTTATTATTACAAGAAAGCGCAACAGTAGCTTCTATACAACCAAATGCTATTGCGGCAGTTCAACAAAAACAGGTTTTAGTAGCTAATCAGATTTCTACAACTCCTTTACCACAACAGGGAAATTTAACTTTAATACATCCAGCAGTAGATTTTAATGACATAATTACTTATATGTCATATACTCAACATTTAAATCCATATGGTAGACAAAGACAGTGTGATATAGACTTACAAAACTTAATGGGATTAATTAATCAAGATGTAAATGCTGCTGTTGGTGATTATCAAGCTTTAATTTCAAGTTTAACTGTAGGGTCTATAACCGGTAGTGATTAAGTATAAAACAATTAAATAAGTGAGGAATAAACAATGCCAAGATTAAAAAATATAACAGTTGGTTCTGTATCATTAGCCATGTTTGATGTACCATCACCAGTGGTAAACGGTGTTCATCAGAACGTTGTATTAGTTTTACAACCCGGTGAAGATGTTGACCAGTCTTTATGGTTAGTATCAAACCAGCATGATGTAAACTATAACGCAAATATTATAAACGAATATATTCAAAAGAATATTTTAACTTTAGTACCCTAATATGCTTTTTGAATATAAGTGTAGCAAATGCAAACAAACGGTTGAAAAATTGGAGCATTATACTGCTCCACCAACTAAAGATTGCGAAATTTGCGGTGCTGAAAACTCTTCTCATAGAATAATTTCCAGTACTTCTTTTGCTTTTGATAACTCTGGTTGGTATAAAGAAGCTTATACATCTAAAAGGTAAGAATGACAAATATTTATAACACGCCAACTATTATTACACCTGTTGTTAGCCCAACAGGAAATATAATAGTTGACCAAAATATTCCTGATTATGTTGTCCCATTAGATGTAGATTTATTAAAGTTTAAACCTAATTTACCACCAATAGATTATAGTAATTTAGATTTCGATGCTATTAAATTACAACTTATAAACTTTTTAGGTGCTAATGCCAGTAAGTTTGGTTATAGTGTCAGAGACTTTGGAGACTCCAATACTGCTGGTATGATGATGAACTTAATGGCTCATATGGGTCAGATGTTAAGTTATCATATGGATAGTATGGTAAATGAGTTATTTTTAGATACTTCTCAATCTTCTTGGTCTACATATAGATTACTTAATATGTTTAAATATAAACCATCGAGGCCAAAAGCAGGTATATTATTATTAAATATAGTAAGAAATGCGTCTTCATCTACTAATGCTACAACCGCTGCTTATGAAAATAGTTCTGAAATAATTTTATCTTCTTCTCTTTCTCGAAAAACTATAACTCTTGGACAAGAAAGTTTTGAGCTATTTCCAATAAAAATAAATAGTTTAGGTGTATTTGAACCAGATTATTTAAGCGATTTAATAATTCCTCCTTTTGTTTTTGCTGACCCAAATGACCCTGATGCGAATACAACAGAAATAGCATTAAATACATATAATTGTTTTGCTCTCACTGGAACAACAAATATAGAAGATTTTTCTTCTAATGGAACTTCTAACCAAATTATATCTTTATCAAACTCTCCAGTTCTCGACTCTAATATTATAGTTCAAGTTCAAGATACTAATATAAATATTCCAGGTAAAGTAGCTTATAATACTTGGACTGAAATACCTTATATAAGTTTAGCAGGATTTTCAAGTCCGGCTACAATACAAACTACAAATACAGATACTCCATACCTAATCGCTCCAATTGTTTTATCTGCGGCTGCTCAAGCACAAAAGAATAATGGAACTCTATTTCCTGGTATGTTAATGGAAATAGATTATACTAATACAGCAAGTATAGCAAATTATACAGACTTTTTATCATTATCTGTTCCATATAGGCTTGGTATTGTTTCTAACTTAACATCGCAAATACAAGCTGGAAATCAATATGTAGATTTACTTATATTTCATCCTTCTTATGTTTATGGTTCTACCCCACCAAATACTCCAAGCTACGCAACACTTCCAACAACATTTTTAGATCCTTTTGGCAATAATGTGTCTTGGTCAACTGGTGATATTTTATATTTACTTTCTCGTAAATCTATAAATATTCCAGGTATTGGTAATGTTCAACAACCACAAATAATTTCAGATACACAATTATTAGCAGCAGATGGAACTAAATATCCTGACGTAGCTTATTTACAAAATAATCCAAATGCTAAAATAGCTGTTGGCAGAGTAATGGATGCTACTTCGCAAGTTATAGCTCTTGGCATATCAGCTGATATAGAAACTTCATATTATTCTGAACCAGTATATGAAACTACTTGGGATGGCAATTTTGCTGCTAAAGTAAGATTTGGTGATGGTAATTTTGGAAGAATACCAGATAATACAGCAGATATTAAAATAGTATATAGAACTAATAATACTGGAAATACTGGTTATGTAGTTAGTATAAGTGAAGCTAATCAAACTATTACTTATGGTAATGTTAATATAGATTTAAGTAATACTATGTCTTCTGCTCCATCTACTGTCGGTGAAAGTATAGCAACAGCAAAAGAGCTTGTAACTCGTTTTTATACATCTCAAGATAGAGCCGTAACAGGAGATGATTATTTATTACTTGCTAAACGGTTTAATAGTAATTACAAAATGGCTGTTGCGTTAACAAAAGCAGAGGCTGATGCTGCTATTGTTAGAATATATGCTTTATCTATTGCTGCTAACACTACCGCAACTACAAGCGCAAATACAACAACCCCAAGCATTTCTACATTAACTTTAACTGAAAAATATCAATTACGAAACTATCTTAATCAATATATGCCAATCGGCGCAGCTGTTGAAATAGTAGATGGTATAACAAGAAATCTTGATATACGTATAGATGCGAGAGTTAAATCTGGTTATTTAACTGGACAAGTAAACCAAGACCTCACAACAGCAACAATAAATTATTTTAATTTGAATAATACAGATTTAGGTATTGGATTACAAGCATCTGATTTTATTAGAACAATAAATACAGTATCCGGAGTTAGTTTTGCTGATGTTTATCTTGGCGGTATTACTACAATAACATTAGCTGATGGTACGACTGTAGCAAGTGGTAGTAAAACATACACTCCTATTGTTGATATCCCAGGCTATAAAGATACGAGCGAACAATTTCCCGCATTATCTACATCATATGATATAGCATCAACTCTGCTTAATCCATTAGCACCATATGAAATACTTGTATTAAATACTCTTGAAATAAATATTATTTCAGTTTAAGGATTAGTTATATGCCAATGATAAAAAGAGAAGATATAAGTAAATATGTCATGAACATGTTAGGACATCCTACAATCGGTGTAGAACTTGAACCAGAAGCTATTGATGAAGCTATTACTGTTGCTTTAACAGAATATTTGGCTACAGGTGCCGTTGAACGCGGTTATTATTCAATAGATGCTATTGCTGGTGTAAATCAATATCAAGTACCAGAAGAGCTTGGAACTATTACAAACGTTGTATATCCTATGCCTTTTCAAATTATGGCTGGCTCAGCACAAGACATGTTTAGTTTTGCTGCTTATAATGCTCCGTTTGGCCCAGGAACTGGAAATATGCTTCACGGCGCTGCCAATCTTGGTATTTTTTACGAGTATATTCAAAATAGAGATAGATTAATTGGTAATGATATTACTTTTAGGGTAATAGATGGTATATTATTTTTATATCCATATCCTAAAATGTCTCAACCAATAATTGTAGAGTATTCTAAAAATGTTTATTCAATACAAGACCCAGATAAAAATGCTATATCTACCTCTAACACTTGGGGAAACTATTGGATACAAAAGATGACTTTAGCTATTTGTAAAAATATGTTAGGTCTTATTAGAGGTAAATATTCAACAATAGCAGGTGCTACTGGTGACCAACAAACGCTTAATCACGCAGAATTATTATCTCAAGCTAAAGCTGAAATAGAGGCTCTTAAAGAAGAGTTAATAAGTCATCATAGCCACCAACAATTTTTTATAAGTTAATCGGTTAATTAAGTTTATAACACAATTATTAGGATATATAAATGTCAGGTGAATTAAGAACAAGCCAATTCCGCTGGACCACAACAGCCGATGATGATTTTGTCATTGGTAATCCATCTGATTCTTCAACAACTCCTAAATATTTAGTATTTCAAACTACTACAACTCCAGGTATTTCCACCAATCCTCACTTATCTTTACAATGGAATAATACTTCTTCTGCCTGGAACTTCCATCTTAATGATTTGTCAGGTTCTGGAGATATAAATCTATCAGGTGCTGTAAATACTACTTCAAATAATACTTTTTATGGCATTAATGCTTTTACAGAAGCAACAACCACAAGTATTAGTTTTTCTCCTGTAACATTAGCAACTGGTGGTAATACACAATTTGCTACTACAAAGTTTGTTACAGATGAAATAAACTATTTATTAGCCAATCCAAACGGTTTAGCTGGAACTGATGGTTCTGGAAAAATACCTCTTTCTATATTACCCTCATCTATTATAGGGTCTCTAAATTATCAAGGAACATGGAATGCTGCTACTAATTCACCAGCATTAGTTTCTGGTGTAGGAACAAAAGGACAATACTTTAAAGTATCTGTTGCTGGAACTACTACATTAGATGGTATTTCAAATTGGAACATTGGTGATGACGCTGTATTTGATGGCGCTCATTGGGATAAAATTAATGGTTCTGCTACAGAAGTTATATCTGTAAATACATTTACTGGTGCTGTAAGTTTAACAACAGCAAATATACCAGAAGCTGGAAGTTTATATTTCTTAAGCCCAGCAAGACTTGGGGATACTGTAATATCTTTTTATACATATCCATCTTCTAATTTAGGTCCAATAGCTAATACAGATACAGTTGCTGCTGCTTTTGGAAAATTACAATATCAGATTAATGCCGGTGTTTCTGAATATAATACTTTAACAACTGGTTTAGGTGGTCAATCTATTGCTTCATACGTCACAGCATATACAACAGCAATAAGTTCTGATTATGCTTCTGCTGGTGAACTTACAGCAATAACATCACAAGTAAGTACATTAACTGACTCTGGAGCAATAACATCAATATCATCTTATGTTTCCAGCGCAATTACAACAGCTGGAACAGGGTATGCTTCAGCTTCATCTTTTAGCACATTAAACAGTCAAGTTCAAACATTAACTGGTTCTGGAGCAATAACATCTATAGCAACTTATACTTCCGGTGCTATTACGGCAGCAAGTGTAAATTACGCTTCAGCCTCTTCTTTTAGCACATTAAATTCTAATTTTAATACCTTAACTGGTGGAACATATACACAAATAAGTTCACAAATTAATAATGCTTTTAGTACATATACTGCTCAAGGTATAGCAATAGCAGATGCGATTAATGCTTTAGGAACTACAATAGGAAACCAAAACTCTTCTGTTGTTACATCGCAAACATCAACTAACGGAACTTCAGCTACTTATGGATTAACATTAAATACTGGTCTGCACGGTTCTATGGGAATGTCATTATCTGCTGGCAACGAATCGTCTGCTATAGCCACTGTTGCTATAGTTCCATTTACAGGTCAAACAAATACTATTATAGTTTCTGGAGTTCCGGCTAATAGTTATGCTTATGGAGCTACACATTATGCTGGGCCATATACAGCATCTGTACCTACAGGGCATACTTCATATTTATGGGCTATTTCTGGTGGAACTATATCAGGAAGCACAACAGGAAATAGCGTAACATTTAATGCTGGTTTTGGTGGAACTGTAACATTAGCTTGTAAGATAATTGATACAACATCTGATGGTCATGGTGGAACAATTTCTACCGTTTCAAATGCTGTTGCTTCTATGAATGTTATAGCACAACCATTATCAGGTTCAAATACTACATATCCTGTAATAGACAGCGCTCCCGCTAACGTTGCTCCATCTACAACAGGTTTAACAGCAAGTATAAATAGTAATTCTTTGATTTCTGGACATACTTATACATATAGTTGGACTATAACTAACGGAACAATTACATCTGGAACTACTGGTTCAAGTATTACATTTAATGTAGGTAGTTCTGGACCATATTGTAATGTCACTTGTTTATTAACAGATACTACGTTATCTTCAACAGCATCTACATTTACACTAGACGCTTCACAATTTAATCTTGTAGACCCGAATACTGGAACGCCTTATTTTTCTTATGATGGAACGCATCATACATTAACATTTAATGGTATTGTAACTATTTCAGGTTCTTATGTTCCAGTTGGCGGTGCCGCTGCTGATGTTAATGCTAACAGTACTACAATTAACGGTGGAAAAATTGTTATTACTGGCGCTAATGGTATTGTTGGAGCTATTAATACCGCTAATGGTGGTTCAAATACAACTACAATAGATGGCGGAAGCGTAACTACTAATACTTTAACTGCTAATAAACTAATATCTGATTTTTCAGTTACTAATACAATACGTTCTACAAACTATGCTGTTGGTACAACATCAACCGCTCCAGTTGGATTTAAATTATCTGGAACAGCGTATCCAACTACATTTCTTGGTGATGGTTCTACAACAAATGTTCAGTTTGAGTTAGGAACTAATGCCAATTTTGGTGGCCATCAAGTAGCTACAGTAGTCAATAAAGTATTTTCTCCGACTATTTCTACAGGTTCTATTAGTTATTCCAATAGTAATGGTACTTTTATGTCTGGGCAAGGTATTTATATTACACCAAGCACCTCGACGCGCCTTCTTATATTTTTCCCAGCAGCTATAGTTAATAGTACTGGAGCAGGTACAGCTACTTATCAAGTAATGTATGGAACAGGAACTAAACCAGCTGCTGGAGCAGCTTCTACTGGAACAGCTGTTCCTGGATTATTTGGTACACAATATTTTACATTTACTATTTCTGTGAATGTTTTACATGAATATTATTCTGGAAGTTCTATGGCTATATCTGGTCTTACAATAGGTACTCAATATTGGGTAGATATTTCTATGGTTTGTCCAACTGGTGGTACCAGTACAACTACTGGAACTTTGTATGTAACAGAGTTTTAATTTATTTTAAGAATTAACTTGTGGAGAATAATATGAATACTTTAGCTGTTATAACTGTATTAGTAGTCGTTGGATTAGTTATTTATTTTGTATCAAAGAAAAAATCAACTGGAACTGTTGTAGTCTCTGTTTCACAAAATGATGCTTGGATAGTTTGGTTAAATGCCAATACAAACCCAGCCTGGACAGCAAATGATATAGCATTTCTTAATAATGTTTTTATAGCTGGTTGGAAAAGCTCTATTGGAATTAATGCTCCAGGACCGCAGGTAGCTTGGACAAATTGGTTAAGCCCTATCAATGGTGGTAATAATATTTTACTTAACGAACAATCTGCGTCTGTACAAACCGCCGCTCAATCTGCTTTTATTGCTGGATATAAAGCAATTCAAAATTAAGAGTTGCTTATATGATATTCAATAAACAGGATATTTTGCTTGGTGATGCTCGAATAGATTTAGAGCATCAACAGATATTCTCTGTTTTAGAGAAACTACAAGAGCCTATGTTATCTAAGGCATCAAGAATTGCTATGTGTGAAAAGTTATTACACTATGTTAATGAACATATAAAAGATGAAGAAAATATGATGACTTTATATTATGTTCCGGATATGAAAGAACATATTACAGCACATCAAGGTCTTCAAGAAAGTTTTATAAAATCTTTAGGTTTATTTATAAAAACTGGCGGTTCAGCTGGTTCTTATATTCAAGAAGTGTTTGTTAATCATATAACAACATATGATGTTAGTATGGTAGAACATATACGAAGACAAAAAGAAATAGACGCAACAAGTATGGAATTGGGCTTCTAATTAGAAGCTTATTAATAAAAGAAATTATTATATGAAAAAAAGATAGCATATAATAGTTTCAATTAGTTTTAGGCCCTATTATGAATAAAGAATGGCCTTTTATATTTATATTAGTATTAATTATTTATTAAATTATTTTATATTTAGTTATATAAAATCTGCGTTAATTCCGCAATTAAATATATGAAGAAAAATAATATAGAACAGCTTAAAGATTTCGCCACAAATAAAGGTGGATTTTTAGTGTCTTCTGAATATATAGGAATAACTAAACAATACATTTGGCAATGTGAAAAAGGTCATATTTGGAAAGCCACTTGGAATAATATTAAGAATAAAAAAACGTGGTGTCCAAAGTGTGGACATAAAAGTCCAGATATAAAAGATTTACAAGTGTACGCTAAAACTAAAAAAGGTTTTTTATTATCCACAAAATATAAAACTTCTAATGATTATTATGATTGGAAATGCGAGAAAGGGCATGTTTGGACATGTTCCTGGACACAAATAAAACAACATAATATTTGGTGTCAGCGTTGTGATAATAAAGGAGCTGTATCTCTTGGTAGATTATCTGATTGGGCAGAAAGTAAAAATGGTAAATTATTATCATTAAAATATATTGATAATAATACAGATTTAGATTGGCAGTGTGAAAAAGGTCATATTTGGAAAGCTAAATGGAAAAATATTTTTAATAATACTTGGTGTCCTACTTGTAATATAGAAAACAAAAAATGGAAATTGTCTGATATACAACAATATGCTAAAAATAAAAATGGATTGTTATTATCTACATTATATAATAAGGCAGGTTTATTATTAGAATGGCAGTGTGAAAAAGGTCATATTTGGAAAGCTACTTGGAACAATATATTACAGGGAAAATGGTGTTTAGAGTGTTCTCGATTTAAAACAGAACAGTTAGTAAAACAATTATTGGAGAATAAACTTGGATTTAAATTAAAGAAAACAAGATTTAAATACAATAATTCTATATATGAGTTTGATGGATATAATGAAGAACATAAAATAGCTTTTGAATATCATGGAATACAGCATTATGAATATCCGAATTACTGGCATAAAACAAAAGAACAGTTTAATTCTTATCAATACCGAGATAAAATAAAAGAACAGTATTGTAAAGAAAATAATATTAAACTAATAGTTATTCCATATAATATAAAAGATTTAAGCGCTTTTATTAGTGATTATACGGTTTTTAACGATTAGAAATCTCTTTAAATAATCAATCAGGGCATAAGCTACTTGAGCCATATAATCGGAATCGAACTGTTTTAAACCTATCTTACGCGTAAGAACACCATTAATTTTAATGCTTGCTTCTTTTTTATTGCTCCCAAACATAGTTGGAGTAATAGCAATTTCGCATTCTTTACAGAACGGTAATTCTAATATAATTATATTTCTATTTGTTTTAGAATGATATATATTATAAAATGGTAAATCTGTCTTAATCATTTCTTTTTTAATATCAGATAGGAAAGTTCCATAGTCAAGAGTGTTCTTGGCTCGTCTCTCCTTCGCAGAGGATAAGAGGTTTGTAATTGTATCTGAAATTGCGCTTTTAAACTCTTGGTCTGCCATTGATAGATATCCAAATAGATGTTGTTCTACTAATTAATTTAGTAGGGAATGTTGTTTAAATGGCAGATTTAACTGATTTATTATCAAATGCTACAAACCAAGTTGTGTCATATACATCTGTTATTGATACTTCAAAGTACTATTTATTGGGGCCATTTTATATAGGTGCCGATACTGTAGATGAGATGGCGTTTGTCTTACCAAAAATAAATACTTATTCACAAAATAATATATCTTCTACAACACAGCCTGGGTTTTTAATATATAATGTTGATTATGGTACTGATAATACAGCAGTTCATCAATATATAGCTCCTGGTATTTGGATACAACCTTTGAGTGTAGTTACTGGTTCTGGTGGTGGAACTACCGGATCTACTGGTGCTACTGGATTAGTAGGACCAACAGGCGCTGGTGCTGGTGTGACTGGAACTACGGGACCAACAGGTAATAGCGGTGCTACAGGAGGTATTGGTGGGTCGGGAGCAACGGGTCAAACAGGTTTTACAGGCAATACAGGACAAACAGGAAAAACTGGCAATAGTGGTGGCACGGGTTATAGCGGAGCGACAGGGCAAACTGGAAACACTGGTAATCAAGGAGTCACCGGGTATACAGGCGTTAGTGGTCCCAGCGGGGTTACTGGCAATACTGGCAATAGTGGTCTTACTGGCAATACTGGGGTAACTGGTTCTACTGGAAATCCAGGAACCTTTGTAATGGATTCTGGAACTCTATTAGGAAGAACTATATCAGGTATTGGTGTCCCACAAGAAATTACACCGTCCTCTGATTTTAATTTAAGTTCCGGTAATTTAAGTTTATCCTCTACACAAAGTGCTTCTCATACTTGGAGTGCTCAACAAACATTTAATGGTGGTTTTTCTATATCCGGAAATATCTTACCAACGTCAACAGGACAAACTATAGGTGCTACAGGAGCCAGATTTAGTGCTATTTATGTAGATACTGCTTATTTAGCTACTAATACTTTATATTTAGGCGATACTCCAGTATTAGGAACATCTGGAACAACTATTAAAATTACAGCAGACCCAGACCAGACTATTGAAATGATAACTACTGGAGCGGGATTATCACAAATAGTTTCTACAGCTGGTGTATATTTAACCGCAAGTGGTACTAATTCTCCTGTAAGTATTTCTTCTACTGGAGCCGGCGGTCAAGTAGATATAGGCGCTACTACTGATTTAACTATTACAACACCAAATACATATATTAACGGCAGTTTAACTGTTAGTAATCCTGTAACGTTTAATGGTAATGTTACATTTAATGGTACAAGTACTACTGTCGATTCTACTACTGTTGTTGTTCAAGATAATATATTATTACTAAACAGCGGCGAGATTGGTAATGGAGTAACTTCAGGTGTAGCCGGTTTAAGAGTAGATAGAGGTTCTGCTGTTGACCAGAGATTAATATGGAGTGAGATTGGTCAAGTTTGGAAAATGGGACCAATTGGTTCTGAAGTCCCTATTATTAGTGGAACAGGCTCTACAGGAGCTACCGGTATAACTGGCCCAACAGGAACTAATGTTGGTATTACAGGCGTAACTGGGCCAACTGGTAATAGCGGAGCTACTGGAGGTGTAGGTGGAACTGGAACAACTGGTTCTACAGGAAATATAGGTTTAACAGGTAATAGTGGTTCAACAGGAGGCATTGGTGGATCGGGAGCAACGGGTCAAACGGGAAACACAGGTCAGGCGGGGTATACGGGTCCTACAGGCCAATCAGGACAGACTGGCAGCACTGGCAACACGGGAAGTACGGGAGCAACAGGACAGTCCGGAAATACTGGCTCCCAAGGTTTCACAGGCAACTCTGGCTCTACTGGCAACCTTGGGCTTACTGGGAGTTCTGGCTCTACTGGTGCTACTGGTAATGTAGGTTTAACAGGCAATAGTGGGAGCACAGGTGGTACAGGAAATACGGGACAAAGTGGGTCAACTGGTTCACAAGGTAATACAGGACAATCTGGCACCACTGGTTCTGTTGGTAGTAATGGTAATACCGGTAATAGTGGTAGTACTGGTAATCAAGGAAATACTGGCAATTCTGGTTCAACTGGCGCAATAGGTGCTACCGGTAATTCAGGTCCAACTTCTACTGTAACTGGAGCTACAGGACAAACTGGAAATACCGGTGCTACTGGAGCAACAGGAAATACAGGAACAGCAGGTTCTTATACAATAGGTAATGCTGTATTATTAGGAAATAATACTGGAACTACTGGTGTTCCATATGGTATAGCATTAGCAACGGGATTAGCGTTTTCTGGTTCTGGTGCTATATATGTAACAGGTGTTGGTGGTTCAGTAACTGTAACTGATGATAATGCTACTAATGCTACATATTATCCAGTAATTGATACTACTGCTGGTGGTTCTACATTAAAAACATCTTCTACAAAACTTACTTTTAACCCATCTACAGCTGCTTTAACTGCTGGGTCATTTATAGACTCTTCTGGCGTATCATTAGAAACGCAGTTAACAACTATACAACCATCTGCTGTAGCTGCTGCTATTGGCCCTTGGATCGCTTTTACTCCAACAATAGGTATTACTATAGGAAATGGGAGCATGTCAGGTGCTTACCGTAGAGTTGGAAATACTATGGAAGTCAATATTCAAATTATTTGGGGAAGTACTTCTTCGTTATCCAGTTATACTACAACTATACCAAATGGGCTTACAATTGATTCCAGTGTTATTCCATTTGTTGTCGATTCGCGAATTGGTATTGCTACTATGTGGCATTCTCCTAACACAGAATATTTTGGTGGAATGATATGGGCATCTTCTACAACTGTAACTTTAACTGGAAGTGGTACATTATGGTCTAATCCATCTGTATCTGGCGATATTTTAACAATGAAGTTTTCTGTGCCTATTTCACAGTGGTCATCAAATATAAATCTTTTAACTAATTTTACAGAATATTATTCTTGTGATGGAACTGGAACTGGGGAAGGGGTTGCAGCTAATACTGGATATACTTCAGTTAATCCTATAAGAAGTTCTTCCGGTAGTCTTGTTCCAGCTGTAACAATAAGTTCAACGTCAGCCACAACCGTTACACTGTATACTTTTATTCCAGCTACACCAATAAAACCAACTGATTTAGTACTTTTGGAAATAGATACTGTTAGTGGCGATGCAGGTACACAATGGTCTGTTGTTGGTAGTACATTTGCAAATGGCATAGGAAGTGGTTATTCTGGAAATGTACCCTATGGAGCATGTTTAGTTGTTTCGGGTGGCAATATAACTGTTAGTTTTAGTAATGCTGGCAGAGTTCAAGGAACAACATATGGATCTGCCGCCTTCGATTGGGCAACAGTTAGAGCTACTCCATATTTTTGGCGATGGAGAGTTCGTAAAATATCTCAAGGCAATTTTGCACAAGGTTCTCCGTCATATTCACAAACATTCGGTGATGGCGCTTCTTTATCCTATACAATAACACACAATCTCGGAACACAGGATTTGAATGTATCTGTATGGGAATTAACAGGAAATTATAGACAAGTTACATCAGGTGTTGAAGTAAGAAATACATCATCTACACAATGTACATTAGTATTTAGTTCTGCCCCAGCATTAAATAGTTTAAGGTGTGATGTCTTTTCTTCAGGCGGTACAGTTGCTGCTGGAGATAGATTAGCAACAATTGCTAATGCTGAAATACAAATATCTACAACAGCTACAGCTACATTGAGATGTTGGCATAATTGTACAGCTACGTCAGCTAATTATGCTTTAACATTACCACCAGCAGCATCGTGTTCTGGTCAATTTATTGGTATTAGAATAGACCCAAGTTCTACATATTTAGTAACAGTAACTGGCAACGCATCAGAACTAATAGATGGTCAAAATACAAGAATAATGTGGGCTGGCGAATCGTGTGAGTTAAAATCTAATGGAGTATCGTGGAATAAGGTTGGTGGTAGAACTATACCAATGGTTGCTGGTATACATATGTTAGCAAACCAAACTTTTGCTAATGTTACGTTTACTACTATTGCTTTTGATACTTCGCTTGTTCTAAAAGCTCCAGCAGCAATGCAAGATTTACCAAACCATAGAATTTCTATACAACGTGCTGGAGTATATAATTATGACGGAAGAATACTATGGGCGTCTAACTCATCTGGAACTATGTGTTATATACAGCTTGGAATTGGTGGAACAGCTACTGGTCTTTGCCCAAGAGACCAAATGTTTATGACCAGTAGTACAAATATAACTACAAAAATGTCTGGTATTTATTCAGCATCAGTTGGAGATTTATTAACTGCTATGGGTTATTATCAAACGGGTAGCCCATCTCCAACCATAACAGGAGATACAGCAATTTCTGCTATAGGCAACTCTTTCACTATTACAGAAATACCAACATGGTAAATAACTAATTATAAAAGGAATAATAAAATGGCAATACAACAAGTAGCAACACCAATTACATATACATTACAGCAAGAAACAGCATCAAGAGTAATGTTAATTAATAGAGATGTTGTAGATAATCTTAATGGCTCTGTTTCAGTTAATTTTGGCGCTTCTATTATACCACAGTCTACTACATATGAATTAGATGTTAATAATAATAAAGTAGGTGTTTATACTACAAAACAACTAAATCAATTAACATTAACACAAACACAATTAATGGAATTATTTGGCATTCAAGTTACATTAGCAGATGGAACTATTATAGCATTAGGAGAACTTCTTTCTAATTTTGCTGACCAAATTATAGC
>Ga0316217_10000103_pt1 | contig 127184 bp, 106 predicted proteins | sample 1anoAmetaG_FD_203633 | JGI IMG/M metagenome (GOLD analysis project Ga0316217, IMG submission 203633) | Freshwater microbial communities from Trout Bog Lake, Wisconsin, USA - 1anoA | ecosystem: Environmental > Aquatic > Freshwater > Lake > Hypolimnion/Profundal zone | place: USA: Wisconsin... | reverse complement strand
CGTGGGTTAAGCATAAAACCAATTCAGCCCCGGATGGGGCGAAAGAAATTCTCGCTGGTTTATTTTCGGCCGCCCCGTCCGGGGCTTGAACATCCGTTGGCCGGCCAAACCACGGTTTCACCGCGGAATGCTTTCTGCCGCGCCTCCGGCGCTCAATGTGGAATCAAACTCGCAGCTTGATTAAGGCGCTGCCCGCACCTTTCCCCGCATCTCCTTGTGTTCTTGGCCAAATTTAGGTTAAACTGCCGTTTCGATGTTGACGCTTTCTGAAATCAGCAAGGCTTACGGCGGACGAATTTTATTCGACGACGTGACCTTGCAGTTGAACCGCGAGGACCGCATCGGGCTGGTCGGCCCGAACGGCGCGGGGAAGTCCACGCTCTTTTCCATCATCCTCGGCGAGGAGGAAGCGGATTCCGGCCAGGTGATGAAGGAGCGCAACGTCGTGTTCGGCTATCTGCCGCAGGAAAGCGCGCCGGTCGGCGAGGAAACCGTGCTCGAACTCGCCACCGCCATCTCACCGGAATTTGCCAAGCTCCGCCGGCTCATTTTGTCCTGGGATTCCGACCATCACGTTGCGCCGGATCACGTCGAGGAAATCCACGACGACGCGCACAACCGCTTTCACGAACTCGGCGGCTATCAGCTCGATGCGAAGGCGAAACAGATTTTGTCCGGACTCGGCTTTCGTGAAAAAGATTTTGAGCGCAAGGCGCGCGAATTGAGCGGCGGCTGGGTAATGCGGGCGCACCTGGCGCGGCTGCTCGTGCAACAGCCGGATCTGCTGCTGCTTGACGAGCCGACGAACCATCTCGATCTCGAGGCGCTGATCTGGTTCCAAGAATACCTGACGACGTATCCCGGCGCGATCGTGGTTATTTCACACGACCGCGAATTTCTCAATCACATCGTCAGCGGCATCGTGGAAATCCGGCAGAGCAAGCTCAACCGGTATCGTGGCAACTACGATGATTTTCTCGTGCAGCGCGCCGCCGCCGAAGAGCGGCTGCTCGCCGCCTACAAAAACCAGCAGCGCGACATCGCGCGGTTGCAGGAGTTCGCCGACCGTTTTGGCGCCAAGGCCAGCAAGGCGTCACAGGCGCAGAGCAAGCTCAAGCAGATTGACCGGATGGAAAAAATCGAGGCGCCGGTGAATGACGAAAGCAAGATCGGCTTCAGTTTTCCGCAGCCGCAGCGCAGCGGGCAAAAAGTCATCACGCTCGAAAACATACATTTTGCCTACGGCGAAAACGTGGTCTATCGCGGCATGGATTTTCTGGCGGAACGCGACCAGCGCATCGTGCTGGTCGGCCCGAACGGCGCGGGCAAATCCACGTTGCTGAAAATTCTTGCCGGCGCTCTGGTGCCGCAATCCGGCACGCGCACGCTCGGCCACAACGTCAAGGCCGGCTACTATTCGCAATACCGCGTCGAAATGCTGCAGGAGTCGCGCTCGGTGTTTGAGGAGGCGTCGGACACGCCGGCGCGGGTGACGGAGCAGTTCATCCGCACGCTGCTGGGCAGCTTTCTGTTTCGCGGCGATGACATTTACAAAAAGATCAGCGTCCTGAGCGGCGGCGAAAAAAGCCGGCTCGCGCTCGTGAAGCTGCTGCTCGATCCGCCAAATTTGCTGCTCATGGACGAACCGACCACGCATCTGGACATGGCGAGCATTGACGCGCTGGTCGGCGCACTGAAGCAGTTTCAGGGCACGCTGGTGTTCATCAGCCACGACGTTTATTTCATCCGTGCGCTATCCGGCCACGTCGTCCACGTCAATGCCGGAAAGCTCACGCATTATCCCGGCGGCTATCAATATTATTTGGACAAGACCAAGGCGTCATCCGCGCGCGCGGCGTTGACTTCGATTGGAACGAACGGAGCCGCCGCACCAGCGACGCACGTTAAAAATTCCGCACCTGCGGCGAAAATTGATCGCAAGGAACAGAAGCGGCTCGAAGCGATCCAGCGCCAGTCACGTTCCGGGGAAAAGAGGGCGCAGCAGCAGATCGTCCACAAGCTGGAAAAGGAAATCCAGGAACTTGAGGCGAAGCAGGCCGAGCTGACGGCGGAACTGGAAAAGCCGGAGACTTACGAAAAACCCGGCCGTGCTCAGGAGATCAACCGCGAACTCGCACACGTCCAGGAACGGCTCGCGCAGGCCACGCCCGAATGGGAAGCCGCCGAGAGCAAGCTGGCGACGATCGCGTGAAAAAACTTTAGCCACAGATTGAACACAGATGAACCACGGATTGAACACAGATAAAGAAAGGCGTCCGCAGATTTCGCAGATTCACGCAGATGAATTCCCGCAAACTTATCTGCGAAAATCCGCGTAATCTGCGGATAAAATGTTTTTATCTGTGTCCATCTGTGGCTAAAAATCAATTTCATCCCGCCCCGTTTTGTGTTTGATTGGTAGCCGCTACTTTTATGGACGATACAAATTCATTGATCGAACAGCGCAAGGCCAAGCTCACGGCCCTGCGCGCCAAGGGCATTGACCCGTTCCAAAACAAGTTTACGCCCTCTGAAACCTGCGCCGCCGCCCGCGCCAACTACGTCGAGGGCCGCGAAACGGCGCTCGCCGGGCGCATCACCGCGCATCGCGACATGGGCAAGTCCATGTTCATTGACATCCGCGACCAGAGCGGACGCCTTCAAGCTTACGCGCAAAAGAACGTCCTCGGCGACGAACAGTTTCATATTTTTCAGCATCTCGACCTCGGCGACTTCATTGGCGTGAAGGGGACGATGTTCACGACCAAGACCGGCGAAATTTCCGTGAAGCTCACCAGCTTCGTCATTCTCGCCAAAGCCCTGCGCCCGCCGCCCGCGAAATATTACGGCCTCGAAGACACTGAAATCCGCTACCGCCAGCGCTACCTCGATCTGATCGCGAATCCCGACGTGAAGGACGTGATGCTCAAACGCAGCGCGATCATCCACGAGATCCGGAATTTTTTCCACGAACGCGGCTATGTGGAAGTGGAGACGCCGACGATGCAGGGCATTCCCGGCGGCGCGGCGGCGCAGCCGTTCAAGACGTTTCACAACGCGCTCGGCTGCGAATTTTATCTGCGCATCGCGCTGGAGCTTTACCACAAGCGGCTGCTCGTCGGCGGCATAGACAAGCTGTTTGAGATCGGGAAAAACTTCCGCAACGAAGGCCTCTCGCGCCGGCACAATCCCGAATTCACGATGCTTGAAGCCTACTGCGCGTTCGGCGATTACACGACGATGATGGAAACGGTGGAGTCGCTCATCACGACGGTGGCGCAAAAAGTTTTGGGAACGCTGAAAATCGAACACCAATGTCGTGGTGAAGTCGAAAAAGCTCTATTGGGAGCTGAACAAATTTCCATGGCGCTTTGCACTGAATTGTTATCTCGTTGGAAACCTGAACATGCAATCAACATTCAGAATGCCAACACAAATTATTTTGTTAAGTGTCATTCCGCCTTGCGGGATGTTCCAGCTTCAACTGTTGCGGCTGACGCTGCTAAATTCCTTGAGGATGGCATAGATGTAATGTGGGAAGGATTAAAAGAAACGCCGGCGGAGTATGTTCCTTCAAAAGAAATGCAGACAACACTTCGGCAGCAGTTTGAAAGTGTGGTTGCTGAATTGAAACGACTATCCGTTCCTAAAACAATTGACCTCACTCCAAAGTGGCGTCGCGCGAAATACAACGATCTCGTCAAAGAAAAAGTCGGCGCGGATTGGTTCACTCTTTCCCCCGCCGAACGCCGCCAACGCGCACACGACATGGGCGCGGAAATCGGCAAGGAGTTTGAAGACTTTGAAGTCACGAACGCCGTGTTCTCCAAATTCATCGAGCCGACTTTGATTCAGCCCACGTTCGTCACGCATCTGCCCAAGGAACTCGTGCCGCTCGCCAAGCTTTCGCCCGACGACCCGACGACCGTCGAGGTCTTCGAGTGCTGCATCAACGGCCAGGAGATTTCTCCGGGTTATACAGAACAAAATGATCCGATTCAGCAGCGCGCCACGCTGGAGCATCAGGCCGGCGGCGAGCAGCAGAAGCTGGACGAGGATTTCCTCGTCGCGCTCGAACACGGCATGCCGCCCGCCGGCGGCATCGGCATCGGCATTGACCGCCTGTGCATGATGCTCCTCGGCCAGGAAAGCATCCGCGACGTGATCTTGTTCCCGCAGTTGAAGCCCAAGTAAAATTACTTTGCTGCGTAATTTTTCGCGCCCGATTTGTCAAAGCCCAGCCGGGGAAATCATATTGGAAGCATTGCCACGCGCGGCTGTTGAATTAAAACGCCGCAGCGAAAAATTCAGCGGCGGCGGATTTTCGGACCGGAAGCAGAACTGCCGGAGATTCAATGCTGGCAACCGCCGCCGCAACAGTGATGCCCGCCGCCGTTGCTGCTTTTGCCGGATGAAGATTCGCCGGCGCTGGCGGCGGCGAAGGTGGAAAATTTCTTCGCGAGCTTTTTCGAGCCGCAATGCGGACACTCGGAATTTTTCCAGTCGGTCGAGCGGACGAGGATTTCGCTGTCGCGCTCGCAGGCTTCGCAATGGAATTCGTAGATCGGCATACCAATTTATTTCGCCCACTGCGGATTTTCCATGAAGGCGTAGCAGAGCAGGTGCAAAATGTTCATCTGCACGTCCTCGACGCGGCCGTAGTGCGTGTCGCCGATGACGATGACGTGGTCGGCGATCTCCGCCATGCGCCCGCGTTTGCCGCCGACGAGCGCGATGGTCTGCAGACCGTTTTTCTTCGCCCAGTCGAGCGCCTTCACGCAGTTCGGCGAGTTGCCGCTGACGCTGATGGACAGCGCGACGTCGCCGGCGCGGCCGTAGTTCTGCAACTGGCCGGCGAACACGTCCTCGTAGGAATAATCGTTGCCGAGCGCGGTCATCCAGCTCACGTTGTCGTTGAGCGAAAGGACGCGGAAACGCCGGCCGAGCTTGTCGGACGCGCCCTTGCCAAGGTCGGTGACGAAGTGCGAGGCGTTGGCCGCGCTGCCGCCGTTGCCAAAGACAAAAATCTGGCGGTCGGCCTTGAGCGCGTCGCGCAACAGCCCGATGAGCTTCGCGACCGCCTCGGCGGGCACGGAATCGAGCGAGGCTTTCTGGGCTTTGACGTAATCGTTAATCCATTGGTTCATGCAACCAACATGACGCAAGGACGCGCTTTTGTCAGCGAAAATCAGAAATAATCCGGCTCGTTGCCGGGTTTCCACTTGATGTTGCAGCCCATGCTGGCGACCTGGAATTCGGAGGTCGTCCGGCCGGCGAGCACGGCGTCGAGCGCGGCGCGAAGATCTTTTCCGGTCACCGGAATACCGTTGCCGGGACGGCTGGCGTCGAACTGGCCGCGATAAACCAGCCGGCGGCCGCGATCGAACAGGAAAATGTCCGGTGTGCAGGCGGCGCGATAGCTTTTGGCGACGGCCTGCGTTTCGTCGTAAAGATACGGAAAGATGTAGCCGGCGGTTTCCACTTCGGCCTTCATCTTCGCCGGGCTGTCGGCGGGATAATTTTTCACGTCGTTAGCGTTGATGCCGACGAGGCCGACGTTTTTCGATGCGTAGTCGCGCGCGAGCTGCGCGAGGCCGGCGCGGATGTGAACGACATACGGGCAATGGTTGCACATGAAAATCACGACGAGCGCGGCCTTGTCCTTGAAGTCGGCGAGCGCGACGTGTTTTCCGCTGGGGTCCGGCAGGTTGAAATCCGGCGCGGCCGTGCCGAGCGGCAGCATGGTGGAAGGGGTGAGTGCCATGCGAAAATTATTAAGCTGAAAACCAAAAAGTTCAAAGCTCAAAGTTTTTTCGATAGAATTTGCAGAATCTTGCAGAATTATTTTTTCAATTTTGTGAATTCTGTTAATTCTGTCTGACAATCGTGGCCAAAAACATTGTCTATTTTGATCTGGAAACGCAGAAGTCCGCCGATGAGGTGGGCGGCTGGGGCAACATTTCCAAGATGGGCCTGAGCATCGGCGTGACGTTCAGCACGGCGGGCGGCGAATATAAAATCTACGGCGAAAAACAGGTGGACGACCTCATCAAGGATTTGCAGCGCGCGGACCTGGTGGTGGGCTTCAACAACCTGCGCTTCGACTACGAGGTGCTGCACGGCTACACGTCGTTCGATTTGAGCCAGCTGCCGACGCTCGACATGCTGGTGGAATTGCAGAACACGCTGAACCACCGGCTCTCGCTCGACTCGATTGCGACGGCGACATTCGGCGTGGAAAAAACCGCGGAAGGCCTGCAGGCGATCCGGTGGTTCAAGGACGGCAGGCTGGCGGAGATCGCGGAGTATTGCTGCTACGACGTGAAGATCACCAGGCTCGTCCACGAATACGGCCGGCAGCACCGGCAACTGCATTACACCAACCGCTTCGGCAAAAAGATGACCGTGCCAGTGAGCTGGTGAAAGGAGATCGAATCACAGGCGGACACAAGAAAATGCAAGAAGGCGTAGTGACGTAGTTTGAATTTAAACTGGCTTTGGTGGGAGATATTTAAAACAAGAATCAGGCGTATCGTCTTCGTAAGCATCTAATATTATCTTTTTGATCACTTCTTCAGAAGCATTTTGGAATTGCTCAAATGTTCCATCCGCAATTTGCTTTTGAAGAATCGTAGCATCCCAAATTTTAGGGCTAAAGTATCTAACGGAGCTTCGCATGGTAATTCGTGGATGCTCGCCAGCTTCCAAGACACATCTTGACGAAGGATAATTTGAGAAATCGGTCAGATTGAAAGCCAATATCCGATTTGTTTCTGGGTCAGGATTGGAAATAATAAACCATAAATGGGTGTCAATTCCAGAGGCGCGCAGCTTTATTACTGTTCCCCTCATTTTGACTTATGCCACCGCATGGTTTTTTAAAATAATGTCCAGAATCCTTGATTCAGCTGTTTGATTTTCAATGTCAGTGATTTCTCTTTCACTTTTCCCAAGTCCGGCCAATAGATTTTTTAAATCAATTGAAGATGAACTGTCTCCCGGATTTTTCCATTCTGGAAGTTTGTGGCAATAATCAACGAGTTGCGCCCAACTCAAATTGTGGAACTTGTCGAATACTTCATCCAAAATCTTGATTTCAGTTTTTGACAAATAATCTGTTCCAGGTTCCTTAATCAAAGAAACGTAAGTGTAACCTTTGGGAGCATTTGTAATATGCTGTTCCCAATATGCGCGATGCTCAACTGCTCCACCTTTGGTGAGGTCGTAAGTTTTGCTCAAAACAGGCCCATTTTTCATCGAGACTGGTTGGTCTCCCGTGATTGGTTGGCCACGCTTTTGAAGCAATTCCCTGTCAGCCAAGTAGAGCATTTTCAACAAAAATCCCTTGCTCATGCTCCCGCCTTTCCGTTTCAGCAGGTAGCAAGCGGCTTGCGTTGTCTTGACGCTGTTGAACTGAAATCGAATCATCTTACACAAATAGCTTACGCCATTTGTCAATAGGTGACAAATGAAGCGGTGTTAAATTATTGATTATACGGCATTTGATTCAAATCAAGTTCCTAATTTCTTCCAAATGTCAAACGAGGTCAGAAAAAAACATGTTGAATTAAATTTGCAATTCATTGCGATGGAATCGGAAATTTATTAACTTTTCCCCCGTCCACCAAAATTTATGGGCGCACAATGGAAACAAGCCGGGCGCGAAGCGAGCGCGCACAAAAAAGGCCAGATGGTCGTCAAGCTGGTCCGCGAAATCATGGTCGCGGCCAAAATGGGCGGGGCCGATCCCGACCTGAACGCGCGGCTGTTTGTCGCCGTCGAGAAGGCCAAGAAGGCGTCCGTCACCAAGGATACCATCGAGCGCGCCATCAAAAAGGGCGCGGGCATCGGCGAGGAAAAGGTCAATTACGAGACCGTCGTCTATGAAGGCTACGCGCCACACAAGGTGCCGGTCGTCGTCGAATGCCTGACGGACAACCGCAACCGCACCGCACCGGAGATCCGCAATCTGTTCAAGGCCGGCTCGATGGGCCAGCCCGGCAGCGTGGCGTTTTTCTTCAACCACCTCGGCGTGGTCGAGGCCACGCACCCGGACGCGAAGCGCGATGCCGAGGGCGACGCGATTGAAGCCGGCGCGAACGAATTCGAGCCGCTTGAGCCCGAGGAAATTCCAGCCGGACATACGGGCGCGCGTTTTTTCACCGGCATCAAGGAACTGGACTCGGTTTCCAAGGCGTTGAAGGCGGCGGGCTGGAATGTCGTCGCCTCGGAGATGCGCTATGTCGCCAAGGAATTTCGCGAAGTGACTGGACCGGCCCACAAGGAGGTCGTGGATTTTCTCAACGCGCTTGACGACCACGACGACGTGCACCATGTCTATGCGGCGATGAAGTGAAGAACTTTTAACTTCGGACAAAAAATCAGCAGGCATTCATTCCTTCGCCCGTTCCGTCAGCACGCGCTCGATGCGCCGGTCGGGCACGAGCCACAGGATGGCGACGAAGACAAACAGGCAGTTGGAAATCCAGACGCTCACGAATGCCAGCGGAATGGCCGCCAGATAGCACAGCGGCGAAAGTTTTCCTTTCCAGTCGTTGCCAATGGCTTTCGCGAGCAGGGAGTCGCGGCCTTGCTGGGCAATAATGGCGTGTTGCAAAATAAAATACGCAATGGCCGCCATCAGCAGCACGAAGCCATAAACCGCCACCGGTGTCGGCGCGAGATGGTTTTCACCAACCCACGCGGTTGTGAATGGAAACAGCGACAGCCAGAACAGCAGATGCAGGTTCGCCCACAGAATTCCGCCGGTGACTTTTTCCGTGGAATGAAACATGTGATGGTGGTTGTTCCAGTAGATGCCGACGTAGATGAAACTCAAGACATAGCTCAACAACACGGGCAGGAGCGGTTTCAAGTCGGCGAGGCCGTTCGCCTGCGCCGGGGCTTTCAATTCCAGCACCATGATGGTGATGATGATGGCGATGACGCCGTCGCTGAAGGCTTCAAGCCGGTTCTTTTCCATGCGGCGATTTTAATGAAGCGGCGGTGACGCCGCAATCCCATCGCGGAGTCTGGGAGAAAACTGTCTCTCCTGAAGGTTGCAACAGGAAAGACAGCCGACCGCCGGCGATTACTTTTTCTTGCCGGCAGCGGATTTGGCGGCGACGGCGGCGCTTTTCTTGGCGCTGGCGCTGCTGTTTTTGGTTTGCTTCTGGCCGGACTTCTTCTGGTTGGCTTTCGGGGATTTGTCACCCATAACTTTTATTTGGTTCTGCGGTTTGGTTTGCCTGCGGCATGGAATTTTCTCCGGAGGTCAGGTTATCCTGCTTGCCAGCCTTGCGATTGTAAATGCGGAAGCAGATTTATTTGGCGGGGCAGCTGACGCGAACTTCGACCCGATAATTGATGCGCACGAGCAAATCGCCGCGCCCGCCGCGCGGCCTGGGCAGGCCTTCGCCGGCAACGCGCACAATTTCTCCACGCGAAACACCGCGCGGAATCGGCACGCGCAATTTCGCGCCGGCAAACCCGCGAATCATTTCCGTGCCGCCGCGCACCGCGAGTTCGGGCTTGATTTTCAAATCGCAGCGCACATCGGAGCCGCGCACTTTGAACCGGAAATCCGGCTGCGCTTTCACGCGCAGTTGCACAAAGCCGCCGGCGAAGGGTTCGCTGCGCGAAAGACGAAAGCGTGTTCCCGGCGCGGTTCCCGGCGGAATGATAAGTTCGTAGATCTCCACGCCGTTCGGATTGGCGGGATCGTTGACTCGCAATTCACGCTTTGTGCCACGCAGGAAATCTTCGAATCGCAGAGGCACGTCTTGCGTGAGATTGCGCTGGATTTTGGCGACGCGATTTTTGCCAGCAGATTTATTCGGCGCATCCAGTTCGCGGTCGTGAGCGGCGCGCAAGTTGGAGTCGCTTAAAATTTCATAGGCCGCATTCAACTCCTGCGTGCGCGCAACGGCGGCGGACGAACCGCGATTCAAATCGGGATGATGCTGCTTGGCCAGCACGCGGTAGGCGGCGCGGATTTGCGCCAGCGTGCAGCGGCGGTCGAGACCGAGCGTGGCGTAATGATTTGTTTCAGTGCGTTGCAAAGTCCGTCGCTTTTAGACCGCCCGCAGTTTGACGAGCAGGTCCTTGCTTTCCACCGCCTCGCCGACCGTGACGTGCAGCGAGTCCACGATGCCGTCGGCGGACGCGAAAACAGCGGTCTGCATTTTCATCGCTTCCATCATCAGGAGTTTGTCGCCCTTGGCAACCTTGTGGCCGACGCTGACGGCGATGGAGACGATGAGTCCTGGAATTGGCGCGCCGATTTGCAATGTATCGTGCGCGTCCATTTTGGGCCGCGTCTTCGCCACCGGCGCGATTTTTTTGTCGGTGATGAAGGCTTCGCGCGTCCGGCCGTTCAACTCGAACGTCACGGTGCGCCGCGCGTCTTTATCCGGTTCGCTGACGCTAACAAGCCGCACGATGAGCGATTTGCCCTCCTCGATGGCAATGTTGATTTCCTCGCCGAGTTGCAGGCCATAAAAAAACGCCGGCGTCGGCACCATGCTGACATCGCTGAACTCGCGCACGTTTTTGGCGAACTCCGTGAACACCTGCGGATACATCAAATAGGAATACAAATCGTCGTCTGTCGCCTCACGCTTGAGCGTTTCGGAAAGTTCCTTGCGGATTTTTTCCAAATTTGCCGGCGTCGCCACCGCACCGGGAATGACGCCCTTCTTGAAATCTTTCTGCGCCTGCGCGGCGCGTTTTTCGCCGAGCACGACGCGCTGCACATCCTTCGGCCAGCCGCCCGCCGGCCAGCCGAGACCGCCGCTCATCATGTCCGCGACGGATTCGGGGAAACCCTGCGCGCCGGGTTCGAGGTTCACCACGTCGGCGGGCTTGATGCCGCGCGAGAACAGAAACAGCGCCATGTCGCCGACCACCTTGCTGCTCGGCGTGACCTTCACGATGTCGCCGAAAAGCTGGTTCACCTCCGCGTAAATCCGCGCAATTTCCGGCCAGCGGTGCGAAACACCCATGCTCGCGGCCTGTTCCTTGAGGTTGGTGTATTGGCCGCCGGGCATCTCGTGCAGATAAACTTCCGCGCTGCCGGTCTTCGGCGCGGTGTCGAACGGATGATAATGCTCGCGCACCTTTTCCCAGTAGTCGGCAAATTCGTTGAGCGCATCCAGATCCAGCCCGGTGTCGCGCGGTGAATGTTGCAACGCGGCGACAATGGAATTCAAGTTCGGCTGGCTCGTGCTGCCGCTCATGCCGGCGAACGCGAGATCCACCACGTCCACGCCGGCTTCGCTCGCCTGCAAAATCGCGGCGGCCTGCGTGCCCGCCGTGTCGTGCGTGTGGAAATGAATCGGAATGCCGACCTCATCGCGCAATGCCTTGACCAGCGCTTTCGCGGCAAGCGGACGGCAAAGCCCGGCCATGTCCTTGATCGCGAGCATGTGCGCGCCCATTTTTTCCAACTCCTTCGCGAGCTTGACGTAATACTTCAGCGAATATTTGCTGCGCTTAGGGTCGAGAATATCGCCGGTGTAGCAGACGGCGGCTTCGCAGACCGCGTGCGTTTCCTGAACGGCTTCCATCGCCACGCGAAGATTCGGCGTGTAGTTCAATGAATCGAACATGCGGAAAATATCAATGCCCGACGCGGCAGCGTGCTTCACAAAACCAGCGACGACGTTTTCGGGATAATTGGAATAGCCGACGGCATTGCTGCCGCGAAAAAGCATCTGAAAACAAATGTTCGGAATCCGCGCGCGCAACTGGCGCAGCCGATCCCACGGATCTTCGTTCAGAAAACGCATCGTGGTGTCGAACGTCGCACCGCCCCACATCTCCAGTGAAAACAATCCCGGCGCGCGATGCGCCAGCGCGCTCGCCACGGCCAGCATGTCGTAAGTCCGCACGCGCGTCGCCATGAGCGACTGATGCGCGTCGCGCATCGTGGTGTCGGTGATGAGCAGTTTTTTTTGCTTGCGTGTCCATTCGGCGAATTTTTTCGGCCCGAGCTGGAGCAGCAGGTCGCGCGTGCCCGGCGGCGGCGTGAGCTTGTGATCAAAGGCGACGGGCGTGGCAGGCGTGAGCGGTTTCGCCGGCTTGTAACCCTTGGCGTGCGAGTTGCCGTTGACGATGATGTTGCCGAGGAAGTTCAACATCTTCGTCGCGCGGTCGCGGCGCGGTTTGAACGTGAATAGTTCAGGCGACGTGTCAATCAACGTCGTCGTCGCCTGGCCGGTGCGGAACTTTTCGTGCTGGATGACGTTTTCCAGAAACGGAATGTTCGTCTTCACGCCACGGATGCGGAATTCCGCAAGCGCGCGGTGCGTGCGCTGCATCGCGTCCTCGTAGGTGTGCGCGCTGGCGATGAGCTTGACGAGCAGCGAATCGTAAAACGGCGTGATGAGCGCGTTGCTGTAACCCATGCCGCCATCGAGCCGGATGCCAAAGCCGCCGGGCGAGCGATACGCGAGAATCCGGCCGTAGTCCGGCATGAATTTATTTTCCGGATCCTCGGTGGTGACGCGGCACTGGATGGCGTAGCCGTTGCGGGGAATTTCTTCCTGCGGCGGCATGCCGACGACCAGCCCGTGCAGCTCGTGGCCTTGTGCGATCAAGATTTGTGCCCGCACCAAATCAAGGCCGGTGATGACCTCGGTGACGGTGTGTTCGACCTGGATGCGCGGGTTCATCTCGATGAAGAACCATTCGTGCTTGTCGAGGTCGTAGAGAAATTCAATCGTGCCGGCGTTGTCGTAGCGGATTTCGTGGGCTATGCGCGCGGCAGCCTCACACAATTCCTGGACGATTCTTTTCGGCAGGCCGAAACTGGGCGCGACCTCGATGACCTTTTGGTGGCGGCGCTGCACTGAACAATCGCGCTCGTGCAGATGAATCACGTTGCCGTGCTGATCGCCGAGAATTTGAACCTCGATGTGCTTGGCGTTGGGAATGTATTTTTCGAGGAAAACCGCCGGGTTGCCGAAGGCGCGTTCGGCTTCGGATTGCGCCTCGTCGAGTAGGCTCGCAAGCTCGGAAGCTTTTTGCACGACGCGCATGCCGCGTCCGCCGCCGCCAAACGCCGCCTTGATGATGAGCGGAAAACCAATCTGCTTCGCGGCCTTCAATGCCTCGTCGCGGTCGGAGATGGCTTCTTCGTTGCCGGGCAAAACGGGGACTTTGATTTTTTGTGCCAGCGCACGGGCGGCGGTTTTGTCGCCCATCATGTCGAGCAATTCCGGCCTCGGTCCGACGAACGCGATGCCGGCGGCGGCGCAGGCGCGGGCGAAATTCGCGTTCTCCGAAAGAAAGCCGTAACCCGGATGAATCGCGTCCACGCCTTTTTCCTTGGCGACGGCGACGATGCTCTCAATGTCGAGATACGCGGCGACCGGGCCTTTGTCCTCGCCGACGAGATACGCCTCGTCCGCCTTGAACCGGTGCAGGCAGAAGCGGTCGGCCTGCGCGTAGATCGCGACGGTGCGGAGATTCAACTCCGTGCCCGCGCGGAAAATGCGGATGGCGATCTCGCTGCGGTTTGCCGCGAGCAGTTTTTTGAAAGGTCGGATGTGATTTTTATCAGCCATATCAAATCAAGCTTCTTTGCCGGTTAAGCCGTTCTTGCCGGACATTTTTATAAAGGGTTCGGCGGCCAAAGGAAAGTTTTGGCGGCGAAAAAATGACTTTTTCCAACGGTCGAAGACTGAAGAAGACGGAGCGTTAGGGCGTGGTAGCGACTGCGGGTTTTGCCGGCGCGAGCAGTTTGGCCTGCTTGAGCAGGCGGCAGAAATCTTTTTTGCTGGTCTGGTGCAACGTGCCTTCCTTGTTGCCGAGGTTGGGCATGGACTTGTATTCCACTGCGAGCCGTTCCAGCTTCACGATGCGGATGTATTCCTTGTCTTTCTTCCAGACCTGACCCTGGCAGAGCTTCATGGGTGTAAATTAAAAATCTGTCTCCCCTGATTTAACGTCAAAGGAGACAGCATTTAGTAGGCGACTACTTCTTCTTTTTCTTGGCGGCGGGTTTTTTCGCGGCGGGTTTCTTAGCTTTTTTTGTGGCCATAGTTTTTATTTCTTTGGTTTGACTGAACTCCGGCATTTTTAGTTTCTCCGGAGACGATGGCATCATGCGTTCCGGCACGATGATTGTAAATAGAAGACATGAATGAATTTTCCGCCGCCGGATTTTTCATCGGTGCCGCAGTCCGCACTTAATAGCGTGCTATTCCCCGCCACCAAGGCATAATGGAACCATGTCATTTAGCGCACTCGGTCTGGATCCGAAAATTTTGCAGGCGGTGAAGGAAGCCGGTTACACGGAGCCGACGCCCATCCAGGCGGCGGCCATTCCGCCGATCCTCGCCGGCCACGATCTTATCGGCATCGCCCAGACCGGCACGGGCAAAACCGCCGCGTTCACCCTGCCGATGCTCACACGGCTCGCGACCGTCATCGGCGACGGCCGCCAGCGCGGCACGCGTGCGCTGGTGCTGGCACCGACGCGCGAACTTGCCTTGCAGATTGATGAGAACGTCCGCGCCTATGGAAAACATCTGCCGCTGCGCGTTGCCACCGTGTTCGGCGGCGTCGGCGAAACGCCACAGATCAACGCGCTCCGCGCTGGCACGCATCTCATCATCGCCTGCCCCGGCCGTCTGATGGATCTGATGCAACGCCGCTACGCCGATTTCTCGCAGTTGCAATATCTCGTGCTTGACGAGGCCGACCGGATGCTCGACATGGGTTTCCTGCCATCCATCCGGCAGATCGTCCGCTCGCTGCCGCAAAAACGTCAGACGCTGCTTTTTTCCGCGACATTCTCCAAGGAGATCGAAACGCTCACACACGAATTTCAACATGCACCCAAGCTGATTCAAATCGGCCGCCGCGCGAATCCCGCCGAGACCGTGACGCAGCTCGTCTATGAAGTTCCAAAAAGCCTCAAGCCCGCACTGCTTCTGCATCTGCTCAAAGACCCGGTGATGGACATGGTGCTCGTCTTCTCGCGCATGAAACACGCCGCCGACCGCATCGCGCGCAACCTGGAGTCGGCTGGCATCCGCACGGCGACGCTCCATTCCAACCGCTCGCAAAACCAGCGGCTCAAGGCGCTGAAAGATTTCAAGGACGGTGTCGTGCGTGTGCTCGTGGCGACGGACATCGCGGCGCGCGGCATTGACGTGGACGGCATCTCGCACGTCGTGAACTACGATTTTCCGATGCACTCCGAGGATTATGTCCACCGCATCGGGCGCACCGGTCGCGCGCACGCTGTCGGCGATGCGATCAGCTTTGTGACGCCCGAGGATCAAGGCGAACTGCGCGCGCTGGAGCGTTTCATCGGCCGCGGCATCGTGCGAAAAAAAGCGGAAGGATTTAATTACGCCGCCGTCGTGCCGCACGTTGCCGAAGATCGCCCGCGCCATCCGCAGCATCGCGGACAACAACGCGGCCCACAGCGCCCGCAACATTCTTCGTCGCAATCGCGCCCGCCGCAGGGTGGCCGTCCGCAACATGGCGGCAGTAGCAGATCTCAGCAGCCAGTTAGCGGCAATCGCGAAGGCGGCAACGAGCATCGGCCCAGCGCCCGCCCACGAGGACACTTCCGGCGTTTCAGTCCGCGTTAAGGGCGAAAAACTTTAACAGGAATTTGCCGGACGCGAACAGGCGGAGGCGGACAGTCACTTGCGGCTTGCTTCCTGTCGGTGGCGACTTACTTTTCCGCCATGCGACGGCTGGAACGAATTTTCTCCATCACGGTCATTGCGGCGATGCTCATCGGCGCGGGTGTCTGGCTGGGTTTCAGGCTGAATCGTTGGCGGGATCATTCCCGGCCGCACGAGGAAAACACGTCCACGGTCATCAGGCAGGTGCAATCGCTGGCCGATCTGGTAACGGTTAAATACGTTGTCGAAAAAGTCGTCATCCTCGACGCGCCGCCCGAAAGCACGCTCGGCCAGTTTGTGCAGGGCGACAACCGCGTGCTGCTGCTCGCGCACGGCGTGGTGAAGGCGGGCATTGACCTCAAACACCTCACGCCCGGCGACGTCTCGGTGTCCGGAAAAAATATTCGCATCAAGCTGCCGCCGGCACAGATCACTGATGCTTATCTCGACGACAATCTGACCAAGGTGATTGACTGGAAGCAGGGTTTTTTGCGGAGCTTCGACAAGGATCTGGAGCAGACGGCGCGGCAGATGGCGGTGGACGACATCCGGCGCGCGGCGCGGACGGATGGAATTCTCAACGAAGCCACGCAGCGGGCGATGTGGCAACTGGCGGTGTTCTTCCGGAACGCGGGATTTGAGCATGTGGAATTTCCGGGGCAAAGTGCCGACGGCGCGCTGCCCCTTCTTTTGGAAGCACCCAAGAATTGATTGACGCAGTCAGGTTTCCTGCATCAACTTAAATTCTAGCGCCGGGGATGCTTGCCAGAAATCCCGCGTGCGTCACTGTCCAAAAATCAGGCAATGTGTCTAATTTTCACCGGGTGTTCAATCTGGGCGCGGGTCTCGGCGTCCACGATGACTGGCACTTTTCTTTTCAACGGGGAAATTTTCAGCTTTGGCAAGCGCAACTGCATCAAATAAAGCGCGGGGGAAATCTTCGCGGGCAGACGATGCGTGAGTTCAGCCTGCCCCCGGGATTCCAGCACCAGCCTCAATGCGTTCACTTTTTTAGCCATGCCGCAAAAGGTTGCAATTCATGTGCCATAAAATATTGCGGCCAGACGAACAGTTTCCGCGCCTCGACCGGCAGCATTTCCCGTCCATTCATTTCGGCCTGCCGCTTCGCACCGGGGGGCCAATTTCCTTTGCGGTTAATGCCGGTATTCTTTCGTTGGTTTTACAGATTCAATCAAGCCCTGCGCCTGCTGCCATGACCATGCGCTTGAATCAGATCGTCCGTTTCCAAACTTTTCGAATGTGTCCGACCGCAGATTTGACCCGCTCGCGGCACGCCCTTATTTTTTAATGATTCAGTTTGAACAACCCCTTAAAACCAACCGTCTTTCTTGGCTTTTCCATGCCGGGTAGGAACCGAAGTTTGGAACTGGCTCATTTTTGGCTTCACTCTTTTCAAAAACTCCTTTAAATTCGAGAGGTTGCGCATATGGTGGAATTGGCAGACACGCTACTTTGAGGTGGTAGTGCCGCAAGGTGTGCAGGTTCAAGTCCTGCTATGCGCACCACTTTCCTAATGAAAATGAAGGTGTTTCGGCAGCTTGCACAGAGTTTGCAAAACATTCAGCCCGTTCTAATGATAAGCGTGTGGCATTCTTTGTCACCATCCGCCACAGATCGAGCAAAACGAAAATCTACTCGACTGTCGGAAATTTCAATTACTTCCGCGTCGCCTTCACTGTCGCTGGCAAACCTGCCTGCCTGTTATACCTCATAATAACAGGCAGCAAACATTTCAATACCAAAAAACGGCGTATGCGTATCCCGTATTTCCTTCACCGCGTGTGCCCATGTTTTTAAACTGACGCCAGCTCACATGGCCATCCAGGAACAGTATGTTGCCTCCGGCCGGGATCGTTCCATTCATGTGCGGCGAAGTGACAGTTTTTTTGCCGGCAACTGAAGCGGTTACGGGCACGGCAGTGAAATTGGCCGTGGTGGCCAGATTGCCTACCGAAATTGTGGCATCAGCCCCCAGTTCCCGGTCTGTTGGATGCAAAGGGGGCTTCGGCGTCATACTGGTGTTATCATTGATCGGATTCAAACCAGTAAAGGGGGGACCAGAAAAAGCCAGATAATAGCCGATAATTTTGGCAGTGAGGGAATAGTTCCATATATTGGATTGGTTGAAATCCTGATAGGAAGGACAGAAAAGAACGTTGCGGCTCACCCCCTCATTGATCAGGTTTGTGGCAACCACAGCATCCATGTCCCAGGGAAAATATGCGTATTGATAAACGGGAAGCTTGTCCTGATTGTCATCCGCATACATATGGCAGGCCAGACCGACCTGCTTCAGATTGTTCATACAACTGGCCCGTTTGGCGCGTTCCTTGGCTTTGGCCAAGGCGGGCAACAGCATGGCCGCCAGAATGGCAATGATGGCGATGACCACCAACAGTTCAATCAAAGTGAACGCGAAGTTAAATGTTTGGTCGCGGATTTTCCGGTGCCTGGGCCACCGCCACTTGGAAAACTCATTTGTTGATTTTACCAGCCATTTTATTGTCATCCATTTCATGTCTTGTGTTGAGCACTTAAAGTCCATTTTGGCGTCGGAAGAATTCTTCCGATCCAAAAAACGCTATCGCAATTTTCGAGCTCAGGGCACGAGAAGCCGGTAAAACATTTTAGATACTCCCGAGCTGATTGAGTTGGTGACTCTGAAGTTGCCATTGGCATCGAATGCATTTGTGGAAGCATAGGTCCATGTGGCCAGCGGTGCGGCCACGTTCGTTGACGTCCGCACATAATAGGTCGCGTTGGCCACCCCATTGGTGCCGCTAAAGATCACATTGCCTGGGGAAGTCGTAATGCTGGTGAAAACGGGCGGCGATACGGTGGTCGCCGTGCCAAACACCTCGATTTCTTGGAGAAGCTGGCCCTGTTGCAGCGCGCCATTTGCATCGGTCCCCGCAGAGAATGTAAACCTGATTGCTTTTACCCCCGACACATTCAGACCGGTCAACGTAACCAAAGTAGATGCGGATTGGCCGCCTCCCAGATCGTTTACGGCTGCAAAAGGCATGAAATTAACGGCCTTTAGGTAAGTGAAGTTCGTGCCGTCCATGGATGTGGAAACGGTGTAATACTGGTCGTCGAACGACGCATGATCCAACCAGCCTTCGAAGATCTTAATGTTGCTCAAGGTGTATCCGCCGGGAGCCGGACTGGCACCGCCGAGCGGAATCGTGAGCGTCACCACACCATGAGTGAGTATCGTGCCAGGATTCAGACTGCTGCCGTAGAGCGTGTTTCCATAATAAGCTATTGCTCCTGTGCCCGACACGGCATTAACATCATTGACAGTCGTCGGACTGCCCACATCAGCCCCGCCGGTGCTCGAAGTCACAGTCGAACCCGTTAATAGGTTGGTAACCAAGGCCGCACCAGTCGTCGTGCTTTGGCCGCTGGTAAAGTAGAACTGGCTGTTGCCGGCATCATTGTTGTTATCACCTGTGTTGGATTGATCGCTCTCCACAACTGTGCTTGCCGGTGTCGGCGTGCCGAATACTTCGATCTCCTGAATCGCGAGGCCTTGTTGCGCCTGATTATTGGCATCCTTTCCAGCGGTGAGTGAGAAGCGGACATACTTGACACCGGTGGAAAGGCCGGAGGCGTTCAGGTTGGATAATGTCACCAGACTGGAACTACTCTGGCTGCTGCCCAAGTCATTCGCCGCAAGGAATGGCATATAATGAACCGTGTAAAGATACAGATAATTCGTTCCGTCACGTGACACGGATACATCATAGTTCTGATCGCTAAATGACGCATGATCCTGCCATCCGCAGAACGCCGAAAGCGATGAAAGTGAGTAACCCGTCGGGCTCGGGCTGCCGCCGCCCAAGGGAACGGTCAGCACAACCTTGCCCTGCGTCGTTCCGTTGCCAGAATTTAGGCTGCTGCCAAACAGCGTATTGCCATAATAGTCCAGCCCCCCCGTGCCAGCTACAGCCTGGCCGTCATTGGCGGCCGAGGTGCTGCCGACATCCGCGCCGCCGGTGCTGGAAATTACAGCTGAACCTGTCAGTAGGTTCGGCTGCAGAGCTGCGCTGGTATTAGCTGAGCGACCGCTGGTATAATAAAACTGACTGTTATTGGTGTCGCCATTGTTATCGCCGATTGCCGAATAATCATACTCGGAGATGTTCCCGGGAACGACCTTGGACACGGTCGGGAACGTGGGAGCACCAAACACTTCAATCTCCTGAATCAACTGCCCTTCCTGTTCCTGACTATTGGCGTCGAGTCCTGCGGAATAGACGAACCGCACATACTGAATTCCGGCAGCCAGACCATTTGCATTCAGGTTTGTCAACGTAACTAATGTAGATGCATCTTGAGTTCCACCGTCGTTCAAATCGTCGGCGGCGGCAAAGGGCATGAAGTTGATTGACCGCAAAGCGAAATAGTTTGTTCCATCCCGGGAAACAAGAAGTGTGTAATACTGGTCGCAAAAGCTGGCGTGATCCGTCCAACCGCCAAAAACCATGATTGTTGACAAGGTATAGCCGCCCGCAGCCGGAGTTGCCCCACCCAACGGAATGGTGTTCGTAACCAAGGCTCCGCCCACGAGGCTGTTGCCAAACAAACCATTGCCATAATAGGTCATGTTGGGATACGCGCCTGAACCTGTTCCACAAGCTGTCAGGTCATTCAATCCGGCAAGGGAGCCGACGTCGGGCGTGTTGCCCATCGCGGTAGAGCCGGTGACCAAGTTTGGTGTCAGCGCCGCGTTCGGGGAGGTGGTTTGGCCGCTGGTAAAATAGAACGTGCTGTTCAAGGGATCACCCTGATTGTTGTTCCCGATATTTGATTCGTCGTCCTCGCCGACGGTGCCTTGTTGCAACTGGATGGCCGCAAACCAGGCGTCGCCCATGGCATCGTATCCGGCTTGCGTGGGATGGACTCCATCCGCCAGTTGGGAAGGCGCGACCACGCTGTGCATATCCACAAAATGAAAGTTCGTGCCCATGCCCGCCACCATGCCGGGAATCAACGCATTGTAAACCTGTTGATCAGCTTCATAGGTGGCATTATCGGTCCGTGGAATCAGGCTGGCTACGAACACTATCGCGTTTGGTTGGTTGGTTGCCAACATGTTCAGCAAAATTGCCAGCTTGTTGGTCATCGTCTGGGTATTCTCACCCTGTGTCCGGTCGTTTGTCCCTATGTGCAGGAGAATGATATTGGGCGAAATCGCGGACCGCCCGGTGCCGTTTCCACCGGCCAGCCAATAACCGCCATTGTTCCCCGTCGTGCCATCGTTTCCCAAAAGGTTGTTGTAAATCTGGTCAGTTCGATAACCCGAGTGACCTTCGTGATGGATTTGCCCACCAGCGGTAAGAGTCGGCGACGGATTATCTGTTTGACTGCCCAAGAACGAAAAAGTTGCCCCGGCGTTCGTCATCCTCTTGTAGAGCTCAGTCCGATATCCGCCGGTCACCTGATAGCCATCCGTAATGCTGTCACCAAGCGGTAAAATGCTTTGGGCATGGACGATTTGACAGGATGCGCCTGCAAAAATAGCACTCGCCACCAGTGCCAGACTAAAATGGCACTTGCCGATCAAATGCCTGATTTTCGCATTACCGGGAAAGGATTGTATTTTCATGAGTAATTTAGATGTTAATTATGCTTTGACTTCTTATCCTGAAACAGTGGTGACTAAAACTAGCAGAACCCTGGCTTGGCGTCTGTCGCTACAAATAGTGACAGATAATGCTCTGGCTTTAAGATCACCAATATTTATAAATGCAAATATAACCAGACTAGAGGCAACCCGTTCGCCAAATTGACCGGATTTTTGAAGGTTGTAAAAGCCCGGTAATTAATCCGGTGAAAACAAAATCACCGGTTCCGTCTATCGGACGGAACCGGCAAAGTGATTGTTTCTGAATCAGAAGTATGTTTGCTTTTGGCCTCGCACGGGTTTATTAAATCTTCCCAGCATTGCGACGAACACCGATGAAACCGAGCGAGCTGAAGCCGCCGATCAACAGAGTCCAAGTGGAAGGTTCGGGCACGGGGGTCGCGGTTCCGAACGCCGTAATTTCCTGAAATAGTTGGCCTTCCTGCTGCTGGTTGTTGGCGTCCGTTCCGGCAGACACAGCAAACCGTAGGTCTTTGATGCCAGTCACGTTCAAGCTCGACAATGTCACCAAAGTTGACGAATCCTGTCCGCCGTCAGTAGGATTGTCGTTGGCGGCCAGAAATGGCATATAGTTAACCGAGTAAAACGGGGTATAGTTTACCCCGTCGGTCGAAAGAGAAATGGTGTAGTGCTGGTCGGCGAAGGAAGCATGGTCCCCCCATGCGTTATAAACCGAAATCTGACTCAGATTGTAACCGTTGGCGCTGGGACTGCCGCCGCCCAGTGTGACGGTGAATGTCACAACGGCATTATTCGCTATAGAGCTTCCAAATTGTGTGTTGCCGTAATAGGCCATTTCGTTATACCCGTTGCCGAAGTTAGCTCCTCCAGAAGTGGATCCGCAGACCGACAGATCATTGATTCCTGACAGCAAGCCCACATCAGCCGCACTGCCTGTAACAGTGGATCCGGTGAGCAAATTCGGCACCAAGGCAGAAGAAGCACTCGCCTCCGAGCCGCTAAACGCTTGTCCGCTGGTAAAATACCAGATGCTGTTGTTGGCATCAATGTTGTTGTCGCCAGTATTAAACTGGTCACTTTCCGTAACTGCCAGAACCGTCAGTGCCTTGGAGGCCATGATGGTCACAGCTAGTAGTGTCGCAATTTTTGTAATTGAACGGAGAGCGGTTGCATTTTTGAGGGAATGGTGATTCTTCATATGACTTGTTTTTTATATGTGTTTATATGCTTTCTGGCCACAATGGGTAATGCCAAACTAGCAGAGCCCTGTCGGGCCGTCTGTAGCTACAAATAGTGACAAATCATGCCGGGTTTATATCGTTCAAAACCCCTATTAAGTTTTATGCGGGGCAACCGCAACTATTTAGCCATAATTAATGAAACAAGCTGGTCGAGAAGTGCGGGCGCATTTTGTCGAAGCTGCACAAAGAATCGTTCTGCTAGGGAACCTGCACCTGCATATCGTCCAACTGGGCATTCCCGGTGCTGTCGGATAATTCGAGGCGCCGGATTCGGCCATGGTAAACTGGGGTGTTTAGGTTGGTGCATTCCACCCAGTTATAATTGCCCGGGCCGGCAAAGGTCGCCGTTGTCACAAAGCTGCTCCCCAGCAAATCCTTGCCTTCGGGGTCGTCAAAGGCGCTAACAGTGATTTGATCGCCGCTTCCCCAATAGGTGCTTAGCCAAAACGAGGGGAGGCTGACCGGCTTGTTAAAGATGAACACTTGAGGACTGCCATCCCGGTATTGATAGGCATTGAAGTTATTGCCCCCCTTGATGGCGGAGGTATGGTCGGGACCGCCATTATAAAGTCCAACATTTACATAACTTAACTTCAAATCAGGAACAGGTTGATAGCTTGGAGGAATCAGAATCCTGTTTTCAAATGGAGTCAGGTCATTGAAGTGTATAAGTCTGCCAGTGACGGATTGGACTTTCACTTGCAGGCTTCGCTCGAACCCTTGAAACCTGGCCGTGACTTGTGCCTGTCCCGGCCCCACTGCATGAACTACTCCCTCGTGATCGAGCACCACTACGTTCGTGTCACTTGACTGATAAGCGGTATCCGGCAGGCGGGTTACATCGCACTGTCGAGCAAGCTCAAAGTCGGCCATTACGGACGCTTGACGGGACATGCCTGGAACCAAAAGCTGGACCGGCAGGGAAAAGCTGATGTTGAGCACCTTTCCCAGGTTGGTGCAAACCTCGACCACCAGATCATCCAGATTGGCGTCGTCGGCACCAAAAATCTCCAGCCTCCGGATTTTCCCCGTGAATTGAATCGAATCGAAGTTGGTGCATTGCGTCCAGACATATCCACCCCGTCCGGACGATCGAGCCGGGGCGACGAATGCCGCTCCAATCAGGTCTTTGCCGCCGCTGTCCGCATAAGCACTCACGGTCACGGGGGCGCCGGATCCCTCGTATGTCGCCAGATAAAACATGGGGATGCTCACCGGTCGGCAAAAGCTAAATGCTTGAGGTCGGGTTTCAACGAATTGGTAGGCGTTGTAATTATTACCGCCTGGTTTGCCCGCCGTGTGATCCGGACCGCCATTAAAAAGTCCCACATTGTCATAGCTGATGACCAAGTCCGGCACCGGTTGATAATCCTCCGGTATGGCGACGTAGTTTCCGATGTCGCCCTCGGACACACTGAAGTCCAAGAGATGACCGGGCAAAGCTTCTACTTCTTGGCTGGATTGCTCCGTCCCCAAGCTGGCCGTGATTGTGGCTCGGCCGCTGCCCACCACGGTCAGCATACCTTCGGTATCAATTGTGACCACTCCACTGTTGCTGGTCCGGTAAACCACGCCGCAACCCGAAGTGACCAATGAATCAGCATAGTGCTCATAATCCGCGATGACGGTCACCGGCACTTTCTTGCCCGCGTAAAATGGCCCGGGCGGCAGTTGCAATTGGACGTGTTTTAACGTGCCTGAATTAGTGGAGACCACTACCGAGATGTCATCCACATTTACATTCACCCCGGATCGCGAGGAAATTTCCAGCCGGCGTATCCGGCCATTATACAGTGAGCTGTTGAGATTTGTGCATTGACCCCACAAGTATTTTCCCTCGCCGGGAAAAGTTGGCGTGCTGGCCAGCACGGTTCCCAGGCAGTGCTCGCCTTTCTCGTCCTCCCAAGCAGTAATGACTCCCTGATCTCTGACGCCGGTGTAGGCCGTCAGCCATAACGAAGGCACGCTGACGGGCTTGCTAAAAGTGAACACCTGCGGCACGCCATCACGAAACTGATAGGTGTTGAAATGGTTGGCCCCCAAAACGCCGGTCGTATGGTCTGGTCCGCCATTGAATAGCCCCACATTTTCGTAGCCGATATGGATGTCCGCGACCGGTTGATAATCTGCTGTCAAACTCTGTCGGTTTTGATCGTTGTTCAGGCCAGCATTGAAGTCGAGCACTGCCCCGGGCATAACATTGACCGGCAAAACGGTGGTGAGTCCATTCAACGTTGCTGTGACGGTTGTTCCGCCGGCATGAACCCCGGTAATCAATCCTGATCGTGAGATTGTGAGCACGTTGGTATCACCGGATTGGTAATTCACACCCGCGCCAGAAGTGACATCGGTATTCTCGTCGTCAGCATAGCGCGCGATGGTTTTTAATTGGACTGGCCCGATTTCGTGGACTTCACTGACTGGTAGTTGAATTTCGATAGTTTTTGGGGAACCCAAATTCGTGGATACTACAATAGCCAAGTCATCCACTTGTGCGTTGCCGGTGGAGAAAAAATCAACGCGCATAATACTGGTTCCCAAATCCTTCAGACCGGTGAATTTCGTCCATTGGTAGTTGCCGCCAAAGTGGTGCGGGGGAACTGCGCACACGAGGTTGGTGATCAGTTTTGCACCGTTGGCGTCGGCATAGGCCGTGATTCTGATGTTTGGATCATCGCCATCGGCCATCCCACTGAATGTGGTCAGGCATACTGAGGGAATGGAAACCGCGCGGTTGAAAGTGAACACTTGCGGCGTAGCCCCATCAAAGGAGAACGTGCTGTAGTGAGTCCCGCCGGAAATGCCGGAAGTGTGATCGGGTCCCTGGTTAAAGATGCCCACGTTTTCGTAACCAATCTTCAAGCCACGAACCGGCTGGTAGACCGGAGAAATGAGCACGTGGTTCAGGCTGCCGTCAAGACAGGCGCCGTCAAAATCAACCACGCTCAAGCCCGCCTGCTCGTTCGCAACGATCTTGCGGATCGCATCAAACCAGCACGCCGCCATTTTATCGTAGCCCGTTTGATTGGGATGCAAGCCATCGATCAAATCCTCGGCAGCAAGCGCCCGGCGCAGATCCAGAAACCAGACCCGCTGACCCAACGTCGCATGTCTGGCAACCACCTTGGGAACGTAGGGGTTGAACTCTCTCTGGATTGCATTGTCGGCCGCCGCATTATCGGTGCGTTGCAAGAGATTGGCCACGATGAGCCGGGCGGAAGGCCGCAAGGTTTCGATGCGCGCAATCAATTCGTCCAGACGGTTGATCGCTTGATCAGGGTCGTGCTTTTGCCCATAGTCGTTTGTTCCGATGAGCAGAAGGATAACGTCGGGGTCGTCCACGGATTCCAGCCAGCCAGAGATGCCGGCGGTAATTTCATCAATGCGAAATCCTGAATGCCCTTCATGATTGACGTTCCCGATTCCAGGGGCACCATTGTTGGTTTGCGTGCCGAGAAAGCGCACGGAGTAACCGGCATTGGTGCACAACTGAAATAATGGCATCCGATAACCGCCGGGAACGGAAAAACCATCCGTGATAGAGTCGCCCAATGGCAGGATCCGCAACACAGCTGAAGAGTGTTCAGGGAACAGGAGAACGGCCAGTGCTGCCAGGCATGGCAACACCCGCAGCGCCCGGACGAAGGGATGGCTAATGAAGATTTTTGGTCGCACAACCTTGAGATATTGCTTCGGTGGGCCTTCCGCGTAAAGCCGGTTTGCTCGGTTCCCAATGGCAAACTGGCCTCGCACCGGTTTGGAAAACGACTTGTGAAAAAAACTACCTTGACCCATCGAAGTTGTCTGTCGCTACAAATAGTGACAAATCTGCCTCCCGAAGTTTACAACCTATGAACTGGGTTATTATTTACTTGGGACGATATTTGGCAATCGCCTCTGTGCGGGTGCGCACATGCAGCTTTTCGTAGATGCGGCGGATGAAAGTATGCACCGTGTTCAACGTGATGCCCAGTTCCGCTGCTATTTCCTTGTAAAAATAGCCTTTGGCCACAAGTTCGAGGACCTGCCGCTCCCGCGTCGAAAGATTGTCATCGCCGGCGGAAAGCGCCGGCGTCCCGGGGAACGCCTGGGCCACTTTGCGTGCGATGACTGTGGTCATGGGCGAACCCCCAGCCACAACATAATTCAGCGCGCCAATCAATTCCTCAGGGCTGCTGCGTTTCAACAAATAGCCCACTGCGCCGGCTGATAGAGCGGCAAAAATATGTTCGGCATCTTCATATACTGTCAGCATCACAAACAACATCGCGGGGCATTCGCCGCGCAATCGGCGCACGCACTCCACGCCATCCACCTTTGGCAGATTGATGTCCATCAGCACGATATCCGGGCGGTCTTTGGGCAGCCCTGCCAACGCGCCTTCGCCATCGCTGTAGGTGGATTTACACCGGAACCCCACAGAGGCGTTCACCCATTCGGAAAGCAACACCCGGGTGCGCGAATCGTCTTCGACAATGGAAACCGTTGCCAGTTTTGAACCCGCCGGCAGGGACACCGCCGTTCCAACACCGGTTTGTTTTGCACTGGATGATTTCATTGCTGGATGGGAATGATTAATCTGACTTTGGTGCCGACACCAGTCTGGCTTTCACACTCAAACCGGCCGCCGAGATCCCGCAATCGCGCCTCCATGTTGTTGAGACCGTTCCCGACATTTTCCCGGTTCCGAGTGCCAGCATAGTCAAAACCTTTTCCATTGTCTTCGACGGATAGACACAATTCCGTCGATTGCAATTGCGCCACTATGCGCACTTCCGTGGCAGCTCCATGCTTCACCACATTGTTCAAACTTTCTTGATAAGCCAGAAACACGTGGTGCCGTGCCTCGGGTGACAAATGGACGGGCGGCACGTCCAAAGGCAAATCCAGACGGCACCGGATTTCAGCGGATTCGAGGAACGTGCGGGCAAACTCGCCGAGATATGTCAACAAACTGTCCAAAGTGTCATGCCGGGGGTTTACCGCCCAAACAATTTCGTCCATTGACCGGGTTAACTCCGCTGTGGTCCGGTGGATCTCGGTGATATTTTCCTGCGCAGATTTCGGGTTGGTCGTGCGCGAAGCGGCCGTCAACGAAAGCATGGAGATGCGAGTCAAGCCTACACCCAGTTGGTCATGGATATCCCGGGCGATGCGCGTCCGCTCGACTTCGCGCGCACGTTGGCGTTCCATTTCCTCGCGCTTGCGGCGCTCGCGTTTGCGGGAGAGGCCGGTGGCGGTTAGCGCCACTCCCGCAATGCCGGCCAAGGCTGTCCCGACGAAAAACCACGACGTTTGCCAAAAATATCGGTGCACAATCAACTTCAACGGCACGCCCGCCTCACTCCAGGCCCCGCCATTGTTGCACGCCGACACTTCGAAGACATATTCACCCGCAGGCAAATAGCTGAAATAAACGGATCGGCGGTCTCCGACTTCCACCCATTCTTTTTCAAGACCTTTCATCCGATAGCGAAATTGCACGCGTTCCGGCGAGTTGAAACTCAGGCCGGCAAAGCGTATTTCAATATGGCGGCGGCCCGGCTCGATCTCAAACGATTGCTCACCTTGACGATCTTTTTTTGATGCGATGCTTCCCAGATCAACCGATTCTCCGTTGACGATTATCTCCTCCAACGCGACCAGAGGCGGAAGTGCATTATATCGTGCCGCGTCTGGATCAATCATCGCCAGTCCCTTGTTGCAAGCAAACCAGAGCTGGCCGTCACCGGTGCGGCACGCGTTCGGCTGGTTGCCGCCGGCAAATTCCATTGTCGGAAGTCCTTCGGCAAAACCAAATACCTGGCAGGAGACCTGTTGATCCTCGCCGTCAGCGCAGCGCCGCAAAGCATCCTTGGCGACCCGAAATATTCCGGCATAGGAGCTCATCCACAGGCACCCTTTTTGATCATCCACTATGCTGCAAATCACATCGCTGGGCAGGCCATTCTTGGACGAGATGGTAGTAAACCGGCCTTCCTTGTAGCGGCAAATCCCGGATCCATAAGTCCCAATCCAGACCGAGCCATCGTTGTCAGCAAACAGCGACCAGACGGTTTCCCCAGGCAGACCATCTTGTCTCAGGAATTGCGTCCACTTGCCGTCCAGCAATCGTCCCAATCCATGCCCCTGTGTGCCCACCCAAATGGCGCCATCGACCCCTTCCGCAAAACAACGGATGTCGCCACGGGCGGCGGGAAATTCTTGGGCCAGCGAAGTTATTTCTTCGTTCTTAATACGAACTGGTTCATTGTCTGTTCCCAGCCAGATGGTCCCTTCGTGTGATCGAAACAGGGCATTGATGTGCCCTCCCGGCTCGGTCTTGATTCCTACACGTTCGGCCACCTCTTGAGTTTCACGCCATAGTCCGTCACTCAACGTTCCAATCCAGAGCGCATTATCCGAATCCACGCAAACGGCCTGAACCGGGGATGCCGCCTGTTCTCGTAGCTGGGACATGCCGGTGAAAATCCCGCGCACATAACGATAGACACTGGCTTTCTGCGTGCCAATAAACAGTTCTCCCGGTTTGTCTGACACCACGGAAACCACCGCACGGCCCAGCCAATGGTCTGGAGGTTCCACCATTGTCACCACGCGAGGCCGAATGACCTTCAACCCATTGGCGGCAGTTCCTATCCAGACATTTCCCTCACGGTCATTATCTAGACAAAGAACCGAATCATTGGCCGAGCTGTCTTGAATTGGCAGCCGACGCTCCACGCCATCCGGGCTGATGATCGCCAACTCGTTTTCGCCTGCGGACATCAGTATGTGACCGGAAGTCAGCTCCATCGCCAATCTTGACATGACGCCCTTTGCATTGTGATCGCCGCGGTCATCGACCCATCGGCTGTGCTCCCAGCGCCGCAAATGATCGCCATCAATCACCCAAAATCCACCGGCCCGCGCGGCAAACACCACCGGGTTGGGGCTGGTTGTTGATAATTCGATTTTACCGCCTGTTTTTTCATCTGGTGTCAATAATTCTGAGAGCGTCGCGCGCTCGGAAAGCCACACCACACCATCCACATCACGCACCAGTGCTGGCGTCGCCGGCTCGGCTTCACGATTGTTATTTTGCCGGGCCGGTGGCCGCATACGACCGGCTTGATGGTTTTGGATCGGAAGAATTTCACCACGGCGATTCAATACCCAAAGCACTCCATTTCTATCCTCAAGGATTTGGTCAATTGCCGTTGACGACCACTCCTTCGGAAGTGAAACGACTTCGAACCGGCCGGCCACAAAACATCCGAGCTCTCCATTCTCACAGCCGATCCACAAGTCAAAATCCCGGTCTTCAAACAAACAGGAAATCAAATTGCTGGGTAGTTCAGGCACGCTGGTTTTGTTGTAAGACTTAAGATGAATCCCATCATAACGATCAAGGCCATCGGCCGTGCCCAACCACAGGTAGCCATCGTGCGTTTGGACAATGGATCGAATTTTGTTGACCGGCAACCGGTCTTTCATCTCCCAGTTTAACACGGAATTACCGCCCGCTGGCGACTCCGCGCCTGCTGAATGGTCTTCTGAGGCTGCCAACCCTAACCAGCCGGTCAGAACAAGCGAGGCCAGACACCTATAGAGCCTGTCACGGATTACCCATTTACCGATGGCACGGCGGCCATTCAGTAAACCGGAGCCTTCGCCAAATGTTTTCATGATTATTCGGAGATTATCCAGCATCAACTCAAAGCACAAGCCGTAGGCCAATGATCGCTCCCAAGCTGCTACCACCGCCCGGCCACTTGCCGTTTGGCAATGTAGCTGTTTGCCAACGCCCGTGTGATTCGATCCAATGATTGATGATGATGCGTTCCGTGTAGAGCGTGCTTTCCCATTTGGCGTCATTGACCTTTTCGTAATAATCAAAATTTTGCTTCGCATAATCGGCAAACAGCGGCGTGCGTTTTAGAACAGGCAGCGCACTTTTGCGCCGTTGGATTAGAAGTTCCTGTAGTTTGGCGACAGCTTGGGCATCCGTGCTGATGCCTTCCATCGGCACCCGCTTGACCTGCTTGACGCCGGCAACAGAATCTTCAATGGTCAAACTGGGCATAATATCACCCGTTGCGATCCTACGGGCCGAGAATCGGACGCTTGCGCTCGTCCATGACTTTGCTGTATGTTGCGCGCCGATGTTGATTTTGACTAACAACTGTGCACCCGGCGTCTTTGCTTTCCGTGTCAGCGGATTTCATGGCGTTACTCCAGCGCAGCCACTAGCACAAAGTCAAACAGCGACTAGCAGCAAAGTCGCAGGTCGGTGAAAATACGGTTGCCCACGTGGCGGAATTGGCAGACGCGCTAGATTCAGGTTCTAGTGAGTAACATCATACAGGTTCAAGTCCTGTCGTGGGCACCACTCTTCAGTTTCTGACCCGGCGTGACACATCATGTCAGACAGTGACTTTCCCCTTGTATTCACAGGGTTTTTATCGCTTTCTGACCCCTTGGTAACTGTGACAGGCAGTGACGGCAAAAGACCGTCTGGGACTAAAGTTTGTGCGTGTATTTGTGCGTCATGCTTTGTGGAAGGAACGGACAATTTCGCGACCGCACCCCGCAGCGAGAACAAGGAAACATCCGCGTAAGTGTTCGCCGTCAGCCGTGGATCATTGTGGCGCATCAATTCCATCGCCTCACGTTGCGGCACACCGGCACGATGCAAGTTCGTGCAGAACGTATGCCGGAGCGAATGAAAATCTACCACTCGGCCTTGACTGTCAGTTTTGGGTATGCCCACGGCTTTCAAGTGAGCATTGAACGCAACGGAGTGCGGCATCAGCCCATCAAACACCAAATCACCAGCCTGTGCATTGGCCGGACGAAATTGTAACAACTCGGCGACTAGATCAGGATGCAGGGGTAGGCACGCCAATTTGTGATTTTTACTGACAGAAGCACGCACCGTCACCGATGGTTTTTCCGCGCTCAAATTTAAGTCGCCCCACCGGAGGGCTTTTAACTCGCCGTGCCGAATCCCGGTCAAAACCGCCGTCAGATAAACGATGCGCCTTTTGCCAGCGACTTTGAGCAGGGCTTGGATTTCGTCATCCGTGTAAGCGCGCCGGGCACGGACTTCCTTGCCGCGCGTTTCCGTCTTCTGAACCACGGCCAGCGGATTGGCGGCAAATCGCCTCTGCTTGACCATCCAATTCAAAAGCCCTTTTGCGCTCGCCAGATATTCATTCATCGTCTTGGCGGCTTTCTTGTGTTCGCTCCGCCACTTCACAAATGAGTCGGCGGTGACATCGCGTAATGAATGCCAGCCGCACTGTTCTATCAGCAGCAACAGCCGGTTTTCAAATTCGGCGATGTATTGAGCATTCCGCCCTTTTGCCCGCAGATCGCCGATGAAATCTCTCAAGTGTTTCGTCAGCGACTCTTGAACCGCATCCCGCATGGCTTTGGCTGGGATTAAACCGTGCAACTCTTTTTCGCGCTCCTGCACCAACTGGCGCAGTTTTTCTTGGGCAACCTGTTTGTCCGATACGCCCAACGAGACCTGCGAAATCCGGCACTCACCATCCACGCGGATTTTCGCGGAATACAATCGTGATATTAGGTGTTTGCCGTTATGCCGACGTTTTGGCCGATAAATGTAAGCAATCATATTTCTCCTTTCAATTAACTCGGTTGACTCAACTTTTCAAAATACGCTTTGACCTGGCTTTCCAACATCCCCACTGCCCGGCCAATTCGCCGCAACGGTGGCAGCTCGCCACTCTCCGCTCTCCGTCTTACCGTCCGCTTGCAGACACCGAAAATCCCCTCCAATTCCGGGAACCGTATCAAACGATCATTAAATTGATGCTCCGTTGGCATAGAATCAATCCTTCCATTTCCAAGTTTTCAGTTCCTTGTCCCACTCCACCCCGTTTTGCATCCGCTTCCGGTAAAGCTCGGCCCGCTTGCCACCCTTCAACATCGCCGCCATTGCCGCCGCCAGCAGGTATTGCATGTCCTGTTGCCGATACCTTTCGATGATGGCGTTTTTTTCTTTCTGATACCTGACTTTCCGGTTGTCCTTGTCCTTGGGGTCTTTCTCGGCAAATTCCTCGGCTGCCCGCATTTCCTCATCGGTTTGTGGCTCATCCTCCTCTGACGCTGGCAGCAGGCGATAACTTTGCTCAAGGGGAGTCTCATTCGGATCGTCAACAAAACCCACCCGGCGTTTCAATTCCTCTGCCCAGGCCTTGCATTCGCTCACAGAAACCACAATGAAAGGCCGCTCCTTGGCTTTGCGCGTTGCGCCGAATAACGTGGTTTCGTCGTGGGTGACGTAAAAGAAAAAGGCCGTCAATTTGCCTTCCCGGATGCGTTTATGGACACCCGCACGGGAAACCGGCACGAACATGATGACGCCGTTGGTCGAAAGCCCCACGTCCCCTTTGTAATACTCGCCGAGGGCTTCAAACCATGCACCGCATTCCTTGAAGGTTCCCTCTCGCCGATAGGCGCGGGTGCCGGGCGTTGGCTCGCCTACAATCCTGCGCAGTTCTTGCGGCACCTCGATGAACGGAAACTGAATAAACGGCATACCCCAATGTAACACGATAAATGCAACTGTCAACCTAAAAGTGCAAGAGCATCTTGGAAAAATCGCTCATCGTCTTGGGGCGGTCTCACACATGGCTTGCGATTGAACGTGCTTGCAGAAATCTCCGGCTGGAAATCCCGACGCGCCTTCCTAACCAGCCACGTCCCCAGCTCGGCGAGCACTGTCCAGGTGGAGCCACAAAAAAAAATCCCGCGCGAAAGCGCCTCGTTATTTTTTGGACGACCTTGACAGGCGCAGCCGGGCCATACAATGAACGAAACGAGGCGCGCCGGAGTCAGCACATTGCGGATGCTTATAGGAATCCGTTCCGATCAGAGTTTCAAAAAAAGTTTATACGGACGCATATTGAGAGATTTGGCAATCTTTAGGAAAACTGCGAGCGTGGCAGAACATTCACCGCGCTCAATCCGGCCAATGTAGTTGGGGTGAATATCGGCCTTTTCTGCGAGGGTTTCCTGGCTGAACCCCGCTTTTTTCCGATAATTCATGACGGTCTTGCCAATTATTTCGCGTTGATGTTTTTTGAGCACTCAACGCTACGAAACCAAAATCCGCTGAAAGTAACCACACACGCTCCGTGTAGAATTCGATTTTCATGCTTGCGCTTGTGTTGGGAACAACGTAAAAACATTCATCATGAATCGGGGACAGCCTTGGCAAAACGTGAGGGCAAAAATCATCCCGGAGAGAAGTCATGCCTCCCTTTCTAAAAAACTTGCCAAGAACCCCTCGAATGCAAACGCCGGGAGACTTTGGCAATTCTCAAAAGGAGATTCGACAGCTAAAGGTTCAGTAAAATGAAAAGATGGATTCTATTCGGAGGGTGCCAGCCGCTTCCAAGGGCAACGGAGCGCCAGTTGAATCCGAAACGCCGTGGTGGCGAGAATGTTGATTTCCCCGGCCTCAATTTTCTGAAGATTGCGCGTGGCAATTTCCGCGCGTTCCGCCAGTTCATCCTGCGTCATTTTCTTGCGCACCCGCTCCCGGCGCACATTCGCGCCAAAGACGTTGATTCGCTTCCATTCTTTCTTGGAAATGGCCACGACATATTACATCGCTTTCTAATGCTGGAAATGAACGATACATATATCGTGAAAAGGTTCTGGATTCAGCTTGCCGGACACGACGACATTTTGAGAAAGTTGCATTTCGGAAACTGTTCGGGCGTAATCGTTTTTTGGAAGAGCCGTTGTATAGAACCGCACCATAACCTACAAACATGAAAAATTCACAAAGCAAATTAGTGTTGGGCGGTCTCGCCCTGACTGCCGGAATCCTCACGGTCTTTGCGCTCGTATTGTGTGCCCAGGAAACCACCACTTTAACTCAAAGCGGAGAAGTTCTATTGACGGCCACGAATGAGGTCGGCGTGATGTCGGATTTGGAAGTGGAACTCAAAGCCATTGAAATGACAACCCCGCTGTCTGCCTCCGCTGTGCCTTCTGATGCCTGCAATTTTTATTCCACACAGCACCTGCCCGACAGTGAAAATGCTTGGCCGCCGTTGCCGGGTAACATTTGGAATCTTCCGGCATGGCCATTGGGCGACGACTTCTATCTGCTCGACGATCTCAACGTGAATTATGATGCGCTTGCGGCAAAGACGCTGGCCGCGAACGGCGGAATGAAAGCCTTGGTGGATTTCGCTCCGCTCGATCTTGTGGCCAGCACGAATCTTTGGTTGGCGATAACCAATCTGACGAATAGCACGGCTTTTTTACTTTTGAGCAACACGATTGCAGATATTCAATATGAGATTCAAGGAGTGGCGAACTTGGGAGATACGAACTGGATTTCTGAAGGATTTGTTTTTGGCTCTGAACTGACCAATTGGACGACAACGAGCATATCCGCGACCAACGCCCCGACCCTGTTCCTGCGTGTCCGCTCATGGCAGGACAGCGACGGCATCGGCATCCCAGACTGGTGGCAGTTGCAATACTTCGGTTATGTCGGGATTGATCCAAATGGCGACCCGATGGGTGACGGGTGGAGCAACGCCCAAAAGTTTGAATACGGCATGAATCCAAACGTCTTCTACACGCCGCCCGCACCACAGGGGGTAACTGTCACTTACAACCCCGGCAGTAACATGGCTACCGTTCGTTGGCTGCCCTCACCGGGGCCGGTCACAGGTTACACGGTAAGCATCAACAGCAGCGTCAATTACAGTGTTTCGTCATCTACAAATAGTTTTCAGACCGCGGTAACATCAAGCAATTTTTACTCTGAATTGGAATTTGGAGACCCCAACCTCATTGGAAACTTTCAAGTTCAAGCAAGTTATTCCAGCAGCAATTCGGCTTGGAGCGCCTCCGTGCCGCTGGAAGTGAATGCGTATTCACTTTTAGCCTATTTGATTCCGGGCCAGCAAGGTTCGGCCAATCTGGTTGTTTCTGCCCTGCCGCCGGGCACGGTAAAATTACGGGTGACACGCATTGATGAGGTTGCTGAGGAGGACTACGGCGATTCTTCCTTTGACACGAATTTCGACATTCCCGTTTCCCTCTTCACCAACGGTTTGTATGTGCTGCCGTCGTCTCTGGCGGGAATGGGGCCGGTGGATTTCTATGGTTACTCCCTTTATTCGTGGTGGGCACAGACAATTGATGCCAATGGCAACGTCAGCGGGGCGTCAATTTTATCACCCGGTTATTATGACGACCCAAGTTTTAATTACTATTCTCAATCCGGCACTTGGCCGGTGACACCCTATTTCGATGGCCGTGAACAAATTAAACAGAACCTGATCTTCATGTTGCGCGCCAGTCTCAGCAACGCGCCCATTCAGGCGTTTGAAGTCAACTCAAGCGGCACGCCATCTGGCACGGAATATATTTCCCCCGCCAATAATTATGCGTATGACAGTTTCTACGATTTGAACGGCATATCATCCTATGGTCAATCACCCTATCGTCCATCATCGGATGTTGGCGTGTTTTTCCCTTTTGGAGAGAATTACTTTTACCGGAATTTTGTGTTCACGCTGACGAACGCGGATTCGGACGGTCTTCTGGCTTCGTTCGACAATCCTTTTACTCTCGACTCCGGCAACAGTAGTTACGACTACTTTGGTATGCTACAGCCGCCAGCCTATCAATTCCAACCGCTCACTGTCGGCGGGATGACCATAGCTCCCTTGCTGGCAACCAATCAAACGCGCTGGTTACTCTTATGCCAGCCAAATTATGATGCTGGCAACAGTCCGATTGGCATGATCCAGTCGGGGGGAACCAACCAACTGGCAACCAATTTTCGCAACAGCTTCGGGTTGCAATTTCTCTCCACTGAAATTGCTTGGGGAAATACTGGTTCGCAAACTTATACCGATTATCCAGGGGTAAAGACCACCGACGGCGGGTGGTTTTATTCGGAAACCGTGCAGCCGATATTTCAAACCGTTGAATATGATTTTTGGAACGCTCCTTATTGGCCGGAACTCAATACGAATGTGACCGTGTTGCCGGGAATGGCCGGATTTTCGACGACCAACAAGAGCCAGTTGCTGATTGCCAATGTGGGCGAGGCAAATTTTCAAGTGGCGGGCTATGCCAAGCTGGCGGTGACGAATGGCTATAGCGGCGTCTATGGCTATCTCGGCCAGTATTTCGACCAAGCCTATCAAATCAACACCAACGGCGTTGTGACCACAAATACAACGGGCATCCTTTCACCTTACGGCCAGTTCTTTCCAACGCAGCCAGGGCCGGTTGCGCTGGTGACGATGCCTGACCCTGACACCGGCGCACGCGGCACTTGCACGGTTTACACTGTCAGTTTGGCTCTTGACGCCAATCACGACGGAACCATCGACACGTCTTTCGGAGGGCCGGATCAAACCTCGCCGAACAACCCCTATATTTTTTGGGCGAATAATAATTTCGATAGATCGCATCCGGTGGATGTCACGGACAATGAACAGGATGATTTGCAGGCAGCTTACGGATATTCTAATGGACTGGCGTATCTAATGCCTGATTGCAATTACACAGTCGGCGGAAGTCGGCAAATTCCTTGCGTTCGTGATTTGGAAGATTTTTCAAGGTTGTGGATTAACGGTGTGACTTCAAACTTACTCGCAGCATTGCCTTCCGGCTGCACAATCACATTGAATTGGGGCGATGTTGACAGTCCGAATCCCAACAATCCAACAATTGATATATTTACTGCTGCTGACTCTGCTGGCGGGATTGGCTATCTGACGAACAACACGATTGCGGTGCAACAGACGAACATTTTCCAGTGCCCGTATATCAACAGATTGGCACCGGGTGGCAGCATCCAGTTGAACACCATTCAATTTGCCAATAATTGGGCGGGCAATCACTTTATCTGGTGTGGAGTGAGCAATGGCAGCGGACAGTTGAATCTAACGATTGCGGACGGCAACGGGAATGTGCTGGCACAGGCGTCACAATGGATTCAAATCGTGGACATCAAACAGATGTATGAGCGGTGGACGGTGGGAGAAAATCCGAACAATGTGCCGACGAACGCGGCTTATCTGGCGACAGATGGTTTGCCTTCCGGCACATTGGCATTCCAATACACGCCATCACAAAACACCAATACGCCTTATATTATGTTTGTGCATGGCTGGAATCAGCCTTTATGGGAAAAAGACCGCTTCTCTGAAACAGCTTTCAAACGTATCTATTGGCAAGGTTATCAGGGGCGGTTTGGTGAGTTTCGCTGGCCAACTTATTATGATTTCCCATTTGGGGAAGCTTCCTACCAAGCTATTAACACACGAAATTTCGACAATAGTGAATCCAACGCTTGGGCATCCGGTGTTGGATTGCTTAATAAATTGACCAATCTTAACACTAACTATCCGGGGAAGGTTTATCTTATGGCACACAGTATGGGAAACGTAGTTGCCGGTGAAGCCTTGCGATTGGCAGGAACAAATCAAGTGGTTAATACTTATATTGCAATGCAAGGAGCGATTGCTTCACACGCTTACGATCCAACAACCCCGACTCGTCCTCTCACTTTGTTGGGAATCAATTGGGATAGTGGCACACCCAATTGTTATTCAAACTATTGGACGAATGGAGCGCCTTGCTATTTTAATAGCAGCGCTGGAGCGGGAACTTATGTGAACTTTTTCAACACAAATGATTATGCACTGGTTCAGTTATGGGAACCAGACCAAGACTTCAAACCAGACAATGGTGGATTAAGTTATCCGGGCTATTTTTATTCGGTTTCTGGTTTGCATCCGAATGGATTTTATTATCAGTTTGGTTCTGCTACGAACAGTTTTCACAACTTAAATTTTCCCGGTGACACTTATACCATTTTTAGTTACTGCGATGAGGCGCGTTGCCACGCACTCGGCGCACAAATAAATGTTGGCGGAAAATTTGCCGATAACCAGATTGAGTTGGATGGCTCACCTTACAACTTTGGCTCTGCGCATAAATACCATAGCGGCGAATTTCGTTCTGACTACGCACAACGCTGGCAATTTTGGAACGAAGTTTTGATAAGCTTTGAATTGGAATCACCATGAATAAACGCTTTTGGACGTGCGTTCTCTTTTTGGTAGTCGGGGTCATTGTCGTTGTGATATGGCATCGGCCAGCGCACCAGATAGCAACGCCAGAATCAACGCAAGAAGCAATTCAACATGCCAATGTTTCAGGAGATGCCACGATTGTTAAGGCTCAAAACATTCCTGGCGATCAAGTGTCAACTGCTACGCCGTCGGCAAACCCAAGCCCGGCTGAAAGTGATCGCGAAAGATTGCCGGAACTTTTTCAAAAATATAATGAGCAACACAATGCTCCAATTGAATTTTACGGACAAGTGCTAGATCAGGAAAGCAACCCCGTGCCGGATGTAACAATTGATGTGGCCATCTCACAGACGTATATGGAATCACCGACAAATCTCGCATTTATTCCCAAGACTTTTCATCTGGAAAAAGAAACCGGAGCAGATGGGCGGTTTGAAATAACTGGCGAAACGGGAGATGGCTTTGATATAGAATCCATCAAAAAGACAGACTACGAACTTTCTCCAAGGACTTCACTCACTTTCACCCCGACAGTAGGCAATTTCGAGAATCCTACAATCTTCAAAATGTGGAAAACGGGCGAGAAAGCCCAGTTGGTCAGTGGTAGCAAATTTTGGGGCATCATCCCTGATGGGCGGATTTACACAATTGATTTGCTTCAAGGAACGAAAGTGGAATCTGCGAACGCGGTTGGCGATTTAAGATTAGCCGTCAGCCGACCGGCAGGCGTGTCTCGACAAGATCATTATGATTGGTCGTTCCAAATTATACCAATTGACGGCGGGATAATTGAAACAGAGGATGACTTCATGTATGAAGCACCAGCGAACGGCTATGCGCCGAAATACGACTTCCACTTGAACACCACGGATACCAACTGGGCATACCGTGTGAAAAAGGACTTTTTTATAAAAACACGAGCTGGTAATAATTATGGGCGAATCAATGTGGAAGTTTTTGCCCATTATCAAAACGCAGGAGTTTTTAATGTTGGTTGGACTGTGAACCCAAATGGTTCACAAAATTTGCAGCCGTAAATATAACTTGAATATGAAAAAACAAATTAAACTGATTTTGGGACTCTTCATGCTGGCTGTTATAGCTGGTAGAGGGATGTGTGGGTCAATAGAGAATTTTACAAAGACAATACATTATATCCCACCCAAACCATTTTTTATCAATGATGTTCCAACCAACGAAGTTTTCACAGACCCATTTTCGATAGGCGAAAATGGCGTTCAATACACTTCGGCTTCCGATGACCAATGCAGCTTGCTAACATTTCAACTTGACCTCGCGTGCTATTATCTCGGTGATGGCAAGGTGTATAAATTCTTACCAGCGAAACCATCTGATTTGCAGATAGATTTTGACAAATTTTACCAAGACCAACTCAAACTTACAAATATGCCAGCGGCTACTTTTAGGAAAGTGAGTGGGCTTACTGCTGTAAATTCAACCGCGACAAAATCGCCGGGGGCTGGGCCAACGTTTTTTTATTTTTGCTGGGTTCAACTTGAAACAAACATCGTTGTTAAAATTTCAGTCGCTTCATGCGATCTCAAAACTTTCAACGGATTAACGAACTCCTTACAATCGCTTAAAATTAACAAAAATGAAATCCTTAAGCGGGTAGCATCTCAGAAACAACTTGTCTTTCCCTATTAAACACGCAACGGAGGACTTCAATCTGCCGCGCAAGGAGGCTGGTGGTAACCACAGTGCTAACCGTTTTGCTAACCGTCTTGCCACGTTGACCGGGAACAGGCCGCGAACCGTCCACGGCCACACCACGACCGCGAACAATCCACGCCGGGCAGTTGCCATACGTTCAGGCCGAGCGACAAATGGCGATGAAGCGAACGCCGTGGAAACCCTTGTTTGCACCCAGACACCACCTCCTAACGAAATCGTTCGGAAAAAACGCGGCTCGAAACCGAGCGACAAAAAGCGGCAAAAGGCGGCAATGAATTTGTCGCAATTTGTCGCTTTAACTTGCAGCCTTATGTCATCTTTTGCCGCTTCTAAATCCATTTGCCACATTCGGGTTTTAAGCCGATAGCCCTGTTTGAAATCATACTGTTAGTATCCTAATCGGATGCTTGGAAGCGGGACGCCCCACCCCTACGGAAAATCGTAGTTTCTCGGCTATGCACCGCATGGCATGGAAAATTGTGTTGAAATGCGTTGACGGGTTCAACGCTGTTCAACGCATCGGCTCAACGCAATTCAACACCTTTCAATTCTAGTCGTCTAGGCGCATAAAATATCCGGCAATATCACGATCAGGACGCCGAGCAGTGAGCAGGTAAATGCGAAAAAATGGCCATGACACTTACCCCGCTTCTAACGGTGAACCTGGCTGCTTGGAAAAAGTCTGTAGCGTGCAGCAAACGCTGCCGGTAAAAGCATCGCAATGATGCTTGATGCAGTGACGCAATGGCGACGCAATAAAACTTGATTTGATGACGGACGCTGTTCTCCTTGCCATGCAACGCGGTTGTTGTCTCGCGTATTGCCACCTTGTTGCGAACCCGGTGCTAACCCTGCTGCCAACCGAAAAAACTTGCTTCTATGGTGGCATTACTGGCTTGTCGAAGCGGCGTCCGAACCTTTGCGGCTGCGTGTGGCTGGCGGTCGTCGCTGTCCTGCTTATTAGGCGCTCTGGCTGCCGCGCCGGGCAGCATGGCGATGCTGGTGCATCGCCTGATTGCTTTCCGGGCTGTGTTAGCTTGTTGGCGGTTTCGGTTTCAGGCTGGCCTCAAATTCTTCCCGTTCGCTTGGAGTCATCATTTTCACGTTGGCGATGTGCGGTCCGCGTGAATGATATGGAGAGTATTCTTTCAGTGGCGGCGTGCTATTGTCTGCCGGCGCAGCGGTCGGTGCTGGCGTGGCCGGCGTGGGCTTTGCGGCCACGGCTGGCGCACTTTGAGGCGTGGCCGGAATATTTGGGGCTGGCGTGGTTCTCGCCCGTTTGCGCCGTTTACGCGATTTGCCGCCTTCCAAGACGATGCGGCCGTATTCGGCCACGCGCGCCCGGCTGGTCTTGATGCCATTTTGTTGCAGCAGTTCCGCAATCACCGAATAAGAAGCCTGCTTGTCACGCAATTCCGCGATGGAATCATGGACTGGTTTCAAGCCGTTGAATGGGACACGGCGCGGATTGGGCCGGAACTCCTGAACTGCCTTGTGCAGCGATTCAAGATCGGGTGTTGGTTGTGGTGTGGTTGGTATGCTCATAATCTTTGGATGTCGTGGTTAAAAGCCGATGACGAGAATCCGGCAAGCCGCTCGTGAGATGTTGCATTGGCTCTTGCGTGGACTACGGCGCGGTCGTTGCGCAATCGTATTGCGAGTTGTCTCGCAAGTTTCCGGCGCGGCTGCTGCGCGTCCATGCTCGGCGCAAGGCAAGTTGTCTTGCGAGTCGTCTTGACGGACGCTCGGCGGCATTGCTATTGTCACTGCTTGGTCATTGCCGGGACGCTGCGCGGGTATGACGCGAGACATTTCGCCGGATGTCTTGCCGGATGTTTCGCGGATATCGCGCGACCGTCTCGCGGGACTCCGCTGAATCATTGACGAGCTATTGGCGAGTCGTAAAAACCTTACAAAGTTAAGGGGTAAGGCGTGCCCACCTATAAAATGATAAAACAGTGACCAGCGACTGCACCGAGATTTGAAAATTATTGCATCGGACTTTTTGCGCTTCGTGAATGCAACCGTGTAAATTGACGGTGCAATTTGTGACGCGAAATTGAACGTGCTGGCGCATTCATTTTTGCGAGCGTGCCAATAACAGTCTGATTGCCGGAAATGAAAAGTTGTCATGGTTCGTCCGTTGTTTCGTCTTCACCGTTCCATGTCTGGTCAACCTCGATGCCGATGATTGGCGGTGGCGGTTGTATCGGCGGTTGCATCGTGAAGATGATTCCGGGAACGACCGTGGTAGAGTTTCCTTTCATCCGTTTCCGCAGGCCGCCGCTCAATATCCAACCGATGGCCAGCAGTGCCAGCCAGACGAACACCAGGTAGAGATAAACGCCGTCGTTTTCAATCAAGCTGTCCAGAGCGTTGAAGATGGGATTGAGCAATTCAGCGGGATTTAAGTTCATGGTTCGTCCTCCGTTTCATTTCCTCGGTGTCACGTCCAAATCGAATCCGTGGCGGTCGCCAGCCTCGCCAGCACGTTTTTCCAAAGCGGCGATCTTCTGAATGCGGACAGCCAAAATCCCCGGCCTGCAAGCGCGTTAAATTCGATTTCGCCGCGCTCATGTGCCATGTCAGGTTAAAATTCATGGTGGGAAGTTCGTTGAAAGAATCACTCTACTGTCTTGACGATGGCGAGGATTGCCGCCTTGAGTGGAGCCGGAAGTTTTATCCAAGCGGTGACTACTTGGGACAAATCATGTCCCAAGGCGACTAGAATTTGTGCGTCTATTTGTGTGTCACCATCTGGATTTCCTAATGAATCGGATGCTTTTCGCAGGTTCAAGTCCTGTCGTGGGCACCATTTTGTTTGGTGTGTAAAAGGCAGGTCTTGACGCATAAATGCCAGTGTTTGCGGGCTTTTTAGTCCGCCTTCAACTTGGACTCACTTCGGCCCCTTCCGGTCTTCTTCGGTAGCTTTTCAAGGCACCAAAAGGCACCGGATGAAAATTAAGAAAACTGTCCACCACGGGAAAATCCGCTGGCGCGTCAACGATCCACACGGCACCGGTGGAAAGCGTCAACGTAAATTCTTTGAAACGAAAGAAGCCGCCGAACGCTTTGCCCGGCAAAAAACCGCAGACAGCCTAGCCTACGGAATACATTTTGCCACTATTCCCCCTAACGAGCGTGCGTCTTTGGGTTATCAATTGGAACGGCTGTCCAAAAATAATTTCGGGTTTGCCGTCGCGCGCGTCTCGCGGCAGCGGGAATAATGGCGGCAACGATGCGGCGTTTAAAAATGACGCCTGCGACCCAAAAAACCGGCGGCCTGCCAGCCGCCGGACACTTTCGATGCTCAATACGCCGGAATAAGCCGGGAAAAGATAATGCGTTTCAAAATCCTTTTTATTGGCAATAGTCTTACGCAAATCTTTTCCCGCCAGCGATGTCAGAGAAAGTCTGAAGATGCCGGAATAAGGCCGCCCTCTTCCCTGCTTTCTTGCACTTCTTCCGCCGAGAATTGCGGAAAAAATTTCACGCAATAGCCCTTATTCCATCGGCTGTTAGTAAATTGCTTTCCCTTCTTCCTGCTTACTCCGGCATCCGACCGCAACGCTTTATGCCCTTCGCTGTCTTTTTTGAATCATCGTTTGTCAATCGGAAGCATGATCCCGCCATTCGTGCCTGTTTTGTTGGAATCGGGTATCGCATTGTGAAAATAACTCTTTTTTGCCATCAAATAGTCGCGCCATTTGATGGCGTAAGCATCATCGGGATTGAGTGCAATCGCCTTGTTGTAATCCGCCATCGCACCGTCAAAATCGCCGTTGGTATAATTTAAATAGCTGCGCTCGTCGTAGGCGTAAGCATCATCGGGATTGAGTGCAATTGCTTTGTTGTAATCCGCCATCGCACCGCCCCAATCGCCTTTGCCAAATTTCGCTGCACCTCGCCTAACATAAGCGTCCGCATTGTCGGGTTTAATCTCAACAGATTTGGTGAAATCGGCAATCGCATCGTCCCAATCGCGTTTGGAATACTTCGCGTCGCCGCGTCCAACATAGGCATCAGCATTGTTGGGTTTGATCTCAATAGATTTGGTGAAATCGGCAATCGCACCATCCAAATCACCCTTGGCTCGCTTCGCAGCGCCGCGACCGGCATAGGCGTCAGTATCGTTGGGGTTGCTCTCAATGGCTTTTGTGTAGTCAGCAATCGCATCGTCCCAATCGCCTTTATTAAATTTCGCAAAGCCGTTGGCAACATCACTGCGAGATGCGGCAAGCACAAAGACGGCCCCGACTAAAAATGCAAAGAGCCAGCCAAATAAAGTTAGCCTTCTTGGTTTTGTTGGACGCGGGTAATCGGGCGTGATTCCTGCGGCGAGCATTCGGTCGTAGAGGTGTGGATGTGTTTGCCGGTTGTTGACATTAACAGCAGGAATTTGGCTCTCACGGTAAAGTTTTTCCAAAGCGCTGGCATAAATCCCCTCGTTTGCTTGTTCGGTCAAAGCGATTTGGTCGGCGCGTTTTTCCATTCGATGTGAAAGCCATTTGGAGGATTTGGCGATGATAAACATTCCCAAGTAAGGTAAAAAAATTCCTGTTATGCCGAATTGGTGGATTGAGGGGTTAATGAAGATCAGCGGAAAAAGCATCAATGAACCAAGCAATCGCCCCGCAAGAACCACTTTCGATTCTTTGAGGTGAGCCAATTCATGCGCGCAGATGGCAGAGATTTCTTCGTCAGTGCAAATTTCAAGCAGACGATTGCTGAACACAAGTTCGTGGGTTGTGGGTAAGGCGAGGGCGTTGGCCATCGGTCCGCCAAGCTGCCACGTTGCCCGCACTGCTACATTCATCCGCATCGCAGTCACATTCACAATTTGTTGCAATCGCTCTTCTGCTGGCTTCAGGAATTTAACCCAACGAAGATATTTCAAAAATAATCCCCACTGAACGGCAAAATGGAGCACGAGATAACTGCCCGCGACCAGCAACATTTTCGAGCCAAAGTTTTCGGGCATCAGCACACAGGCGGCGATGAGGGCCACCCAGATGCCAAAACGAATTCCCCAGCTCGCAATGACCTGATGTCGCCAATTTTTAAAGTTGAGCTGAGGGGAAATTTCGCGGTCGAGCGGGTAACACCCCAGCAATGCTCCAAAAAATGAAGCAATTCCGTCTGAAATCCACCAGTGTGCGGTCTCAGGAGATAAAAACCAATGCGCCTGATTTAAAATAACGGGGATGAGGAAAACACTGATGCCAGCGGTAAAACGAACCGGCCAAAGTAACCGAGCGCGTTCCGTCCAGTGTGCTCCAGCCGCTCGTCGCCAAGCAATGAGACCTGCCCAGTTAGCCAGCGCAGCCATCAGGCACGCAGCCACCAAATGTATGAAGGCGGTAACAACTGGCATGGGTGGTTGTTATCAATTCTATTATAAAATTACAATCTTTTCGGGTATCTGGCGTAAAAGTGGCGAGATTTTTCGTCTGCCTGACCCAAACCACCGACGGCTTGCAAGCCGTCAGTCAATTTTTGATGCTGCATATTTTCAGCTTCAAATCGCCCATCTGCTGCCTCACACTCAAAGCAATAGACATAACGAGGGAACACTAAAATATGAAACTCGAAACCATATTGGCGATCCTCAAATATGCCGGCACTGTCATCGCAGGCATCATTGCAATAATGGGGACAAAAAATGAGAAAAGCGACACCACCCCCCATAATCCATCTGGCATAAATCCGCCCGGTTGGAAAAAATGGACTTTGTTTTTTGCGTTACTAAGTCTCGTGGTTGCGCTCGCATCTCAAATTGCAGAGCAAATAATTGACGACCAAGCAAGCGCAACATTGACAGCATCGCTTGAAGGCCTTCAGAAGCAGGCAGACCTTAACCAGAAAAACAATTCCGAGCATCTTGACCAGATTCTCTTCTGTCTGACGCAGATAAAAGCGCAATCCGCCAACAGCACCAATTTTATCTCCCAGACAATACAAGTGTTCCAACAATTTACTATAACGCTCACCAACTCGCCGAGTCCTGAAATCAGGCAGAAAGCAAATCAGATAATCGATCAAATTCAAAACTGGACGACTAATCAACCCTCAGCCACTAACCCCGCGCTGGGCACCAACCCCATGCCAGACACCAATCCAACGCCGGGCACTAAGCCCACGCCGGGCATTAACCCTACACCGGGAACTAACCCCGCACCGAGTATTAACCCTACACCGGGCACAAACTCCACGCCAATGATCGATACCAACTTGACTCCACCGCCAGGCTTTCGTGTCATTGGTGCCACGTTTCAACATTAGGAAAAAGCGATCCCTTTCCTGTCTGTCTTTTGTGACACCTTAAACCACAGCTTTCTCCGGTTTGTCTTTGATACTCCGCAGCTTTAAGTATATCGTCACCATGTTTGAAAGGCACCGGGAAGGCACCGGAATTGGGAAGATGTCAGATTCAATGGATTCTGACGGTATAGTGTAGTCCTTCAAGTCCTGTCGTGGGCACCACTTTTACGTTTTTGCCGCAGCCTCACACAAAGTTGGCGGATCTGACTTTAGCTCGGAACTTCGCCGTCATTGGAGGGTCGTTAATAGTCTTGACCTGCCGGCTTGACAGCTCTTAAGCTGTGCCCGTTAGTAGGCATATTCATGTTTGCACAATTCAAAAGCCTGTTTTCCAATGACATTGGAATAGATCTGGGCACTGCCAACTCCCTCGTCTATGTGCGGGACCGTGGAATCGTCCTGCGCGAACCTTCGGTGGTGGCCATTGAGGCCGGCACGACCAATGTGCTGGCTGTCGGTAACGAAGCCAAACGAATGCTGGGCCGCACGCCCGGCAACATCGTGGCCATCCGTCCGATGAAAGACGGCGTGATCGCCGACTTCGAGATCACCGAGGCCATGCTGCGGCACTTCATCCAGAAGGTTCACCATAGAAAATTAATTGCACCACGAGTCGTGGTTGCAGTTCCTTCGGGCATTACGGAAGTGGAAAAACGGGCTGTCAAAGATTCCGCCACGCACGCGGGAGCGCGCGAGGTTTATTTGATCGAACAACCGATGGCTTCGGCCATTGGCGTCGGTCTGCCGGTGCATGAACCGGCGGGCAACATGATCGTGGACATCGGCGGCGGGACTTGCGAAATCGCAATCATCTCGCTGGCCGGCATCGTCTTCAGCCGCAGCCTGCGGGTGGGCGGGGACGAGTTTGACGGCACGATTGTCGCGCACATGAAACGGGCCTACAACCTGATGATAGGTGAACGCACTGCGGAAGAAATCAAGATACGCATCGGCTCCGCGTTTCCGATGGAGCAAGAACTGACGATGGATGTCAAAGGCCGCGACCTCGGTTCCGGCCTGCCGAAGACATTGACCATCCGTTCCGAGGAAGTCCGTGAATCGTTGCAAGAACCGCTCTCGAGCATTTTGGAATCCATCCGCCTGACGCTGGAGCGCTGCCCGCCCGAACTCGCCGCCGATCTCGTGGATCGCGGCCTGGTCATGGCCGGCGGCGGTTCATTGTTGCGCGGGATAGACCGGCTCGTCGCCGAGGAAACCGGCTTGCCGGTCCATTTGGCCGACGATCCCATGAGCGCCGTGGCGGAAGGCACCGGCCGCGTTTTGCAGGAAATCGAATTCCTGAAACGCGTCGCGACCAACGCCAAATATTGATTTGATTTCTTGCCCAAGTTCACCTGCAAGCGGCTGAATTAAGTTCAGCCTGAACTCCGAAAAAAGTTCGGAGGCAGGAATGTTCAAACAAAAAAATTATCTCGCGATCGGCGCGGTGACGCTGGCGGCCCTGCTGATGTTCAGCCTGCCCCCGCGCGTGACCGGCCGCCTGAAACTCGCCGTCGGCAGCTTGTTTTTACCGCTGATCGGCCTCGCCGGCACCGCGCAGCAACTGCCCGTCGCGGCCGCCGACGCCGTCCTCTCCCGCCGCGAACTGCTTCAGTTGACCGAAAATCTCCGCCGCGAAAACGACCAGCTCAAAGTTGCCGCATTGCAGGCTGACGCAACGGCGCGTGAGAACAACGAACTCCGCACCGCGCTCGGCTGGCAGCGACAGATGCCGTGGCGGCTCAAGCTCGCCAACGTCGTCCTGCGCGACCCGGCCAACTGGTGGCGAACGGTGGAGATCGACCTTGGCTCGCGAGATGGCGTGGCGGAAAATCTCCCGGTCTTGACGTCGGAAGGTCTGGTCGGCCGCGTCGTGTCCGTCTGGCCCACGCACTCGCAGGTTGTTTTGATCGGCGATCCCAACTGCAAAGTCTCCGCGCTCGTTGAAAATCCGGCCCACGACACCGGCATCATCAGCGCAAGCGGGCCGCTCGACAATTCGCTGGTCGAACTCACTTATCTTTCCGGCAGCGCGATTTTGAAATCCGGGCAGGGCGTCGTCACCAGCGGCCTCGGCGGCGTTTTTCCCAAAGGCATTCCCGTCGGGCAGGTGGTGGATGCCCGGCCGGTCGAATTTGGCCTTTATTCCGAGGCGCGGGTGAGACTTTCCGCCAACCTCGGCGCGTTGGATCAAGTCTGGGTGCTGTTCCCATGAATGTGCTCAACCCCATTTTGATTTTTGCCGCCGCGCTTCTCGCGGTGTTTGGCGAATCCGCGCTGCCCGGCTTGCGGCATCTGCTCGGCGCGCAGGTGGATTTGCTGCCGGCCATCATGGTTTATGCGGCGCTGAATTCAAATCTCACCATCGTCGCCGCGCTCGCCATTTTCGGCGGACTCGCGTTCGACGCGCTTTCGGCGAATCCGCTGGGCATTACGATTCTGCCGCTGTTCGTCGTCGGCTTTGTGATTTTTTCGCAGCGGGAATTCATCCTGCGAAAAGTTTCTTTCGCGCAAATGGTTCTCGGCACCGTCGCCAGCGCCATCGTGCCGGTGCTGACCGTGTTGCTGCTGCTGACCGGCGGCAAGGAACCGCTGCTCGGCTGGGGCTCGCTCTGGCAATGGCTGGTGATGACTGCGGGCGGTGCGGTGGCGACGCCGGTGATTTTTGCGCTGTTCGACTGGGGCCACCGCGCGTTCGGCTACCAACCGCGCACCGAAACCAGTTTCCGTCCCGACCGCGAAATTTTGCGCGGCAGAAATTAACATGCTCATTTTTGACGAACTCAAAAAGAACGACGCGCAGCTCCGCCTCGTGGCGGTGGTGGTGGCGGCGGGCCTGGGCATTTTGCTGGCGGGCTTGTGGTGGGTGCAGGTTGTCTCCGCGCACGAATACCAATCGCATTTGGAAACGCAGGCTTATCGCACGGTGCGGCTGCCCGCCATCCGTGGAAAAATTCTGGATCGCGAAGGCCGTGTGCTGGCGGAAAACCGACCGCGCTACAACTTGAGCCTTTACCTCGACGATTTGCGGAAGCCGTTCGACGACGCCTACGGCCAATTGTTGAGACAAGCGCGCGCGGCGCAAAAACAGGCCATCGGCGCGCAGGAGAAAAAACTGGGACGCTCGCTGACAAAAGTCGAACTGAAACAATTCGCATTCACGACCGGATATTTACAGCAGCTCCGCGCACAGGCGCGCTTGAGCGTAGCGAACAATCTCGTTGTGCAAGTCGGCGCGCAGCTCGGCCAGCCGCTAACGCTCGACGCGGCGAAGTTCGAGCGCGCCTACGAAACGCGACTCGCGCTGCCGTTCATCATTTTGCCAAATCTGGACGAAGCGCAAATCGCGCGGTTCGAGGAGCGGTTCACAAACGGCCTCGGCGCGAACCTGGATTTGCAGGCGGCGCGCATTTATCCATCCGGCCCGACGGCGGCCCACCTGCTCGGCTATCTGCGGAGCGACGACAGTTCGCAGGAAGGCGAGGAGGCGGATTTTAATTATCGCCTGCCGGATTATCGCGGCGTGGTCGGCGTCGAGGGCCGGTGCGATGGCGAATTACGCGGGCGCGCCGGCGCGGCATCCGTGCTCGTCAACAACCTCGGCTACCGGCAGTCGGAAAATATCATTGATCCGCCCGAACCCGGCCATAACGTTGTGCTGACGATCGACCTCGATCTCCAGCAAGCGGCGGTGGAATCGCTCGCACGACATCGCGGCCCGGACGCGCGTGGCGCCGTGGTCGTCATGGATGTGAACAGCGGCGATATGCTGGCGATGGTGTCCTCGCCGACGTTCGACCCGAACGATTTTGCGCAGGGCATTTCGCAGGACAAATGGCAGAAAATCCAGGATTTGACGGCGGAAAAAAACCGCGCGACGTATGAAAACTACGCGCCCGGTTCCATCTTCAAAACCGTCGTCGCGCTGGCAGCGCTGGAAAACGGCTTGAACCCGGCGGAAGTTTATCATGTGGAGCCAAACCCGGAAAAACCGGCCAAGGGGATGATTTACGTCGGACGGCGTCGGATCAAGGATACGGCGCCGCCGGGTGATTACAATTTCAAGAAGGCGTTCATCCATTCCAGCAACTCGTATTTCATCAACGCCGGCCTGACGCACGCCGGCATCGAGAATGTCATCCGCATCGGGAAAGAATTTCATCTGGGCGAACGCACCGGACTTTTTGCGCGGCAGGAAACGGACGGAGATTTTCCAACCGAGGATCGGATCCGCTCCGGCTGGAGCGACGGCGACACAGCGAACGTCTGCATCGGCCAGGGCGACGTGGCGGTGACGCCGGTGCAGATGGCGGTGATGGTTTCGGCGATTGCCAACGGCGGAAAAGTTTTGTGGCCCCGGCTGGTGGACCGGATTGAACCGCAGGATCCGGCGTCCGGCGAAGTCGCGACGAATTTTCCGTCTGGCGTGGTGCGCGACAATTTGGACGTGCATCTGCGCAGCCTGCAAATTCTGCGCGACGCGATGCTCGCCGACGTGAACAGCAGTGAAGGCACCGGCACGGCGGCGGCGGTTGACGGCCTGCAAATTTGCGCCAAGACCGGCACGGCGGAAGTGCAGGATGCCCACAACCATGACATCGGCCAGAATTTCTGGTTCGCCTCCTATGCGCCGTATGAACATCCGAAATATGCCGTTGTCGTGATGGTCGAAGGTGGCCTGCACGGCTCCGGCGGTTTGGATTGCGCGCCCATTGCCCACGACATTTACGAGGAAATTTTGAACAAAGAAAACGCCGCCAGAGCAAAAAACCTGGCGCGAAACTAAATGGCCAACCTGCTCAACAAAGAAAGCGAAGGCCGGCTCGACCCGTTGCAACTGGCCGCGCTCGCCGTGCTGATGTTCGTCGGCACGATGTTCGTCTGCAGCGCGACGATGGCGAACGCGGCGACGGCCCTGCTGCCGTGGTATGACCAGATATGGGTGCGGCAGATCATCTGGTATGCGCTCGGGCTCGGCGCGGCGGCGGCAGTCTGCCTGACGGATTATCATACGCTGGCGCGCTGGTCGTTCGTGGCGTATTGGGCCACGATCCTCTGCCTCGTCGCCGTTTTGATTCCGCACATCGGCTCAACACACGGCTGGGGCGCGCGACGCTGGATTGACCTGGGGCCGTTCCAATTTCAGCCGTCGGAATTTGCCAAGCTCGCGTTCATTCTCGCGGCGGCAAACTTTTTGAGCCGTCCGCCGGATGAACTAAGGCAGCCGGCGAATTTTTGGAAAGCCATCGGCCTGATGATGCTGCCGTTCGGTTTGATTTTGAAGGAGCCGGATCTGGGCTCGGCGCTGGTGCTGCTGCCGACTGGTCTGGTGATGATGTTTGTCGCCGGCACGCCGCTGAAATATCTGCTGCGGCTGGCGGCGATCGTCGGAATTTTGGGCGCGCTGTTCCTCGCCGACATTTTATTCGCGCCGCCCGCTTTGCAGATCAAGATGCAGGATTACCAGCGTCAGCGCCTGCTGGTCTATTTTGGCGCGAACTTCGCAGCCGCCAACGCGACGCCGGCGGAAAAGGCCGCCGCGCGCCGTTTGCAGTTTGAAAAGTCGTATCAGGTCCGGCAGGCGCTGATTTCGGTCGGCTCCGGCGGATTGCTGGGCAAGGGCTGGCGCAAGGGCGACCAGACCGCGCTGGGATTTTTGCCGCCGGGTGCGGCGCACAATGATTTCATTTTCTCCGTCATTGCCGAGGAGGAAGGATTCGCCGGCTCCATTCTGGTGCTGACGCTGTATGCGGTGGTTCTCTTCACTGGATTGAGAATCGCCGGCCAGGCGCGCGATCGCCTGGGAAAACTCGTGGCTGTGGGCGTCGTGACGCTGCTGTTCAGCCACGTTTTCATCAATATCGGCATGAACATTCGCATCGTCCCGGTGACGGGCATCCCACTGCCGCTGTTAAGTTACGGCGGATCCTCGGTGTTGTGCTCGCTGATCGCGCTGGGCCTGATGCAAAACGTCCACATCCATCGAAGAGGATACTAATATGAGCAATAACAACTTCTCGCGGCGCCGCCGTGGAATGCGTTTCAAGCCCAAAGGCGGGCTTGCGCCGAACCCGCAGAAAACCGACCGCGACGCCACGCAGGCGCGTGCCGAGGTCGTCGCGGAACAGGGCGGCGACGAACGCCTGTTTGAAAAACGGCACATCCAGGAAATCGAGCGCGCCGAAAACATTGCCGCCGGCCTGCCGCCGCAGGGCGCGCCGCCGGAACCGGCCGTGCCGCACCAGCACCAGCATGACGCGGAGAAAAAGGATTTCCGCGAGCCGCATCTAGAAACGCCCGCCGAAGTGCAGGAGGAAAAATTCGAGCCGGTGACGATCAAAGAGCAACCGAAAGGTCTCGTCGAATCCATCAAGTCCGTCGCCACGAACCTTGTGAAAAAGGTGCAGCGTTTGATCCGCCCGGAAAAGAAAATCCACAAGGAAGTCATTATCAACGCCGAGACGCTCGAAACGCGCGTCGCGGTGACCGAGGACGGCAAGCTGGAGGAATTCAACATCGAGCGCACGACCGAGGAGCGCCTGGTCGGCAGCATTTTCAAGGGCAAAGTCCGCAACCTCGAAGACGGCCTCAAGGCCGCGTTCGTGGACATCGGCTTCGAAAAAAATGCGTTCTTGCATTACTGGGACATCGTGCCGAACCAGTTCGACTCCGGCGTGGAAATCGTCGAGCGCGAAGGTCGCCGCCCGCAGCGGCCCAAAATTACGCAGAAGGATATTCCGCGTTTGTATCCGCCCGGCAGCGAAATCATCGTGCAGGTCACGAAAGGTCCGATCAGCACCAAAGGTCCGCGCATCACGACCAACCTTGTTTTGCCCGGTCGTTATCTTGTGCTGCTGCCGAACTCGGACCAGTCCGGTATTTCTCGCAAGATTGAAAGCCAGGAGGAGCGCAAGCGCCTGAAGAAAATCCTGCGCGAACTCGCGATTCCCGACGGCATGGGCGTCATCATGCGCACCGCCGGCGAAGGCCAGCAGTTGCGTTATTTCGTGCGCGACCTCGCGTTGTTGCTCGAAGAATGGAACGGTATCCAGCAGCGCATGAAGAGCCAGCCGATGGCTACATGCGTTTTCCAGGAGCCGGATTTGATCGAACGCACCGTGCGCGACTTTCTCACCGAGGATGTTGAGCGCATTGTGGTGGACAGCCAGAAAGCCTACGACCGGATGCGCGAGATGATCTCGAAAATCTCGAAGCGGTCCGCAAGCAAAATCAAGTTCTACACCGAGGCGCAGCCGGTGTTCGACCGGTTCAACATCAGCAAGCAGTTGGAGAACACATTCTCGCGCCAGGTGCATTTGAAGGGCGGCGGCTACATTGTCATTGATGAAACCGAGGCGCTCGTGGCGATTGACGTGAACACCGGTCGCCACAAGGGCAGCCGGGATCAGGAAGCCACCATTGCCAAGGTGAATCTCGAGGCCGCCGAGGAAATCACGCGCCAGTTGCGCCTGCGCAACATGGGCGGTCTCATCGTGCTCGACTTCATTGACATGAAATCCCGCCGCGACCAGCAGCAGGTTTATTCGCGGATGAAGGACGGTCTGCGTCGCGACAAGGCCAAGACGCACATCCTGCCCATCTCGCAACTCGGCCTGATGGAGATGACGCGCCAGCGCCACAGCGAAAGCGTGCGCTCCGCCGTCTACGACGATTGCCCGTATTGCAAGGGCCGCGGCAAGGTGAAGAGCGTCGTGACCATGAGTGTCGAGATTCAGCGCAAGCTCCAGGAAATTCTGAAGAAGCGCACACGCGACGAAAACGACTTCCAGCTCCGCATCGTCGTGCATCCGACCGTGCTGGAACGGCTGCGCACCGAGGACGAGAAACATCTCATCGAGATGGAAAAACGCTACTTCGGCAAGCTGTCCTTCCGGGCCGACACCGGCATGCACGCCGAGCAGTTCAAGATCGTGAACGTGGAGACCAACGAAGAACTGGCGAGCGTCGGCGCGTGAAATAAATCCTCAAACACAAAACGCCCCGCGAGCAATCGCGGGGCGTTTTCCATTTCATTCGTAGTTATAGTTTGGCTTTGCTGAGTGCGGAGGCCGGAGCCATGTGATGACCCACTTGATTGTTTGTTCAGACCGGTGGAAAGAGCGAATAACATTTACGGGCTTCATTAGTTCAATTGTCGGTTTATTTATTTTATTGACACGAACTGCTATGCGTAGTATAAAGTATCACGTTTTAATCCTCGGCGGCAAAATGAATACCGAGCTTCCTGAATTTTGTATGAAAAAATCTGCCAAAATCTCCGGTCGCAACGCAGCGCTTTTCGCGTCAGTTTTGTTTAGCACGGCAAGCGCATTGGCCCAATTAATACCACCTGGTCCCGGCAACGGTTGGATACCGTTTGGCGACGCTCATTGGGTTCTGGAAGATACATTGCTGGTGCAGAATGCTCCGGGCAATAACTGGAATCCAAGTGGAGCCTATGATATTCTCGGCGGCATCAATGTTGGTTCGTCATATACATTCACTGCGGATTTCATGACTGATACTGGAATTTCTTTGACCATAACCGCTCCGATTGGTCTTGAAATGCAGTTTGAGAATTCCTCCGGGGTTATTATCAACACCTTGGGTGGTTTCAATTATTTCGCTCCGGTTGAAAATACATGGTATGAAGGAAATGTCACTGGCACCGCACCCGCAGGGGCAGCCTCTATTGTTCTAACTGTCTTGTTTATGGATAACGGTCAAACAACGACGGAAGATGTCTATTTCAAAAACATGAGTTTGACTCCGTTGCCATCGCCAGAACCCTCTTGTTATGCACTGATGGCATTGGGATTTGTATTTTGGGGATTGCGCACGCAACGGCTTACCGGCTTCCATTTTAAAAAATGAGCTTGAGGCTTTCTTACGATTCGCCCTTTATTAAAGGATCATTCGCGTGTTAAAGTTGGTGCCAGCGGGAGGAATTGAACCTCCGAAATACCGTTCCCAGAGTTGCCGGTTGCGGGTGTTTCATTGCCATTCATCGCCCGTAGAGTAACAATATAATCTGCTCTTTTGCAAGTGTTTTGTGGCAATCGGTGGCAACTTTGAGCGATAAATCTTGTGCAAGAAACGTGCAAGGTTCCAGATTGTGCAAAAAGTGTGCAGACTCAATGCTGCCCCGAAAACTGTGCAAATGTTGTGCAAGTTTTCTGGCCTCGCACTGCCGCAAAAATTATTCGGCTTTCTTTTCCAACAGCCTAACCGCTTCCGATGAAAGAATTGGAGAAAGAAGCCGGACGGTTGCATTGCTATTCCCGAAGCTGGCGACGGCTTCCAACTCCGCAATCGGAATGACGATATTAGGCGATTCGCCGTTCGTCGGCGCTTCCCCATAAACGCCCTCGCCGTAATACGGGGTGACTTTTGTAATGGTAAGTTTTTTTGCTTTTGCCAGATTTTTGATTCGCCCAAAATAATCCGGCTCGTCTCCATTCGGCGGCGAAGGCGTTTTGAACGCGCGGATGCAAGCAATGATTTGTTGCGGGCTTGCAACTTGATTTTGTTTGTCCCGTTCGAGATTGGGAAACAAAAGGCAGAATTGCACGATTTTCTGTTTGCTGATCTGAATTTGAAAGCCTTCAGACCCGCCATAAACTTCAATTCCGTCAATTTGTCTCGGCAGGAAAACACCATATCCGCCCAAAGCAACTGCATTGGTTTTCAAAAATTCCGAACGGTTTATGCCGAGTTGGGCGAGACAAGCCCACGCCCGTTGCACCGCCGCTTCATTTGTGGAAATCCCTTCCGGCGATTGCGGCCCACGGTCTCCAAGCGTGAATGACATTTGCCCCGTATCTGGCAGAATTGAAAAATAAGGCGGTTGCATTTCACCCTCAAAACGGTCGCCCCAAATTACGGTTTGATTGGTTGAAGATTTTGGGAATCCTTTGCCCTGAAATGAAGCTAGAATGATTGCATTGGAAATAGTCGTTGGTGAAAAAAACTGTGGCGACTTTTTGTAAATCCAGAAACTTTTCGGTAGATTATTTGTTGGCGCTTGCCAGATGATTTGTGCGTTCGTCGAAAGATGCGGAGAAATATCTTCTAAAGTGATTGGAGCGGCAGAAGGAGAATAGGCCGTTGCCAAAATCGCCGCAAGAATGGCAAATGATTTCACGGTTTCGTTTCGTCAATGATCGGACAATCTATTTCCACATCAACATTTCCATGTCCGGTGTCAATCGTTGTCCAAAGGGCGGCAAAGGGTTCGAGCCAATCTGAAGGAGACCAAGGGTCTCCACCGGCGAAGTATAAGGGCTTGGCTTCTTTGATGGTCACGCTTTTCACCGTTGGCCAATCAATACTGCCAACAGCATCGGGAACCATTCCTTGAATGGCTTTGCCCTCGCGTATTGATTTAACCATCATTTCGGGCGTAACTGTAGGATGCAATTTATCCCGCTCCATGTTTCGCCAAGTGATATAAATTTCGGAGATTTTGCCATGACTGCCAAAATGAATTTCGCCATTGCCGCCTGTTTCAACGCTGATAAATGAAATGCCATCCACCGCTCGTCCGAAACGAACTTCACGCGATTCCGTATTATGAATGGCCTTTCGATTTACAAAATATGTTGCTCCCCATTCAAAGACCTGAAAGCCGAGGCTTGAACCCTTTTCGTTTTTTCCTATGTCAGAAAGATTAATGTCCATTTCCGAGAGAAACTTCTTTGCCAGTTTTAGAGCCTGCCTGTTACTGGGAACGTCTTTGACCAAGTTCGTCAATGAACGGGAAAGTGGAGTTCGATATTCAATGACTCCCCACGGCGGAAATATCCTCAATTTTCGACGGCCATCAGAACTCTTGAAATCCAACTCAACGCCATAATTAGTTCCATCCTTACTGGTGAACGAACAGGCTGCCAGCAGGTTTGACATGGCTTGTGGAGAGAGTTTTCTCGGCAAAAGGTGATAAGCCCAGATGCTCGATGGAATTTTGTTGGTCGGCGCATTCCAGCGCACGTCCAAATCGGCGCGCGTTGGAATGTGTGTGGCAAAAGGTTCTGTGAACCGCAAGTTTTCAGCGAAACCTGCGGCACAGAATGCCTGAACCAAGAATAGAATAATTATCTTATTCATGTTCCTTATGGCCAAACTTGCACAGGGCTATCAATTGTCCAACTTCCTCCGGGCGCAAAATTGTTTTGTAGATAATCACCGAAACAAGCGGAATCGCCTGCGACGACAAATTTTATTGTGTTTGCATAAGTGAAACCGCTTCCTCGGTAAGCATCTTGAGCAGCTTGATACCAAGCATTCCGAATAGTCAGGGGATTTGCGCTATTGGCATTTGGGGAAGTTCCGTAATTCATATATCTGGCCCACTTCGACAATATAGTATTGCTGGTGTAATTGGTCGTTTCTACCCCCAACAACAAATGGAGATTGCTGTTGTAAGGGTATCCACCGGCATTCTGCATACTTTGCCAATCCGTGTGGAACAGACTATTGCACTCCAGAAGAGCCATCCATTTAAGTCCGTTTGTTCCACTGCCGCCCAGATTCATTTGTTCCAGCCGCAAGTATTGGGCGCCGCCGCCCGATGTTATGGGAAAATATATCTGTTTGGCTGGTTGCCCATTGTAATCAATAGTCGTGCCATAAACTCCGTGGAACATAAGCACCCCTAGGTTGACATTGTTGAATGGCGTTCCACTGCCGATTAAATCGTTAATTTTTAATTGGTCGTCAACTTTGAGGAGAGCATTGTTCCATCCCCAATGCTGCATTTGGCTGATAAAATTATTCGCCTCGGCTTTATATGGCAGTATTGGTGCAGCGTGACCGGTAGAGCTTCCCGGATTTCCTTCTAGTTGAACGTAATCGCCGGGAATGCCAAGACCATTAAGAATGGGGGCAAGAGTGAACCCGTTTGTTCCATTCGCCGAATAAGTGTCATAAGCTATGCCGAATGTTCCGGCAAGACCTCGCACCGGATTATTTGGCGGACGTTGTGGTGTAGCAGGTGGGTTTTGAGAAGACGCTGACGAGCTACCGCCGGAAGCATCAGAAGAAAAACTGCCGCCACTATCCATAGCAACACCGGATTCAGAACTGGAAGAAGCGGTTAAAGCCTCTACTTCGGACGGCGTAGCACTAAAGATTGTAAAACCGTTTGTATCAAACCCCTGCGGATAAATCGCCAATGGCACAACGTCCTCTGAACCGGGAGCCACTGCCCACAATTCAGGCGACTCCGGGTGGGCAACCGATGAACTAGCGATTGAACTTGAACCGCCTGATAACATGGCACCCGGCGATTCCCCGTTTGTCGCCGCCGAAATGTAATAGAAATAAATTCCGTTGGGCAAATTGGTTTCGCCGGTTCCTGTGCCATCCCAGTTATACAGCATGGAAGTCCCACTGCCTGTGGCCGTCAGCACAACATTGCTAAAAATATCAACGATGTTCAGAGTCCAATTACAATTAGCAGCAAAAACCGCGCTGACTTGTTGAGTCTGTCCTGACGATGGATCAAAGGACGGTTGCGAAAACGAGATTCTTGTGACGAGATTGCTAAATAAAACCGGAACAAAAGCCGAAACCCCGTGACCCGTAGCAACTGGCCCCGAACCAAATGTATCCCCAAAGCCCGACTCGCTTTCAGCGGTTGCAAATAAAGTGTGTGTTTCATTTCCCCATTCGCAGGTGTTAATGCTATAAGTATCAACTTCGTAATTCGTCGAACCGACAGAGTAATTTGTGGTGCTGTCAGCCATTTGCATTTCTTGGCCATCCACAAAGAGTTTCGTTCCCGAAAGAACGGGCTGATCCGTGGTCGCAATCACGGTAATGCTCAACTCTCCCGTAACAGCAGTGCCATTTGTGGGCGAGAGGATTGCCACCGTCGGCTCATCCGACGCCAGACCGTCCTGCCCCAAATCCACAATGCGATAAAATCGCATCGGCATGTCCTTGGGATTTAAGATTTGCGGAGACAGGTTGTAATTGCCGGTATCCAGCCAGAAAGTGTTTGTCCCTTGTGACGGGTAACTATCATAGAGCAGATTCCATGTCGTGCTTCCCGTATTCGTGTCTATGAGCGCGTCGGCTTCATCAATTTGATACACTTCATTACTGATGCTCGCCCAAGCGAGGTGCATGTTGCCTTCATCCGTCACCCTGATGCCGGTGAATTGTAGGTTGGTTTGGCAAAAACCCTGTCCCGCGAAAGCCGCAAGAATTCCGAAGAGCAGTCCGATTAGTTTTATTCTTTTCATTTTCCACTTTCTGCGAAGCTAAAAACGGCAAGGCCCGCAATTTGTTTTTTTGTTTAGTCTGTTGTTGTATTCCTTTTTTTGACCTTTGCAAACTGTTTTATTGTGCTTGCAGCCGATAAAAGCCGCTGCTCGTTGTTGGCGAAATGATGACTTGATTCTGTAAATTCGTGAGATTGAGTGCAGGCGTGTTCGTAACGGGCGTCCAATTTGTCGCTGTCAGATCAAAGTTTTGTTGCAGCACAAAATTCGTCGAAGGAATAATCCATGAAAGAATGAAGCTGTTGGATGCTGGTGTAATGCTCATTTGTGGGGTTGGAATGGAAGATAAAATATAAACCAATCCGCCTTTAGCCCCCGCTACCAATCTGGTTCCGTCCGCAGATGAAGCAACCGTCCACCCAGACCAAGAGGGCGCGCTGGTTTGTGTCCAATTAAGTCCTGAATTCGTCGAGCCGTAAATCCAGCCCAGACCTGCGATCAATTTGGTTCCGTCTGCCGACGAAGCAACGACAGGCCAATCAGCCCCCTGCACCAAATTTGATGTCCAAGTTGTTCCTGAATTTGTCGAATTGTAAATCCATGCAAAGGACGCAGCTACTAATTTGGTTCCGTCCGCTGATGACGAAACGGAAGTCCACAAGTTCGGCGGCAAATTGGTGATTTGAACCCAATTCGCGCCCGAATCTGTCGAGGCGTATATCGCGCCATAACTGTCGCCGGGAATTTCGTATAAACTGGCTGCTAACTTGGTTCCGTCTGCGGATGAAGCAACGGACGACCAACGCCCTTGTAATGTTTGTGTCGGCACCCATGTTACGCCTGAATCCGTCGAGGTGTAAATGAAGTCGCCATCTGCTCCCGCCACCAATTTAGTTCCATCTGCTGACGACGCAACGGAAGTCCAATGCACTTCTAAATAAGGTGAGGCCGTCCAGTTCAATCCCGAATTTGTTGAGGTGAAAATTGGGCAGGCCGAATCCGAATCGTATTGGCCTACAACCACCAATTTAGTTCCGTCCGCCGAGCCTGCAACAGCCTGCCAATCTTCTGGGTAAGGCCAATCTGCGTTCGTTGCCTCAGCTTGAATCCAAGCCGCTCCTGAATTGGTGGAAATATAAATCAGACCGGGCAGGCCAACCGCTGCCAATTTAGTTCCATCCGCTGATGAATAAACAGAATTCCAATTTTCAGAGGGCAGATCATTAGTCGCCCAAGTTTGTGCGAACGCTTGCGTGCCGAAAGTCAAAGTGACTGCGATGGCTGCCAGTGGATTTTTCATAGCGTAGATATGTGCTTTTTTAAGCACAACCCCGCTACGGAACACAAAGGGCGCGAACCTAACGCACCCCACTGAAGGCACCGCGAAGCGCCCGTCGAGAGATACGCCAAGCCGCGCCCCGGTTGGGGCGCACTTTGACGGTCTCTCGACAAAAAATTTCGCGGTTTTTCAGTGAGACCGCAGCCAAAGCTGCGCTAAAGTTTTTTGATTTTGGTTTTTACATAGATTTACCGAACGCTCCGTTATTAGATGAAAATATCCATGGCTGCAAGGTTTAACAAAACGGCCAACATTTTTCTTCAAGAACGCTGGACAGAAACTGGAAAGCAAAATAAAGTCGCAACTGATGTCACTGTTAAATCAAACATGGGATTCGCTCCAATTTGTTTCTAACTTGAATACGACTTTGAAATGGGTTGTTGCCGTATCGGGCATCGCCATTTTGATAATCAGCCGCCGAGAAACCGTATTGCGCGAGCGAGTGCAGTCCCGGCAACATGATAAACTCGCAGCAACCGAACAGGCAGTTTCGGAGCAACAAAAGCAGATTCACGCCATTCGCTATGGCCGACGAGCCGGCGATCTCTAAATTTGGAGACTGATGAGATAATAACCCATGCCGCAACGTCAATATCCGGTTTTCGTAATTCCCCTTGAAGGTCAACCACGGGACGCTATTGCCACTGGAAACAATGCAGCATGGCGTTGCGAGTGTAAGCGTGAATTACCTTTGGTTGGTTGCACTGGTGCGTTATCTGGTGAAACAGAGAAAACCAGAATTGAATGTCCAACGTGCCAGCGAAATTATTTCGTCGTGCCGACGAACAAAAACAGAGGTTCTGTGCGTGAAGTGCGAGAAATTAAGCCCCATTCCCAAGCTGAAAAAAGATTGTGAAGTAATCCGCCAAAAAGCAGCGGAAATCACTGCATTCCGCCAAATTCCGGCGGAAATTACGAATTATCCGGGTTTGTTCGCGTGTCCGTCTATGCCGTGTGTCCGTCCATCCACGTAATAACCCCGTCCGGCGAGAATTCCAGCCAAGCGGAAAATTGCCCGTCGGCGGAAAGTGCCTCATACGCTGCCGACTTGCCAAAACCCAGACGTTTTAATTCTGCAACTGCGGTAGTCAGGGTTAATGTCCGTGAACCGTGCCGGAAAACCGTTGCCATGTTTTCACGGGTTATTCGTTTCCGTTTATGCCGTGCCGGAAATTGTGCTACGTCCGCTGTGTGCGGAATTACGTCGGTCAAAATTGTTGGAAAATGACTTTCCGGCTCCGGCGGAACGGAAATTGGTTCGGAAACCACAGAAATATCCGTAGCTTTCTGGTTATTTTCCGTTCCCGTGTCCGTTGGCTCAATTTCCGGCTTCTTTTTCGTAGCCTTGGCGGAAATCAGGGATTTTACTACCAAGAAAATCAGACCGCCGATCACTAAAATTGCTAAAATAATTTCGATGAGCGGAATTTTGCGTTTTTCATTCATAGATTTATTGGATTGAGGTTGAAATTGTTTGGCCGGAAAATTATTGCCGCGCTCCGACTGATGAAATTGACAGCGGCCATTTTCTTGATCTGCCGCGAAACTGACAAAACCAACCGGAAAGATGATTTGTCCTTTGATTCATGCGGGTTTGCCGAGTTTTGACAGTTGCCGCGAATCCCTGCCAAAACCCTGCGAAACCTGTCAATTTGCAAAGGGGTTTCGCGGCGTTTCGCGGCAGTATTGCAGGGGTTTCGCGGCATGGTGTTAAAATGAATAAATCCATTATAAATTAAGGGGATTATCTGTTTTAAGTGGAGGTATTGTCAGTTTCGCGGCAAGGCGTCGCATTTTCAGATTGGGCAGGTGTTAATTTCAGCCGGAAATACTTCGTTGGTCGTCCGCCTCTGGGTTGCTCTGGCGTGTGCCAATCAGCGAAGCCAGCCGCAACCAGCCCAGCCATGATTTTTTCGACCGCTTCCACGTCGCGCCCGCCTGCACCCGCCCGCGCCGCATCGCGGGCGGTGATTGATCCGCCGTTGCGCCGGGCGAAAGCAATCAGCTTGTCGGCCTGTCGCGTGTCGCCCTTGTGCGTCAAGGTGTAATAGATGCGGCGGGTTTCGTTTTTCAGCCATTCAATCCAAGCAAGTGCGGTGTCAAGCGTGTCGGCTGTAATCGTGTTGACGTTATCGCCGGGGCTTGTCAGATAGGCTTCGCGGACACAGTGAAACACTAAAGCGAGCCGCGCGGCCTGTCCCTCAATTTTCGACCATGCGCTTTTCAGCCGGTCGGATTTGAAACCGCGCATTTCTGCGCCGTGCGCGTTGACAAAATTTATGAATCGCGTTTTGGCCTCTGGTGAAAATTTCAAAATCACCGGCTCGCGGCGTCCGGTTTCGGGATCAATTTGCGGCGTCAATTTGAGCAAGTCACAAAACAAATCCGCATATTTTTGAGTCAGTGCGGGCGGCGTTATGGCCTCGCGCCATTGCCGCGTGCGTTCTGGCGGCATCGCCATCATTATCCGCGCGGCAAGTCCATTATCAAAGTGCTTGGCATCGTCGCCGTTCAAAAGATTCCGTAAAACCGGCTCTTGGATCGTGCCGGTGACACTGACAAGGGCGCGCGGGATGAAAATTGTTTTTTTATCGCCGCCTTTGCGGTCAATGCGGACGGGGTTGCCGGAATGAAATTCCAGCCATTGCGAGGCCTCGTTGCCTTCACTGTATTTGTCAAATCCGCCAAGCCAGCCGGAAAGTTCGTCACGCATCAGAAGCAGGCCGCGCGGGTTGGTGTCGAGGAGAACGCCGATTGATTCGAGCGTCGCGTCGCCAACGTAGTAGCTCGCAAGCTGGGGCGGCACTGGCTCCGCACCTTTTTTGTCGCGCTTATTCCAGTCTGCAACGGCGGCTTTGTGTCGCATTTCTGCAAGTCGGAATTCCTCAAAGGCCCGCTTTTGGGCTTCTTGCAAACCGTGCATGGCGGCTTTCATCGCGGGCGTTTTGAGCGCGCCGGACGGCGCAATGGAGAGCGACCACAAAATCGCTAATTCAATCCAACCGACTTTCACTAGGACGGCGCGGGCATCACCGATGGCGGCGGCACACGCGGCAATCGCGGGCATGGCAACAAGGCACGGATCACAACCGATGGCCTCGGCACACGCGGCGGCATATTCGGCGAGTGGTTGTGGCAGCCGGTCAATCGGCGGCGGCGAGTATTCAAGGATTGGGCTGCCGTTATTCTCGTCCTCAAATTCTTCCGGCGTGATGGACTCCGGCACAAATGCGCCGGGCTGTTCGGTCTTGGCTGATTCAACGGCGTCACTCATGGGAGCAAATTCCAAAGGCAGCGGTGGGTTTCAAAATCGTCCGCGTGAACGCGGGCGCAATCGTTCAAATCTTCAACGGGCGAACCGTCCGCTTGCCGCAGTCCGGCAAAATTAAATGCGTCAACGTCCGCCCCGGCGTCGGCAATTTGTTTGGCCCAGCGGTTCGTTGCGGCGTCGCCAGTGGTGTCAACGTGCCGGAAAATCCGAACTCGTTTGCCTTCAAACAAGCGGAGTGCGTCGGCGTTAATGTTTGCTCCGCCAAAAATGGCGACTGCCGCGCAATCGTGTTCGCGGTTTTCCGTCCAGATGAAGTGATGGGCTGCAAGCAAGTCCGGGCTTCCCTCGCAAAAGGCGACGGTTGCAAACGGCGCGGACTCCTCGACACCCACCGGCCAAGCCGCCTGCGAGCCTCGCAATGTCCATGCCTTCGCGTTCGTCGTCCACGGCTGGCCGTCCATCCGTCGCGCTTGGGCGACTCGGTGCGAACCATCCAAGATAAACCAAGCCGCGCGCCCCTGATGCTGGCCGGTGCGGAGTAAGCCGCGTTCGTAAGCGAGCCTGACGCCTTCAATTGAAATCCCGCGAAGTGACGCCAGCGCAGAAAATTGGCGTTCGGCGGGCGATTGGTCAAAAACCGACGCGCTAAAATCGGCTGTGGCGCGTTTTGATTGCGTGTTCGTTGTCCTGACACCCAGATTTTTCCACCGTTCCGCGACGTTATCCGCTTGCAATGCGCCTGGCATTTTCGATTGCTGATTGAATTGTGCTTTGGGCGTCGTGACGCGGTGCGCGTCTGCGAGCTTGTGCCGTAATTCGCCTTCCGTCCACTGCGGCTGGCAGTGCGTCACGTTCCATTCGCAAAGCAGTTCCCATGCGTCGGACTCATTCAAACCAAACTCGACCGCCACACAAGCAGCCTTGAACGTCGCGGCATGACCACCGCTGCCAGCAATCGCGGGTGGCAATTTGGCGAGATAGGCGCGGGCGCGTTCAATGGTATTCATGGCACGCGCGGCAATAGGAAAAAATTGTCGGTTGCTCCTCATGGAAAAATCAGCCGCCCATAATAGATTCCCAAAACCCCTTGGGCTTTTCTGCGACGTTAAGTTTTGGGCGATACTCCGCAATCATGGCGTTTTGCAAATCAAGAGCGCGGGCGGCGGGGCAACGCACTACGGCGACCTCGACTTTTGAAACCGGAAATGTCGGCCCCGCCGTCTTGCCCGTCCAATGTTGAAAGTGGCGAAGCAAAGTTGCGTATAGCCTGCCTGTGTGCGATTCGCCGCAATACAGCACTTCACCCAAAAAGCCCGGCTCGCGGATGACATACACGCCGGATTTGCCTTTCAATGCCTTAACCCACGGAGCGACGGAGCGGCCATTTTTTATGGGTCTGAATTCGAGGCTCATTGCAAACCTCCCCTCTGCATACGAAGCAACGCGGCCTCGACGGACGGCCAATGAAACAAAACTCGCCGCCCGCCGAGACGCACAGAGGGGATTTTGCCGGTCGTGCGCCAACTGAACAACGTGCGACGTGAAACGGGGAGACGTTTCAACAGTGTTTTTTCATCTATAAAGCCCGTCTCGCCCGATGGTGCTTGTTGTGGCAATTCATTGCTCATGCTGCCACTTTAGACCCGTGTTTTTAGCGGAAATGAGCGTGTTGAAAAAATGACACCGCAGGGAAGGGTTTGCGAACCGAAGCCGACAACAAACTTACCGAAACGACAGTTTTGAACACCGAAAAAGTTTTTGACAAAAAATCGTGTAGGCTACTGCTTGCGCTTGCCAGTGACTTTGGACTTTCGGGATTTAGCCGCCTCTCTCTTTTCTGTGCGATTCTGCTGATCCTGCCAATAGTTTTTGAACCGATCCCAGCGCATTGTGCTAATAAGTCGAAATGAAATCTGATTATTTTCGAGACAATCGTTAATGGAACTTCGATTTTGTTGCTGCCATTCCTGATAGGTTAGAACTTTTCCATTTCCCACTCTAAAGAATGTGCCGGATGGCTTGCCAGCGGCCTTGTCTTCTTCGCTCTTTTTTACGAGCTTTTTGAAATCTTCTTCTTCGCGTTCGTAGTCCTCTTGTGTGACGCTTGGATTATTTTCCTTGGTTGGATTGCGATTTTCCAAAAAATGTTTCACTGCGGCCTTGATCGCCTTCATCGTCAAGCATCCTTCATTGCGTTTTTGCTGGACGGGCGGCAGTAATGGCAAATGTCCTGAATCCTTTGCATTGCTCCGAAATATCTCCTCGAATGTCACTCTGCTGAAATCCAATTCGTGAGCTTCGTTGATAGTAGCTGGTTTGCTTTGCTCATGCTTTGGTAATGAGCTGATGTATTGCTTTGCGGCCAAAAGCAAATCGTGGGCGATGCGAACCGCCTCGACCGGACTCATTTTTTCCCGCCCTGTTTTTACCAAAGGCGCTGCAATCACCGCCAAGTTTTCAGGTTTCAAATTTTCATCTGCAAACAATTCTTCCGGCTCGTGGAATTCGTCTTTTCCCCATTCGGGGAATGTTTCCGCTGAAATAGGGGCTTTCTTTCCTTCTTCGCTGTTATTCCAGTGAGTTGCTAATTTTTCCATCGAACGCAACCATTGGTGTGCTTCAGCCGCAATAAAAAATTCCACGCCACGCAACGGGCGGCCTGCAATGTGTGGTTGGATTGTTTGCAGCCAGTATGCTCTTGCCAGCCGCAAGTCAGTGTCGGACTTGCCCGCCGTGGAACGCCAAACCGTTCTAACGTCAATGCGACGATTTCCCAGCGCAATTTCGGTTTTATCAGGGTCAACGGGCTTCATTATTTAGGCCACAGTAATTTTGTCCGGCGCAACTTGAAACCATTTTTTGGCCTCGGCTTTTGTCGCCAGCCCTTTGTAATGGGCGTGGATCATCGCGGGCGAGTTGCCAGCTTGTTGCGCGGTCAAATTTTCATTGGCGTGCAAAGCAAAATGAAACGAGCAAAAACTGTGTCGCAGTCCGTTGGTTTTGCGCGTGATTTTCGCGGCTTCGCAGAGTTCGCCATAGTGTGTCAGAAATGTTCTTTCTTCACCCGGCCAGAATTTTCCAGTTTTGCGGACGCGGTAAGGCTCAAGCCATGCCCGTAATGCCGCGCAGATTTCCACAAGGCGACGCTGGCGGGTTTTGCTTTTGCCCGCCGTGATCTCAATATGTCCGCGCACGCGCCAAACGTCCGCCCAATCCAAGCGCATCATTTCAGTCGTCCGCAACCCGGCCAACCCGCCAACGGCAATCACCGGGCGCAAAGTGTCATCGGCACTGGCGAGAAGCGCGGCCAGTTCTCGCGGCGCGTAAAAGCTGACATCGGCGGTGTTCGCGTGTTCGGCGCGCAGTCCATCGGCTTCGCCCAAGCGATGCGTAATGGGCAGATAATCTTTGCGAACCGCCCAGCGCAGAAACTGCCCGATGGCGGCGCGGTAATGATTGCGGGTTTTAGGAGCAAAACTGGCAAGTGAACCGATGAATTTGTCCAAATGTTCTTTGCTCAAATCACAAACAGCGGTGCTAGGAAACGTGTCCGCAAATCGGCGAAGTTGCAATTTACGGTGACTTGCGTATTGCGGGGCAAGTTGCGACCGCTGCCCGTTGACGGCTTTTGTGCGCGGAGCGTCGGTTTGCAGAAAATCCGTAACCGCCTCGCCAATGTCTTTGCGTTTCACACTGACAACGGAGCGTAGATAGCCCGTGACGGCTTCGCCTAACGTCCGCCCGCTCAACTTGGCGGATTCTTCGACAAACTCGCTGACAGCAGCCAGCAGCGAAACACGGCGTCCGCTGGCTTGGTAGAAACCTTGCAACCGTTCAAACGCGGCAAGGGCGTCGCGGGATTGCGTGGCGTTAAGGGCAGCAGCTTGCGAGCCATTCGCCAGTTCGCGCACAATGCGTTCAGCGGCGGCTTTGGCGGCGGAATAATTGACGAAGGTTTGCATCCGGCGTTTGCCTGCCGTCGTGTAGGCGAGCCGGTAGTAAGCGAACTTCCCGCCCGGCGCGTAGATTTTCACCGTGCTGGTGCGGTGTCGGATGGTGACTGGAAATCTCACGCGACGGTCAGCGGTTCTGGCAACATTTTGTGCAAACTCTGTGCAAGTATATTGAGAATCGCCTGATTTATCAACATAAAGTGGTGCCAGCGGGAGGAATTGAACCTCCGACCAAAGGCTTATGAGTCCTCTGCTCTACCCCTGAGCTACGCTGGCCACCGTTGATGGGACGCGGCAGGATGGAAACCCCACCGCCTCAACATGAGGTGGCAAAATACCCCAAAATCTTCGCCCGGCGCAAGCGCGGAGTGCGCGACTTTTGGATGGTGCGCTTCCCGTTTTCCGGATTTTTATTCCACCGGGTATCCCGATTCGCGCATTTTTTGGAGCTTGTAAATCAGAGCGCGCCGGCTGATACCGAGCGCCTTCGCGGTTTCGGTGCGGTTGGATTTATGCTGGCGCAGGGCCTGCAGGATGGCCAGTCTTTCGATTTCATCCAGCCGCTCCATTTCGCCCGGCTCCGGCGGCGCGGCGGTGCCGCCGGCCTCGCGCACGCGCGTGGGCAGGTGGTCGGGCAGGATGAGTTCGCTGCGGGAAAGCAGGACCGCCCGCTCCATCACATTGCGCAATTCGCGCACATTGCCCGGCCACGGATATTTTTCCAGACACGCCGAAACCGTTTCCGAAAAGCGCGCCCGGTCTTTGGTGAATTCTTCGATGAACTTCGCCGCCAGCGGCAAAATATCCTCGCGCCGTTCGCGCAGCGGCGGGATGTTCAGCTCCACCACGTTCAAGCGGTAAAACAAATCTTCTCGAAAACGGCCGGCCTTGACTTCATCTTCGAGCACGCGGTTGCTCGCGGCGAGGATGCGCGCGTTGGTGTTCACTTCGCGGTTCGAGCCGATGCGCTGGAAGCGTCCGCCCTGCGTCACGCGCAGCAGCTTGGCCTGCAGCGGCGGTGACATCTCGGCGATCTCATCGAGAAAAATCGTGCCGCCGTCGGCCTCCTCAAAACGTCCGATGCGCTGCGCCGATGCACCGGTGAACGAACCTTTTTCGTGGCCGAACAATTCGCTTTCCAAAAGCGTTTCAGGAATCGCCGCGCAGTTGACTTTGATCAGCGGGCCCGCCGCGCGCAAACTCCAGGCGTGGATGACATCGGCGAGGATTTCCTTGCCGACGCCGCTTTCGCCGGTGATCAGCACGCGCGTTTCGGACGGTGCAATCAGCGACGCGTCACGGAACACGGCCTGCATGAGCGGGCTGCGGGCTACAACAAAATCTGGCAAAGGTTTTTCCGCGTCGTGGCGCGGCGCGGCGGGCGAAATGCCGGTGGCCTGCCGGACGGAAGCGAGCAGTTCATCCAGGTCAATCGGCTTGGAAAGATAATTGACCGCGCCGTCGCGCATGGCGGCCACGGCGTCGCGCACGTCAGTGAAGGCGGTGACGAGCAGGACCGGCAGCGTGGCGTGTTCCCTGCGGGCCAGCCGCAACGTTTCCAGCCCGGAAAGTCCTGGCATCCGCACGTCGGAAATCATCATATCGAATTTTCCGGTGCGTAACGTTTCCAAGGCTTTTTCGCCGGAGTCCACCACGACGGTTCCGAATCCCTGGCTGCGCAAAAAGGAATCCAGCAAGCTGCGCTGGCCGGCGTCGTCATCCACAATCAAAATGCGCGGCGACCCGGCGGATTTTTTGCGCAATTCGGTTGCCATGCGCCCAAGCTATCCGAATCACGCCATGAGTTTCAAGTGGGCGATGCGGAAAATGGCACCTTTCGGCTCGTTGGGCAGACACACGATTTCCCAGCCGTGCGCCAGAACAATCTGCTGCACGACCGCCAGGCCGAGGCCGGTTCCCTTTTCATTGGTGGTGAAGTAGGGCTTGAAAATTTCCTGACGGCGTTCGGGCGGAACGCCGGGGCCGTTGTCGCGGATTTCCAGAAATCCTTCGCCGGTATTTTGCCGGCCGGCGACCACCTGAATTTCCGCGCCAGCCGGCACGGCTTGAATGGCGTTGAGCAGCAGATTGAACAAAACCTGCCGGAGCAGTTGTTCGTCGGCCTCGATGGAAACCGGCTCGCCTTTCACCGCCACCTGGATTTTCTTTTCGTCCAGATCGTGTGACAAGGCGCGCACCACTTCATTAACAACGGTAGTCAGCGCGAGTTTCGTGCGCCGGATTTCACGCGGACGCGAGTAGTTGATGAATTCGTTCAACTGCACCGTGACCTTGTCGGTTTCGTCCACGATGGCGCGGGCCTTCTCGCGGATTTCCGCCGGCGCCTCGGCCTGTTTGGAAAGCATCTGCGCCATGCCGCGGATGATGTTGAGCGGATTGCGCGTCTCGTGCGCGAGGCCGGCGGCGGCGAGGTTCATTTCCTTGAGATGCGAATTGAGTTCACTGGCACGGACGAGCCGGATTTGCAAATCCGCCGTCTTGGAAAGATTGCGCAGCGCCAGTCCCGCGCCGATAGCGGACATGCCGGCGAAAAAGACGATGATTAACCGCAACCAGAGGTCGCCAACGCAAACCGCGCGGTAATTTTCCGTGGACATGGCGAGCACCAGTCCGTGCAGTTCGTGCGTGGCGGCGAGCGCCTTGAAGTCGGCGTCGGACATCCAGCGCATCCACGGCGGCCGGTGTGAGCCGTCATGCGGACGGCCGGGATTATCCGGCGGGCCACCGGGTCCGCCGTTGGTGAACGTGTTGGCAAAACTGTTCGTGGGCGGCGGGCCGTCCGGTGGCGGTTCCGGCCGCGGAAAATCCCGTTCGCCGCCGTGCATCCCGTTGGTCAGGTTGCGGAACGACGGCAGAACGACGGTGGCGTTGTTGGTCACGCCTTCGGAAACACTCGCGCCTTCGACGGGATTCACGAACGTCACGCTGTTTTTTCCCCAATGCTCCCCTTCCTGCAAAAATTCTTTGGCGTCAAAATTGGTTTGGCCAACCGCGATGACCGGGTCGCCGGCGGTGTTCAGCAAAATGACGGAAACCAGCTCGCTGGATTTGACAAGTTGATTGGTGTGACTGTTGACGAGCAGGTTGAGCACCGGCTCGAGGCGGTCCTGCAAGACCGTGCTGCGGAAGCGCAGCGCCCGGATGACCGCGCTCAATGTGTTGGCGATTTCGTTGGACCGGTTGCGCAAATCTGACTTGGCGGCTTCGCGGACGCGAACGTGCTCCTCGACCTGCCACGCGACGACGAGCAGCCACACGCCCAGCAGCAGTCCATAAATCAAAAGACTGTTGCGTCGGGGTTGCATGTGCAGATTGAGTTAGCCGCTGGCCGGTGAAAAAGCAATGTCAGCCTGTTATTTTTTCTTCACGGGTGCTTGATCCAGAAAGCGATCTAGTTCCATTTCCGAAACCGAGTTGGTGATCATCTGCGCCTGGCCGGTTTCATGCACGGACATGGCGGCAAGCTGCGACGGCATCTGGACGATGTGCGGTGTCAGGAAAATCAACAGCTCGTTCTTCGTGTTCGATTTGGCGCTGAACCGAAACAACTGGCCCAGCAGCGGGATGTCACCCAAAATCGGAATCTTGCTGTCGTTGGACGCCTTGTCGTTGGCGATGAGGCCGCCGATGACGACCGGCTCGCCGTCGGGCGTCACGACCACGGTGTTGGCGGAACGCTTGTTGATGTTGGGCGCATACACGGCGGACGAAATCAGGCTGCCGCCTTCGATCACCTGGCCGGGCGTCGAGGTGTCAAGGGACGTGATCTGCGGTTCGAGAATCATTTGCACCAGGCTGTTTGCCCCGATGAACGGCGTGACGTCGAGCTGGATCCCGACGTTTTGATAACTGCCGTTGATGGTTGGAATGGTTGAAGCGGTGTTGCCGACGGAAGTAAAGCTGACACCGCTCGGCAGATAAATGCTCTGACCGACGACGATTTCCGCCATCTGGCCGTCGCGCGCGAGAATGGACGGACGCGACAGCACCTGCGCCTTGCCGGCGGTGGCCAGCGCCTGAAGCGTTGCTGTAAAATCGCTGCCAAGGATTTGATAAATCCCGCCGCTGCCGGTGGCTCCCGTCAGGGTTTGCGGCAGCCCAAAGTTGTTGGCCGCAGTCACGCTCTGGCTGATCGGCGTGACGCTGGTGGGAACGACGGCGTTGTTGACGACCGAGTAGTTGGTCATGTAACCGGTGACCTGCGAAAAGTTTTTGTTCAGGCCGGTGTAGCTGCCCTGAACGCCGATGGCGGACGCCTTGTTGTCGTCCACTTCTACGAAGGCCACCTTGATGAGCACCTGCGGTTCCGGCGCGTCGAGGCTGGCGAGCACCTGCTTGATCTGCTCGCTGGTCTGCTTGTCGGCGATGACGATGATGTTGTGTGTCACCGGATCCACCGAAATGGTTGCGCTGCCGACCGAGCCGTTGTTGTTGTATTGGCTGCCGCTGGTCGTGGCTCCTCGGTTGGCGTTGTTAAACCCGCCGCCGAACCCGCCAAACCCGCCAAACCCACCGAAGCCACCACCACCGGTGGTGCGTTGCTGGGCGTGAATGCTCGTCGTTGCGGTCAAAAGAAAAACCAGCACCGCGCCGGAAAATTTTTGGAATCCGTAGGTTTTCATAATTTGCTTTTTCATGGATAAAGTTTTTGGTTTAGAACGACGACCGGCCGGAACTGCTGCCGCCAATGCCGGAGCCGCCGGTGCTGCTGGTCGTGGTGGTGGAACCCATGGTGGTCGTGCCGTTTTGCGCGCGCTGCTGGAGCGCGCTGTTCTGCGTGGACGAGCTTGAGCCGCTGCGCGACGTGCTGCTGGACTGGAACATGTTTTGCAGCACCTGCACCGCCTGCTGCGGATCGCCGTTTTGCATCTGGAAAACATAAACCCCCTGATCGCGATCCGAAGCCACGTCCAGATCCGTCATCATGCTGGCAATCTGATCCATCAAATCTTTCGGCGCGGTCACGATGACCGCCTGGATGCGCGAGTCGGCCACCGCCGTGACCTGCGTCGCTTTTTTGATGCGATCATTGTCACTGCTGCTGGCGGAAGTGCCGCCGCTGTTGCCTCCGCGGTTGCCAAAACCGCCGAATGGAAATCCAAATCCGCCTGGCCCGCCACCGCGAAACGAGATGGGCGATTGCGTGCTGCTTCCCGAAGAGCTGCTGGGAAACACGCTGCTCAACTCGCTCGCCACGTCCATCGGGCTGGCATATTTGAGCCGGAATACGCGGATTTCCGTCTCCGCCTCGGCGCTGTTGTCCACCGCCTGGATGATCTCGGCCAGATGCCGGATGTTGGACTGGGTGTCGGTGACGAGAATCGAGTTGCCGGCTTCATTGGCCACAATTGTCGCCTGCGGCGAAACGAACGATGACAAATCCGAGACCAGTTGCCGCGCCTCGACAAACCGGATGGGAATGATCCACGTCGCAATTTCGGCGGTGTTGGGAATATCGCTCGGATTGTTGCCGGTCTTGACCGGGATGTCGCGCGTCTTCGCGTCGCTCTTGTCCACGATGGTCAGCGTCCGCCCGTCGCGGATCGCGGCGTAATTGTTCCGGTTCAACTCGGTGTTGAGCAAATTCACCGCTTCGTCCTGCGTCACCGGATGCGTGCTGGTGATCGTGACCGTGCCGTTGACATGCGTGTCCTGCACGATGATGAAGCCGGCCGCATCGCTCAAATAATTCAAAACCATTTCCAGTGGCGCGTTGCGGAAATTCAACAGCAGCGCGTTGGAATTGTTCGTGCCGACCGCCTGTGCGGGTGGAATAAAGGGCGAAGCCACGGCTTCCGGCGCATTTGCCTTCGGCAAGATGACCGTGGACTCGACCGGCTGGTTTGCTGCGGGCGTGGCTTCGGCTGGCACCGGGTTTGGAGCCGGCGTCATGTCCGGTGGCGCGACCGCTTCTGGCGCGTTGGTGCTGTTTGAGTCGGCGTTGCCGGTCGCCGGTTGCGCGGCAGCGGAAAGCAGCAGCCAAGAAACGCAAATAGCCGCGATGATGATGGTTTGGATTTTCATTTTAATTCCTGTTCTCTTTTCTGCATGAGTTTTTTCAAAATGTCGTTCGGCGCGCTGGCGGAACTGGGAACTGCGCTGGCATCGGAGCCGGAGCTTTCAACTGCGGCTGTGCTGTCCGGAGCGCTTTCAACCAATCCTCCCGAATCAGCCAGCCGCCATTCGCTGCCTTCCTGCCGCATCATGTCGCCGATTTTCAACTTCACCGTTTGTTTCTTGTCGACGGTCTGCAGCTTGACGCCGGTCAGCGTGATTTCCGCCACGGTGTAGCCGGCGATGCTGTTGCTGTCGGATTCGTAAAGCACCTTCCGCAGATCGGAATTGTTCCCGTCAAAAAACGCGAACATGCCCTTTTCATAATTCATCGTGCCGACCAGCGTGAACGCCGGAGCCGAGCGCGAAACCTTCGGCCGGTAGACAACCGCCCCGGGTGATGAATGCGAGTAGCGGTTCGGATCAAAAATGTTCCGCTCGGTGATGAACCGGCTGAACTGCGCGTAATCCGCCGGGCCGGGCAAATTGTTCGACTGCGCGGTGGCCCAATAGCCGTTCGTCAGCGCGAGCACCAGCAGTATCCACATTTTTAATTGCGTCGGTTTCATGGTTTCGATGTCAGTGCCAGTCCGCTGATTTGCAGGCCGAGGGTCAGTTGCTGGCCGGTGGTGTCGTGCGCGCTCAATTCAACCGAGTCGGCCTTGAGCGGCATCGGGCCTTTTTCCACCTGGTAAAGAAACTGGCTCAACGCGCCGAGCGAGCCGGTCGCCTCGACGCGGCAGTTGAGCGTCATGTAGTTCGTCGAGTCGTTTTTCCATTGCGGCAGGACGCTCGTGATTTCCGCGCCGCTGCTGCGCGACCATGTGTTGAACGCCGTGATCACCTGGTTCTCGGCCAGCGACGTGTTGGCCGGCAGGGCGTTCGTCCGCATGTCATCCCAGCGACCACGGATGTCCGCCTCGCGCTTTTTCAGGAAATTTCCATCGTTGACCTTCACGCGCAGCGCCTTGATTTCCTGCGAACGCACCGACCATAAATTCGCCAGCGGTTCGTAAATCCAATTGACGCCGATGAGCAGCGCGAGTGCCGCGCCGGTCAGCATGATCAAAAACTGCTGGCGGTTTTGGATTTTCATTGCGCGCCTCCGTTTCCGTATTGGAAATCAAACGTGAATTGCATCGGGTTTTTGCCGCGAATCGTGTCCAGCTTCAAATCGCCCACGCCATCCGCCGTGCGCAGCTTCGCCTGCATCGCCAGCAGCGCCGCGCTGTCGCGTGCGGTGCCGGAGCAACTCACGGTGTTGTCGTCGCGGATTTCAATGGTCTTGGCCGTCACCGCGCCGTCTTCGGGAAACGTCAGCGACAACTGCCGCAAAATCGCCAGGTCGCGGAACGAGTCGTCAAACCACGGACGATACTGCCGGATCTGATCCTGCACGGTTTCCAATTCGCGAACTTTCGCCGACATGCCGGACCACTGCGACCGCAGCCGCCACAACTGGATTTGTTGGATGAAAAACAGCCCGCCAATCAACGCCAAAATTCCGACGGCCACCGCGCCAATCGTCCGCAGCCGGCCCGACGAATATTTCGTGGCGAATTGTTCAATCAGCGTCGGCTTGGGCGGCAGAAATTCAAACGCCGGCGATTGCTCCACCAGCGCCCGCGCCGCCAGGCTGAACGCCGCCGACACCGGCGCTTCTGGCGGAAGCTGGACGCCAAATTCATCCGGTGCGTAGGCCGAAACCATCTCGACCTGCAAACCCATCGGCTCGAAACGCAATTCCAATTCATCCGCGAGTTCCTGCGCGAGTTCGCGCTGTCCGAAAATGCGGATGCGCTTCACCGCGTCGCGCAATTCGGCGGGCAACTGGCCGAGCGTGATGCGCGTCTCGCGCGCGATGAGGTCGGCATGCAACTTGTGCCGGCCGCCTTCGTTTTCAACCGCGCTTTCGAGCGCGCGCAGCGCCGCCACGCCGCCGCAGGTGATTTGCAGCGACACGGTGCTTTCGCCAATTGCCAGCGCGAGCACGCCGTGGGAATTTTTCGCCGCCGGCGATTGCAGTGCCGCAAGGCCGAGCGTAAAACTGATCGGCTTTAATTTCGCCGCCACCAGAACCTGCTCGATGGTCGCGATGTGCGCGCTGGGAATGCCTGCGAGCAAAACATGTTTCTTGTCGCCCGCCAGCGGACAGCGTGAGTTGGCGAGTTGCAATGTCGCGACATCGGTGGAAAATCCGCGCTCGGCTTCGATCTGCAACAGGCTCGCGGCGTCGGCCTCCGGCAGCGGCGGCAGTTCCGTGTGCGCCATCAAAACCCATTTCAGCGGCAGGCCGAAAATGCAATAACGTTCGCGCACGCCGGCGGCGGCGAGCTGGTTGCGGATTTCGCGACCGACCAGTTCCGGCGCGGCGGTGAGCGGATCGAGCGTGAGCGCGATGGAAAAACTCTGCTGCAGTTGCAGCGAGCCGTTGACGCGCCGCAGCGCCACGCCGTCGAGCCGGCCGCCGTCGAGCGCCAGGCCGAGCACGCTGGACAGTTTTTTGCGTTTGCGAAAATTGATTTTCAAAAGGTTGTTCATTGCGTCGTATTGTTCGCCAGCAAAGTCTGCCGCGCCTTGTCACCGAGCGCCCAGCCGAGCCGGCTCAAATCCTGGCGGTAAAGAATGATCGGCGTGCCTTCGCTGGTGTCGAAAATGAACTTCACGCGCCGGTAGCCACGGCCAAACGGCCCGACCGCCGCGATGTCGGCGGTAAATTGAAAACTTTTCGTGGTGACATAATCGCCGCGCGCCAATGCCGTGAGCACGGAATTATTGTTGCCCAGCGCGTCAATCAACCAGCCGATGGAATTGAGATTGCCGTTGTTTGCGTTTTGCGTCCGGTAGGTGATGAGCGTTTGCGCCGCAGCCAGCGCCGTCTGCTCGTCACCGTTGTTCAAACCCTCGAACAGCGCCGTCAGCACGTCGGCATCAGCGGTGTTTACGTTAATGCGACCGCGCAGGTAAGTGTTCGTGCTGGTCGTGACGTCGTTGTAAATCTTCGCGAAATCCGCCGCGCTCATGCCCATGCTGCGGGTGCGGACGGCCAGATCCAAAATGCCGTTGCAGTTGTTCACTCCGCCGGCTGCCGGATGAATGCTGCGATAAATGGATTGGGCCATGGAAGAGGCGCTACTGACGCCGTCGGCTTGAAGCAGCGATTGAATCGTCTGCCGCGACGACGTGTTCACATTCGTCAGTGACGAACCGTCGGAATGGAAATTCGGTTCGCGCGTGTAAACCGTCGAGTATTCGAGCAGGCCGTAATTGATTTCGCCGGAGCCGCCGGAACTTTTTTCGTTCGCGTCGAGCACGCCGTTGCGGTTGAGGTCATCCCCGGCCAGCAGGTCAATCGTCGCGCCATAAACGAGCCGCAACTCGTCCACGGTTTCAAACGGCGCATATTTCGGAACGTAGCCGAGCGACGCGTAATCCAGCGACACGATGCCGTTGGTGCCGCGCCAGTCCATGACGGCGTTGGCAAAATCAATCGTCATGTTCGGCAGATACGAAAGGACGTTCGTGTTGACGGTGTTCAAATTTAATTTCGAGCCTTCGTCAATCAGGCCGAAAGTCGGCTCGGTCAAATTCTGGCCGCTCGTGTCGCGGCCGATGAGCCAGAATTTCGCGTCGCCCACCGGCACGGCTTCACACACAAAATAATTGGTGGCCGGCACCGCGCCGTTGGTCGCGTAATTCTGGAGCACATAGCCGACGTAGCGCGCCGCGCCTTCGATGGCCTGGTCCGCCGCGAGGCCGCTGGTGCGGTTGTCCGAGGCCTGCAGCTCATACGACATCGAATTGGCGAAATAGAGCGCGATGGCCACCAGCCCGAGGCAAATCCACATCACAATGATGAGCACCGAGCCGCGCTCGGAGCGTTCATCAACTTTCAATTTGTGGTTGTGCAATTTCACTTCAACTTCCGGTGGTCGCGTTCAAGACCATGTTTGTGCGTGACTGCGAATCAATCGGCACAAGGATTTCAACCGGCTGCGCGTTGTTGTTGCCCGACATCTGGATGTCAACGCGGACGGCCAATGGCAAATTGGTGTTCACGGAAGTCGCGCCGGTCGTGTCCCAGGTGTCCTGCCATTGCGCGCCGTCGTAGCAGGAAAATTTGATGCTCGCGACGCCGCTCAACATGACCTGGTCGTCCACTTCCGGCGTTGTCACCGTCAAAAGATTTCGCGCGACGCTGCGGACCAAATCCTGGCCGGTGGTGGACCGGTCGGCTGGCTGCTTCAATTCGTAGGTGACGCGTTGGATGTCGGCCCACGGCTTGCGGTCGCTCAACGTGCCGGTCGCGGTGAACATCTCGATTGCCACCGGCTCGGCCACGCCGAGGCTGCTCACGTTGCCGACCCGGAAATCGCCGGACAAAACCTTGGTCGTGCCGTTGGTCGGCGTCATTACGCATTGCAAATCGCGGCGCAGAAACGTCACCGTCTGGTCAATCGGCGACGCGGCGTCCACCATGTCCACCGTCGCCTGGTGCAGCCGCAGCGCGGCGAACAGCACCGCGTTGACGGCAATCAGCACAATGGCGGCGACGCCGATGGCGAGAATCATCTCGATCAGCGTGAACGCGTGCCGGTTGTTCATTTTAATTTTCACCGCTGCAAATTCATGGTTGCCGCCGACTGGTTTTGCAAATTCGCCAGCGTGCTCAACTTCACCAAGTAATCTTTTCCCTGCGCCTGATATTTCACCTCGGCCGTCAGCAGTTGCATCGCATCCTGTGGCCAGCTCTGGCTGGTCAGCGTCCAGCGAAAATCCAGCGTGCCTTCCGTGACCGTGCCGTTTTGCTGGCCGCCGCCGCTCCAGTTCGTCGTGACCAGGCTCTCGTTCAAAATCCGGTCGGCGATGCGCGCCGCCGCGCCTTTCCGCACCGCCACTTCGCCAGCGAGGCTCGAAATGTGCAGCGCCTCGACCGCCGCCGGAATGACAATGGCCAGAAACAGCATCGCCGCCAGCACTTCGGCCAGCGTGAACGCGGCGCATGGCTTAGTTTTGGCTGTCGCTAATTTCATAACCTGTGTGGTTGCGCGTCTCAACCAGCCAGCGTTTGACGCCGGCGGAATCCGTCAATTGCAACTTCTGCGGACTGTTTTCATCTACCGTCCCGTCCGCCAGAAAGCGGATGGCCGGCAAATTGTTGAACATTGTTGGCGCACTCAAGCCGGTGGTCGGCACCGCGATTTGCAGCGTCGAATCCAGCGCCAAATTTTCGGCCTTCGGATCGCCGGTCTTGCCGGTCGTTTCCGCCTGAAGGCCGTAGGCACCTTGCTTTTCGTCCACCCACAGCACCATGGGCATGCCTTCGGAAATCGCGCGGCTCTGGCCGGAGTGCATCAGCGCCATCAGCCGCCGCGCCTCGGAATCCATCGCGCGGCCGCGGATGAAATTCGCCATCGGCGGCGCGGCCAGTGACGTGATGATAACCAGCAGCGCGAGCACGAGAATCAGCTCGATCAGCGTGAACGCATTATTGGTTGAATCGTTAAACCGTTGAATTGTTGAACCGGGAGAAATACGGTTTCGTCGCAATGGCTTTACGCTGCAACGATTCAACAAATCTCGATTCAACAAACTCATTTTCATTTCGTCCAATTGACAATGTCATCGTCGGTTCCTTCCTTGCCGTCGGGACCAACCGAAAGCAGGTCGTAGCCGGTTTGGTTGTGTTTGCCGGGGAAATAATAAATGTAAGGATTGCTCCATGGATCCACCGGCAGCTTATCGAGATACGGTCCGTGCCAATTCTTGGCGTTGGACGGCTGCACCAGCAAATCCTGTAGGCTCTTGGGGTAAAATCCGTTGTCAATTTCATACTGGCCGAGCGCGGATTTGATGCCGCCGTTGATGTCGGCCGTGGCCGCCGTCACACGCGCGCGCTCGGAATTGCCGGCGATTTTCGGGATGACCAACGCCGCGAGGATGCCGATGATGACGACGACCAGCATCAATTCCGTGAGCGTGAAGCCCCGGCGTGATTTTGTTTCCCGAACGATGTGATTTTTGATTTCGATTTTCATAATCTCATTTTATTTGATGTATTGACTCATGGACAGCACCGGCAACAACATGCCGATGAAAATGGTGCCGATGAACGCGGCGATCAGGAACAACAGCAGCGGCTCGGCGAACGCCACGGCTGTTTTCAGGTTGCGGTCGAGGTCGTTTTCGGTGGTGCCGGCGATGCGGACGAGTTCGGCATCAAGCTTGCCGCTTTCTTCCGCGACCGAAATCATCTCCAGCGTTGAGCCGGTAAAAAGCTGTTTGCAGTCCGCAAGACTCTGGCCCAGCCGACCACCCTGCTGCACGCGCTCGATGGACTGGCCGACGGCGTCCACGAGAATCTGGTTGCCGATGGAGCGGCGCGAAACATTCAGGCCATGCACGAGCGGCACCCCCGCGCCGATCAGCGTGCCGAGCATCCGGCAGAAACGCGCCATCGCAAACTGCGCAATGAGTGGGCCGACCAGCGGCGATTTCAAAACCATACCTTCCCAGACGCGCTTGCCTTTTTCAGAGGTGAACCAGGTGCGCACCAGGAATCCAATCGCAACCACTCCTGCGGCGACAAACAATCCATACGAGCGCACGACGTGGCTCGCGCCGATGATAATTTGCGTGATAAGCGGGAGCGAACTGTGGAGGTTGTTGAAGATGTTCTGGAATTTCGGAATGAAAAAAGTGAGCAGCAGAATCAGCACGCCCAGCGCGAGCACCAGCAAAATGCACGGATACAGCATCGCCGTCAGGACTTTCGCCTTCAGGTCTTTTTCGCGCGCCTGAAATTCCGCGATCTGCGCCAGCACCACGTCGAGAAATCCGCCGGCCTCGCCCGCCTCGACCATCGCGACATAGACGCGTGGAAAGGTTTCCGGTGATCGCGCCATCGCTTCGGCCAGTGACATGCCGTCCACGACGAGGTTGTGGATTTCCTTCCACTTGGCCTGCGCCGCCGGCGAGGTGGATTCCTTGTGCAAAATCACCAGCGCGCGGCTCAACGGCACGCCCGCCGCGAGCAGGCTCGACAGCAGCCGCGTGAAATTCTCCAGCTCCTTCGCCGAAACTTTGTGCCCGCCAAGCTTGAAGGAAATTTTTCCAAAGCCTTCCAGCCCGCCGGGCAGATCTGAGCCATTTTTTGAAGCCGAACCGTTTTTCGCTCCGGTTTTTTCCGCAAGGTTGACCGGACGCAGGCCGAGCGCTTCCATCTGCCGCAACGCGTCGGGCCGTCCGGGCGCGTCCAGCACGCCCTCGGCCATTTTGCCGTCGGACTTCAACGCTTTGTAGGAAAAAGTGGGCATGGAAAATTTTATCCCGCCACCGCGATGCTCGCGGCGGATTCCCCGGTTTCAGTTTTCGTCGTGGCGGCGACTTCCTTTGCCGTCGTCACGCTCAAAACTTCCTCGACGGTCGTGATGCCCTGCCGCACGAGCCGCCAGCCGTCCTCGGCGAGCGATTTCATTCCCTGTTTGCGGGCGGCGGCACGGATTTGGTCGGTCGAGGCGCTTTGCAAAACGAGTTGCCGGATTTCCTGGTCGGTGTCCATCCACTCAAAAATCGCGTGCCGCCCGAAAAATCCGGTGTTGCGGCATTCGCGGCAGCCGATGGATTTGTAAATGATCGTGTTCGCTGGAATGCCGAGTTTCGCTTTCAGCGTTTGCGCCGTCGGCGAATTGTCCGGCTGCTTGCAATGGGTGCAAAGCACTCGGACGAGTCGTTGCGCCAGCACGGCTTCGAGCGACGAGGCGACGAGATACGGCTCGACGCCCATGTCCACGAGCCGCGTAACCGCACCGGGCGCGTCGTTGGTGTGCAGCGTGGAAAAAACCAGGTGGCCGGTGAGCGACGCCTGCACCGCAATCTGCGCAGTCTCGGCGTCGCGGATTTCGCCAATGAGAACCACATCCGGGTCGTGACGCAAAATCGAACGCAGGCCACGTGCGAACGTGAGGCCGGACTTTTCGTTGACTTGAATCTGGTTGACGCCTTTGAGCTGGTATTCGACCGGATCTTCAATCGTGATGATTTTGCGGACGGCGTCGTTGATTTCGTTCAACGCGGTGTAGAGCGTCGAAGTTTTACCGCTGCCGGTCGGGCCGGTGACGAGAATAATTCCGTGCGGCAATTGCAGCACATTGCGGAAACAATCCGACTCGCGCCGGTCCATGCCGATGTCATCAAGGCCGCGCAGCTTGGAATTTTGCCGGAGCAGACGCATCACGACCGCCTCGCCGTGCAGCATCGGAATCACCGAGACGCGGATGTCCACCTCGGCGTCATCGAGACGAATCTTGATGCGGCCATCCTGCGGCAGGCGTTTTTCGGCGATGTTGAGATGGCTCAAAATTTTGACGCGCGAAACGATGGCGGGCTGAAAGCGTTTTAATTGCGCGGGCACGGGAACCTCCTGCAACTCGCCGTCAATGCGATAGCGGATGCGAAATTCGTCTTCAAACGGTTCAAGGTGGATGTCCGATGCGCGCAATTCGATTGCGTCCTTGAAAACCTGATTGACGAAGCGGATGATGGAAGCCTCGTCTTCCGCGCCCTCGTCGAGATTGTTGTTCTCGGCATTTTCGTCGAGGACTTGCAGTCCTTTTTCCTCGTCGAGCGTGCCGATGGTGTCCGCGCCGACGCCGAGGCGTTTTTTTATTTCGCGCTGAATGGCTTCGCTGGTGGCGAGCACCGGCTTGAGGTTCAGGCCGGTCATGGTTTTCAGCGCGTCGAGTCCCTGCGTGGCGAACAGCCGGCTGGTGGCGACTTCAATGGTGCCGTTGGTGCGCTGAAGCGGAAGCAATTCCTCCTTTAGCAAAATGCGCGCGGGAAAAAGCGAGAGAAGCTGACGGTCCGGCTCGACGTCGTCCAACACCGTGAAGACGAGTCCGTATTCGCCGGCCAGCCAGCGCAGCGCGTCTTCCTCGGTTTGCACCGGGGGCAGCGCGGCGGCCAGCGACTTCGCATCCAGCGCGGACAGTTGCTTGGCGGCAACCATGCGCTCAAGCAACGGCTTCGGATCTTGGACAACGGTTTCACTCATGGAACGTCAGCTTCTCGTTAGTGATTTTTTTATTCGACCAGTCCCAGCAAAGTCGCCTGCGCCTCCTGCTTGACAGTCAGAACGCTGCGGAGGTCGGCCTGGGCCGCCGCCAGCTTGGCCTGTTTGGCCTTCTGCGAATCCTTGTATTTTGCGAGCAAGTCTTTGATCTGGGCCGCCGGCGCGTTGTCATCAATCGCCTTTTGCAACGCCTCGGCCTCCGGGCTGGGCGTGCCGCCAAACATGCCGCGACGGTTGTTGCCGCCAGCTTGATCACCACCGCTGCGGTTGCCGCGACCGAACAGCCGGCCCATGCCGCCGGCACCGACATCGCGGCGGGCGTCCATCACTTTTTGAACCAGCGGCTGCACCGCCGCCCATTCCGTGTCGTTGGTGAAGCCGAGCTGGTCTTTGATGTTGTCCATAATGCGCTGCTGGAACTGCGCCGGGTCGAAATTGCCGCGCCCGCCGCCGAAGCCGCCGCCGCCATTTCCGCCGTTTCCGCCATTGTCATTTTGCGCGAACACATTGCCGGCTCCCAAAACCAGGGCGGCCGCCATGCCGCAAACCGCGAACAGTTGATTTATTTTCATAGAATTTTTGTCGTTTGTCGTTTTGTCGTCGTTAATTTTTGTTGCAATGTCAGCCAACGCACGAGCGCCGTTGACAGTTGAAAACATTCCTAACGCAAATAACATACCAATACGAAAAATGCGATTTTGCAGGGATATGAACCGACGGGGTGCGCAATTATTGCTCGAAATCTTCCAGTGTCGCGCAGATTTTGCGCGCCAATTTCTGTTTGTTGGAATGTTTCATGCTGGTCAGTCAAGTCGAACCAAGGCTGGCCTGGTTGATGAACATCGGATTCTGAAAGATTCGATTTTTTCAGCCGGCTTCAAAAAAATATGCGCGTAAGTGGATACATTTTACTGTTATTGGGATTCCTCTGGCTGGCGGCCTGGTGCGCCGGCTCCGCTGATGCCGCCGTCCGCTCCATCGGCCCGGAACATTTCAGGAAATATCCCGACATCGGAAAGTATTCCGGGGACGAAGTTCGCCATGAAATCCGCAGCCTGCTGGACGAAACGCGTGAGCAGGCGCGCGGCGTGACTTTCCCGGCGGTTTTGATGCTGGTCGGTGGTCTCTTGCTCGACATCGCCGGCCGGCGCGCGGCCAAGCGAGCAGCGCCGGAAACGATTTCGCTGGAAGGCCCGGTCGAACTCGTCAACGACAAGCTGATGGTCAGGATTCCGCTTGCGGTCGGTGGCGACAAGCTGGCGCCGCTGGCAAAAGGGCTGGGCAAAATTGACGAGGAATACTTGAACGTGACGATCCCGCGGAGACTGGCCAAAAAATTGAAAATCGGCCCCGGGAGCATCGTTTCCGTGGACAATGAAAAGGGAAAATTCAACATCACGCTGAGCGCCGCAGATGCCCAGCCGTCCTGACGGCGTCTTACAGAATTGACATCCTGATTCCGGCGTGGCTTTTGTTGTCCGCGTTATGGCGCCTGGCAAACAAGAAAACACGCTGGTCATCATCAAACCCGATTCATTCTGGCGGAAGCTAAGCCTTCAGGTCGAATCCCGCATCAAATCGCTGGGCTTGCAAGTCGTGTCGGAACGCACGCTGGCCGGCGACGAAAATCTTCCCGAAGAAAAATGGCGCGAATTTTATTTTCCCGCCATCGGCGACCGGCCCGCCTGCATCGAGGGCACGGCGAAATATATGGCCTACGGTCCGGTGAAAATGATTCATTTGCGCGGCGAAGAGGCCGTGCAAAAGGTTCGCCGGGCCGTCGGTGCCACCCGGCCGTGGCAGGCTGAAAAGGGAACGATCCGCGGCGACTTCTGGCCGGGTGCCGAGGAGGCGAATGCCAGCTATCGGCTCAAATTTCAACAGCCGGGCGATGACAAATTCCTGTTCAACATGATTCACGCCTCGGACGCAGAAACAAGTTTCGCGCGGGAAATTCAATTTTTCAATCGCTGAACTGGAATAGACCCTTTCGTTTTGCGTCCAGCTGCGCAGCATTCATCCACAAAAAAAGCGGGGCCTGGTTTTATCCAAGCCCCGCTGCGAAAAATTACCGGCTATTGATTAATAGCGTTCACGACGACCAGCACCGCCGCCGCCGCCGTATTCACGACGACCACCGCCGCCGCCGCCGGGGGCGCGTTCTTCACGGGGCTTGGCGATGTTGACGGTGAGGGCGCGGCCATCCAATTGCGCGCCGTTCAGGGCGGCAATGGCTTTCTGCGCTTCTTCCGCCGTGCTCATGGTGACGAAACCGAAACCGCGCGGACGGCCGCTCATGCGGTCCATCATCAGGTTGGTTTCCGTGACCGTGCCGTGCGCCGCAAAGGCGTCGTTCAGGTCGTTCTCGGTGGTATTGAAGGAAAGATTTCCCACGAATAATTTGTTGCTCATTGATGTTTTACTGTCCGACTAACACTGCACTCACCAGACTGTTTCCGACTTTCGGATTTCAAATCATCACTGAACTACGTTCACTTGAAGATTTACCATGCCGTGGGACTGACAAGCTATCTAACAGATGACTCCATATTGGACTATTGCGCCGGAATAGCAAGGTTTTTCTTTGCCGGCACTTTGCTACCCTGCCGCCATGCGAAAACTGCCGCGCGAATTTTACGACCGGGACACAATTCTCGTCGCGAAGGAATTGCTTGGAAAAATGCTCGTTCACGAGTCGCACGGCGTGAAACGCGTCGGCAAAATCGTGGAAGTCGAAGCCTACCTCGGCCCGCATGACTTGGCAGCACACTCGGCCAAAGGACTCACGGAACGAACCAAAGTGATGTTCGGCCCACCGGGTCATGCGTATGTTTATCTCATCTACGGAGTCCATCATTGCATGAACGTCGTGACCGAGCGCGAAGGCCACGCATCGGCAGTTTTGCTGCGCGCCGTTGAACCAGTGGAAAATATTGAAGGTCGCACCTGCGGTCCTGGTTTGCTCTGCCGCGCGATGCAGATTGACCGTCGGCTGAACGCGCATGATTTGTTGAGTGATAATTTCTTTATCGCCGAGCCAATAAAAATCGAATCCTTCACCATCGTCAAACGCCCGCGCATCGGAGTGGATTACGCGAAGCACTGGGCCAAACGGCATTTGCGGTTTTACATCAAGGGCAATCCGTTCGTTTCCCGGCCGTAGCCGCCGGCGTGAGCCGGCTCAATCACGCTGCCCAATCCGGCGGTGGCGCGGTGAAGGTCATGGGTTGCATGCTCATCGGATGCACGAACTTGATCTGCCACGCGTGCAGGCACAGCGGAGAATCGCCGACGGCCAGCGTCTGCGTGTCGCCGATTTTTTTGTCGGTCAGATAAACCAAGTCGCCGCACACGGGAAAGCCGAGATGCCAGAGATGCACGCGGATTTGATTCGTTCGTCCGGTCAACGGCCGAGCTTCCAGCAGCGCCGTGCCGTCGGAATTTGTTTTCCGCACGCGAAACTCCGTGCGCGCATCCAGCCGGGATTCCAAGTCCACGATGCGCGAACCGGTTGCGCCGGACTCTTCGCTGATTGGCGCGTCGCAACGGAACACATCCTTCGCCGGCTGGCCTTGCACGCGAACGAGATAAAGTTTTTCCACCTCGCCACGCGCGAATTGCGGCTGCAACTTGCCCGCAAAATGCCGCGTGCGTGTGACCAGCACGACACCTGTCGTGTTCGCGTCCAGCCGGTGCGCCGGGTGCGGTTTCTGCGGATGATAAGCGGCGTTGAGGATGTGCTGGAGCGTGTTGCGATAAAACCGTCCGCCCGCGTGCATCGGCAGCGGCGCGGGTTTGTTCAGCACGATCAACGCCTCGTCCTCGTGCAAAATTTCCACGCGACCATTCACGTCCGGCTCGGTCACGTTGAGAAACTTGTGCAGGTAGCGCTCGCCGGCGCGGACGATTTGCGTGGCGGCAATCGGTTCGCGCTTCAAATTCACCACGAGTCCGCGCACACATTCCGTTTCCCAGTAACTTGCGGGAACATGGGAAACAATCCGGCAAAGCGTGTGCAGCAAAGTTTTGCCATCGCAATCCTCCGGCACGTTCACCGGCTTGAAATTGTCGTAAGGCTGGCTGCCCGGCAGCGGTGTCACGGCGCGGCGAATCGCCTCGTGGCGGCGCGCGATGTTCAACGCCATTTCCTCGGCCGGCGTCTTGAAACAATACGGACACGACTGGCCGCGCACATAGCGTTCGTCCTTTTGATCCGCCTCGGTCAACGGCGTCAGGCAGCGGAAACATTGCGTGGATTCCGTCTCCTGCAGGCTCGGATCGAGGCCGACGCGCTGGTCAAACACAAAACATTCGCCGTCGTAATGCGCGCCGCCGCACTCCTCAAAATATTTCAGGATGCCGCCGTCGAGCTGAAAAATGTTTTTGAAGCCTTCGCGTTCCATGAACGGCCCGGCCTTTTCGCAGCGGATGCCGCCGGTGCAAAACATCACGATGGGCTGCGCCTTCATCGCTTCGGGCAGCTTGCGGACGGCGGCGGGAAAATCACGGAAATGGTCAACGCCAATCGGCAGCGCGTTTTTGAACGTCCCGAGTTTCACCTCGTAATCGTTGCGCGTGTCGAGCAACGTCACCGGCCGGCCTTCGTCGAGCCACTGTTTCAAATCCTTCGCGGCGAGTTTGGGCGACGTGCGCTTGGCCGGATCAATGCCCTCGACGCCGAACGCGATGATTTCCTTTTTGATGCGGACCAGCATCCGCGTGAACGGCTGGTGTTCCGTCTCGCTAATTTTCAGTTGCAAATCTTCGAGGCCCGGCAGGCTCCGCAACTCGGCGAGCAGCAGGTCAATTTTTTCGCGTTCGCCAGCCACAAAAAGATTGATGCCTTCCGCGCTCAGGAGAATCGTGCCCTTCAGCTCCCAGCTTTGACACAACGCCAGCAGCCGTGTGCGCAACGAACGCAGTTCCGGCAGCGCCACAAACTTGTAGGCGGCAATGTTGACAATTTTCTTATTCAAAGCGGCACGCAGCATAGCGCAATTCGCCGTGGACACCAGCGCTGGCGCTTGGAACGTTGATTATGGCTTGCGAGGTTCCGGCCTTGCCGCCGCGATGAATTTTTCGACGATCACGGAAACTTCCTTCTCGCAGCGGGCTGCGCCGACCACGATTGGCGGTCCCGCCGGATTTAGCGGCAGAACTTTCAATCGCGGGCCGACCATGCACGCCACGCAGCTCGGCACCAGCGCGACGCCGCGCCCGGCTTCCACGGCGGCGATCAGGCTAGAGACGCCTTCGTGCTCCTCGGCGACGACGGGTTTGATTTTTGTCGCCGCAAACAGTGCCGCCAGGCCTTCGTGGTAGTCCGGATAATCCGCGCGATTGTAGCCGATGAGCGGTTCGCGCGCGACCCGCGCCAGCGTGACCGTGCGGGAGCGCGCCAGCGGATGTCCCGGCGCGACCGCCACGCACATCGGATAACGTGCCAGTTCCTCGAAATGAATGCCTCGGAGTTTTTTCGGCGTCGGCCGGACCATGAGCGCCACCTGCAATTTCTTCCCGCTCAATTGCGACAGCATTTCCTCGGTGGACAGATCGTGGAGCGCAACGCGCACATTCGGAAACTCCGCCTGAAACGTCCGCAGCGCCTGCGGCAGAATCTGCACCGTGAGCGACGGCGCGTAGCCGACGTGGATTTCGCCGCGCGTTCCGCCGGCGGCGGCGCGGGCTTTGTTCACGGCGTCCTCGGCGCGTTGCAGAACGGCGCGGGTTTCGGTCAGAAAAGTTTTTCCCGCGTCGGTCAGGCGCAACGATTTGGCGCTGCGTTCAAAAAGCTGAAATCCGATTTCTTCCTCTAGGTCACGGATCTGGCGGCTCAAGCCCGGCTGCGAGACGTGCAGCTTCAGTGCCGCGCGCGAAACATTTTCCTGCTCGGCGACGGCGATGAAATAACGAAGGTGACGCAACTCCATATAAATTAACCATCACATTGACCACCGCTTTTCAATGCGTTTCGGATGTCCAGTTTCCACAAGTCGGTAAACTGGCGGCTTAGCTTTAAGCGCAATCCCAATTAACTTTAGTTTCTGGCTTGCTGCAATCGCTTTAGCTTGCGAAAGAGTCATAATACCGAGCTGTTTGTTCTGAGTATCAATTACTCGAACGTGCTGTTCAGATTCATCTTTCATCATTTGCCCAAAACTAATTCGAGCATAGCTAAAAGTTATCGTCAGGCAAGAAACATGATATTTCACAAACCTGCAAACCGCGCGCACAGTTGGTTTATGATAATGATTAGAAAATCAAACGAACGGGGCCGGGCGAACCACGGCTGGCTCGACACCTATCACACCTTCAGCTTCGCGGATTATCACGACCCGCGCTGGATGGGCTACCGCAGCCTGCGCGTCATCAACGACGACCTAGTGATGCCGGGCATGGGCTTCGGCACGCATCCGCACCGCGACATGGAGATCATCACCTACATCTTGAGCGGCCGGCTGGAACACAAGGATTCGATGGGCAACGGCCGCGTCATCCAGACCGGCGACGTGCAATACATGGCCGCCGGCACCGGCGTGCAGCACAGCGAGTTCAATCCGTCGAAGGATGAGGCGGTTCACCTGCTGCAAATCTGGATTCTGCCAGACGCTAAGGGCGTGAAGCCGCGTTATGCGGAGAAGTCATTCAAGAATACTCCACCCGGCGCGCTGCATTTGGTGACGAGCAAAACCGGACGCGATGGTTCAATTGCCATCCATCAGGACGCCGATCTCTGGCTGGCCAAACTTGCGCCGGAAAACCGGGTGGCGCACAAATTGAACGCCGGACACCATGCGTGGGTCCACATTGCCGAGGGCGAAGTGAAAGTGAACGGCAAGACGCTGCTTGGCGGCGACGCGGCGGCGATTGACAACGAATCGGCGATCGAACTGGTCGGTGTGAAACCGTCGCAGGTGCTGCTGTTCGACTTGAACTGACGACAGCGAACCAAAAAATTTATGAGCAAACTGGAAAAATCATTGCCGCCAAATTCACCGGTGCGCATCGGCCACGTTCACTTGAAAGTGGCCGACCTGGAGCGCGCCCTCGGTTTTTACCGCGACGTGCTGGGCTTTCAGGTGACGCAGCGTTTCGGTGACAGCGCGGCGTTTTTATCCGCCGGCGGCTACCATCATCACATCGGCTTGAACACCTGGGAAAGCGCGGGCGGATCGCCGCCGCCGCCGCGCAGCACGGGGCTTTATCATGTGGCGATCTTGTATCCGGACCGTCCGCAACTCGCCGACGCCTTGCGCCGCGTGCTGGCGGCCGGCGTGGAACTGGAAGGTGCCGCCGACCACGGCGTGAGCGAGGCGATTTATCTCCGCGACCCGGACGGCAACGGCGTGGAGCTCTACCGGGACAAGCCGCAGTCGCAATGGCCGCATAGCGCCAGCGGCGAACTGGCGATGTTCACGCATCCGCTGGACCTCGATTTATTGCTGGCAGAAAACTCTTGAGCAAAATATGAAACGAACTTTGCAACTGTTGGCGCTGCTGGTCGGGCTGGCCGCCGCCATCACCTGGCTGGCGACCGGCGCGAACCGCGGCTGGACCAAAACCAGCGTGCCGGTGAAGACGCTCGACGAAGTCACCGGCATTGAAGGCATCACCTATCAGAAAAAATTCCTGCCCGGCGTGGATTTTCTTGGCGCCGCCTTTGGCGGCGCGGCATTGCTGGCGGGCGCATCCCTTTTCTTTCGTAAACCAACAACAAAATAACCAATCAATAAAACATGAAACTGACACACATCATTCCCCTCGTCTCCCTGGCCACGGCGGTTTACGCCGCGCCGCAGTCCTTCGATTTTAAAGATCCGAAGGGCGTGAACAACGCGGTCTTCAAACTTGACGCGCCGCTGGAATCCATCAACGGCAGCGCCAGCGGCATTAGCGGCACCGTTTTGTTCGACCCGGAAAATCCGGCGGCGACCACCGGAAAAATCATTGTCGCGGCAGAATCTTTGACCGTGCCGAATCCGATGCAGAAGGAGCATTTGCACAGCCCAAACTGGCTGGACGTGGCGAAGTATCCGGAAATCACGTTTGAAGAGAAGTCGCTCGCGAACGTCAAGACGGATGGCAACGTCACCATCGCCGACGCCACCGGCACGTTCACCTTGCACGGCGTCGCGAAGGAAATCACCGTGCCGATCAAGCTGACTTACCTGAAAGGCAAGTTGAGCGCCCGCGTGCCGAAGCTGGAAGGCGACCTGCTGGTCGTCCGCGCGAACTTCACCATCAACCGCGAGGATTTCGACATTCAGAAAGGTCAGTATGAAGACAAGGTTTCGCCGACGATTGACCTGTCCCTGGCGATCGCCGGCGCATTCGTAAAGCAATAATCCACCAATCCATTAAATAAAAAATTATGCCAACCATATCCGTTATCTATTTTTCCGGCACCGGCCACACGACCAAGCTCGCCGAGGCCGTCGCTAAAGGTGCAGCGGCCGTTGCCGGTGTCAAAACCCACCTCATCGCCATCAGCGGCGACGACATCAACAAGGGTCGTTACGCCAACGACGAAGTTTTTACCAAGCTTGACGCGAGCGACGCGATCATCTTCGGCAGCCCGACCTACATGGGCGGGCCGGCGGCGCAGTTCAAGGCGTTTGCCGACGCGTGCGGCGGCAAGTGGTATGCCGGTGCGTGGCGCGACAAGATCGCGGCGGGCTTCACCGTTTCCAGCGGACCGAGCGGCGACAAGCTGAGCACGCTGCATTATTTCTTCACGCTGGCGATGCAGCTCGGCATGATCTGGGTCGGCCTGCCGGAACTGCCGATGAACGACAAAGGCATCAACCGCTTGAGCAGCTACAGCGGCGTGATGGCGCAGGCCGGACAGGAACCGACTGACGTCGCGCCCAACGCGGCGGATAAACTGACCGGCGAGCTGTTGGGCAAACGCGTGGCCGAGTATGCGGTGAAGTTGAAAAAGTAAAGCCAACCGGACTTTGCCGACGCGGAGGCTCCGTGAGAAATCACGGGGCCTCTTTCTTCTATTCCGCGCAGAATAACGTCGCCGGACTAGATCGCCAGCAGCAGCCGTTTGATTTCCTTCAGCCGCGCCTTGGCTTCCTTTTTGGTGAGGCGCGGAAACTTGCCGCCGAGCGTGATGAAGTCGCCGGCGCGAACCAGCTTCAATTTGTCATCCTCGACTTCGATGCTCGTCACATTTTTCCCGCTGGCGAGAATTTTCAGTTCACCGACGGCCAGCAGCAATTCCACCGGCGGCGGCAGCGGGCCAAACCGGTCGCGCAATTCTTTTTGCAACGCTTCAAGCGCGGTTTTGTCCGTGGCCTGCGCCAGCTTGCGGTAAATCTCAATCCGGTGATGCGGCTCGGTGACGTAATTTTCCGGCAGATGATTTGCGTCGCCGAGAAAATCCAGGGCGATGCGGACTTCGACGCGCGGCTTGATTTTCTCGCCTTTCATGGACGCGACGCTTTGCTTGAGTAACTGGCAATAGAGTTCAAAACCGACGGCGGTGATGTGACCGCTTTGCTCCGCGCCGAGCAAATTTCCCGCGCCACGAATCTCCAGATCGCGCATGGCGATTTTGAAACCGCTGCCGAGCGACGCGTATTGCTTCATCGCGCTGATGCGTTTGCGCACGTCCGTGAGCAAACGCGCATGACGTGGCAGCAGCAGATACGCGTAAGCCTGATGCTTGTAACGTCCGACGCGGCCGCGCAACTGGTAAAGCTCGCTCAAGCCAAACCGGTCGGCGCGGTCAATGATAATTGTATTTGCATTTGGAATGTCCAAACCGCTTTCGATAATTGTCGTGGACAGCAGAACATCCGCGTCACCATTGACGAATTTCGTCATCACCTCTTCCAGATCATCGGCGTGCATCTGCCCGTGACCGACGACAATGCGCGCCGCCGGCACGAGCGATTTTAATTTTGCCAGCATCGTGTCAATCGTCGTGACGCGGTTGTGCAGGAAGAAAACCTGCCCGCCGCGAGCCATTTCACGCTGGATCGCATCGCGGATGGCGCGTTCGTCGTAAGGCGTGGCAATCGTCTCGACCGGCAGGCGGTCGTGCGGCGGCGTCTGGATGGTGCTCATGTCCCGCGCGCCGGTGAGCGCGAGGTAAAGCGTGCGTGGAATCGGCGTGGCGCTCAACGTCAGCACATCGACCATCGTGCGCAGACGCTTGAATTTTTCCTTGTGCCCCACGCCAAAGCGCTGTTCCTCGTCAATCACGACCAGGCCCAAATCTTTAAACGCGATATCCTCCTGCACGATGCGGTGCGTGCCGATGACGATGTCCACCGCGCCCGCTGCGAGGTCTTTGATGACATGCGCCTGCTCGCGGCGGGTGCGAAAGCGCGAGAGCAGTTCGACGCGAATCGGATAATCCGCCATGCGCTCGCGGAAATTATTAAAATGCTGCTGCGCCAAAACCGTCGTCGGCACGAGAATGGCAACCTGTTTTCCATCCATCACGCACTTGAACGCCGCGCGGATCGCGACTTCCGTTTTGCCGAAGCCGACGTCGCCGCAAATCAGGCGATCCATCGGCTTGGCACGCTCTTGATCGGCTTTTGTGTCAGCGATGGCGGTGATCTGGTCGCGGGTTTCCTCGTAGATGAAGGCGCTTTCAAACTCGCGCTGCCATTGCGTGTCCGGTTTGCAGGAATGGCCGGGCTGCGTTTCCCGCACGGCCTGGATGCGCAGCATTTCCGCCGCGATGTCGCGCACGGCCTTTTCCGTCTCCTCCTTGGCTTTATGCCAGCGTGTGCCGCCGAGCGTGTGCAGCGGCGGATTCGCCTTGCCCGCGCCAACGTATTTGCTGACGAGATGCGCCTCGCTGACGGGCACATAAAGTTTCGGCGGCTCGACGGCGTCGCCGCTGGGCGCGTATTCAATGACCAAACACTCAATTTCGGATTTTGGATTTCGAATTTCGGATCGGCCGGTCGTCGCGGGCAGGTTTTTCAGTCCAAGATATTTTCCGATGCCGTGCTGCAAATGCACGACCAGATCGCCTTCTTCCAAATCCGTAAAATCAATGTCCAGCGCCGAGCGCGCGGCGAGCGCGTGCGCGGATTTCTGTCGGCGCGGGCGCTGGATTTTGTAGCGCCCGAAAATTTCCGCATCGGTGACGACGACCAGCTTCGCCTCGTCGCAGATGAAACCACGCGCGAGCGAGCCGAGGTGCAAAATGGGACAGGCGTCCCGCCTGTCGGGTTTCTGCGGCAATTTTTCATCGCTCACCTGCAAACTGGACAGGCGAGACGCCTGTCCCACTGTTTCTTCCCAGATTTCTTCAAACCGCTGGCGCTCGCCGGCGTTGTTGCAAAAAATGTTTACGGAATAATCCTGCCGCTGCCAGCGATGGATTTGTTGAAAAAATTCGCGCCGCTGCGCCTCGGCGATCTGCGGTTCCGGCGCGTGCTCGGCCAGCGGGCGGAAGGCATCGAGACTTTCAAATTGCGGATTGCGGATTGTGGATTGCGGAATTTCCTCCCCGGTTTTGGTGTCTTCGGCAAGTTCAACGGACGTGAAGCCGCGCCGGTTTAATTCAACCAGAAAATCCGGCCACGAAATAAAAAACGGATCGTCTGGCGGCACTTGCTGTCCGTAAACATTGGCGTGAACAGCGAGCGACTCCGGTTCACATAAAAGAAAAATGGTTTCGCGCGGCAGATAATCCAAAAGGGTTGAAAGTTGAAAGTTGAAGGTTGAAGGTTCGGAGTTGGCGTTCTGACTTCCGACTTCTGGCTTCTGACTTTTATTTTTGAGGATTCCCAGCTCGCCGGCGGGCGGCAGCGTGACGCGAAAAATTTCCTCGCGCGAGATTTGCGTCAGCGGATCGAAGTAACGGAGCGATTCCAGTTCGTCGCCGAAAAACTCCAGCCGCACCGGCCACGAACTCGTCGGCGGAAAAATGTCCACGATGCCGCCGCGCAGCGCGATTTCGCCTTTTTGGGAAACCTGCGCCTCCGGCTCGTAGCCTTGTGCCTCCAGCCATTCGATCAAGTCCAGCGGCGCGATTTTGTCGCCGCGCGCCAGCGCTCGTGTGCGACTCTGGATTTCACCGGGCGGAAAAGTTTTTTGCAGCAACGCGGTGACGCTCGTGACCATCACAGTTGATAGTTGATGGCTGATAGTTGATAGGGAAGACAACGCGACGAGGGTTTGCAACCGGTCGCTGATGATGTCGGCGTGCGGGAGCTTGTCCTCGTGCGGCAAGGTTTCCCAAGCGGGATAGAAAAGCGGGTTGAAGGTTGAAGATTGAAGGTTACTCGTTGGACTCGCGCGCGAATCAACCTTCAACTTGCCGCCTTCAACTTGCAACCACGTCTCCAAGTCCTGCTGGAAACTCTCCTGCGTCTTGAGATTTTCCGCAACGACGACGATGGGCCGTTGCGGAAAGAGTTTTTGCAGCAGCGCGGCGAAAAAGGGCTGGGCGGGCGCGGCGACGGCGGAAAAAGTCTGCGCTCCGCCCGGCTCCAGTCGCCGGGCAAGGGCCTGCCCGACGGGAGTCTGCGCGAGGTCAGCGAACCAGTTGCCCGTCGCTGACGAGGATTCGTTTTGCGGCAAGCGCAGGAAAGTTCGCAGTGAAAATTGATTCCGTCAAGCCGCTGAACATTTTTTGAAGCCGACGGCGGCGGTTCGGGCTATTTCAGATCAAATTGATTTTTTACTTCCAGCACGATTCGTTGCAGCAAGGCGATCAGGTTTTGCCGCCAAAGACTCCAAACCAGACCGAAGCACAGGAAGCAAATGGCGATGTCGGCGTAACCCGTCAGGGACAGGCTGACCAGGTGAAGGCCGTCCACATTAACCAGAAGATGAAGCGTGGCAAAGAACGTGAACAGGATTGTGAACGGGTTGAACAATTGCACGGCGATGAATGGCACGGGGATGGCCAGGTATTGATTCGCCACCGCCGGGGATGCCACCACCAGCACACAGGTGTAGAAAAGGAGCGATTCCACGGCGCGCTTCTGCCGGCAGATGAAGGCGAAGGTGCCAAGCATCAAAAACCAGACCGTCTGGTCGCTCAGGATGAACTGCACAACCTGCGGCACGAACAGGTTGTAGAAAAAGTCGTTGGTGAACGAGCGATAGGAAAACACATTCCGGATGATTCCCTGTTTGCCTTCATGCCAGTAGGGGACGAAGCTCAAGGCAAACACGGCCAGGGGCGTCAGAACCATTGCCAGCTTCTGGAAAAACCCCTTCTGTTTGATGGCCAGCCAAAATGGGAAGACGAACAGCAAATGCTTGGTCGTCAGGGAAATTCCCAGGACGATCAGCCCAAAATATTTCCGGCGGCCCAGCGGCCGGTCAAATTCATCGCCGACCAGCAGCATGGCAAGCAGGCCGAGGAGGACGGCAAGATTGTCGAACTGGCTGTGATAGCCGGTGATGAGAATCGAGACTGGATTGAGAAAGAAAAGGGCGGCCACGAGGTTCCCGAACCGGCGCCGCAATACGAAAAAAATCCCCACATCCACCAGCGCCAGAAAGCCGGCGATGAAATAGCGCAGGACGACGGCATTGTGCCGCGCCAGCAGGGACAAGGCGTGAAGGATATTGAACCAGACCGGCCCGTAGTTATAGCGGGTGGTGGCGGCATAGACATTGCCGCCGTGATTGACGATGTCCGAAATGATCTGATCGGAATCCACGTCGTAATTATGGCCGCGCGTGGCTGCCAGTAGCCGGGCACCGAGCCCGGCCACCACAACCAGAAGCATAAGCCAGCCCGGCGGGTTGCTTTTTGGGATATTGTTCATGTGATTTTCCGTCAGTTCAAATGGACCAGGTAAAGTTCCGGCGGCGCGAACGTCGTGGCGGATGAGTTGGGAAAGGTGTATTGGCCGGCGAGGCTGCCGTGATATTTCTCCATCCAATTCGTGATGCTGCCCTCCCGAGGAGAAAGATGCACGACGACATAGTGAATGCCCAGCCCGCGCAGACGTTCGGGTGAATCATCAGGCGAAACACACTCCACGCGGCGGCGGCCGTAGGGCAGCCAGAGGCTGGTTTCGTCCACGTCGCAGACGATGGGATGATAACCCACGACCGTTTCGTCCGGCGGCAGGGATTGTTCCAGGAAATTTTTACGGGCGGCGACGGCGACAAAATCAGAATCCGCGTAGCGCACATATTGGTCCGTGACCATCTCGTTCCGGGGAAATTTTGCGTGGAGCATTTTCGCCAGAGCCGGGAACGGCAGCAACGGGCGGTTGCCGGCGCCGGCCACCACGATGGCGGTGAACACCATGATTTCCAGACCAAGCCGCTGCCAGCGGGGCTGGCGAACAACTTTGCCAAGCCCGGGCCTTACCAAAAATGCCGGGAACAGAAAAAGATAGTAGGGCGCGAGATGGCGCGCGCTGGAAAATGTCCCGACCTTGGCCATGAACAGAAACAACAATCCCCACGGAGCCACCCGCAGCAACGACCGGAGCGGGTCGTGCCGGAAGTTTCCGCCGCCGAATCCAGCCGGACGCTGCCGGCGCAGGGCCAGCAGGGTGGCAAATATCAAAAGGCAAACCCCCAGACCCAGGCCGGCGTTGCCGCTGCAAATGCCGTGATAATACTCGCCGCTCAGGTAGCCGAAATTCTCAAACGACGAAAAATGCGCGCCCAGGGGCGTTAGCAGAAACTGCCGCATGTGTTCGTTCCAGAGCGACACCGAATAGCGAAAAAAGGGCGGCAGCAATTCGTGGAACGGCGGCATTAAATTCTGGAGCGGAAGGCTGAACAGATTGCCGATGACGCCCCAAAACGGATTCAACTGAAATCTTCCCGACCCCACCGCGCCGACCACATCCACCGGCAGCCATGTTCCGTAATGTTCATAGTTCAAAACGCTGACCGGCAAAATCGAGACGAGCAGTCCCACCGCCGCAACCAGGAAGCTTCCGACCGGTCGCGTCCAAAAAACCCGCCGGTCCGGCCACGCGGCAATCATCCACAACAACACCAGCGGCAGGTTGGTCTGTTTCACGCCGGTTGCCAGGGCGGCGGCCAGCAGCGACAACCAAAGATCGGCGGCGGATTTTTTTTCACGCGCCCGCAAGGCCAGATCCACCGCCGCCAAAATATAAACGGCCGCCAGACTGTCGTTGTCCACGGAACCGGCCTGCAGCGCGAAGCACCAGCCGGCGGCCAGAAACCACATCCACCACCACGCCACACGCGGACGCACTTGCAGGCGCGTGAAGACGCTGAAAATCAGTCCGGGCAGCAGCAGATAGGAAATCCAGTTGACGAGAAACAAAAACCGGTCGGTGTGCGTGAATAAAATCAGCGGCGCACAGAGCCATTCAAAGCCGCAGCCCGCAATGTTCATCCGCGGATCGGAGGTGTTAATCCAGTGCCACTGCCCCGCCCAAAGCCAGTGAAACACGCGCGGCAGCCGGTAGGCGTCGGTGTCATAGTTCAGGTCGGGAAGCAGGGAGCCGGACAAAAATGCCAACAGCACCAGCAAAAGAAAAATGAAGGGCGCGGGACGTTTGAAGTGGCGGCGGAATGAATGACAGATCTGCGCGGGATTTTTTTGCGGCCGCCAGCGGGTTTTCTGCCGCCAGAAAATAGCGGCGATCCCGGCGAGGGCAAAAACCACGGCATAGCCGGCGCGGTTCAACTGGTGCAGTGCCGACAACATCCAGCCGGCGCCCACCAGCATGGTCGAAAGCAAAATCCAACACCGCACAACGGTTAGCATGACGGCGGAATGTTATGAAACGCGCTCAAATGTTCGACTGTAAAATCAGGCATTCATTTCCGCGCGCGAATTCACGGCGAAGAACGCCGGAGTCAGGCGACAGCCATTCTGGTTCAGGGCTGCCGCCCCAACTGGTTTTTTATCTCGGCCACGCACTTTCGACACAAAATCTGAAACACGGCGACGAGATTCTGCCGCCACGTAAACCAGACCAGAGCGAAGACCAATGCGCAGATGGGAAGGTTCGGGGGCATCACGGGCAATCGCCCCAACATAAGCGGACCATTGGGGGGACCAAGCAGCACCCAGGTGCCAAGGACTGTGTAAAGTGCGGTCAAGACATTCCACCGGATCGCGACGAAGGCGATGGGGATGGCGAGGTATTGATTCATGATGGCCGGCGAGGTGGCGACGAGGACGCAGGTGTAGGCCAGCAGAAATTCAACCGTGTTTTTCTGCCGATAAATAAAGGCGAAAACCGCGAGGCAGATGAACCAGACGGCGCGGCTGCTGAAGATGCTTTCCAGGCAGCGGGGAACAAACATGTTGTAAAAATACTGGTTCGTCTCCGAATGATAATGAAACACGTTTTGGATGATACCTTGTTGACCTTCGCGCCAGTAGGGGGTAAACCCGGCAAGGAAAACCAGAACGGGCACCAGAATCACGATCAGTTTCTGCCGGCCACCCTTTTGTTTGACCGCCAGCCAGAACGGGAACGCAAACAGGATGTGCTTGGTCGCAATAGACAGACCGAGCAGCACCAGCGCGGAAAATTTACGCCGGTTGACGGGCCGATCCAAATCATCTCCCATCATCTCCGCCGCGAGCAGTCCGATGAATATTGCCAGATTATCAAACTGGCTGTGAAAGCCCGTGATGAGGACGGAAATGGGGTTGAGAAAAAACAGGCAGGCGACCAGATGTCCAAACCTCCGCCATAAAAAAAGGCAGATGCCGACATCTACCAGACTCAAAAAACCGGCGACCAGATAACGAAAGACTGTTTCATTGTGTCCGGCCAGCAGATCCAGGCCGTGCAGAATCAGGAACCAAAACGGGCCGTAATTATAGCGCTCCGTGCTGGCATAAACATTGCCGCCATGATCCAGGATGCCGGCGACAATCCGGTAAGACGACATGTCGTAGTTGAACCCAAAGGCGGCCATGTCCAGACGGGCAAACAGGCCGATGACAAGGACCAGAAACATCAGTCCAGCCTGTTTGGAATATTTATTTTTCGTGTCCACGGGTTAAAATCCAGGTTGAACCAGCCTGCCAGCCGCCAGTGCAGCTGTCGGCGGACCGGCAACAATCCGTTCGTCCGGCGATGTTTTGTGCCACGGGGATTTGATCATTTGATTTTGCCCACTTCAGCCAGGCCGAGTTTCCGCTGGAAAACTTCCAGGGCGCAGTGGTGGATTTTGCCGTGCTGGCCGACGGCATTCGTGCCGAAAGCATAAGTGGTTTCATCCGGCAAAATGGGATCCGCCACACCGACGCGGATATAGTTGGTTTGATAGCTGTCCCACCACCCATAAAGGCCCGGGAGCGAGTTTGTCGCCGGATCCCACAACCGCTCTTTGTCGGAAAGGACGACAAATTCCGGACGACATGACTCAATCTCGGCAATCATTTCCTGCCGCATTTTTTTGGCGAACGGCTGCGCTTCGCCCAGTGCATAGATGTAAATGTAACCGGTCGCCGAATGGCGGTGCGACAGAAAATAAATTTCCGGCTCCGAACCCAGCACCGCCACGCGGGCGGCGGGTGAAGAATTATCCTGGATGAACTTGGCGACCACCTCCGCTTCCGGCAGCGGGTCGAAGCCATACATTTCCCGGGCCAGCTTGAACTTCGGCATGAAAAACCAGGGCCCCGCGCACGTCACAACGGTCAGGACCACCATGAAAACATAAAGTCCGGGCATGTATTTTTCCCCGGTGCGCCATTGGCAGACACCGCTGACCGCCACACCCGCCAGCAGGGCCAGCGCCGGAGCGGCGATCAAAAAATAGTGGGGCCGGAAATAAAAATCCAGGGAGACCGCCAGTGCCGACGACACGCAAAATCCGAACAGCCATCCGCGTGAATTTGTTAAACGTCGGTCCCGCCAGATCAGCACTAATCCGGTTGCCGCCAGCAGCCACTGCATTATTCCGCTGACGATGACCCAGACAAAATTGCGCCAGAACAACCCCGCGCCGCCGGACGGAGTTTCAATCGAGGCATAGGCGCGTGCATAGTCGAAGGTCCAAAACTTAAAGGCCCCGAACGTGCCCGCGTGCCAGAGCCACAGGCAGCACAAGCCCAGCGGCGCGAGCATTGACAATCCATAAACCGCCACGGAGCCGACGCGCCGGACCAAGGCGTCTTTTGCCAGAAAACATTTTCCAAAGGCAAATGACAAACCCGCCCACGCGGCAATGATGGCGGCGTGCTGTTTCATCAGGACCGCCGTGCCAAAGAGCGCGCCGCTCGCGGCGAGCGCGGGCCAGCTTTCTTGTTGCCGGACGCGCCACATCAGACACATGCCGGCCGTGACAAAAAAAGCGCAAAACTGCGTCGCATGGCCGGCCTGCCCCAGCATGGAAGTGCCGGCGGCGAGCAGCGCATAACTGGCCGCCGCCACGAGGCCGGCGGTCTCATCGAGAATTTTTTTGCCCAGCCACCAAAGCATCAGCGCGGTCGCGGTAGTCATCAGCAGCAGGCCGAAATGAATGCCCGCCGGGGTTTCGCCGAACAGCGCCATGATGGCGGCATAGGCGTAATACGTTCCGGGAAATTTCATGTTGTAGGCCAGCGCGTAAGGCGGAATGCCTTGAAGAATCAGCTGGCCGGCGTAGGCATATTCGCCCTCGTCGCGTTCCAGCGGAAAATTGAGCAGCCGCAGCCGCGCGCCGGCGACGATGAGCAGCACCGCCAGCGTGAACCAGCGGAGCCAGATTTTTTTTGAATCCGGGAGACGGTTTGGCGCGGGCGTCATGCGCGGACATTGGACAGAAACGCGCCGGCGAATTCAATTCAAATTGCCGGTTTCGGTTGACCCGGCCGCGCGGCTCCGCGAAAATTTCGCGATGGCGGCCCAACATCCCATTTTGATTCTGCCCTTCGTGCTGCTGCTCGGCGCGATTGCCGCCGGGCCGTTGCTCGCACCAAAATGGTGGCTGCGGCACTATGCCAAAATTGCGCTCGGCCTCGGCGCGATTACCGCTGGTTGTTATGTTTTTGTTCTGCGGGATCTGCCCAGCCTTGGTCACACCGCGCACGAATATGTCAGCTTCATCGCGCTGATCGGCTCGCTCTATGTTGTTGCCGGCGGCATCCACATCGGCGTCAAAGGCGAGGCGACGCCATTCAAGAACGTGGTTTTTTTGTTCATCGGCGCGGTCGTCGCCAATTTTTTGGGAACTACCGGCGCGGCGATGCTGCTCATCCGGCCGTGGATCCGGATGAACCAATACCGTGTCACGGCGCACCACATTGTTTTTTTCATTTTCATCGTGGCAAACGTCGGCGGCTGCCTGACTCCCATCGGCGATCCGCCGCTGTTCCTCGGCTATCTGCAGGGCATCCCGTTCTGGTGGGTCGCCGAACATTGCTGGCCGATGTGGGCCGTCGGCATCGGTCTGTTACTTGCAATTTTTTACGTTGTGGACAAAATCAACTTTTCCCGCGCGCCCGTGGCCGTGCGGGAAAACGAAACCGCAGCTGAAATGTGGCAATTCAACGGCCTGCCGAACCTGTTTTTCCTCGCGGTCATTCTGGGTGCCGTGTTTGTGAACAAAATTTTCATGCGGGAGGCGTTGATGATCGCCGCCGCCGCCGGCTCGTATTTCACGACCAGAAAATCAGTCCACGCAGCAAATCAGTTTGATTTCCATCCAATCATTGAAGTTGTTGTTTTGTTCGCCGGGATTTTTGCGACGATGATGCCTGCGCTCGACTGGCTCAATCAAAACGCCCCGCGTCTGCTCGGCGAACATCCCGCGCCCGGCATTTTCTTCTGGGGCACGGGCGTGCTGTCCAGTGCGCTCGATAACGCGCCGACCTACCTCGGTTTCTTGAGCGCGCTGTTCGGCGTGGCCGGCACGAGCGACATCCATGAATTGCTCGGCCAGCAACACCTGCAAATCCTCGCCATCAGCGTGGGCGCGGTGTTTTTCGGCGCGGCCACCTACATCGGCAACGGCCCGAACTTCATGGTCAAAGCCATTGCCGAGCAGCAAAAGGTTTCCACGCCAAGCTTTTTCGGTTTCATCTTCAAATTTGCGATGCCGTTCCTGCTGCCGGTGCTGATAGTGATTTGGTTGCTGTTCTTCCGCGGTTAGAAATTTAATTTGTTACAATCTTGAAACATTCTCTTTGCACGGGGCGTCGTTTTCCGCAAAATTAAGCCCAGTCATTTTGGGAGTCCCGAGTGCGCACACTTTACAACATCCTGTTCATCATTTTTTTCGCGCTGTCGTCGCCGTATTATTTCTGGCGGATGCGGCGGCGCGGCAACTGGCTGCCGGGATTCGGCCAGCGGTTTGCAAAATATGACGCCAGCCTCAAGCAGGCGCTGACCAACCGCCACGTCATCTGGCTCCATGCCGTCAGCGTCGGCGAAGTTAATCTTTGCACCCAGCTCATCCGCGCGCTCGAACCGCGCGTGCCAAACCTCAAGATTGTCGTTTCCACCACCACGACCACCGGCATGGCCGAGTTGCGCCGTCGGCTGCCCACGCACGTCAGCAAAATTTATTACCCGATTGACCGGCGGAAATTCGTCAGCCGCGCGCTGGCCACCATCAATCCCAAGGCCATCGTGCTGGTCGAGGCGGAAATCTGGCCGAACTTTCTCTGGCGCGCGAAACGGCTCGCCATTCCGGTGTTTTTGGCGAATGCCCGGTTGTCCGACCGCTCGTTTCCACGCTACAAACGGTTCGCATTTTTGTTCCGGCCGCTGTTCGCGTCGCTCGCCGGCGTCGGCTGCCAGAACGAAGCGGACGCCGAGCGCCTGCGCGCCGTCGGCTGCCGGCCCGAAGCCGTCCAAGTGGTGGGCAACTTGAAATTCGATGCGGCCAAGCTGGACGAGCAGCGCTCGCTGGATGTGCCGGCGATGCTGCGTCAGCTCGGTGTGCCGGCGGACGCGCAGATTCTGGTCGCCGGCAGCACGCATGACGGCGAGGAAATCATCTTGGCGGACATGGTGAAACGGTTGCGCGTCAAATTTCCGAAACTGTTTCTGGTGCTGGTGCCAAGGCATTTCGAGCGCTGCCGCGAGATCGGGCAAAAGCTGGCCGCGCGCGACGTGAAGTTTTTCTGGCGCAGCGAATTTTCCAAAAACACCGACGAGCCGGCTGGCGAGTTGGAATGCTTGCTGGTCAACACCACGGGCGAGCTGCGGTTTTTTTACGAGCACGCGACGGTGGTGTTCGTCGGCAAAAGCCTGACTGCGATCGGCGGGCAGAATCCGATCGAGCCGGGCGCGCTCGGCAAGGCGATGGTGTTCGGGCCGAACATGCAGAATTTTGCCGACGCGACGCGGAGTTTTATCGCGCAAAACGGCGCGGTGCAGGTGGCCGACGCGGCGGAACTGGAATCCACCGTCGCGGAATTGCTGGCGGACGAAGCCCGCCGGGCGGAACTGGGCCGGAACGCGCTCAAGGTGGTGGCGGAAAACCACGGCGCGCTGGAACGCACGGTGGACATGATTCTGGGCCAGCTCAAGGAGCGCGGCATTTACGTTGCGCCGGGCCGGTAGATTTTCTGCGTTTCGCCGCTTGACGAAGGCGGCGAGTAGAACCATATTTGCCTCCGCTTCCGTTATCAGAGACGGAAGTGTGTGTTGTAGTATGTCCAAACCAAAGGTGCGCAAAGCCAGGGCGGATTCATCCCCGAATAAGGGAAAGCTCAACGGCACGCTTTTGCCCGGTCAAGCTTTGGAACTCGCCAATGGTTCCGTTGCCGGGCTGCACGCCGGATCCACCACCGATATCGCGGAGAAAGTCAAAGAGCTCGTCCGCCTAGCGCAGGAACAGGGCCAGCTCACCTACAACGACATCAGCGAGGCGCTGCCGGACAGCGAGGCGACGCCGGAAAAACTGGATGAAATTTATTCCAAGCTGCGGGCGCTGGAAATTGAAATCGTTGACCAGGCCGAGGTGGACAATCTCAAGAAGCCGGACGGCGAAGAGGAGGACACGTCACGGCTGGACATTCTGGACGACCCGGTGCGGATGTATCTCAACCAGATGGGGCAGGTGGCGCTGCTGACCCGCCAGCAGGAGGTGGATATTTCCAAGCGCATCGAGGAGGCTGAGGCCGAAGTCACCAAAATCATTTACAGCTTCGGCTTTGCCGGCAAGGAGCACATCGCGCTCGCGGAAAAACTGCTGGCCGAACCGCCGCGCGAACGGTTCGACCGCGTCATCCTGGAAAAGAAGGTGGACAGCCGCGAAGCACACCAGCGGGAGCTGCGCAAACTCGTGACGCGCATCCAGGAAATTGACCAGAAAGCGGATCAAGAATATAACGAGTGGCAGCACACCCACGGCAAAGACAAGGGCGGCCGGGCGCTGGCGGCGTTCAAGCGGGCGGACCGGCAGCTCCATTCGGCGTTCCCCAAATTTTGTTTCAAGCAAAAAGTCATCGAGGAAATGACGCTCGTCGCCGAGAACATCCACGACAAGCTGCAATACAGCCTGCGCGCACTGGCCGAATCGGAAATGCAGCGCGAGTCCAGCGCGCAGCAGCACCTGGTCGCCGCCGAAAGGCAAAAGCTCAAGGCGCTGGAGGAGTTCGTGCGGATGCCGGTGGAGGATTTTCTCAAGAAATTTGACGCGCTGCGCGAATTTTCGACGCACGCGCTCCAGGCCAAAACCGAAATGGTCGAGGCCAATTTGCGTCTCGTCATTTCCATCGCTAAAAAATACACCAACCGCGGGCTGTCATTCCTCGACTTGATCCAGGAAGGCAACATGGGCCTGATGAAGGCGGTCGAAAAATTCGAGTATCGGCGCGGCTACAAGTTTTCCACCTACGCGACGTGGTGGATCCGGCAGGCCATCACCCGTTCCATTGCCGACCAGGCGCGCACCATCCGCATCCCGGTCCACATGATCGAGATCATCAACAAGCTGATGCGCGTGCAGAAGCGGCTGATCCAGGATTTCGGCCGTGAGCCGACACCGAAAGAGATGGCCGATGAATTGCAGATGCCGGTGGACCGCGTGCGCGGCGTCCTAAAAATGGCGCAACAGCCGATTTCGCTGCAATCGCCGGTGGGCGACAGCGAGGAGGCGAACTTCGGCGATTTCATCGAGGACAAAGCCGCCGAAAGTCCGCTCGACATGACGAGCTTCAGCCTGCTGAAGGGCAAGCTGGGCGACGTGTTGTGCAGCCTGAACGAACGCGAACGGAAAGTTTTGGAACTGCGTTTCGGCATTGGCGATGGCAACGCCCGCACACTCGAGGAAGTCGGCCACCAGTTCAATGTCACGCGCGAACGCATCCGGCAGATCGAGGCCAAGGCGCTCCGCAAAATGCGCCATCCCACACGCCTGAAGCAGTTGAACGGTTTTCTGGAAGTTGAAGGCGTGGACCGCGATTGATTTGCCCGGCAACCGGATTGCGCACAGTCCAAACTTCGTTTCCAATTTACCGCAACGGAAAAATCTGTGTTTCATCTGTGTTTCATCTGTCAGCAAGTTGTTAAAGCCCGCATAAATAAAGGGTTTCTTGTGACGATGAACGGCCACTGTCAGTGGAATTGCCAGCAACCCGGCGAACCCAATCACAATTCGCCACTACGCTGCCAAAATTCCGCTGAAACTCGCCCACTACACCGTAACGTGTCGCGACGCTTCTGGGGCATGATTCGACATCATGCTTATGAAACCAAAATTCACCCTGTTTCGTCGCGGCGAGGTCTATTATAGCCAAGACTCTGCCACCGGCAAGCAAACGAGTCTGCGCACCAAGGACGAGACCGAAGCCCGCAGCCTGCTCAACGCAAGGAACGAGGCGCAACGCCAGCCGGCTTTGAATCTGCATCTGGCCCGCGCCTACCTGACCGCCAGCGACCCCGCGTATTTTGAGCGCACCTGGCAGACGGTCATTGAACAAATGCAGGCTCGCGGCGGAGACAGCAGCCGTGAACGCTACGCCACGGCCTTCCAGTCGCCCGCCTTGAACGGCCTGCGGCACAAGAAACTGCTCGAAACCACCGCCGATGATTTCTTTGCCGTCTTCAGAAGTGGCAAGCCGTCCACGCTCTGCTTTCTGCGGCGGCTGCATCATCTGGCCTTGAGCGCGGGCTGGATCACCGTGCCGATTGTCGCCCCGAACCTCTGGCCCAAATACAAGCCCAAGGAGCGGCGCGGCATCACGCACGACGAACACGAAGCCATCCTTGCCCGCGAGAAAAAGGCGGAATGGAAACTTTACCTTGAGTTGCTTTGGGAAACCGGCGCGGCGCAGGGTGATGCCTCGCACTTCAAAGCGGAGGACATTGACTGGCAGACCCGGACCATTTCCTATTTCCGGCAAAAGACCGGCTCGCTGGCGCAATTCACCGTCAGCCACGCACTGGAAAAGGTTTTGCACCAGTTGCCGACCACTGGCGCCCTGTTTCCGAACCTGTCGCAGTTCACCGCCAACGACCGCGCCACCCGTTTCCGCCGCCGCAGCCACAAGGCGGGCGTGTTTGGCGTGACGTTGCATTGCTACCGTTACGCATGGGCGGAACGGGCGAAGATGGTCGGGATGCCGGAACGATTTGCGCAGGCCGCGCTGGGGCACGGCAGCAAGGCGATTCATCGCGCCTACGCGAAGAAAGCCGTCATCATCGTGCCTTCGCTGGAGGATTACGAACGGAAGGTAACCAGCCTGTCGGCAATGGTGACCGCTTGAAAATAAAACAGCGGTTGAGTCTTACCCACTCGACCGCTTTTTGTCATTTTTGGGGACTGTCGCCGTCCCCAAACCCCGCGCCAGAGACATTGTCTCTGGACTCCTCATCCGCTCGCGCTGGCCTTAACGCTTCGCGCCCTTTTCGTTCTGCGAAAAGGATACGGTTTCGTTACATTGACGCCACGCGCGATGTTTTCTAATCTTCGCGCATGGCAAAACCCGCTGCGGCTAAATCTTCTGTGGCTGCGAACGTGAGTCCGCAGCAGTCCACGGTGCGTCCCAGCGTCCTGCTCGACACCCGCGTCGTTTATTGCGGCGACAATCTGGAACAGCTCGCCAAACTGCCCGACGCCTGTGTCAAGGTCATGCTTGGCCAGGTTTTTGGAAACAGTTTCTATGGATAATCTACTGAAAGAATTCAATTACCGGAAAGGAATCGCCCTTAAAGGTGAGGACTATGAAATTACTGGCCGCCTATTTGGTTTAATCGAATGGATGGAAAGCATTAAACTTACCGCCTCGTTATTAAAAAAACTTCGCGATGAGGGAGGCCGGCGATTGTTGCAAAGCGCCCTTGTTTCCAACGAAGAAATTCAAGAAAGGCGGCATAATCCTCTGCCTCCTGATGCACGCTCAATTGAGCAAGTCGCTAGTGTGGGATTGGCACTACTCGAAGAAGCTAAAAGCCGGCTAGAAGATAGAGATGAAATATCGATTTCTCAAATGGCTTGGGATTACGGAATAAGACAAGGTTCGAGAAAAAATGGCGAAGATTTCATCGGAAAGTATGTCATTCCATTTTTGGATTATATTGAGCAAAGGATTCCAGTTCCCGACCGGTCGAAGCGTTCAAGCGAAGGGGCTGCTTCTCCACCTGCAATAATTCATGATAGCCTAAAACGCTTCCAAAAAACACATCGAGACCCAAGTTCCACATGCTTCGTTATGATGCGTTTTGGGAAAACATCCGGTCACAGCCGACTTGAAAAAACAATTAAAAAGAGCCTGAAGAAGCACGGATTCATTGGCTTGCTTGCACGAGATAAGCAATTTAACGATGACCTTTATCCCAACATACAAACATATATCCACGGGTGTGCTTTTGGAATTGCAGTTTTTGAGCGCTTGGAATCGGATGAATTTAATCCAAATGTCGCGCTCGAAGTTGGATATATGTTTGGATTGCGTAAACATGTGTTGCTTCTCAAAGACCAAACATTAAAGGCGCTTCACACGGACTTGGTGGGCAAACTCTATCGGGAATTTGATCCCCAGAATCCAGAAGAAACAATTCCAGCACAAGTTGATGCCTGGCTCAGTGACAAAGGGCTCGCATGAACTTATTTATTTTGAAAAAAGCCCAGTGCTTTGGGTCAAGGCTTATGGCACCAAAAAACAATTAAGAATTTACCCCCATGAAAGTTTCATTGGATATACTTCGTGCCGAGTTAAATGACGCACAAAGGAAATATCTAAATATGTTTTGGAAGCTTATTTGGATAATGGCAAATGGCCTAGCACCTTTGACATACACCGCCGGCATGACCCCAATGTTTTTTACGATACCTTACATAATTTAAGCGGTGAAATTGTTCGGGAGAACAATAGTTCTTATGGCAATTGTTATGAATTGAGTCTTATAGGCATTTTGCTAACGAAGGAAGGTAAAAAATATCAAGTCATGCGCGTTCGTATGCTCGAATTTTTGCGGAAAAAATATTTTCAGGATAAGAACGATGGGAATATAAACGGATACACGGATGAAGAGATTGGGCAAGCGCTTAAATTAGACGAAGATCATCGCCTCATGTTAGGTAAACTAGGGGCCTTTGATCATACTTACTCAATTTATAATATAACCGCTGGTGGCAATTGGACAATTCTTCTCCCTAACGAGATACAAAAAATACCTAGAACCGGTTCGCTTGCAGTTTATCATGAAGAAATTTTACTTAAAAATTTTACTAAAGATAAACCAGTTTTTATAAAAGACCAACATGCCGTCCAACTTGCCCAGCTATCTCCTGTGAAGGTTGGGAATGACATATTCGGGTTATACGATTCGCCTAGCGGGAGAAATTTGTCTGATGGCAATGGAGATTCAAAATTCAAATTTATTACGCCAGCACCCGATATTTCATTTGTGAATGACGTCAAACTGAAATCATTCGCAGAAACAGCCGCAAAAGAAGCCTGTCGTTGTTTTGATATCGAAGCATTTAATTCCGCTGCCGTAATGGCAGGTAGTGCCGCTGAAGCTGTATTGCTTGATTTACTTTTACAAAACAAAGCGGCTCTCAATCCGAAGATTAACAATAGAGAACCTCTCGAGAAATGGCGGTTGGCTGATTTAATCAAGACGGCGTTAAAGTTGAGCCTTCTCGGAATGGCAACTGGTAATCTTGCTCAACAAGTCAAGGAACACAGAAACCTGATTCATCCGGGACGTTCACTTCGTGAAAAACATTCTGTCAGTCGTGGGGAAGCTGAAATCACTATAGGAATACTTCGGCTCATCTGCGACGAGTTGCGCTAAACGCGACGCTTCTAAATTATATTTATGGCCCTCATCAAATGCCACGAATGCAGCACGCAGGTCAGCGACCATGCGCAGACATGTCCCAAATGCGGCGCACCCGTCATCGCCACCATCAAACGGCGGCAGAAGGCGGCGCGGATTGCTTTAATCATACAACTGGTTGCCGTTCTCGTTTTTGGCATCGTCTCTTTGATTATTTTCCACCATTTCATGAACAAGGTCATGGCCCCGCTAAAAGCGGTGGAGCAACAGCAGCCAAAGGGGGCGGCCAGCCAGCCGATGGTTGTCAATTATCAGCCCCCGCCAGTTCAACCCCCGCCAGAACCGGCCTGGGTCTGGCAAGTCAAGCTGGGCGGCATCAGTGGCACCCCGGATCACCGTTTCGCCATCATCAACGGCAAGATGTTTGAAACGGGGGATGTGGCCACCGTGAAAATCACCGGCAAAGACGTCACAATTCACTGTCTGGAAATCGGGGAATCTTCCGTGAGCATTTCGATGGATGGAATTGACGGCACGCGGGAATTGCAGATGACTGGCAATTGATTTATTCCCCTCATGCCATGCCGCGAATGCAGCGGACAGGTCAGCGACCGGGCGCGGACGTGTCCGCATTGCGGTGCCGGCCATTCATCCGCCATCGCTTCTGTATGGCCCATGCAAATATTGCCTTTCAACCGGCGATCAATTCGCTGTTTATCGGAATGTTTTTCTGCCGGGCATTTTTCTTCTGCCAATGCTGGTAAATCGTGGCGCTGACGCGCACCAGCCAGTTGCGGTCTTTGATGGCTTCCAACAGTTCTTCCGTGGCAAAATACTTGATGCCGTTCGACGGCGGATTGCCCAGCGGTTTGATCAGCCTGGCTGCGACCAGCGGCGGGATGTCATGCGGCTGGCAATTCAGCACCCACGCCGCCTGCTCCGCCGTCAGGCGGGCCGGCAACTGTCGCACACTTAAAAACTGGAATTGATCGTCGCGCATGTTATTGCAAGGGCATCTGGCCCGGTAAAACTTTCTCAAAGTCAGCAGGCGTGCTGGCGATGCAATGCGGGCAGGTCGGTTCGCCTACAAAGTCCATGACCACGTTTTCCGCCTTGAACCCGCTACCGCAGCAACGGCAAAGCACATCGTCCCCGACTTTCCACTTTCGGGGCCGGGCGTGTTCGTTTAGCCAACTCACTTTTTCTTCAGCATTCATTGTGCTTGTTCGTTCCGTCTCTGCATCAGGGCAGAGTTTATCTTCAAGCAATCCTGCCTTCCCGGTGACAACTGGCAGAATTGCCGCAGCCTGGACGAATCTATTACCCCTGTTCGCAGGTTGATCGGCTCCGGCTGGAGCTGGTTCATGCCACCTGCGATCCAGATGCGGTGTGCGTCGTTATCGCCGACGCAGTGGCCGCCTCCACAGGGAGTTCGTCTTACTCCGCTTGGCGTTGTCCTAGATGGCGTCTCTTCCCTATTTGCCGCCGGCCCTCCAATACGCGGAAGATCGACTCGGAAAGCATGACGTCGCAGTTTCCCCCAAACTTTTTGGCCTCGTAATAATCCCCGCCGGCGCGCTGATATTCCGCTTCGCAGCCCTTGAGGACATAGCCCACACCATCTAGCAGCGGGCTATAGAGTGTTACGCGCGCCCAGCCGCCGTTCAGTCCTTCCCAAATTCTCATGAAGGAAAAACAGGTGGCCGTGGTCAGCGCATGTTTGGGAAACCCCGCGATTAATGCGTGCAGGTGCCCGCGTCCGGTCAACTCACCGTTCTCCCGGCGCAGGCACCAAATGGTTTCTTTGAAATGAACCCCGAAATTGTCCGCCTGCTCCCGCATGAGTGCGAAAAACATCTTGATGCGCACCGCGTCCGCCAGCGCATCACTTTTAAACGTGAGCGTGGCGAACAGTTGCCATTCGATGAGTGACAGGGCGTAGATTTCGGGGTTCATAGGTTTTTAGTTTTTACCGTCCGGGCCGGTGATAATTGCACCGCGCGCACGGAGACGACCGCCAAACGGAACCAGCTCACGAACCCCAACGACAATCTGCTTGTCGAGGAGCTTGCCGGCCCACTTGGCTTTTTCGTCGTCCGTGAGGGTGTAATCAAACGGCACGAGCAGACGATAGCCTGACGCATCAACGTCCTGGCATGTGATGACTTGCTGTTTCACAAGCCCCTTCTTCCCGATGTATTCATCCGGGCGATCCGATACGACTGACACTTTCAGTTGCATATTATTTATTTCGTTTTCATTGATTCCGGCGTCATGTGTTGTTCCCGTCCGCAGCCGGGCACGGAAGGAAATCGCTATTACATCCGCCGGCTCGCAACGCCTGCTGAATGCGGATTGACAAAGTGGCAATTTCTGAATCATAAAAATTATCGCTTGCCGGCGTCGGGGACTCGCTTGAACAAGTCTTCGATCTTGCACTTGAAATGTTCCGCGAACCGAAACATCACGTCGCCACTCGGCTGAATGTCATTGTTTTCAAGCCTCGTGATGTATGATGCGCACACACCGACTGCCTTTGCCAGCCCTGATTTTGTCAGGCGCTCGCTCATCCGCCATGTTTTAACTGAATTCTTTACCATAAATGTTACGGCTTTATAATCCCGTATATTGCCATTTTGATCAAATGTAAAAAGTATCTAACAATGCCTGTTTTATTATGTATTTGTTGGATATTAAAATAATGCTTGCACTATGAGTAAAGCCTGCTAGATTCAAGCCGATGACTGAACAACAAGCAACCGCAGCCCCGCCGGAGTTCATCCGCCTGCTGGAGCAGGGCATCCGCAATTCGGGGCTGACCAAGGCCGAGGTGGCTTTCAAAGCAGAAATTTCACCGGCCTACCTGTCACGCATTTTGCATGGAGCCAGAGGAGTTCCGGCAGACAGCATTCTGGTGCGGCTGGAGGACGTTTTGGACATTGACCCGCGCGGACAACTTTTTGATGCCGCTGGACGGCATGACACGGTCGTCAGCCGAGTTCTCAAAAAAGAAAAGGGCCGCGTCATGATGCGCAAGCTTGCCCCTTTGACGGATGAAGACTTCAGCGCTGTCCTTACTATGGCCGAAGCCTTGTCCAGAAAATATCAGCCGGCGTAAACATGAATGCCAATATCAAAAAACTTTTGACGGACTTGGCCGAACAAGCTGGTTTGACTCTCGAATTTCCAAACGGGGAGCCAGTTCGCATTTCCGGCTTTCAAGATGGCGACTCGCCTTGTTTCCTAATCAATACTGATCAGCCCGATTCAGAATTGATTTTCAACATTCTTGAAAAAATCGGTCTTGTTCCGGTGCAGAAAACCCCCATTACGCCACCTTGGTTTGTTAATCGGCCATACGAAAACGAGCGGATCGGCGAAGTTGCATATAAATCCCGGCGTGCTATACGGCAGAAATTAAACACAGAATGGCGGGCTGGGCTTTGGGCCATGTGCGCGTTCGTGAATCTTGGTTGCCTCGTTGAGTTAGACGATTATTTGGATCGGCACCCAAAAAAGTGGTTGCTGATATCATTGATCATGCTCGCCATGTTAAAAACGCTGGTCGTCAAATTCATTTCGATTCCAGCTAGACTTTTTCGCAGTTTGGTGAATTGTTGACGAGATTTTTGACGCCGTCACTTTGCCCAACCTACCTAGATTGTCGCAGATGACCGCCACCCCCATCGGCATCCTAACAAGCAGAATGCTAGGTTGAACCAAGTCATTCAGCTGGGGCTTGACAATATTTCATACGTATGTATTATTGTGACTGTGAGAGCGAAAATACAAACCACGGCGGCGGCGGATCAGGCGACGGTCACCCGCCTGCTGGACACGGCGGAGCGCTTGTTTGGCGAGCTGGGTTACGATGGCGTCGGGATGCGGATGCTCGCGGATGAGGCCAAGGTGAATTTGGGCGCGGCCACTTACCACTATGGCTCGAAAGAGGCTCTTTACATTGAGACCTTCATGCGCGGCTTCCGCCCGGTCAACGCGGAACGGCTGCGGCTGCTCCGGGACGCGGAAACGCAAGCAGGCGGCAAACCGGTTTCCGTGGAGAAAATTGTCGAATGCATGATACGTCCGCCTTTCGAATCAGGGCTGAAACATCCCGCATTTCACAAATTTCTGGCCCGGAATTTATTGATGCCACCACCGTTCATTCATGTCGCCATCCACAAGGAGCTCGCGCCAAACGTCGAAGTGTTTATCGCGGCGCTCAAACGCGTGCGGCCGGATGTCCCGGAAGATTTGCTCCACCTGCGCTCGATGTTCGCGATGGGCGCGTTGTTGATGTTTTCCATCCATGCGAGCGAATTGCCGGGAATGAATAATGCAAAATCGCGCGAGGCGGTGCTGAGCGAAATGATCGGCTACGTCACGGCCGGATTGAAAAGTGCGCCGGTGGTTCCGACGTCGGAAAGACCGCGCTTTCCGTTTCCGCCAAAGCCGCCGAAGCGCTGAACAGCCATGAGAAAATCCCTGTCATTTTGTCTGGTCGGCGCGCTCTTGCTGTCCGGCTGCGCGATGATTCCCAAGTATGAACGCCCGGTCGCACCGGTGGCGGTGCAATATCCCGGCGTGACGGCAACCAATGCCAGCGCGGTGGCGACGCTGTCCTGGACAAATTACTTTGCCGACGAACGGCTGAAGCAGTTGATTGAGCTGGCGCTAACCAACAATAATGATTTTCAGGTGGCCGTGCTGAATGTGGAGCAAAGCCAGGCGCAATATCGGATCACTTGGTCGGCTTCGCTTCCAACGGTGAATGCCAACGGCAGTTATCAGAAGGCCCATGCCAATGGTGTAACTGCTGACCAATGGAGCGCCAGTCTCGGTTCGACGGCGTATGAAGTGGATTTGTTTGGCCGCGTGCGCAGCCTGAATCGTCAGGCGTTGGAACAATACTTTGCCACGGTTGAGGGCAAGCGTAGCGCCCAAGTGTCATTGGTCGCCGAAGTGGCCACGGAATATTTTACCCTCCGGCAAGCCGAGGAACAGATTGCACTGGCGAAACAAACCTTGCAGACGGTGCAGGATTCTTATGCGCTCAACAAAGCCACGTTTGACGCCGGGGCAAGCAGCGAACTCGATTTGCGCACGGCGGAAGGCCAGGTGCAGACGGCGAAAATCAACCTACTGGCTTACGAACGCGACCGCGCGCAGGCGGAAAATTATCTGGTGTTGCTGATCGGCCAGCCGATGCCGACCAATCTGCCGCCAGCGCGGTCATTCAATGAAGCCAACCTGCTCGCGGATATACCGGCCGGGCTGCCGTCGGAATTGTTGCAACAGCGGCCGGACATCTTGGAAGCGGAACACACGCTCAAAGCCGCCAACGCCAACATCGGCGCGGCGCGAGCGGCGTTCTTCCCCACTATCACGATGACCGCCTCGGTCGGATCAACCAGCGCGGAATTTGAAAAGCTGTTTGGTGGTGGGACAGGTGTTTGGAGTTTTTCGCCGCAAATTACTTTGCCCATTTTCACGGCCGGACAAAATCTGGCTTCGCTGGATGCCGCCAAAGTCAGCAAGCGCATTGAAGTGCAGAATTACATGAAGGCCATCGAAACCGCGTTTCGGGAAGTGGCCGATGCGTTGGTGGCCAACCACAGCTACACCCAACAGATCGGGGAAGAATCACTTTTGGTGACGGCGCAGCAACGGCGCTTCGAACTGGCCAATCTCCGTTATCGGCAGGGCGATGATTCCTATTTGAACGTGCTCTCGGCGCAGCAGGACCTTTACAACGCCCAACAGGACTTGCTGCAAGACCGCTTTCGTCAACTCACCAGTCAAATCTCGCTCTACAAGGCATTGGGCGGTGGTTGGAATTAGATTTTATGAAAATACTTGTTCAGTTTTATCACGAGGAAATCTGGCCAGTGAAAATAAAATCTCGGGAGCATCCTCTTGCCCGCCGATGGATTGCTGGCTTGATTGCATTGGCAGCCATCGGCCTGGCAGGTTGCAAACCATCCGGCGCTGGAACGAACAGCTATGAAACCGCCGCCGTCGCGCGCGGCGATCTGGTGCAGCATGTGACCGCGAGCGGCACGTTGGGCGCCGTCGTCAGTGTGGACGTCGGCAGCCAGGTGTCGGGAAAAATCTCCGCGCTGTATGTGGATTTTAATTCGCCGGTGAAGAAAGGCCAGTTGGTTGCCGAGATAGACCCGACAGTTTATGAGGCGGCCCAGCAGCAGGCGGAAGGTCAACTCGCCAGCGCCAAAGCAGAAGTGACCTTGAAACGGCAAAATCTGGAACGGAAAAAAATTCTCGTGCCGTTGAAGGCGGCCTCGCAACTCGACCTCGACCAGGCCACCGCCGAACTGGCGCAGGCAGAAGCCACGGTCGTCATTCAGGGGGCGGCGCTGGAAAGTGCCAAGGCGAATCTGAGTTACTGCAAGATTACTGCGCCGGTGGACGGCGTGGTCATCTCTCGCAAAGTGGATTTGGGGCAGACCGTGAACGCCGCCATGAACACGCCGGTGCTGTTCACCGTGGCGCAGGACATCACCAAGATGAACATCAGCGCCGCTGTCTCCGAAGCGGACATCGGCCAAGTGCGCGTGGGTGAGTCAGTGGATTTCACCGTGGACGCTTTTCCTGACGAAGTTTTTCACGGCACGGTCATGCAGGTCCGCAAATCGCCGACCACCACCCAGAACGTGGTGACTTACGAAACCATTATTTCCGTCGAAAATCCGGAGCAAAAACTGTTTCCCGGCATGACCGCCGACGTTTCCATTCTGGTCTCTGAGCGTAAGGATGTTCTGAAAATTCCTAACACGGCCTTGCGCTACTCGCCGCCCGACGGTGCGGTTTATGATGGCACGCCACCCAAAAAACTGGACCGCAGCCAGCGCCTCGTTTACAGCACCAGCACGGGCGGCGTGAAACTAAAGCCGGTCATCATCAAGGCCGGCATCACGGACGGCACGGACACGGAAGTGACTGAAGGACTAAAAGCCGGCGAAGCGGTCGTCACCTCCACATTGACCGCCGCAACGAAAGGCGGATTTGGCAGTCCGCCGCCGCAAGCGCCGGAATGAAAACATGAGCACTCCGGTGATTCAATTGCGCGAACTCGTCCGCACCTATAAGACCGGCGAGGTTGAGGTGAAGGCCGTGCGCGGCGTCACGCTGGACATCCACCGCGGCGAGTTCGTGGCCATCATGGGATCGAGCGGTTCGGGCAAGTCCACGCTGATGAACACCATCGGCTGTCTCGACAAGCCCACGTCGGGAACGTATCTCCTCGATGGCGTGGCCGTGGCCGACCTCGACCGCAAGCAACTGGCCAAATTGCGGAATAAAAAACTCGGTTTTGTTTTCCAGAGTTTCAATTTGCTGGCCCGCACATCTGCGCAGGAAAATGTCGAGCTGCCGCTGTTTTACAGTCATCCGCTGGTGACGCTGGGCGACCGGCACGAGCGATCCGTTCAGGCTTTAGAAAAAGTGGGGCTGGGGGAACGACGCGGCCATCACTCCAGCCAGCTTTCTGGCGGACAACAACAGCGCGTTGCCATTGCCCGCGCGCTTGTCAGCCGACCGGAAGTGCTGCTCGCCGACGAACCGACCGGCAACCTCGACACCCGCACCAGCATTGAAATCATGGGCTTGTTTCAGGAGTTGAACGAATCCGGCATCACCATCGTCATGGTCACGCACGAACTGGACATTGCCGCCTATTGCAAGCGCATCGTCGTCATGCGCGACGGGCAGGTTATCAGCGACACCGTCAATGAAAACCGCCGCGTGGCGCGGGATGAAATAGCCGTGCTCAACCAAGCGGAAGAAAAAGCCAAGCTTGCCTGAAGCCTATGTTCACTTTCATCCAAATCCAACTACTCCAAGTCTGGCAGACGGCGCTAATCGCCTTGCGCGCCCTGCGCCGCAACAAAATGCGTTCCATGCTGACCGCGCTGGGCATCATCATCGGCGTGGCTTCGGTGGTGGCGATGGTAGCAGTGGGCAATGGCGCGCAAGCGCGCATCACCAGTCAGGTTTCGGCGCTGGGGCAAAATCTGTTGATGGTGTTCGCCGGGAGCAAAAAATCCGGCGGCGTGAATTCCGGTCTCGGCAGTGCCAGTGCCATCACTCTGGAGGACGCCAGCGCGATCCAGCGCGAAGTGCCAGATGTGGCAGCGGTCAGCCCGGAGGTTTCCGTGACCGCCCAAGCCATTGCCAATGGACGAAACTGGTCCACCACCGTTGTCGGCGAATCCCAGGATTATTTGAAAATCCGCGACTGGAAGCTGGCGGCAGGCTCGATGTTCAACGACAGCGATATTCGGAGCGCGGCGAAAATTGCCGTCATCGGCTCGAAAACTGCCAACGAATTGTTCGGCCCGTTGAATCCGGTTGGCCAAAGTGTGCGCATCAAAAACATTCCATTCACCATCGTTGGCCTGCTGGAAAGCAAAGGTGCCGGCATGGGCGGAGCCAACCAGGACGACCGCCTTCTTATTCCCTACACCACGGCGATGAAACGCCTCACTGGCGACCGCTATCTGCGTTCGGTGAACGTGGAAATCCGCAGCTCGGACCGCATGGACATCGCCCAGCAACAAATCACCAGCCTGCTGCGCCAGCGTCATCGCCTGACTTCGGACCAAAGCGATGATTTCAACATTTTCAACCAAAAGGAAATCGCCGACACGGTGAATTCCATTTCAAAAATCATCACGTTATTGCTCGGCTCCATCGCCGGCATTTCGCTGGTCGTCGGCGGCATCGGCATCATGAACATCATGCTGGTGAGCGTCACGGAACGAACTCGTGAAATCGGCATCCGTATCGCCGTGGGCGCGCAGCCCGGCGACATCCGGCTGCAATTCCTCATAGAAGCCGTGACGTTGAGTTTGCTGGGCGGGTTAATTGGCGTGCTCTGCGGCGTGGGAGCTTCCCATTTGGTAGGAATGTTTGCTGATTTTAAGGCCGTAGTTTCAAGTGGTTCAATTATTTTGGCATTCGGTGTCAGTTCAGTCATTGGCATCTTCTTTGGCTTCTACCCAGCGCACAAAGCAGCCGCTCTTGATCCCATCGTGGCGTTGCGTTATGAATAAAACGCACCCACAACATGAGAGGTGGAGACCGGACGGTCGAATTTGCTCGAATGCTTCGCACGCAACTTTCCAAGTTGATCTAAAATCTGCTTCCAACCTCGGCCAGTCAGACCGATTGAAAATCTCCGCGAGTCGTGCCACTGCGAAAATTAAGGCTCGCTCCGTTCCGCGACCCCGCTCCGATTTCCAACCGGACTGACTTTGGCTGCAATTTGTGACGGAGACTGCGGAAAGTTGACCCGGCCGGGAAAAATAAAAACTCCCGCCCGCGCCAATTTTCCGCAGACTCCGGGCAGGATTAAAACTTGGTGGGGTTGAAAGTTAGGTTGTTTGTCTTCGCCTTTTTTACGCCTGCCATCACCCCTCCTTTTGCTTCTCGCTGGTCCGACATCAAGCCGAGATTGGAAGCGAGATCTAAAACCGCGCCAGCGTCTCCCTCTTAAACTTCCACCGCTGTCACGCTTTTAGCTTTCGCTGGTTTTTGTATGCACTCCGCGCGCGGCTTGCTGTCTCCCCCATATGTGAAGCGAGCAGCATACGGCAGGGTGACGGACAGCGGTTTCAAAAAAAAGCTATGAAAACAACAAATCAAATTGAAGCGTCAGCTCCAGCGAATGTCCGGCCATCGTCGGTTTCAAATACCAGCAAAGCGCAACCGGATTTTGTCAGGCATTGCACCAACCGCAAATTAGCCACGGAAGCGGTCTTGAATTATTTGCGAACTCGATTGCCGAGGCAGTATGAATTGGCGGAAGTGGTTGGCAAATGGGTTTGGCTCGATGTCTCACCCTCGCGCAAGCCGAATCTGGCCGCGTTGCTTTGGGCATTGGGCTTTCATTGGAACCGGCGGCGCGGTGTCTGGCAGCATCCGTGCGGCAGCTTCAACCCGCTCGGCGCTCATCCCACCGACCCGCGCGCAAAGTATCGCTGCTATTTTCCCGCCGACGTGCTGCCCGCTTGAAAATAATCCGCACAATGAGCGCAAAATCAATACTGGCACTGTCAGTGAAACTGTCAGTGAAGGCAGCCCACAATAGCCGAAAATTCCAGCGGTTTAACCCAAATAGTCTTTAGTTATACCAGCAATCTGCTAATTTCCGTTTGTCTAAATTTATGTTCCAGATGTGTTTCATCTGTGGCTAAAATAACTCCGCAATGGAATATGAAGCCGTCATCGGACTGGAAACGCACGTCCAGCTCAAAACGAAATCGAAGATGTGGTGCGGTTGCGCCAACGCGTTTGGCTCGGAGCCGAACACCAACGTCTGCCCCGTCTGCCTCGGCCTGCCCGGTGTGCTGCCGGTGCCGAACGACGAGGCGCTCCGGCTCACGGTGCTGACGGGTTATCTGCTCAACTGTGAAATTCCGCGCTTCGCCAAGTTCGACCGCAAAAGTTATTTCTATCCCGACGCGCCGAAAAATTACCAGCTCACGCAATACGACAAGCCTTCCACGGCAAACGGGTTTGTGGATTTTGAATTCACCGGCGCCGGTTCGGTGAACGGCTTCGGCCGCGTTCGCATCACCCGCGCGCACCTGGAAGAGGATGTGGGCAAGCTCACGCACTTCGACCGCACCAGCGGCGTGGATTTCAACCGCGCCGGCGTGCCGCTGATGGAAATCGTTTCCGAGCCGGACATCACCAGCGCCGACATGGCCTACGAATACCTCAACGCGCTCAAGGACATTTTGATCCACGGCGGCGTGAGCGATTGCGACATGGAAAAGGGAATGGTCCGCTGCGACGTGAATATTTCCGTCCGTCCTGTCGGCACGAAAGAACTCGGCGCGAAGATTGAAATCAAAAACATGAACAGCTTTTCCGGCGTCCGCCGCGCGCTGGAATACGAAATCCCGCGCCAGATCGCGGCGGTGAAATGCGGTGAAAAGCTGATCCAGTCCACGCGCCGCTGGGACGACGCGGCGGGCATCACCGACGAAATGCGGACGAAGGAGCACGCGCATGACTATCGCTATTTTCCCGATCCTGACTTGATGCCGCTCGCGCCGACGGATGCGTGGCTGGCCGAGGTGAAATCGCGTGTGACCGAGCTGCCGCTCGCGCGCAAGCAGCGGTTCATGCGCGAATACCAGTTGCCCGCGTCCGACGCGGAGACTTTCGTGAACGACGTGGCGCTCGGAAATTATTTCGAGCCAATTGCCAAGCAGTCCAAGAATCCGAAGTCCGTGGCCAACTGGCTCATCAACAATTTGCGATCACTAATGACAATTGAAGCCATTCACGAAGCTCATCCAGAAGGCGAATTGCCAGTGAATCTTTCAGCACGACAAATTGAGTTTAGCCAACTTCGTTTCAAGCCGGAATTTATTAACGAACTCGTTGAGCTTGTTGATAGCGGGAAAATCAGCAGCAAGATTGCGCAAGATGTTTTCAAAGAAATGTATTTTTCTGGAAAGTCGCCCGCTGCCATCGTGCAGGAAAAAGGTCTGGCGCAGGTGAGCGACACCGGCGCCATTGAAAAATTCTGCGACGAAGCCATCGCCGCCAATCCGAATCCGGTGGCCGATTACAAGGCCGGCAAGGTCGCCGCGCTGAATTCGCTCAAGGGCCAGGTCATGAAACTTTCCAAAGGCAAGGCCAACCCCGCGCTCGTCGGCGAAATTCTGGAGCGGAAATTGAAAAGTTAATCGAACCGCCGAGACGCGAAGACGCAGAGAATGAAAATTTATTTCTCTGCGCCTTGGCGTCTCTGCGGTAAAATTTGATATGTTTTCATCCGAGATCAAATCCGTTCATTTCACCGGCATCGGCGGCACGGCGATGGCGTCCGCCGCCGCCGCGATGCTGGACAAGGGTTTTGCCGTCACCGGTTCCGACCAGAATGTCTATGAGCCGATGGCGTCGTTCCTCGCCGCAAAAAGAATTCCGGTGATGAACGGCTATGACGAAGGGAATCTTTCGCACAAGCCCGACCTCGTCGTCATCGGCAACGCCATTTCGCGCGGCAACCCGGAGGCGGAATACGTGCTCGACCACAAGCTGCGCTATTGCTCGCTGGCGGCGCTGCTGGCGGAATTCTTCATCCGCGGTAAACGCTCGCTCGTCGTCGCCGGCACGCACGGCAAGACCACCACGACCTCGCTGCTGACGTGGGTGTTCGAGCACAACGGGCTGAACCCGAGCTATCTCATCGGCGGCATTCCGAATAATTTTTCGCAGGGCGCGCGGTTCACGGACAGTGAATGGTTCATTATCGAGGGCGACGAATACGACACCGCGTTTTTCGACAAGCGCAGCAAGTTCATCCATTACCAGCCCGAAGTCGCGATCATCAACAACCTAGAATTTGACCACGCCGATATTTTTGAAAATCTCGACGCGGTGAAAAAAACGTTCAGCCATTTCATCCGGCTGGTGCCGCGCAACGGGCTTTTGCTCGGCAATGGCGACGACGCGAATCTCGCGCCGCTGCTGAACGTCACGCATTGTCCGGTGAAAAAATTCGGCCTCGGCGGCGACTACGCCGTTTACGCCTTCAACATCCGCTACGGCCCGACGGCGACGGAGTTTGAAATTCCCAGCTTCAAGTTTCACCTGAATCTGGTCGGCGAATTCAACGTCCGCAACGCGCTCGCGGTCATCGGCGCGGCGAAGCATTGCGGCTTGTCAAACAAGCAGATCCAGTCGGCGTTCGACACGTTCAAGGGCATCAAGCGGCGCATGGAAGTGAAGGGTATCGCCGGCGGCGTGACAGTGATTGACGATTTTGGCCACCATCCGACGGCCATCCGCGAGACGCTGCGCGCGCTGCGGCTGCGTTACGCGAAGGAAAAAATCTGGGCGGTATTCGAGCCGCGCAGCAACACGACGCGCCGGAATTGTTTTCAGGCGGAACTGGCCGAGTCCTTTGCCGATGCGGACGCGGTGGTCATTTCCCAGGTCGCGCGCTTGGAGCAGATTTCCGCCGACGAACGGTTGAACCCGGAAAAACTGATGGCCGACCTCAAGGCTTCCGGCAAGGAAGCCGCGTATCTGCCGGACGCCAACGCCATCGTCGCGCACCTGGCGCAGCACGCGCAGGGCGGCGACGTGATCTGCGTGTTCAGCAACGGCGGCTTCGACGGCATCCACGGAAAATTGCTGCAGCACCTGTCCCGCCGGTAAATTCAATCATTCCGAAAACGAAAACGGGACGCATCCGCAGCGGACGCGTCCCTGATTTCTTTTCCTCAACCTCAATGTTCGATGATGCGATAGTAGCGCGCGGCGTAATTCGTCGAGCCGCCATCCTGAAGGAGCAGCATTCCGTTTGTGAGGCTCAAGGCGTTCGGTAGCGTCGCCCAGTTCACAAGGTCCGTGCTGGCCTGCGCCTCGAAGTTCGCAAGGTCGGAAGGCTGGAGCAGTCCGCCGTTCGCATCGGTCGAGGTCATCTGGAACGAGCCGTCGGGCATCACCGCCGGCGTGCCGAGGAGCTGTGGCACGAGGACTTTCAACACGGCGTTGCTGCTCACCGCGCTGCCATCAACATTGGTGATTTGCAGCGCATACATACCCGAATCCTGCCGCGACAGATTCGACAATGTTAGCGCGAGTGAATGAGCGTTCGGAAGGTTGGTTCCATTTTTAAGCCATTGAACATATGCGATTCCGCGCCAAGCGGCATTGGCCTGGAATGTTGCACTTGTTCCCATCCATGCCGTTTGACTCAATGGTTGTTGCGTTATGAACGGCGGAGCCGGGACGTAGGCAAATTGATCCACCCAGCCCGCGTCCGACCCCATGTCAACGGAGGCGTCCTTGTAATAACGCCACGTCAAAACATTCGTGCCGGCGGCGACGGGGATGCTCACCTGCTGCCAGCCCGGCGAGCCGGAGATGCTCGTCTGCACGATGCCGTTGATGCGGAATTCGAGGAAGTCGAAATCCTGCTCCGAGGAAACATTCCACCAGAAGGTGTAGCTGCCCGGCCAGTTCGTGCCGATCGTGGTCTGCAAGATGGTCTGCTGCAGCGCACCAATGCCACCGCTCTGCGCGGCGGACACATTGTCGTGGGTGACATTGGTTTCGCCGAACCATTGCGCGTTGCCGCTGGTGGTCCAGTTCAGATTCGTAGCGTTGAGCGCGGTGCCCAGCGGAATAAACGTGGTGATCTTAACGTATTTGCTGGCGGCAACGCCGTAGGCATTGCTGGCGATGAGCTGGTAAACACCCGTCGGGAGGACGCGAATCGGGCCGAATTGCAGCGACGGATTATTTGTCAGGAGCAACGTGTCATTGGTCGCGCCGGGAATATTGGTGCCGTTCAATTGCCACTGATAATAAACCGGCTGAACACCGGAGCACTTGGCGACAAGGGTGATGTTCGTCCGGGCGGTCAGATCAATCGCGCGGTTCCACGGCTGGACGGTGAACACCGGCGCGCGCGTGCCGAACAATCCGAGGTCACGGTCGCCGCTGCTGGCGATGGCGACGACATTGGCCAGATCGGATGGAACCGATCCAGGATTCAACGTGGGCCCGTTGTAATAATTGCCCAAGGTCAGGATGGTGCCATCGTTGCGCAGGGCGACGCTGTGGTTGGCGGCGGCGGAAATCGCGACGATGTTGGTCCATGTCGCCGGAATGGTCGTCTGTCCGTAAGCATTATATCCCCAACCGACCACCGTGCCATTGGCGCGCAAGGCGAGGAAGTGCATCCCGCCCGCCGCGACCGCGATGACATTGGTGGCATTGAACGGCACCGGATATTGCCCATTTCCGTATTGGCCCCAAGTGACCACCGAGCCATCTGCGTGCAACGCGATACTGTTGTTTCCACCGGCGGCGATGGCAACCACATTGTTCAAGCCGGCGGGCGGATTAGTGATGCCATCCGTGCCGACGATGACCACCGTGCCGTCCGACCGCAACGCCAGCGCGCTGCTGTAGCCGCAGGCGATGGCGGTGATGTGGTTTAGTCCGGCGGGAAGATGAACATTATTGTTAGCGAAATAAATATTTGTCAGTGTTCCTTCCGCGCGCAACCCGTAGGCAAACCCGCCACCGGACGCGATGGAAACAATATTACTTAAAACCGGCCCCTGTGGCTGTGGCCAGCCAACGACGGTGCCATCCGAACGCAGGGCATAATCCGGGGTGCCGTCCGAGGTGGTGATGGCGACGACGTTGCTTGCGCCCGATGGGACGCTTACATTGCCCTCGCTTCCGCTGCCCCATGGAATAATGGTTCCATCCGTCCGCAGGGCAAAGCTTGCGCCACGATTTCCCGCGACGGCAACGACGTTGCTCAAGCCCGGCGGCGGCAGACATTCGCCGGAGGTATTCAGGCCCCACGCGGCGACCGGCCCAAACGTCAGTTGCGCGCTCGCGCTAACGGCGCTGGCGACCGAGTTGCTGGCGATGACTTGATAAAAACCGAGATCGTTCGTTCCGACCGCCGGGTTGGTGTAGCTCGCACTCGTCGCGCCGGGAATATTTGTTCCATTCAATTGCCACTGGTAATAGCTTGGCAAGGGATTGCCCGTAGCCGCCGCGTTGAAAATTGTCGGCAAACCCGGTGGCACGGAGCGGCCAACCGGCTGCAGGGTGAACGTCGGCGGAGTCAAAACGTTCAACACAGCGGCGGCGCTGTTGGTGGAGCCGAGGAAATTGGTGACGGCCAGCGTGTAGCTGCCCGCGTCCGCCGTGGTAATGTTGGAGATGCTCAAGCTCGCCGTGGCCGAGCCGGCGATGTGGATGCCGTCGTCCGCCAGCGGCGTGCCGTTGAACGACCATTGAAAACTCATCGGCAGCGCGCCGGTAAGTGTGGCGCTGAAACTGGCCGTGTTGCTGATGACGACGGATTCGTTGGTTGGCTGGACTGCAAACGCGGGCGGCGTCAGATGGTTCAAATGCAAAACCAGATTGCCTGCATCGGAACCATAGCCGCCGGCAAGAATGAAGTAGGTCGTTCCCGCCGTCGTCGGAATGGTGACTTGCGAAGTCACGCCAACGCCGGTGACATCATCGTCGCACGCCACTTCCGTCAACGTGTCGCACGAGCCGGTGTAAACGGCCAGGCCGGTGTCGAAGTCGCTGCCAAACGTGTCCACGATAAGCTGGCCGGTGACCGGCGCGGTGAATTGATACCAGACGCCGTGGCCGAAGCCGTCCACGCAATCCGGCACCGGATCGCCAAACGAGGTGGCCTGGACGGTGGATTGAACATTCGTGTAACTTCCGTTGGTGATGGCGATGGCACCGCTGCACAGGTCGTTTGCGACGGTCGAATCAATGACCTTGAGCGAGACGTTGGTGCTGCTGACCGAGCCGTAGGCGTTGGTGACGACGCAACTGAATTTGCTGCCGGAATCCGACAGGTGCGCGTTGAAGAGCGAATAGCTGGCATTGGTCGCGCCGGCAATCTGCACGCCGTTGCGGCTCCAGAAATAACTTAACGGCGTGCTGCCGCTGACGTTCACGCTGA
>Ga0316217_10000102_pt1 | contig 127547 bp, 107 predicted proteins | sample 1anoAmetaG_FD_203633 | JGI IMG/M metagenome (GOLD analysis project Ga0316217, IMG submission 203633) | Freshwater microbial communities from Trout Bog Lake, Wisconsin, USA - 1anoA | ecosystem: Environmental > Aquatic > Freshwater > Lake > Hypolimnion/Profundal zone | place: USA: Wisconsin... | reverse complement strand
GTCCCCCACGAACAGCGCCTCATGCGGTTCAATGCCGAAATGGGCCAGCACCTTCAGGAGCGGCTCGGGGTGCGGCTTGGGGTTTTTCACCTGGGACGCGGTCATGACAAACCCGAAGTAGCCGTTCAGCCCGAAATCCTCGATGATCATGTCCATGGAAACCGCCCGGTTGGTGCAAACGGCGAGGGACACATGCCCTTTGAGCCGGTCAAGGGTCTCGATCAGCCCCTCCTCCATGCGCATGTATGGGGCCAGGTCGCGGTAGTGGATGGTCTTGGCGAATCGCATGGCCTCGTCGTAGCACTGGTCATTGGCAAAGAAATAATCCATCACATCGTTGAACGAATAGGTATGAAGCACCTTTCTGGCATGCTCGTCACCCCTGTCCAACTGCGGCCTTTTCAGGTGTTCCAGTATCCGGTTATAGAATATGTAATTGGATTCGATGGAGTCGAACATGACCCCGTCGCAATCGTAGATGACCACCTTGTAGCGGCTCTTCACTGCGTTCATCGCTCACTGCTCCTGTTTTTCGAACTGCTTGATATAATCCTCCCATTCCATGGGAAAAAGATACTTCTTCCGGCTGTTACACTCCTTGCAGGCAGGCACCACGTTGTTACGGGATCCCTTGCCGCCACGGGTCAGGGGGATGATATGATCCATGGTCAGTTCGTCGGGGGGGAAGGCGTTGCCGCACCAGTGGCAACGGCCCAGCGCGAGCCGGTTCTGCCACCAGCGGCTTCTGCGCAGCTCCCGTGACTTGTCCCGTTCCCGCTTGATATCTTGCTCGCTGACTTCGATGATGAAGTTGTCCAGATGAACCTCCCGATTAGTTCCACATGGCGAGATGGCTGTTTTTCAACACCTTTTACAAGCGCCACCGAAACTGAGGTTGTTCAAAAATAGTCAGATCGTCGCACCCGCAGAAGGCCCAGAGGAGGCGTGAGCCTCGCTACGCCGCACGAAAGGGCATTCGAGGATTGCGGCGAGATGGCTGTTTTTCAACAACCTTTTATAAGCGCCACCGTGGCGCCGTCTCTCCCCTCATATGCCCCCCCTGCGCGAAATTCCTCCACCAACGGATGGCGGCCAAGATGCTCGCGCACCGCATCCCGCAGCCGCCCCGTGCCGACGCCGTGGATAATGCGGACCTCGGAGAGGCCGTTCAGGGAGGCATGGTTGAGAAACGGTTCCAGTAGATCCAAGGCCTCGTCAACCCGCAGGCCGATCAGCTTCAGCTCGCGCTCCTCGCTCTCCGCCTGCTCTTTTTTCCAGTTCCCTTGAATCGGCTGCCGCGTCTTTTCCATGCCCTGCCGCTGGGGAACCGCCAGGTCGTCCACACCGACATCCACCTCCATGCTGCCGGTCCTGACCCTCGCCTTTGCCTGCCGCAGATCCACGGAAACCACGACGCCGTCGTGCCCCAGGGAACTAACATGCACCGCATCCCCTGCCTTGACCTCCTTCAGGGGGCGCAGGTCATGCCGCTCCGAGACGCGCGGCTTCAGCCGTTCGGAAAGTTCCGCCTCGCTCTGGCGCAGTTTTTCTACGATCTCGCTTCGTTTTTCCCGTTTATACTCATCCAGGAGCTCGTTCATCTGCCGCCGGGTTGCGGAGATCAGGTCGCGGGCCTCGACCCAGGCCTTGTCGGATGCCTCGCGCCGCGCCACCTCGATGGCTCCGGCACGGGCTTCCACCTCCTGCTGCCTTCTGCGCACCAATTCCTTCTGGCGGTCCAACTCCAGCTGCGCCTCTGTCAGTTCATCCCGCCTGCGGTGCAGGTCGGCCAACAGCGACGTGAATTCGGCTCCCGCATTGCCCACCATCTCGCGGGCAAAGGCAATTACCCGCTCGGGCATGCCGTAGCGCCGGGCGATCTCAATGGCATGGGAATGGCCCGGCTCGCCGCTGACCAGACGGTAGAGCGGGGTGTAGGTCTCGGCGTCGTACTCCATGCCGGCGTTGATCATGCCCGCTGTGCTGTGGACGAAACCTATGATCTCCGAGATGTGGGTGGTGGCGATCACCGTGGCACCCCGTTCCTGCAACTCCCGGAGCACACCGCAGGCAATGGCCGCCCCCTGCTGCGGTTCGGTGCCGGCGCCCAGTTCGTCGAGCAGCACAAGGGAACGCTGGCCGGCCTGGCCCAGGATGGCGGCAATGCGGGCCACATGGGCCGAAAAGGTGGACAGGCTCTGTTCGATGGATTGCTCGTCGCCGATATCGACAAGCAGGGTATCCAAGAGCGGAAAGGTGGACCGCGCACCGTTGCACGGCACCGGAATGGCGCAAAGGGCCATCAGTGTCAGCACCCCGGCGGTTTTGAGGGCGATGGTCTTGCCGCCGGCATTGGGACCGGTGATCACCATGACGCGTCCTTCGTCCCCCATCTCCAGATCCAGTGATTGTACGCGGGGGAGGGCCCCTTGACGCTGGAGCATCATCAATAGCGGATGGCGGGCCTGGGCCAGCCGCAAGACGCCGTCACGGTTCAAGCCTGGCGTTTCCAGGCCGTGCCGATCGGCAAAGCGGGCCATGCAGTTCAGCCCGTCCAGAGCGACCAGCGTGGCAAAGCAACCCTCAAGGGCACCGGAATCCTCGCGGATCCATGCCGAGAGCTGCCTCAGGATGCGGATCTCCTCTGCCTTTTCCTCGGCGCTCACGTTTTCCAGTTCATTGACAAAGGGGATGATCTCCAGCGGTTCCATGAAGGCGGTTTCGCCCGATGCCGAGACGTCATGCACCACGCCGCGCACCATCCCCTTGGAGTCCATGCGCACCGGGATTACCCAGCGCCCGGAACGTTGCGTGATAAAGTCGTCCTGGAGAAAGATCTCGATGCCGTTGTCGCGGACGATCTCCTCGATCTTCTTGCGAATGCGGGCGGCAAGGGAGCGTTTGGCCCGCCGGATCTCCCTGAGTTGCACGGAGGCGCTGTCCATGATGCTGCCGTCATGGTCGATGGATGCCGCCAGGGGTTCAAGGATGTCGGAAAAGGGGCGCAACTGCGGGGTAAGCGACGAAAGGCAGGGGAGATCGCTGCGTGGGGCCAGTTGGCGGGAGATGTCGCTGAATGCACCCAAGACCGGAATGAACAGCAACAGATCCTGGGGCGCCAGAAAGGCACCCGCCGGCCTGACGATCTCCAGCAGGGAGCGAATATCCTCGAAAGGGGCAAGCCGCAGGGCGATACCCAGGCTGATCAGGTTGCGGACTTCATCGATCCGGCCCGCGACAAGCCGGATCTGCTCCGGGTCTTTGAGCGGCGTCGTTGCCATGACCTTTTCCCGGGTCACGTCGCAGTGCGCCTGACCGGCGATCTCGGCGAGGATCTTGTCGAATTCGAGCCGTTGCAGGGTTTCGGTGGTAATCATGATGCGACCTTTGTGGCGGTCCGTCTGCGGCGCCGGTCTTTTTGCTTGCGCAGTTTCTCGACCCGCTTCGTCTCGGCCGTCACCCCGCCGGTTTGCGCCTCAAGCCGCTCCAAGAGTTCCCGCCGCGCCAGGAAGCGGTTTACCGACTGGCTGCGCTCCCTGGAAGCGGTTACCATCATGCCGCTCGGTTTGTGGCGCAACTGGACGCAGGTCGAGGTCTTGTTGACATGCTGGCCGCCATTGCCCGATGAACGGACAAAAGTCTCCTCCAGGTCATCCTCCCTTACCCCCAGCTCGGCCATTTTGCGGATGAGCCAGCGGTTCTTCTCCTCGCTGACGGCAAAAACAATCATGGCGCTAAAGCATCCCGTCGCGCCAGCCGTAGGCCTTCACCTGCGCCAGGAGCACGTCTTCCAGGGAGAGGCCGATTTCCGCGAGCCATTCGGGCTGCAGCCTCGTATCCATTTGTTCCAGCTGTTCCGAAAGCTTCAGAAGGTCGCCCAACGCTCCGCTGCGGGTCGTAAGGGCATCCTTGAACGCTTCGGAAAGATTCAGATTGGCAAGGATCTCATCCAGGGGGATATCGTAGATGCTCCCAAGGAGTGAAAGAATGCCTGCCAGAAATGCCTGCTCGCCGGCATCCCTGTTATCCTTCAGGCCGGGATGCCGGTGGGCCAAATGCTCCATGAACGCAGCCCGTACCGCGGCAAACTCCACCAGCGGATTCTCCGTCCCGCTGTTGGTATCCGAAACAAACAGGGCCAGTTGCACCCAGCGCTTTATCTGCTGGCGCCCCAGGATGGCCACGGCGTGGCGGATGTTCTGTATCTTGCCGCGAAGCCCCAGCGAGACGGAGTTGACCAAAAGGAGCAGCTTATAGATCAAACCCGGGCTTTCCCGGAAGGCCCGCTCGATCGCGTCCAGTTCCGCATCCTTTGCCAGCAGGTTCATGAGCTTCAGAAGAGTGGCGCCTGATTCGTCGATACGCTTCTTTTCCATTACCGACGGCTTTGCAAAGTAGAACCCCTGGAAATACTCGAACCCCAGATCCAGGCATATGCGGTATTCTTCCCGAGTCTCGACCTTTTCGGCCAGCAGCTTCACGGGATACGGGCGAAACCTCTCGACCATCCCGGCCAGTTGTTGGGGGGGCGTCTGCATAAGGTCAACCTTTACTATGTCAACGATGCCGTACAGCTCTTCATAGACCGGGTCGTATTCGTGGTCGTCCAGCGCAAGCTGGAAACCCTCCTCTTTCAGCACCCGGCAGCGCTGCACCAATTCAGGGGTAACCGCAAGGGTTTCCAGGAGTTCAAGCACCACCCGATCCTTGGGTAAAAGGCCCAGGGAGTCGCTTAAGAGCAGGTCCAACTCCATGTTGATGAAGCCCCTGTGATTCCCCAGAATCCTTTCCAGGCCAAAGCCGGACAGGGCATTTATGATCACGCTGGCGGTGGCATGGGTCGCGTTTGAGACCACTGCCATATTGCATGACCCGGCCGAACGGAAGAGCAGTTCGTAGGCGACGATCTCCTCGTTCCGGTCTAGGATCGGCTGTCTGCCGATCAGGTAGTTCACTTCCTGCATATCTGGTCCCATCTGAAAAGAGCGGCTATGGTTTTGGCATCGCTGATGCCCCCCTCGGCAGCCAAGGCAAGGGCTTCGGCAAACGGCAGGCGGACCACCTCGATCTCCTCGTCATCCTCCGGTGCCGCCTCCCCCTGGGAGATGCCGGTCGCGGCAAAGAGGTGGACGATCTCGTCGAAAACGCCGGGCGAAGAATGGATCATGCCCAGTGGAAGGAGCTGTTCGGCAAAGAGCCCGGTTTCCTCCCGCAACTCTCGGCCGGCGCAGAGGAAGGGCGGTTCGCCCGGACCGAGACGACCGGCCGGAACCTCCAGCAGGAAGGCACCGACCGCAGGACGCAGTTGCCGGATCAGCGATACGCTGCCATCGTCATGCACCGGCAGAACCCCGGCCCCGCCTGGGTGGCGGATGACCTGAAAGGTATGGCTGCCGCGCGAGCCGATTTCAACCCGCATCTGTTCAATGTCGTATACCAGTCCCTTGAAGACGATCTCGCGATTCATGGCATTCATGATTGGACTATAGCAGTATTCTTGGACAATTCCAACGCAGAACTGCCCCGGTCATGGTTGCCCAATCGCGCCGGACATGGTATAAGCGGAAGACTCTAAAGCCCATTCACGCCGCCAGGCGGCATAAAGGAGGCCTGCGACAGTATACTGTTGCCAGCCTCCAAGAAGGAAGTTGACGGATGAAAACATCCTTTTTACGACGTAGCTGGGTAACATTTTCCTGCTGGGTGATCGGCTTCTACGCTTCTGGCCTGAACCGATTCAGTTCCAAAGGGGCTGACAAGATACCTGCCAGTGGAGGCGTTCTGTTCACCTGCAATCATATCTCGGCCTTTGAGACGATCTTTCTTCCCTGGGCCATCGTAAGGCACTTCCCCTTGCAGATGGTGTGGGCTCCGGCCAAGGAGGAGCTGTTTCAAAAGTTCATCCAGCGGCTTTTGTATTCCTCGTGGGGCGCCTTTCCGGTCAGGCGCGGACGGGATGTCAAGGCTAACCGGGTGATCAACCAACTGCTTTTTGATCAGAAGGTCATGCTCTTCCCCGAAGGAACCCGCCACAAGGATGGACGGCTGGGGAAAGGCAATCGCGGCGTCGGCAAGATCATTTTCGACACCCGCCCCATTGTCATACCAACGGCATTGATCGGCTTGAACCACTGGAAGTTCCCAAGGATCGGCCAGTCTGCCGCCGTTGTCTTCGGCGCCCCACTCGATTTCAGCGACCTGTTTGCCCTGGAGGACACCCGGGAAACCCATCAACTCATCGTAGAGCGCGTTATGAACGCCATAGCCGAGTTGCTGAAGAGAGAAGGGGCCTATGTCGGAGAGGCGTGAATCCGGAAAAGCTTTGTCAGGCGAGGTAGTGGAGATATTTTGCGACGGTGCCTGCAGCGGCAATCCGGGACCTGGCGGCTATGGCGCGATTCTGCGCTTTCAGGGGCGCACAAAAGAGATCTCCGGTGGGGAAGCGGCCACCACCAACAACCGCATGGAGTTGACCGCCGCCATTGCGGCACTGCGTCAACTGACCCGCCCCTGCCGTGTGATCATTACGACCGATTCCCAATACCTGGCAAAGGGCATGACAGAATGGATCGCAGGGTGGCAACGAAAAGGCTGGCAAAACAGCAAGAAGGAACCGGTCGTAAACCGCGATCTGTGGGAGACGCTCCTGGAACTTGGGACACTGCACACCATCGAGTGGAGGTGGGTCCGGGGCCATAACGGCCATAGCGAGAATGAACGCTGCGACACGCTGGCCAGGGAGGCTATTGCAAATCTGGTCAGGTAGTACGCGAATCGTGAATGGCAAGACGTGAAAAAACCCTTTCGCCTTGCCTACTTGGCGGGAACCGCATCTACGAGGGTAAACCCGAAGTTGGGATGCATGGACGTGTTGCCGGGATACCGGGCAAAAAGCCAGCCATTGAAGATGATGTTTCCTTTTTCGGTAATCTTTACTTTAGCGGCGGGGTTTTTCAGCTCGTTAGACGTGGTGGTCATGACGGAACCTTCTATGATGAAGGCCGGCAAAAACGCTTCGACTTCGATGTTCATGGCAGATTCGGGAATGGACACTGAACTGCCGATGGGGATGGTATAGACGGTTTCCTTGATTTTCGCCTTGTCAATGACAGCGATCCTGACCGCTTTCCATGTCTTTTTCACGGAATCGGGGACAACAACGGCCGCTTCCTTCTTGGTCGTGTGCGACCCGGCCGCATCCATTTTCAGCGGCGGTTTCTGTTCTCTTTGCTGACATCCCGTCAGGGCCGCCGACAGGATAAGCACAACAAACAGCAACCATTGCATGCGAGAGGCTATAATCAATAAAACACCCATATAAAAGCAAATGGCGGAGAGAGAGGGATTCGAACCCTCGATACCGGTTTCCCAGTATACTCGCTTAGCAGGCGAGCGCCTTCGACCTACTCGGCCATCTCTCCGGATATCGCCACCCCGACACAGCAGGGTCTTCTAATTACCATGCAGGTTTAAAAAAATCAAGCCGAAAGAGACCTGCCAGTGTGCTGAGCGGTTAATAGTGGGAACCACCGCACGCGGCACTAACTGTCGCTCTTGTTCCAACGATCGTCCATCTTTTTGTTGTGCATGTAATTTTCGGCCTCAACCTCGCTGATGACACGCTCCGCCTCTTCAGGGCTTAGCCCCACACTTGGCCGCACCCCCATCCAATGGGTTACTTCTTCGGTAGGATTGTCCAGCGGGTAAGGAACTGGCGGGCCTGGCTTGTATTTGTCGTTGATGAATAATGCCGCCTCATATTGTCCGTTATGCATAACCAGGTAGACATCGGCAAAATAACCGGGGGTCTGGAGACGCTTGACAAGGATCGATTTGATGATTTTCATCCCCCTGGGTACGTCGATCAGCTCCGTTGACATATCTAAACCTCCACAATTACTGGTACGAAAGCCCATGAATCTAACAATTACATGGGCTTTAAAAGATAGTGTTCCGTTTTTATCTACCCTTTTTCAGGTCGATCAGGATCAACTTGGCAACCGCTTTGAGGGTCTCGAACACCCCCTGCCCGGTTGCGGCGCATGCTTCAAACTCAGGGACATTCGTCGGGTTGATTTCGCGGCGCAATTCCTCGATGCTCAGGATATTATCCAGGTCGCGCTTGTTGTACTGCACCACATAGGGAAGCTTGTCAAGGTCATAGCCCTGCTCGTGGAGATTAGCCCGCAGATTGTCCAGCGATTCGACATTGGCATCCGTGCGCTCCTCCTGGGAGTCGGCCACAAAAACAACGCCGTCCACACCCTTCAGGATCAGCTTGCGGGAGGCGTCATAAAAAACCTGTCCCGGAACGGTGTACAGATGAAAACGGGTTTTGAAACCCCGGATCTCTCCCAGTGCCAGCGGAAGAAAATCGAAAAAAAGCGTGCGCTCGGTTTCGGTGGCAAGGCTGATCATCTTGCCCTTGGAGTCTGGTGCGGTCTTCTGGTAAATATGCTGGAGATTCGTGGTCTTGCCGCACAAACCCGGACCGTAATAGACAATCTTGCAGTTAATCTCGCGGGAGGCATAGTTGATAAAGGACATTGCTAGCGCACCTCGAAGTTTTTAACTGAACAGGCTATCAATATCGTCATCGGTTATCTCTGCAAAGGGGAAATCCGACGTTCCTCGCTTTTCTCTCTCTTCGGCTTTTTTGAGCAAATTATCGAAAATAGTCGCAAGCTCTTCCGAAGACTTCTTGACCCGAAGCCGTACCAAGCCGAGGGATGAGCGGCTGTCGAACAGCACGACCAGGATAACCCTGCCGCCAACGATCGAGATGTGAAGGTTGTCCTTTTCGCCCTCGTGGAAAAGAATCGAGAATTCCTTTTCACCGATAAGCTTGGCGAGACCACCAGTTGCAGCGATATTGCCGGCGGTAAGCGAGGCTAGCGAGGTGGTGTCGAAACGCTCGGTTTCGCCCACGCCCGAAATGAGCTGGCCGTTTTTGTCCACCAGAAAGATGACCTTGGCGTTCGACTCCTTCAAGAGCCTGCCCATGATCTCGTTGATCTGCTGAAACTCTTCTTCGTACATGACCATCTGCGCAGTGGACATGCCTGCTCCTTGCGTCTTCCCGTAAAAACACCAGGGGAATCGCACATATTCTGATTTTAACTTATTTTCTATAGCAGAATCCATCTACCCTTTCAAGTTTATAAGTTTTTTATAAGATAGGGGGCTTTGCCGCGAAACAGTATACAAACGGGTCGCCTACATTTACCTTGAGTTTGCACCGCTATTCGGGGTAAAGTTTTAAATTGTTTCCATCTGGAAACTCCGGATGAGAAACTATTGGTTTCCGATTCAGAAAGGAGGGTTTTTTTGTCCAGGCAAGGAAATCAAGGGATTGCGCGGAGGCGTACATCGGTACGCTGCACAAGCAAGCCTGAAGATTGACGCTGCATGGGCGGAAAAGAACCCTTTCCGGACGGAAACTAAATTGGCGTCATGAATTGCGCCTCTATACTTTAAGATGGGAGCTTTATGCGCGAGGAATTCGTACCTAAATGGATCGCCTGGGAAACCACCCAGAAGTGCAATCTGCGTTGCGTGCACTGTCGCTGTTCTTCGGACATGACCTCTTCGGAAGGGGATTTTACGACGGAAGAGGGAAAAAACCTGCTGTCCGAGATCGCCGCATTCTCCAAACCGGTTGTGGTGCTTTCCGGCGGCGAACCACTTATGAGGCAGGATATTTTCGAACTGGCGCAGTTCGGGACATCACTTGGCCTGCGCATGTGCATGGCCAGCAACGGCGCCCTTGTAACCGACGAGATCTGCCAGAAGATGAAACAGGCCGACATCAAGATGGTGTCTCTTTCGCTGGATGGCTCAACGGCGGCGATTCACGACAATTTCCGTCAGTGCCCAGGCTCTTTCGAAGGGGTTGTGCGCGCGGCCGAGATCTTCCGCCGCAACGGCCAGAAATTCCTGATAAACTCCTCCTTTACCAAAAGGAATCAGCATGACATCGCCGACACGTTCAAGCTCGCCAAATCGCTGGGAGCTACCGCCTGGTATATGTTCATGATCGTCCCCACGGGCCGTGGCGAAGCGATCATGAACGAGCTGATCTCCAAAGAGGACTACGAGGAAATCCTCGACTGGCATTACCAGCAGGAAAAAAACGAAGACGATATCCTCATGCGCCCGACCTGCGCCCCCCACTACTATCGCATCGTCCCGCAAAAGGCCAAGGAGGAGGGGCTAAAATTCGAACGCCGCTCCCTGACTTTCTCGACCGGCGGCGGCAAAGGGTGCATTGCCGCGCAGACCATCTGCCTGATCGACTGTTTCGGCAACGTCAAACCCTGCTCATACTTCCATCGCGTAGCCGGCAACATCAAAGAGACCCCGTTTCGTGAGATCTGGCAGAATTCCGAAATCTTCCAGAATCTCCGTGATTTCAAGGCCTACAAGGGCAAATGCGGGCAGTGCGAATACATCAATGTCTGCGGCGGCTGCCGGGCCAGGGCAGACGCGGTTTCCGGAGACTACATGGACGAAGAGCCCTTCTGCAACTATGTTCCCATCCGTCTTCAGCGGACTGAAAACGAATAAATGCGAAGGCAGCAGTTGGGAATGACAGTTTTTCGTTGACAGTTTGATCCGGTTCAGGGTATATAAAAAATCCTTTTGTGCCCAGGTAGCTCAGTCGGTAGAGCAGAGGACTGAAAATCCTCGTGTCGGCGGTTCGATTCCGTCCCTGGGCACCACTTAATGATCAAAAGGCCGGCTATTCACATAGCCGGCCTATTTCTTTTCCCACTCCACTCTCTTGCAAAAAGCCCAAACAACCTGCCTAAGTCGCTGATTTCCCGCTAGCCAGATAGTTTTACGCGGCATAAATAAATTGTCGTTAACCGGATTACGTGCAATTTTTGGCTGGCAATTCTGCGAGGGCATTTAATAGTTTATCAACCCAGTCCTGTATGGTAAAACGTAAAAAAATTATCATGCCTGACCACAAAAAAATCATAAGACCGATAGGAACCCATGTTCGAGCAAGCCTTCAAAAACATCGACGACGCACTACGGAAAGAAGCCGGTTGTGCCAGTGAATTGGATTACGCGGAACAGACATCCTGGTTACTGTTCCTGAAATACCTTGATGGCCTGGAACAAGACAAAGCAATGGAAGCTGAGTTGGAGGGGAAACAGTATACCTTCATCCTTGATGAACCATACCGCTGGGAGAGCTGGGCAGCTCCCAAAGCAGCAGACGGCAAACTCGACCACAACAGGGCACTGTCAGGCGATGACCTGCGGGACTTTGTGGATCGCAAATTATTCCCCTACCTGCACGGCTTCAAGCAAAAGGCCAGTGGCCCGAACACCATTGAATACAAGATCGGTGAGATATTCGGGGAGATCAAGAACAAGATTCACAGCGGCTACAACCTGCGGGAGATCATCGACCATATAGATGAGCTACGTTTCCGCTCCCAGACAGAGAAGCATGAACTCTCCCACCTCTATGAAGCCAAGATCAAAAACATGGGGAATGCGGGAAGGAACGGCGGCGAGTATTATACTCCCCGCCCTTTGATCCGTGCCATCGTTCAGGTGGTAAAACCGGAGATCGGAAAACGTATCTATGACGGTGCCTGCGGCTCTGCTGGCTTCTTGTGCGAGGCTTTTGACTACTTGAAGGGGTTTAGCGGCCTGACAACCAGCGATTTCAAGGCACTGCAAACGCGCACCTTTTACGGCAAGGAGAAGAAGTCTCTGGCCTATGTTATCGCCATCATGAACATGATCCTGCATGGCATCGAGGCACCCAACATCGTCCACACCAACACCCTGGCCGAAAACCTTGCTGACATTCAGGAGAAAGACCGCTTTGACATCGTCCTTGCCAATCCTCCCTTTGGCGGCAAGGAGCGCAAGGAGGTGCAGCAGAATTTTCCCATCCGTACTGGCGAGACTGCTTTCCTTTTTCTCCAGCACTTTATCAAGATGCTCCGTGCTGGTGGCAGGGCTGGCGTGGTTATCAAGAATACCTTTCTTTCCAATACAGATAATGCATCAGTAAGCTTGCGAAAGCTGTTGCTTGAAAGCTGCAACCTGCATACGGTCCTTGATTGTCCTGGAGGTACGTTCCAAGGTGCGGGAGTCAAGACTGTGGTGCTGTTCTTCGAAAAGGGCGCACCCACTCGTAAGGTATGGTACTACTCCCTCGATCCTGGCCGCAATATGGGTAAGACCAACCCGCTTAATGATGCCGACATGGCCGAGTTCATCAAACTGCAAAAGACCTTTGCCGACTCGCCAAAAAGCTGGAGCGTAGATGTAACCGGCATTGATACCAGCACTTATGACCTATCAGTAAAGAATCCTGACGGTGGCAAGATAATCACCCACCGCACCCCGCAGGAGATTATGGAAGAGATAGCGGCGTTGGATGCTGAGAGTGCGGAAGTGTTAACGAATATTAGAGCGTTGCTATGAAGACAGGGTGGACCGTCAAAAAAATTGGTGAGGTCTGTAATTTGGCTACGGGTGGCACCCCAAGCAAAGCCAAGCCAGAGTATTTTGGAGGAGACATTAAGTGGCTAGTCTCAGGTGACATTCATCAACAAGAAATATTCGACTGTGAAGGCAGAATTACGGTAGCGGGAATGAAGAACTCAAATGCCAAATTCTTGCCCATTAATTCCGTGATGATTGCTCTGAATGGTCAGGGGAAAACACGCGGTACTGTCGGTTTACTACGGACGCAAGCAACTTGTAACCAGTCTCTTGTAAGTATTTGCCCAAAAAATTCTGGCGTATTGATGCCCGAATTTCTTTACGTATATCTACATGGGTGCTATCAGGAAATCAGGCGTATGACTGGTGATAGCGGTAATGATCGCCGCGGGTTAAATATGGGACTAATTAGTAGCATTGAAATCCCTATTCCCCCCCTCCCAGATCAACAGCGTATCGTCGGTATTCTTGACGAGGCATTTGACGGTATCGCCACCGCCAAGGCCAACGCCGAAAAGAACCTCCAGAATGCCCGTGCCCTATTTGAAAGTCATCTACAATCAGTCTTTACACAGTCTGCTGATGGATGGGTAGAGAAACCTCTAGGCGACCTATGCAAGAAAATTACGAAAGGTTCGTCTCCAAAATGGCAAGGTATCGATTATGTCGATAAACCTGGGATTTTATTTGTTACGAGTGAAAACGTCGGTGAATACCGACTGCTGATGGAAAAACCTAAATATGTAGAAGAAAAATTCAATGAAAAAGATAAAAAGTCAATTCTTCAAAATGGTGATGTGCTTACAAACATTGTAGGGGCTTCGATTGGACGAACTGCAATCTTTGACTTGGACGAAGTTGCCAATATTAACCAAGCTGTTTGTCTTATGCGGTGTGAACCTACATTACTAAACAACTACTATTTGTCATATTTATTAAACTCACCAGTTTTCCGCCAAGTTTTACATGGCAATGAGGTTGATAATGCCCGTGCTAACTTGAGCCTAGGATTCTTCTCTAAGCTCCCTGTACCACTGCCTTCACTACAGGTGCAGAAAGACATTGTTACAAAACTGAATTATTTTCATTCCGAAACCCAACACCTCGAATCTATCTACCAGCAGAAGCTCTCTGCACTTGATGCACTGAAGAAGTCGCTGCTGGATCAGGCATTCAGCGGTGAATTATAAGTTCTCGAAAGGATATGATCCATGACCGCTAACCGGAACAAAAGCCAAGATCGAGACAGAACAATAGAGCAAATTTTAAAGCCGGGTACGTTGTCGTCGGGACCTGGATTGAACTGGCTTGGTCACAAAACCACATCAGGTGCTGCCGCCATTGATTCATTGTTATTACAAGGAGCGACTAAAGCTGAGTTAAAGAAAGCCCGTGTTACTTTCAACGAACATTTACACCATTTGGAGAACGAACACAGTCTGAAGATCACTCAAGACAGTGACATCTACAGAATAGACCGGTTGAATCTGGGAATAACGGAATAGCCGCCATGAACGAAGCCGAAACCCGAGCCGAACATATTGACCCTGCTTTGAAAGACGCTGGCTGGGGTGTGGTTGAAGGTAGCCGTATTCGGCGTGAGTATCCCATTACTCTTGGCCGTATCGAAGGCCTCGGTAAGCGGAGCAAGGCTCTGACAGCTGACTATGTACTTGAATACCGCAATACCAGGCTTGCAGTGGTGGAAGCAAAAGCATGGGATAAGCCGCTGACGGAAGGAGTAGGACAGGCCAAGGACTATGCCGGTAAGCTGCAAATCCGTTTTACCTACTCCACCAACGGGCATGGTATCTATGGCATTGACATGGAAACCGGCGTTGAAGGTGAGTTGACGCTGTGCCCCACACCGGATGAACTCTGGAACCTCACCTTTGCCACCCAAAACGCATGGCGTGACCGCTTCGCCGCTGTGCCATTCGAAGATCGAGGAGGCTACTTTCAAGGTCGCTATTATCAGGACATTGCAATTGAAAGAGTGCTGGAAGCTATCGCCGATAACAGGGAACGAATCCTCCTGACGCTGGCAACCGGAACCGGCAAGACCTTCATTGCCTTTCAGATTGCATGGAAGCTGTTTCATAGTCGCTGGAACCTGACCGACTGGAAGAAGGAAAACGAACCGACCCGCCGCCCACGCATACTGTTTCTTGCCGACCGCAACATTCTTGCAAATCAGGCATACAACGCCTTCTCAGCCTTCCCCGAAGATGCGCTGGTTCGCATTGCACCGGATGAGATCAAGAAGAAGGGCAAGGTGCCGAAAAACGGTAGTCTATTCTTTACCATTTTTCAGACTTTTATGAGCGGGCCAGGAGACACCCCTTACTTCGGGGAGTATCCATCTGACTTCTTCGACTTCATCGTTATTGATGAGTGTCACCGTGGCGGTGCCAACGACGAGAGCAACTGGCGCAGCATCATGGAATACTTTGCACCCGCTGTTCAACTCGGTCTGACTGCTACCCCCAAACGCAAGGACAACGCGGATACATATGCTTATTTTGGCGATCCGGTCTACATCTACTCGCTGAAGGACGGCATCAATGACGGATACCTCACGCCGTTCCGAGTGAGGCAGATTTCTACCACTTTGGATGATTACATCTACACGCCCGATGATCGTGTCATGGAAGGCGAGGTGAAATTTGGTAAGCGCTACGAGGAACCTGACTTCAACAAGATCATAGAGATCAAAGAGCGTGAGAAGAAGCGGGTTGAAATCTTCATGTCTCAGATTGACCAGCGGGAAAAGACCCTTGTATTCTGTGCCACTCAGGATCATGCGCTTGCGGTACGAGACCTTATCAACCAGATCAAGACCAGCAGAGAGCCGAACTATTGCCAACGAGTGACGGCCAATGACGGCACACTTGGTGAACAGCACCTACGGGACTTTCAGGATAACGAGAAGTCCATCCCCACCATCCTGACCACATCGCAGAAGCTCTCCACCGGCGTGGACGCGCGTAACATTCGCAACATTGTTCTGATGCGTCCCATCAATTCCATGATCGAGTTCAAGCAGATCATCGGACGTGGTACTCGACTCTACGACGGCAAGGATTACTTCACCATTTTCGACTTCGTGAAGGCGCACCATCACTTCAATGATCCCGAATGGGACGGTGAACCGATTGAACCGGAAGCCTGCCCAAAATGTGGCTGTCACCCCTGCGTATGTGAGAAACAACCACAGCAACCGTGCAAAGTTTGTGGTGAACTACCATGCGTATGCGAAAAGACCCCACCTGAACCATGCGAGAAATGCGGGCAACGTCCCTGCATCTGTAAGAAGAAGGCAAAGGTCAAGCTGGCTGACGGCAAAGAGCGTAACATCCAGCACATGACCGTGACGAGCTTCTGGCATCCTGACGGTACACCGATGTCGGCGCAGCAGTTCATGGAGATGCTGTTCGGCAAGCTGCCTGAGTTTTTTAAGGATGAACAGGAACTGCGTACTATTTGGAGCCTGCCGTCTACACGGGCAAAACTCCTACAAGGATTGTCCGAGAAAGGTCTTGGGCATGACCAACTGGCCGAAATGCAGAAGATTATCGACGCTGAAAAAAGCGACCTGTTCGATGTGTTGGCACATGTCGCCTACGCCCTGCCACCTCTTACCCGAGAAGAGCGGGCAGCAAAAGCTAGGGTTATCATTACCCAGCACTTTAGCAACAAACTACAGGTCTTCCTTGACTTCGTGCTTGCACATTACGTGTCCATCGGCGTGGAGGAGTTGGATCAGACTAAGCTGACACCGCTTCTGAAGCTCAAGTATCATAACTCTATTTCCGATGCCGTGGCTGACCTGGGTAAGCCGGAAGAAATTGGACAGGTATTTGCGGGGTTCCAGAAATATCTATACCAGCAGCAAATTATTTTATGACTATTGGAATGGAGGTAGACAAGATGAAAGCACCACGGTTCGTAACACCTGAAGGATCACTCGTAGTCCAGACAAAGAAGATCGGACTTATGATGGGGAACCGGGGTACTCTTCGTCCAAAGCATTATACTCTGCCCCAACCCCATGAACCGAAGAAGGCGTGGATTTCCTGCATCCTTAAGAAGAACGGGGTGACGCTGCCAAAAACAGATATGGCTTATACCAAGCTGTTCTTTATTGACGAAGTTACAGCCTTTGCAGCAGGACATAGACCATGTCGTGGGTGTCAGGCTTCCCGCTATGATCTCTTTGCCGCGTTTTGGGAAAAACTTTTTAAAAATAGAAATTTTGACACCATCTTGGACGGTGAACGCTGTAACGAGGATGGCAGCAAGAAAACCCTTGGCAGCTTATTAATCGACCTGCCGGGTGGTGTAATTGTAAAGATCCCAGATTCAGGTCAATCGTACTTATTCTTGATGGGAAGACTTTTCCCCTGGAGCATGGAAGGGTACGGATTACCAATAACCAAGCCAATGGATACTGAGGTTAAAGTCTTGACTCCTGCTTCAATCGTCCAGATGTTAAAAGCTGGTTTTCCGTTACTGGTGAATAGAGAAGAGACAATCCATCCAAGCGTTTTCGACCACCTTTCTTAATTTGTCTATCCGCTGCGTACGTGACCGGATACACACCTATGATGAAATTAATTTTACTTGTATATAAGACCTTGTTTTTATTGGTAATTGCCATATAATAAGCCTAAATGAACAACAGGTTATTATAAATGGAGGTAATTGTCATGAAATACGTCGCATATTTTCGTGTCAGCACTCGGAAACAAGGGGAGTCGGGCCTTGGGCTGGAAGCTCAGCGGAAAATGGTAACGGATTTCGTTACAATGAACGGCGGGGAGATATTAGCAGAGTTTACAGAGGTCGAATCAGGTAAGCGGGATGACCGACCGGAATTGATGAAAGCTATGAATCATGCCTCGCTTGTCGGCGGCCGTATCCTGGTAGGCAAACTCGACAGGCTATCCCGCGACCTCCACTTCATCACCAGCCTACAGAAGAGCCGAGTAGATTTTGTTGTCTCAGATATGCCCGGCTGCGATAGCTTTACGATAAACATCTATGGTGCGCTGGCTCAGCGGGAACGGGAACTAATATCATCACGTACAAAAGCTGGACTTGCCGCTGCCAAAGCAAATGGCGTGAAGCTTGGAACCAATAACCTGAGACCTGAGCTTGTACGTGATGCCAGTGCCAAGGGTGTTCAGGCTCGCCAACAAAACGCCGATGAATTTGCTGTCAGGGTAAAGCCAGTAATTGAAGCAATGCGGGAACAAGGGAAGAGTTTAAACTCTGTGGCTGCTGAATTGGATAACCTGGGAGTCAAGACATCTAGAGGTTGCAAGTGGACGGCTACAGCAGTTAAAAATGCCATAGGACGATTCAGCCAGATTCAGCATCCAAGGTAATAATTTGACTGCTTTTCCCTGCCATCAGACTCGATTAATCGGGTTGTGACTTATTCTGACAAGCTATAATGGTATTACTTGTATAATAGCTAAAAATGGCTTATAAGCCAGTTGACCAGTGACTGGCAGCATCAATGAGTGTGAAATGAGGCCAGGGGGCACACAACATGACAAGCGGAAAACTTTTGCGACAGCTTATTAAATATGGTGTAGAGGGTAATTCTGATTCTTTCACCAACATATCCGAAGCCATAATTAATGAGGAGCGCCAGAAACAGCACCATCTTCTCGCTAATGATCTTGAGCGGATTCTTTATGGGCGGCCTAAAAACACCGCGACAGGCATTCTAAACTTTGTGGGGAGTATTCCCACGGATCAAGAACGTGGTACGCCTTTACTTGAAGTGCGAGAACCGATACGTGGCCTTTCAGAAGTTGTTCTTTCCGACGAAAATCGCTCATCTATAGAAGAATTACTGATGGAGCACCATCGACAGGAAACACTTCAGACCTATGGTATGCGTCCTGTCGATAGGATTCTTTTTTGTGGCCCACCAGGCTGCGGGAAAACTCTAACTGCAGAAGTCATTGCAGCTGAACTAAGCCGACCGCTTGTGATTGTTAGGTTGGATAGTGTCATCTCCTCTTACCTCGGTGAAACTGCTTCCAGCTTAAGGAAAGTTTTTGAGTATATTGCTGCCTCACAGATGGTTGTTCTGTTCGATGAATTTGATGCCCTTGCAAAAGAACGCTCAGACCTGGCAGAGCACGGCGAAATTAAGCGTGTTGTCAATGCTGTTTTGCAAATGATGGATTCATACAATGGGAAAAGCATAATTATAGCCGCGACGAACCACGAGGGCATACTGGATACTGCGATCTGGCGTAGATTTGAAGAGGTGCTTGTATTTGATCCGCCAAACCTTGAGCAAGTTCGGAAACTGTTGGAGATGAAGTTAAGGGGTGTTCGTCGAGAGTTCTCTGCCGATGACGAAAAGCTCATCGGAATGTTTAAGGGCATGACACATGCTGATGTTGAGCGCGTCTTACGTCGTTCGATCAAAGAGATGGTGCTAAACGGGCAGGAATTTTTACAGATGCGGCATATTGGAAACAGTTTGCGGCGTGAAAACGCGAGGAGACAACGTATCATCGGCAAGAGGTAATGTATGTTAATGCCTGATCACCAGTACTTACATCTGCAATTGGCTCGCGAGGAGCCAATTACCCAGAAACGTGCCGGTACACCCCCCCATTTTACCCCTCCTCAAAATCCCACCGCACATGGAAGGAATCTCCTAGAACAGCTAACAGCAGCTAAAATGGCAACCACTGCTGAGACAATTGGGGGGTTTGATAATCGAAAGCTAATTAAATTTGAGTTTATTGAAATCAGACCCGATGATCTCCAAGCAATTCCTGGCGTAGAAGTGATAAGTCAGGAAGGGAAGTCAATAGCACTCGCATTTGCAACAGATGCAGCGCTCGCCACTTTTGAAGCTCGTCTGGCCACACTTGCTACAGGAGGTCAGCCAACCCGTAGGCAACTTCTATATGCACTTCAGGGTGTTGATGTTTGGAGCCAGGAAGATCGGACAGGCTGGGCCTTAGCACAGGAAGGAATGCCTACCACGCTTGATTTTTTACTCGATATTGAACTTTGGCCACTGAGCAATCAATTGCAGCATCGTCAGATGACTGACCAGTTTGAACGATGGCTGGAAGAAGCGAATATTACTTATTTAGACAGGGTCCGCCAGCCGAATTTAATCCTGTATAGAGTTAGAGTAACTGGAGAACAAGCAGGCTTTCTTCTTAAGCACCGTGATGTTCGGACAGTTGATCTTCCGCCCATGTATGGGATCAACCAAGAATTGCTCCGCATTGACATTCAGGATATTCCCGCCCCTCCGCCTCCTCCAGCTACTGCGCCAGGGCTTACAATCCTTGACAGTGGTATCGCTGCCGGGCATCCACTACTCTCGATTGCTTTTGGTGATAGCCAGACTTTTCTACCTGACGTTGAAGACACAGGTGATGAAACTGGACATGGGACGCACATTGCTGGACTTGCCCTATACGACGATGTTGAGCAATGTATGCAAGCTCGGACCTTCATCCCATCTATCTGGATACATAGTGGTAAAATATTGGACAGCCGTAACGAAAATAACACAGGATTCGTCCACAATCATATAACGGAAGCTGTCAGATACTTTCGAGAGAACTACAACTGCAGGGTATTTAACCTTTCATTCGGAGATAAACGAAAGCCTTATCTTGGCACACATGTGAAAGGGCTGGCTTTAACACTCGACACACTGGCTAGATCTGAGGGAGTACTTTTTGTGGTCTCAACCGGTAATTTTGAGGGGTATGAAGGAGTTCCGGCCGACTGGTTGGCAGAGTATCCAAACTATTTATTTAGCGACAGTGCGCGTCTCCTTGACCCAGCCCCAGCGCTTAATGTCGTAACCGTTGGTAGTATTGCGCGGTGGGATCAAACGATAACAAACCAAAGATATCCAAATCACATCGAAGATGTCCCCATTGCACGTTCCGGACAACCTTCTCCATTCACTCGTACAGGTCCCTCTGTGAATAATGCAATCAAGCCTGAAGTGGTTGCATATGGTGGGAACTACGCCGTGGCTGCAAGAGGTGGTGCGCTTATTGGTCGTGGTTTGGGTGAATTATCCGTGAACAGAGACTTTGCTGCCGGTAGATTGTGGGGTGAACAGTCCGGAACCAGCTTCGCTGCACCGCACGTTGCTCATTTAGCAACAAGGCTGCTTGAAGCTGTGCCTGGTGCCAGTACTGATCTAGTTCGGGCACTTCTAATAGCACATGCTAAACACCCTGTGGCAAGCCAGACACTCTTGGGAAATGACGCTACTCAGTTGCGGCGTGTGTGTGGATATGGACAAGTGCAGGATGATTCCCTTTTTCGTTCGAGGGAGGACGATGTAACAACGTACGCAAATGATGCGATCCGGAATAAGAATCATCACTTTTATGAGATACCCATCCCAGATGATTTTTATAGTGCCGGTAAGCGCAGGAGAGAATTGACAGTTGCTCTTGCATATTCTCCATCAGTGAGAACAACTCGTATTGATTACAGGGCCAGTAAAATATCATTCAAAGTCATTGAATCTGCTGGGCTTGAAGATGTATCAGCCGCTTTTAGTGCAGCTACTGCTGAAGATGATTATGCGGCGATCAGAGAGTTTTGTTCTACGAATCGTGACGTACCTGAAACAATACGCTCTAAAGGAACGGTTCAGGCAAGCTCATGGGTATTAAAAATAATTTCCAACGCAAGAAGACAAAAAAAGCTTTTTGTTGTAGTTACGAGAAATGATCCTCCTTGGGGAGAGGCAATCTCCTCGGAGCAAGAGGCATACTCGCTTGTAATCTGTCTACGTGACCGTGAAGCACAAAATGCCAGGCTCTATACCCAGATGAGAGATCAGCTCCACATAAGAGCCAGGGCACGCATCAGAGTGTAATTTCTCATTAAGCTCTGCTTCCATATCGGGAGCATTGCTGATGATGCAGCAACTGCCAGAGGTTTCAAAAACTCCTGGGATTTTACTTTTCGCGATCTGGAGCATATCGTCCCACATTGTGCCAAAAATATTTCGGAATATAACAGGCGCCTACAATTTACCCTGCTTTGAGTAACTTCGAACCACCTGAACAAAGATATTGAACGTAAATAGAAAGAGGAGGCGTTGTGTCGGGTGAAGATGAAGAACATTTATCTGGGTTTCCAAGATATAAATGGATATTCTTGCTGTCAATTTCATGGCTCATTCTAGGCTTTGTTCCAATAGGCTTAGTTTTTATTGGTAATAAATTGTTTTCGGTTGCTGATAGCAATATGACAGCAGTTGCAGGTACAATTGGTGACGCCTTCGGTTTTGCAAATTCGTTTTTTTCATGTGCCGCACTACTCTTCGTTATATGGGGGCTGAGACTACAACAGCAGGAAATTTCGGGCGCTCGTAAAGAAGCGAATGAGACTGCTGAATTACAAAAGACCCAGGCTTTACTTATGAAAGAAACAGCCTCTTTAAATGCTATTAGCCAGATTTATAAACATTACTCAGAAAACTATGGTACTGAAGACCCAACGAAGATATTGGACGCTGTAGCTAAAGGCCATAGGAGATGGGCAATTCGAGAATCGTTTAGCAAAATTGATGATGTATTTGCAGATGACCGTGTTTCTCAGGTTCATAATGAACAGAGTCAATTAGCCGAACTACTGATGGTTACGCACTGTGATTCCAGCTACTTGAGAGAAGTGGCTGTGAGAACTTCGAACTTATTAGTTGATAAACGTGCGCACAAAAAATTCAGACAGAGCCTTTGGCATCTTTATGAGATTTTGCGAGATGACCCATCAGAATTATGTAGAGAAGGAAGTTCTACTTTTTCGGCCTTTGAATTGAGAGCGAAGGAGGTCGTTAAAGCATGGCGTGAATTACGTGAAAAAGGGGAATAGTGATTTAACATCAGCGCATTCTTAATTCACAACAACAACCTGGGACGAATGTGGCCTCGGGTGGTGCGGTTTTCACTGCGCACCCTCAAGACGAACGATGCTGGTAATTAAGGAGACCCGATGCCTGAATACAATCGATCATGCTCGGACGAGATTGACCATGCCATAGCAGATCAGATGCACGCTGCGGCTCTTCAAATCAGCAAAACGTGCTTCGATCTGAAGAAGCTATGCGTTTCAGTTTTGGGAGCTTGTATGGTCATCATGATTAAGTTTACCGCGAATAAGGTTGACCATAGTATTTTTGCAGTGGGAACAGCCCTTGTTCTTGGTTTCTGGGTGTCAGATGCAACTTCGTATTTTTATCAGAAGGCTTTACGGCTAGCCATTGACCATCGATTTAAAACAATTGCAGACAGAAATGGTGAGAAATATCCCTTGACATCTTCTTCACCTGCAATTTTGAAAGCTCTGTTTAATATGTCAATGTCATTGTACTTCGTGCTTTTTGCCATTCTTGTAACTACATGGTTTGCCTTTAGATGTGGCTGGATTGGTTAAATAATGAACATATTTATAAGTTATACAACTAGAGATCGATACCTTAATAGTGACAGACTGAGAGATATTAATAATGTAGTTTGTAAGTATGGCTCTGTTTTCATTGACGCTTTACATAATAACTCGGAGAATCGGCAAGCGAGAGTAGAGGAAGAGCTGACAAAAGCATCCATTATTTTGTTCATAGGGACATCCGGCTGTTCTCAATCCGAGTGGGTAGAATGGGAGCGTCGCAATGCAGTGAAGTATGGAAAACAATGTGTAGAAGTGCCATTTGATGAAGAAAAGCCTTGGTTCACGAACTTAAGAAGAGTTGAGCTTGCACTAATAAAACAGTCCGCAACGTCATGCAAATGGACTGGAATTCTGCTTCGCAACATTTCCGCCAGTAATAGCCAAGGAAGTCGTATTGAAGAGGTGCAGCAATGTATCAGATTGATATAACAAAGAATAGAATCATACGACTCCAAGAAAAAAAATTCATTGATCTTAAGATTAGTGAAAGAGGACACCTACAGGAGTGGTTGGCCAATGAACCAATGGCTCTTGGCGAGGAGTTGTTGATTATTCAGAAAGAGTTTGATGGCTTTGACGACACCAAGGAGAGGCTAGACCTTCTAGCGCTCGACAAAGATGGTAATCTAGTAATCATTGAAAACAAACTGGATGATTCTGGGCGCGATGTGGTCTGGCAGGCGTTGAAATATGCTTCATACTGTTCCACTCTCAAAAAGGAACAAATCGTTGAAATCTTTCAAAAATATCTCAATAAATATTGTGGTGGAGAGAATGCGCAAGCGCTGATCTGTGAATTTCTAAAAGAGCCTGATATTGGCGAAGTTGTGATCAATGGTGGTAACCAGCAGCGACTGATGTTTGTTGCAGCACATTTCCGTAAGGAAGTTACCTCTACCGTCCTTTGGTTGTTAAGTCACAATATACGGTTACAATGCTTCAAAGTTACCCCTTATGCCATGGGTGACAACCTGTTCCTGAATCTGGAGCAAATTATCCCAACACCGGAAGCAGCTGAATATATGATCGGCATCTCCCAGAAAGAAGCAGAAGTTAAGACAACCGAAAAAGAGGCAAAAGACCGACACCGGATTCGGCAGGAGTTCTGGAGCAAAGCCCTGGAGGCTCTACGGTCAAGCAAGACAGATCTATTCAACAACATCAGCCCAAGCAAAGACCACTGGCTTTCTGCGGGGTCGGGGATCAGCTATTGTCCGTATAATCTAATATTCGGGAATAAGGTAATTCGCGTAGAGATGCAGATTTCTCTGGGCACCAAAGCTGACAATAAATACATTTTTGATCAACTGTTCGCAAAGAAAGACAAGATTGAGGCAACCTTCGGCGATAAGCTTTCATGGGAACGGCTAAATGACAAAATATCGAGTTACATTAGATACGGATTGGCTGTAGATGGCGATGATCGTGAAAAGTGGCCAGAGATGATCGATTGGCTGATAAATCACATTGTTAAAATGGAGGCTGCTTTTAAAGTGCCATTGACTGATGCTGTACAAGCTTTCAAAAAAACGGGGGTTGCTTCTGGGCTTGAGTTGAGTGAACAGGAACAGCCAAGCTTATGAGAATCATGTTATTGAATCAGTGAGGCGATTTCAGCAAAGCACAACAGTGGTAAACTTCCGGTCCTCTGAGCCGATGAGCGGTAAGAATCAAGCTTGAACGAAGGGATCAAAAGATAGCAGCCGTTTCAAAAACTCCTGAGGCATTCTTTATCGCGATCTGAAAGCGTACAGTCCCCAAACGGGTCAAAAATATTCTGACTTTAGCAAAACCTTCAAACAGTAGGTATATTTTTAAGGATATAGCAATAAATCACATTAGACTTTATCAAACAAAACTACATATATACGCGATTTGTTCGATTCCGTCCCTGCACTTAATGATCAAAAGGCCGGCTATTCACATAGCCGGCCTTTTTCTTTTCCCACTCCACTCTCTTGCAAAAAGCCCAAACAACCTGCCTAAGTCGCTGATTTCCCGCTAGCCAGATAGTTTTACGCGGCATAAATAAATTGTCGTTAACCGGATTACGTGCAATTTATCGCATAACATTATGAAGCGATTATGGAAGCGAATCATGCTCAAGCATATCTAGCAACATCGCACATGGCCTGAGCTGCATTCCCCCATGTTATACCTCAATGCTGTACATATCCTGACATCCACATGATTTTGCGGGAGGTATGCCAATCCCTTTGCTACAGGCTGCTATCAGCTGCTCTATGGTCTCAAGATCTTGCTCACCGATTTGCTTTGGCACAGGATATCCTTTCCGTCACGAAAAGCATTTTGTGACAGTATAATCTCTATTCGTCACGAAAAACAATATTTGAGACAAAAAACCTGGCATTAGCATGCCGTTGAAGGGATCATTCGGAGGGCAATAGCCCATTTGCGGTTTGTGACGATCCATCCATTCGATGATAGTAATGCGCGCATTGCACGGGGCTGACCGATATAGGGAACTGGATCAGTTATTTGAAATGGGGATTTTGGAACGACTGGGTCAAGGTCGAGCGGTGAGGTACGAACTTGTGTTGCATTATTCTTGAATGGATCGAATTACGTATGGTGTCCCCGTAACTGGCTAAGGATATTGCTATAGATCACACTCGTTTTTATCAAACAAACTAGATATATACGTTATTTGTTCGATTCCATCCCTGCCACTTGATACCAATAAAACAGGCCCTTACGAAACCAACCGTGAGTGCCTGTTTTTTCTGACGCAGTTTATGACGCAGGTGATACGCTGACGCAAAACTCCCTGTGCCCTACCTCCGCAAATTCCCGGCAAAAATATTTTTGTCGAGAATAGCCAATTAGCCAACACCCCCCTAATCTCAGAATGCCAAATATCATTAATGAGGCACTATATGATCATCGTAATAATCATGACCAGTCTTATGCATGTAATGAATTGATAATGATATAGATACGACAGTCAAACCTATCAAAATCAAGAAGAATTCTAACATTATCCTCACCTCCACTTAAATTATACACCAAATCAGCCAATCAATCTTATTTCTCAAAAGATGATAAAACAAAAGCCGCCCTCAATGACGAGGTCGGCTTTTTAGGCAATCAATAACAGCGCAGCGGGTCACAGGAGTGATCGCAGGCCCGGCAAAATACAAGGCTACAACAAGTCCCTATTTGATGCCAAGCAGCTCGACTTCGAATATCAGGGTAGCATTAGGGGGGACATCACTGCCTGCACCACTGGCGCCATAGGCAAGCTCAGGAGGGCAGACCAACTTGGCTTTACCGCCGATTTTCATCTTTTGAACCCCTTCGGTCCAACAAGGAATCACCCTTGAGAGCGGAAAGCTGATCGGCTGATTCCGGCTGTAGGAACTATCGAACTCTTTACCGTTTGTCAGCGTGCCCCGATAATTGACCTCTACGATGCTGGATGCATTAGGTGACTTCCCTTTGCCTTCCCTGATGGATTTGTACACCATTCCGGAAGGAGTTTTCACAGCACCCTTTTCCTTGGCTGCCTTGTCGATGGCATCATTGGTTGCCGCAAAAGCAGGAACCGCAATAATGGTGATAATCGCTGCAAGAATCAATCTTTTCATATCAACTCCTCATGATAATGGATTTTAGGCCCGGCATCGTACCATCGAAAAATCCGTTTCGTCAACAGTCAGGATGCCTGGCACATCTCCTAAGCTATCTGTCTTGCCCACTGCCACGATGGACCTGAATACATACGGATATCCACATCTCACCGGTATCGACTGCCTTTCGAGATATTATAGAGCATAAAAGCAGAAAATCCATATCACCGGGGCTCATCCGTCCAGTCCGGTGCCGGAATGCCCGGACAAAGGCATGCAACCCATTGTGGCGCGAGTTGATACCATTTGGATGACGACTCCCATTGACTGCCGATTGGATAGTGATATAACCAGAAGTATCCAACTTAGTCCTTGCCCTTTTGAGAACATACGAGTCAACCTGCAATTCACCTTGGGTTGGTAGGTCACCTATGGACAACTACAAGTGCTTTGAATGCAACAAGGTCTATTCCGCGTCCGAGGTTGGCGCCGAGCTATTCTGCCCTTCGTGTGGAGGGGGCCTGGAGATGGGATTATTCAAGGAAGAAAGTCCACAAGATAGAATAAAGACAGGAAGTAGCCATAAACATGCGGATGAAGATCTTATCATATTCGGCTGTTTGTCATGTGTAAAAGCAATTGCCCTAAAATATCCATTTAAGTTCTTTAGCTTCAGGTGCCCAAACTGCCTAAGCAGGTACGAGATAAAATATTCCAGTTCTTTTCCTGAGATGTATATTTTTGTACCCACGGATTTCATATCTCAATATGATAAAATTAATGGCAGACCTGATATACCAATAGAAGTAAAAAATGCATTTGAATTATTCGAGTTAAATGATGATGTCTCTTTTGATGATGTCAAAACGAAGTACAGGAAAGCGATGACGCAATATCATCCGGATAAGGCAGCGCATCTTGACCATGAATTGAGGATATTGGCCGAGGAAAAAACAAAGGCGTACAATGCAGCTTTTAGTATTATACAATGCTATTTCAATAGATGACTGTCACATATGATCGCTTTTTCGATCCGCTGCAAGCTTCAGTTCGGTGCGGACAGGTTCAACGAATAGACAGCATCCTTAAGCATAGAGAGCTTGTACGGTTTTTGGATAAATCCCGCCACGCCTTTGCCCACGAACTTTTGGGCGACCTCCTGCTCGCTGAAGCCACTGGACATGATCACCTTGACGTCGGGATCGATCTTTGTGAGTTCCCGGAAGCACTGCTCACCATCCATGTTCGGCATGATCAGGTCCAGGATGATGAAGGCGATGTCAGTGGTGGTTTTGTAAATCTCCATGGCTTCCCGGCCGTCTCTGGCGGTGAGGGCTGTAAAACCCAGTTCCTGGAGCATTTCCTTGCCAATGCCCCTCACGGTCTCTTCGTCGTCTACCAGCATTACCGTGCCCTTCCCGCGCCAGTCGTCTTGCCTGTTGACCCGATTGTACAGTGCGACCGGTCTGCCGCTGGCCGGCAAGAGAATTTTGAAGCTGCTCCCCTTGTTCGGTTCGCTGTGGAGCTTGATGGCGCCCTTGTGACCGCGTACGATGCCGAGTACCGCGGCCATGCCCAGGCCCCGGCCGGTGAACTTGGTAGTAAAGAAGGGATCGAATATCTTATTAACGGTTTCGCTATCCATTCCGCAGCCGGTGTCGGCTATTTCAAAAAAAACGTACTGCCCCTCGTCCAGGTTATCTTCCAGCCAGACTTCCTTCAGATAGCTCCGGTCACAGTCCAGGCAACCGGTGGTGATGACTATGACGCCGCTTTTGTCGCCGATAGCTTCAGAGGCATTGATGACCAGATTCATGATAATTTGCCGTACCTGGGTTGCGTCAACCTTCACCGAGGGGAGATTAGTGCTGAAATTCATTCGCAACTCGACCATCTTGGAGATCGAGACCTCCAACAGGTGCATCATATCTTCCAAAAGATGGTTCAGGTTGATATGTTCAACCAAGAACTTCCCTTTGCCGGAGTATGCCAGCATCTGTTTGGCCAGGTCGGCGGCGCGGGCAGCGGCCTCTTCAATCCTTTGCAGGTTATTGACGACGGGCGAGTCCTTGTTGATGCGCATCAATGCCAAGTCGGCGTTACCTACGATGGATGTGAGGATATTGTTGAAATCGTGGGCGATCCCTCCGGCCAGGACCCCCAGGCTCTCAAGTTTCTGAGAGTGCAGCAGGCGACGTTCCATCTCCAACTTCTCCGCTTCCATCTGCTTCCGCTCGGTCAGGTCACGCGCAACGGCAAGAATGTATTCCCCCTTGTCGTAGATGAAGGATTTGAGGCTCATCTCAACCGGGTACATTTTGCCATCCTTGTTCCGATGGCTGGTCTCCAATCTCAAACCGGCATGCATCTGAAGGTCCTGCCAATGATCTTCCCAGGCCTCGGCGGGGAAGTCCGGGTCGATATCGCTAACGCCCATGCCAAGCAGTTCTTCCCGACTGTAGCCCAGGGTAGCGCAGGCTGCGTCGTTTACGTAAATGAAGCGGGAAGTACGGTCGTTCATGAATATCTGATCCTTGGCATTGTCCAGGGCATAAAGGTACAACTCCATCAGCTGCCGGCTACGCTTTCTCTCGGTGATGTCACGGATGATGGACTGTATCATCGGCTTGCCGGCAACGGTGATGGTCTTCAGATCCACCATCACGTTTCGCAGTTCTCCCTGTTTCGTCCGATGGAGGGTTTCGAACGAAATGCCACCATGATGCAGTACCTCCCTTGACCGCGTCTTGATCTTTTCCTGGTCCTCCATGACCGCAAAATCATTTATCTGGAGCAGGGAAAATTCCTCCGGGTCATAGCCCAGATTCTTGCATGCGGCGGCATTGAAATGGAGAATCTTGAGAGTCTCGGGATCCCCCAAAACAACACCGAAGGGGGATTCATCGAACAGTGTGCGATAGCGTTCTTCGCTGTCCTGAAGCGCCTTGGCTGTCCGGATGTGGGTAGTTATATCCAGGAAGGCGGCAACAGCGCCGCGAACACGTCCCTGTTCATCTAGGAGTGGCACGGCATTGCAGGAAAGCGTGTTCATGGCGCCGTCGTCAAAAAGGATATCCATCAGGTAATCTTTGATTAGTTCGCCTTTGAGCGCCCGGTGAAGGGGAAGATCCTTCGGCGGCACTTCGACGTCATCATGGCGGATGGTGTAGTGGATTGGCCCGGTTCCGTCCGTTGTACGCTTTGAAAAGTTGCCTTCCGTCGGAATTTGAAACTTTTCACAGGCCGCGCGGTTTCCCGTGATGCGTCGGCCATCTATGCCATGTGCAATAAGAATCGGTGTTGGAACGGATTCCATGAGGGTGTTTAGTTCCTTGGCCCGTTCTTTCTCCCTGGATTCGCTTTCACGAAGCAAATCCTCCATCCTTTTGCGCTCCGAGATGTCACGCGAGATTGATAATAGGCACGGTTCTCCATCGACCTCAATGATCCTCGCCGACATGAAACCGGTAAATGTTGATCCGTCCTTACGTCTGAATAGAGCCTCAAGGTTATTGACGACTCCGACCTCGTTTAGTTCGTTCACAAGGCGGGTCCTGTCGTCAGGATCTACCCAAATGTTCAATTCAAGACAGGTTTTGCCTATTACATCCTCTGAAGTGTAGCCGGTAATGGTGGTAAAACCCTCATTTATCTCAACATACATCCCGTCGTTAAGTCGATTTATGTTGATTGCGTCAGGCGATGCCCGAAAAACGGTTAAAAACTTCTCCTCGCTGGTCCGTAGCGCCATCTCGGTCTGCTCACTATCGCGATCCTCCAGGTTTCTCCTGAAACATGCATTACGCAGTTGGAACAGTATCAGCATCGCGCCGAATATCAGGTTGCCGAGTAACAGGAAAAGAATGAGAGTCTTGATATCCAAAGTACCATCCTTGCGGGTCAGGGAAATGATCCTGGCTCTCACTATAATGCACTATTTCAAAATAGAAAAATACTTTGTTCGGATTTTGTTCCGGATCAGAACCGAGGGGAATTACTTCTACACAAGGCGACCATCACCCCTCTGACCGGGCCATATCCTGCTCCACGAACCTGCCGCAGATGGAACAGAAGAGGGCGGCCAGCACCATGGCGCCAGGGGTGATCAGGAGGGCGTAACGCAGGCCCCACTGGTCGGACAGCCAGCCTAAAATGGAGGGGGAAACAGCATCGCCCAGGGCGTGGATGAAGAAGATGTTGACCGCAAAGGCCATGGCGCGGACAGCGGGATTGGTGACGTTGATGATGACGGTATTGAGCGGGCCGGTATTGAGGAAGAGAAAAAACTCGGCGATGAAGATTGCTGCCATGCAGCTGGTCAGGCCGGGGGCCAGGATGGCCCAGACGGCAAATGGGGCGCCGAGCAGAAGCCCCCAGCCGGAGGTGAGCAGATAGCCCTTGGCGCTCTTTTTTTGCCAGAAGTCGCCGAGCCAGCCGCCGGTCATGGTGCCCAATATCCCGGCAAGCACCGTGGTCGCGCCGAACATGGTATTTGCCTTTGCCACATCCAGGGCATGGGCGCGATACAGGAAAGACGGCAGCCATTGGGCGAGTCCCCCCATGGCGAAGGTCATGGCTGCCGTGGCAAGGGTATTGAAAATAAACGAGCGGTTTCTGAACAGGGCGGAATATCCGGTGGAGGCGGCCTTGTCTTGCGAGGCCCGAGGCGATGCGTCATCGCCACCCCTGGGGGGGGTGCGCAACAGCGCTATGGGAACGGCCAAAAGCAGGCCCGGCACGCCGACCAGCAGAAATGCCGCATGCCAGCCATATCTCTGCCCCAGCACCCCCCCCAGGAGATAACCCAGTGCGCTGCCGACCGGAATGGCGACATAGAACCAGGCAAGGACCCGTCCTCGATGCTCCTTGGGAAAAAAGTCGGTGATGAGGCCTGGCGATACCGTGCCGAAACTCGCCTCTCCGACCCCGACGGTGGCGCGGGCACCCAACAGGGTGCGGTAGCCGGGGGCAAAACCGGCCAGGGCCGTGGCCATGCTCCAGACCACGAGTCCTCCCGCGGCCAGCCTGGTCCGGCTCCAGTGGTCTCCGAGCCAGCCGAAGAGCGGGGCAATGAGCAGATAGCTGAGCATGAAGGCGCTCCCGAGAAACCCCAGCGCTGCATCGGAGAGTTGCAGGTCGATCTTGATGAGGGGGAATACCGCGAAGAGCACCTGCCGGTCTATGTAGTTAAGCAGGTTTACCGCCAAAAGGAGCCCCAGGGCGTAGCGGCGGTAAGTAAGAGAGATCGGCTGGGCATCCATGCGGACTATCCTCCGGAATGTCTGGTAACTATTTTGTTCCGTCTAAACATTACAACTATTTAGCATATTCTCAAAACAAGCCAAAACTATGGTGAAAGTCCCCCCTCCCGTCAAGGGAGGGGAGGCTAAAACGTGCAGATTGCAGCACTGTGCTGAATAGTTACAAAAACATTATGGTTCCCGCTTCAGAGATTCTCCACCGCCTGGCGGGCCTTTTCCACTATTTCAGCCGGTTCCTCGAAGCGAAACCGCAGCGGCTCGCCAAAGGTAACCGTCACCGTGCCGCGTTTGGGAAAGGTCACATCATGGGGAAGGACCAGGTCGGTCCCGCTGATCCTTATCGGCACGACCGGAATCCCCAGTTCCTTGACCATGATGCCCAGTCCCATCTGGAAATCATGCAGCTTGCCGTCCCTGGAGTGCGCCCCTTCCGGGAAGATCAGTATATTGAAGCCGGCATCGGCGAGCCGGCCCATGTATTCGAGCGAGCCGCTGAACCCCTGGGACTGGGGCAGAGGAAAGAGGTTCAACAAGATAGTACCGTACTCGTAGCAAAAGAGCCTCCAGATCCGGTTCAGCCCGTGGTAGTCGCCGAAGAAGAACTCCTCCCAGGCCGCTGTGGCACTTTTATAGCGGATCTCCGGTGGCAGGGCAAACATGACGGCAGGCTGGTCAAGATAGCTTAGATGATTGGCGACAAAAAACACCGGGCCATCCAGGTGTTCCAGCTTATCCCTGCCCACTACGCGAAGGGTTGCGAAGCTTCTAAACAAGGGGTAGTGGAACAAGTTGTCCACCCCTCTCCGCATCCCCCCGAAGAAGCTGGCATTGGTCCAGAACCGGAAGTGGTTGCGACGGGACAGTTTTTCCCGTTTCTCGATGATCCGGCGCAGGTCCGAGACGCGCGTTTGCAGGCCGATCTGGGAGTCATCGATGTCGAGGCGGTATTCCTGTTCCAGGAAACTGACCAGTTCCAGCCGGTCGATGGAGGTAAGCCCCAGGTCGGTCACAAGGAGAGAATCCTCGCGGATCTGCGCGACGCTGGTGCCGGTCACCCTGGCCAGCAGGTTGAGCAGGCTGTCCCGGATGGCGGTTGCAGCACCTTCCCCCGCTCCCTTTTCGACCCTCTCCTTCACCTCGAACTTCTTGATCTTCAGCGTCGTGGTCTTGGGGAATTCCGGCTCGCTCCAGACTGTGTAGCCGGTGATCCGATGGAGCGCGTCGAGCTTAGCGTTTGCCTGGCCGATAATCGCTTCAGGGGCTACGCCGCTTCCGTCAGGAATCAGCACGGCATGCACCTCTTCGCCGCCCCCCCTCTCGACGCCGATGACGCACGACTCCTTCACCCCGGCGATCTTGTTCAGCACCGCTTCCAGTTCGTCGGGATAGACGTTGACCCCCGAACCGGTGACGATCAGCTCCTTCTCCCTCCCCTTGATGACCAGCCAGCCGTCAGGGCGGAACTCTCCGATGTCGCCGGTTTTAAACCAGCCGTCATTCGTGAAGGCCTCGCGGCTTGCCTGCTCGTTCTCGTAGTAGCCGGGAAAGATGTTGTCCCCCACAGCCAGGACCTCTTTCCCCTCGATCTTCACCTCAACCCCCGGCAGAGGCGGACCTACCGCGCCTACCACCTGGTGTTCCATGGTGTTCACGCAGAGTACGGGAGAGGTCTCGGTAAGCCCGTACCCCTCAAGGACCGTGAATCCCATGCTGTTCCAGAACGTGAAGACCTCCGGCTCCAGTGGGGCGCCCCCAGAGACGAAAACGGTGAAATTGCGTCCGAAACTCTTCTGCACCGGAAAAAAGAGCGTCCGGCGAACCCATTTCGGAAACCGCATTGCGAACCGCATCATCGCCCGGAACAGTCCCAGGAGGTGCTTTTCCTCCAGTTCCCGCTCAATGGTCGTTTTGAGCAGCTGCAAGAGGCGGGGAACGGACATGATGACATATATGTCCTCTTTGCTCAATGCATCCATGATCGCGGAGGGCTTGAGAGTGCGCAGGTAAACGACTGCCGCGCCACGAGAGAGCGGGATGAAAAAGCCGCCCATCTGCTCGAACATGTGGGATAAGGGCAGCAGGGAGAGGAATGTGAAACTGGGGGTGATGATCGGCACCTGTCGGTTTATCTGGGTAATGTTGGCAACGAGGTTTTTGTGGGTGAGGATGACCCCCTTGGGATTACCGGTGGTGCCGGAGGTGTAGATGAGTTGCGCCGTATCCTCGGCAGCGGCGGATGCCGACTCGTTGGCAGGAGAGATGTCTTCGAGCAGGTACGCGAGGTCTTCAAGCAGTAGCGATGAGGTAGCGGTTATCCGTTGCGGCTTGTACCGGCTCTGCAGGACCAGCTTGGCGTTCGTGAGGCCACGGATGGCCTCCGCGCGCGCAAGATCGGACATGAAGTCCACCGGGACGGCGATGGCGCCGCGCACGATGATCCCCCAGTAGGCTACCGCCCACCAGGAGGAGTTGGGTCCCCAGATGAGCACCCTGTCCCCAGGCGCCACGCCGCTTTGCGCCAGGAGATTTGCCATCTTCAGGACAAGGCCATGGAATTCCCTGTAGGAAACCACGAGCCGGCGTACCCCGGTACGATTTACAAAGGCGGTTTTTTCGCCCAGCACCTCGAAAGTCCGGAAAAGATCGATCAATGTCTGCATGTAGACTCCTTCGACCCGCTGTACCGCTTCCAAGCCAAGGATAAATCAAGACGGCAAGGATTGACAGGTTGTTGAAAAACGTCATGAGGTGCCAGGGCACGAAACGGAGCAACCAAGACATAACACGCAGTCATGCCTCTGTTGCGAGTAACGCGCAACGCCGCTGACGGCTCGCAGCAAGTTTTTCAACAGTTCTCTGCTGACGGACGTAGGCAAGTTAACAAGTATAGCACCACGACTTGGAATCGGTATTAGGTACCATCGATAGCTATCCAGAACAAAGGATATAGCAAAATGCGCTAAAAGCCAGCTATTCTCGTGCAAAGAGGCCTGTCGCCGAAAAACGACCACACCGGAACAGAAAAAAAAGTTGACCGCAACACCTTAATGTGGCAATATTCACGGTCTCAGGTCGCGAACAGTGTTGGCTGTCTGATATTGCAGAGCGTAAGAGATGTAATCGTAGATGTGAATCTACCGTTGCCAAGAGAAAACACTTCCACGTTACTTTAAGGTGCGCCGCTGTTTTAAGAGATTCGCGCCCTTTTAATTGAAGACAAAAAACAATTTGCGCTTGTAGCTCAGCTGGATAGAGCAACGGACTACGAATCCGTAGGTCGGGAGTTCGAATCTCTCCAAGCGCGCCAATAAAAAAAGGAGTTAACTGCAAAGTTAGCTCCTTTTTTCATACCGGTTGCCAGGAAATTGCCTATTACGGTTTTTGATATGCCTTATTCCGCATGATCCTCGGCGGCAACTTTTCCCGATCCTGGCATTCGTCTGTGGATTACCAGGGTAACTACAAGCCCAACCACGCATCCTGCGGCTACGGACACCACGCGTTCCAATGGCTTGTCCCATATGTGGGCGTCGCTTGCCGGCGCCAACATAATTATAGTTGCTGCGGCGAGTGCCGAACGGCTGGCTGTCATGAGGTTGAGCAGATAGCATGCCGTTATCGCAATAAAGTATGCCAGGGATATAGTGACTATATGCGGCAACCCACCAAGCAGCATACACAACAGGATAGCGGCGCTCCCGACAAAATTAGCGGCAATACGAGTAAGGGCAAGGGGTAGCGCCTCTTTGGCGTTAGGCGAGAGCACCAGCACAGCGGAGATGAGACACCAGATTATGTCGGAGTAGTGAAGGATGCCGGAAAAATAAAAGATCACGCCCGTCGCAACGACGCACTTGGTCATGTAGAGTAACAGGTTTTTTTGAGTGTCATCCATGGCTGCTCCATGCTTATCGTATTGATTACTCAATTGCAAGGCCAGGACACCCTCCCCACAGACCGCTCCCACCAGCGCCTCCCCCACTTACAATCAATTTTTACGGTTTATATTGTTTGATCTATTTATCAATAGCTGATTTTTATTGTTTATTACTTGCTGGTCATTTGGGTTAAGTCTCAAAGCCACCTGGTATTCTTGAATAGCTGCATCCAGATTTCCTTTAAGAGCAAAAGCATATCCGAGATCGTTATGAATATTTGAGTTATTTGGATTTATCTGAAGCGCTATTTTAAATTCCAGGATTGCCGTATCCAGATTACCTTTACTGGCATAAGCAGTCCCTAGCATTTCATGCATCTCAGCGTTATTTGGATTATACTTTATGGCCTCTTGATATAGCCTTATTACAGCATCATTGTCTTTTTTCAGGATGAGAACCGCGCCCAAACTATTAATAGCAATTAAGTTATTTGGGTGTAATCGAAGTATATTTTGGTATGTAAGGATCGCTGCATCTAGATTCCCTTGTTTAATATATGCATCTCCAATATTGATAAGTGTATTTTCGTCATATGGAAAAATCTGGAGTACCTTGTTGTATTCAATGATAGCAGCATCATAATCTCCTATTTCAACAAAAGCTTGACCCAAATTATTATTAACTAAATGGCTGTTACTTGTGAACAGCAGTGAGTGTTTATAAAGTGTAATACTATCACGCCAGTATCCAATTTGTTGCCACGATAATCCAATCATTACAAATATAACTGCGCAAGCAAGAAAAGTTTGAATACCCGCCTGATATTTAATACCATTTATTATATCTGGGACTCCCCATGAAAGCATAATAAAAAGTCCAATCAGCGGAATGTAAGAGTATCTATCAGCCATGGACTGACCGCCAACTTGAATCAAGCCAATAACAGGTATCAGGGTCACAATAAACCAGAACCAACCAACCAGAAGATAAGGATATCTGCGCCTGAGATTTATAACTAATATTGTGATAAAAAGTAATATTAAGAACGAGCTGATAACCTGCGATAATGGAATTGATAAATTGAAAGGATAGTATACACCCAGCTTGACAGGATAAAAAGTTTTTCCAATATACTTCACATAAGCTATCAAGGCATTTTCAATGCGGACAAATATTGAAACCTTGCTAATGACAATAATTGCCCCAGCCTTTTGCTGGGCATATATAGTGATAATACCCGAAAAGAATGAGCATAAAAAAAATGGTATTTTTTCTTTAATAAAAGTATTTACATTGTCAATAGATTTACATAACCCATGATTTTCTTTTTCAACATTATAGCGATTAAGTGGCCAATAATCAATAAGGAGCATAATAATTGGAATAGTAATAGCCATTGGCTTGGCCATGAGAGCAAGCAAGAAAGATAAAAGTGCTAAAAAGTACAGACTTTTTTTTCGTCTTATCACATATTCGGCATATAAGATAAGAGTAAAGAACTCCAAAAAAGCACTTAGGACATCTTTACGCTCGGCCACCCACGCAACTGACTCCACATGAAGAGGATGAAGTCCGAACAGGGCAGCCACAAATGAGCTTTGCCAAAGAGAACCAGTTAATCTGAAAAATAAAAACAGGAGAAGTAATGATGATATGGCATGAATGGCAACGCTTGTTAGATGATGACCACGTGGATCTAATCCAAAGAGTTGAACATCCACCATGTGCGATAACCAGGTAATTGGATGCCAGTTGCCTACATCAAAGGTAGTAAAAGCCCAAATTAAATTTTGTATGGTTATACCATTTATTACATGAGTATTGCGCTTAACATAGTAATAATCATCCAAATTTACAAACTGAAAATCCCCAACCTGCATATAAACAGTTAAGATAATGATGAACAACGCTATACAGTTTAAAATCATAGAACCATATTTTTTATAAATGGATTCGGTTTCCAATATTTATCTCCTCTCTCTCCCGCCTCATTAACACGGAGAAATGGTCTCCACACTTTGCAAGGGAGGCGTCGCTATCCTCCACGCACTCTGATACTATCAACACCATATCCGCACCATATAACACAACGCGGCAACTCAAGGGTTGCCACTTCATCCTCAACAAGCAGCATCGAAAACGTTGGAATGGGGTTGATTATGGATTCCAACTTACACCTCTATCCGAAATTCGGCACCATCGGCACTGTTCCGAGCGGTAAGGCTCCCATTCATGTTCTTTTCTATGATGGTTTTAGACATAAACAGGCCGACACCTGTTCCTGTCTGCGGTCCCTTGGTGGTAAAGTAGGGGTCAAATATCTTCCCCATGATCTCTTCCGGGATACCACCAGCGTTATCGGTGATCGTCACAATAGCCCTGTCCCCTTCGCTGCCGATTGCTATCGTCACCTTGGGATCTTTGATCTCCCTTTCCGTTAACGCATCCCTGGCATTGTTCATGATATTGAGGACGACCTGCGAGTATTCATTCACGAAGCCATGAATGATCGGATCACCCTTGGCAACCAATTCAACGCGGATGTGCTTATTCTTGAAACTGGCTTCTATGAGTGACAAGGTACTGTTAATCGCCCCCAGCACTTTGAAATCGACCTTTCTTTTGTCCGGCCTGAAGTAATTCCTGAAATCGTCAATAGTCCGGGACATGTGCTGGATGAGTTCCATGGATTTATTTACGCTGTTATCCAGAAACTCCTTGTTGAATTCGCCGAGATCATAAAACAGCGATAGTTGCTGAATCGTGAGACCGAGCGTGTTCAGCGGCTGACGCCATTGGTGGGCGATATTGCCGATCATCTCTCCCATGGCCGCCTGACGACTCTGCGTCAATAGCATTTCATCCTTCTGACGAATTTCCGCAGTCCGCTCTTCAACTCGTTTTTCAAGCTCCAGGTTAAAATTTCCCAGCGCCTCCATGGCTTTCTTTTGCTCGGTGATGTCCTGATTGATCCCCGATGCTTCTACTAGTTTGCCGCTGCTATTGAAAACGAATTGTGCCATTACTCGGAGCCATTTTATTTGACCATCCACAATGATCCTATGCTCCCATTCATTGGGACCAACGCCTTTCATCGCCGCTATCCAAGCTGCATTTGTGGCCTCCAGATCTTCAGGAAGCATTCGATTTTCGTAGGTCTGCATAGTGAGTTGCATATCAGGTGGATATCCATAGATTCGTTTGAGTTCTTCGGAACCTTCCCACTGTTCGCCATGTTCACCAAAAAGTACGCGCCAACTTCCGACGTGAGATATTTCCTGTGCAGTAGCCAAGTTCGCTTCGCTGCGCTTCAGCCTTGTTTCAGCCAACATGCTCTCGGTGATGTCAATGAATGACGCTGCGGCACCCAGCACTCTGCCGTCCGAGGTGCGGATGGGCGAGGCGCAGGATAAGAGCCATTGCTTGTGGCCGGAGAAAGATGTGCTCAATACCTCATTTTGCACCGTCTCGCCACGCAGGGCACGCGCCGCAGGCAACTCTTCCACAGTAAACAGTTGCCCGTTCGCTTTCTCCCAACGCATAATTTGCAACCGTTCACCTATTGACATTTCCGAGAAAAGCTCAGGTGACATTAGTAGTTTCACTGTTTCGTTTATCCGGACAGTCTTACCATCCGCATCAAAAACTATGAGACCAATGACCATCGAAGAAAAAGCGGCATCCAACAAGGCCGCCCGGTTCTCAACTTCAGCCATCAGTCGCATGCGCTCTTCTTCGGCTTGTATGCGGCTGGTGATATCTTCAGAGAAGATAACTATCCCACCAACAAGTCCTTCCGAATCGTACCATGGCCTGATTTCCCTATGCACCCACTGTACGGACCCGTCGGCACGCTCGAAACGATCTGCATCTACCCGGAGTACCTCACCTGCCAATCCTCGGCGATGGGTTTCTTTCCAACTGTCGGATATCTCGGGAAAAACATCATAGTGTGACTGACCAAACAGGTTACGGCCTTCCAAACCATAGTCTTGAAGCCACCGATGACTCACATGCAGGTAACACATGTTGCGATCAAACATTGCCAGTGCAGCCGGCGCATAGTCGATGAATAACCTTTGCCGTTCTTCGCTTTCGCGTACTGCTTTCATAGCCAGTCTGCCTTCGGTGATGTCCACGACCGTACCCACGATGCGCACAAGTTTCCCATCCGCATTGCGCGTGGCCGTAGCACGGTCTTTAACGACGATCAACCGGCCGTCCTTGTGGCGGAGGCGGTACTCCAGAGTATGGTCGCGCCCCTCGGTCTGCATACGTTGAAATGCACTCCTGCACATGTCCAAGTCATCCGGATGGATTTGCTTATCCCACCATTCCAGTGACAACTCCACCTCGCTACTCTCATATCCTAGCAGTTCTCGCAATCCATCCAACGCGCGCACGCGCAACGATGCCATATCCAAGTCGTAGACCATGGCATGGGTGGCGGCAACAGCTAAGCGGAAGCGTTCCTTGCTCTGGTACAACGCCTCCTCGGCCTGTTTTTTTTCGGTGATGTCAGTAATCATTGCCATCTTTGAGACATTACCGGTTGAATTAAATACTGGCGTGTTAATGATCTCATACCACCTGTTGTCTTTCGGGCTTTTTGTCACCCAGCAAACCGTTTCCCCAGCAAAGACCCGCTCATTGACACACCATTCACAGACAGAATCAATATCATGGAGAGCCTTGTAACATAGCTCTCCTGTTGCATCATGGCCGGTTCTTTGTATCAGCTTTTCGTTCATGAATTCGATACGGTTGTCATTTGAGCAGATGTAAATATAGCCATGAAAGGCCTCTACCATAGCCCGATACTTCTCTCTGCTTTCACGCAAAGCATCTTTTGTAGCTTTTTGTTCGGTTATGTCTTCCAGCAGCCAGATTGTGCCCTTGGACATGTCTGGCGGCTCAATGGCCTTGCCAATGTACCGGACATGGATATGCGTGCCATCCTTTCTTATTAATTCCTGCTCGGACTCATAAATCAAACCCGTAGCAAGGACTGGATATGCCTCCTGCCCGAATTTTTCATATGCTGCATCTGAAGGGTAAAGATTTCTGGTCGTATGAAATTTCATCTCCTCCTTTGAATACTGAAAAAGATCTTCAGTCTTGCGATTGACCAGGACTTGCTTCCTGTCAATAATTTTGGAAACTCCAATAGGTGCATTATCAAGAATTATGTTTTGCTCCAGTACTAGCAAGGACAACTCAGCAGTTCTTTCTTTTACCTTCTCCTCCAGCTGCTCCTTGTAAGCGGTAAGTTCAGCTACCGTCCCGTGCAATTGTTTATTGGTCTTTCTAAATTGATCATGGAAAAAAGAAAACAGATAACCTGTGAAGCTAAAGACCCCTATTGAAAAGAAATCTGAAGGACGCTCAATGGCGAAGGAGAAACGTGGTGGCATAAAGAACCACCAGACCATCAAAACCGAGAGTGCAGTTGAAATTATCCCGGCACGTTTACCTCCGATCCAAGAACTGAAAAAAACAGTTGGATAGAAGAGAAACCAGACATATGGCTGGATTTCATCCCATAAAACCAATTGTATAGCTAAAGCTAAAAAAGGGATAAGAATGGCAATTATAAAATATTTGGGGCCGTCCTCAAGGACACAAGGAATCCAGGCATTTCTTTTAGTGTTCATAGGTTATGTCCCCACTAACCACTTTGATAGGAACCTTCGCTATCCTGCCCCCTCAACCTGTCCCTATTAACATAACTTGGCGTCAATTGCTCGATCTCTTCCGCCTTTTATATCAAATCCTAAGTTTTGAATCCAACTCAAAAAGCTGTTGATTTTGTCCAGGGGCTATTTACACCTCTGCCTTCTTTACTCTTTTGTGTAAACAATCAACTGGTTTAAAACGCTGGCTTTTGCCAATAAGTGTAAAGAAACATGTAACTTATGAATGCGATGAGCTTTACAGTGGCCGCAATCAAGCGGCGTAACCACCTGATATTACGAGTGTTAAAATTGGCACGTGCCCTGCTTTAGTAATAGTGGTGTTGGAATACCGAGGTCGAAGTCTACCGCGGCTTTGGCCTTCCTCCCAGCTGTACCGATTTTCAAGAGTAAATTCACTATGACTGGAGGTGAATAATTTTTTTATGCAGAGATTCCGGATCAATAGCTACCCGCGCTTTTTGCATTTCAAAAAGGAAGGAGATCGACAGTAATGAAAAAGCTCCTGATTTTGTTGACCATTGCAAGTGTTACCTCCGGCGCTTCTCAGGCATCGGCCGGTTCCGCAGCCAGGACCGGTATCAACGGTTCCATGCATGACATCAACGTCGCAGGGGGCGGCAATTACAAAGGCGATTTGTTTCAACGTACCTGCGCCTTCTGCCATACCCCCCACAACTCGCTCCCGAGCGGCAGCGTTCCGGCGCCGCTGTGGAACCATGCCCCGTCCCCCGTATCTCTTGCGCCTTACACCTGGGCCTCTCCGGCCAACCAAGGGGTCGCCTTCAACACCGATCCGCTGATCGGACCGAGCCGCCTCTGCATGGCCTGCCACGACGGCATCACCGCAGTCGACTCCCACGGCAGCGCCGGCTCCTTGAACGGCGGCAGCACCAGGATGACCGCATCCTACACCGATGCGCTGGGCAACACCGCCAAACGTTATATAGCCGATCTGACCGTAACGCATCCGATCGGCTTCAAATATGCCGATGCAGTGACCGCCCGGAACGTGACTGGCAGCAACGAGCTCGTACTTTCGACCAACGGTTACATAGGGGACAACCAGCTGGTGGGCATGAACTTCAACACCAACAGCCGTGGCAGCCTCACGTACAGCACCAAGACGATCGCCGACACCCTGTACAGCGGCTACCTGACCTGTGCCTCCTGCCACGACGTGCATAACAGCGTGAACGCTTCTCCCGCCGCTTCCACTATCGCTGCCGGGAACTCCTATAACTACTTCCTGTACGCCCAGGAAGAGGGGTCGGCCATCTGCCTCTCCTGCCACATTAAGTAAGCTGAAAGTGAAAACACAACGTACGAACCATTATCTAACGGCAAATTGCAAAGAGCTCCCCAGGTGGTATGCTTGCAAAGAATCGTAAGGGCAGCGGTAAAGTCCCGACACAGGGTATCCGGGAGGTTTCCATGGCAGGGGGGACGATCTGGAAAGGCGCCGTTCATTTCGGAGAAACGATGATCCCCGTGAAGCTCCATGCTGCCGTGAAGGAAGAGCGGATTCAATTTAATCTCCTTCACCGGGTTGATCTGGTGAAGCTGCACCAACAGATGATCTGCGCCTACGAGAAGAAACCGGTCCCCGCCGAGAGCCAGATCAAGGGGTTCGAGGTGGAGGAGGGAAAGTTCATCATCATCGATCCGGAGGAGTTGGAACAGGCGACACCCGCAAGCAGCCGGGTGATCGAGGTGCACGAGTTCGTGAAGCTTGACCGGATCGATCCCATCTTCATCGAACGGACCTACAATCTCGAACCGGATGCGGTCGCGGCGGGATTCAGCGAGTTCGCGGAGGTGCTGCAAGAGATGGAAGTAGCAGGTATCTGCACCTGGACCATGAGGAAGCGCTCCTACCTCGGGGCGTTGCAGGGGACAGGGAAGGTCCTGCGCCTGAATACCCTGCGCCATGCCGACGAGGTTGTGGCAGTAGGCGCCCTCGGGCTGAAGGAAATCCCGCTGTCGGAACGGGAGATCAAAATCGGGCGGGACCTGATCACGCAACTGACGGAGCCCTTTCAGCCGCAGAAGTTCGTGAACGATCATGAGCAGAAGCTCAGGCAGTTGATCGAGAAGAAGGCACGCGGGGAGAAGGTCGCGGTCCTGAGACCGAAGGTCAAGAAACCGACCGCGCCGGAGGAACTGCTCCATGTGTTGGAGGCGAGCCTGAAGAAGGCTGCGTGAGAGCGCCCCGCAAGTAGTTTCGTGTGGAGGACGAAATGGCCCCGCAGGGAATCTGGAGCGGCACGATCAGTTTCAGCCTGGTGGCGATCCCGGTGCAGCTCGTGAGGGCGGTCGCACCGGGTCGCATCTCGTTCCGCATGCTCCACAACACCGATTTCTCCCCTCTGGTGCGGCGGATGTTCTGTCCTCGGCAAGGGGTTCAGGTCCCGCCCGAGGAGATCGTCAGGGGGTTCGAGATAGCACCTGACCGCTTTCTCCCCATAACGGACGAGGAACTGGAGTCCCTGTCCCCCGAGCGCAGCCGCACCATCGAGATCTCCCAGTTCATCGACATGGCTGAGGTGGATCCGCTCTACTACGACCATCCCTACTACCTCGTACCGCTTAAAGGGGGCGAAAAATCCTACCGGCTTCTGGCCGAGGCGATGCGTCAGACGAACCGGGCCGGTCTTGCGAGGCTCGTGCTTGCCGAGCGCGAACATCTTGTGGCGATCAGAAGCACGGAGGGGGCGCTTTCCCTCGTCACGCTCCACTATAACGAGGAACTTTTGCCTGCCCAGGCGATCGCGCCCGGCGCGGCAAAAGGCTCGGCCGAGATGAAAGCCCGGATCAAGAGGAGCATCAAACGGATGATCGCGGAGTTCGAGCCCGAGAAGTACGAGGATTCGCGCAGGACAAAGCTTTTGGATATCCTCAAGCGCAAAGCACAGGAACAGGCTCCGGTGGAGCCCCCCCCCATAGCGGCTGAGGAAGGAGAAGGTCCGCCCGACCTCGTCGCTGCGCTGGAGACGATCATGACCGACCTGAGGAAAGGACGGTGAACCGTAAGTTTGTAGAGGTCGAAGGGCAGCGGCTTTCTCTCTCCAACCTCGAAAAAAAGCTCTACCCCTCGTGCTCCTTCACCAAGGCCCATGTCCTTGACTACTACCGCCGGATCGCCGACCGCCTCATCCCGCATCTGCGGGACCGGGCAGTGACCTTGAAGCGTTATCCGGACGGCGTCGAAGAGGAGTTCTTCTTCGAAAAGCATTGCCCTCCGCATCCGGAATGGGTGCAGACCGCCGAGATCGTTCTTAAGGGGCAGAAGCGGATGACTGCCTGCCTGATCAACGATCAGGCGACACTCTTGTGGGTAGTGAACCTGGCTGCCCTGGAACTCCACGTCCCTCTGGCCGGGGCCGCCTCACCCGAGACACCCGACGCCATGGTCTTCGACCTGGACCCGGGCGAGCCGGCCGAGCTACTGGCATGTGCCCAGGTCGCGCTGATCCTCAGGGAGCTTCTCTCCAGGCTGGGGCTTAAGGCGTTCGTCAAGGGTTCGGGGAGAAAGGGGCTTCACGTCTACGTTCCCCTGAACTCCGCCGGAGCGACCTTCGTCGATACCAAGGGGTTCTCCCGGACTGTGGCCCTGATGCTGCAGAAGAACTATCCGGAGTTGGTGACAGAACGGATGGCCAAGGAGGAACGCCGGGGCAAGGTCTTCATCAACTGGGCCCAGAACGACGCCCAAAAGACCATGATCTGCGCCTATTCCCTGAGGGGTGGGGAAAAACCCACGGTTTCCTTTCCCATGGGCTGGGAAGAGTTGGAACAACTGGCCAGGGAGCGAAAGCCGGAGGGGTTTTGGGTCAGCCCGGAAACGGCCCTGGAAAGGGTTGGGAAGGATGGGGACCTGTTCCATGAAGTACTGGCGATGAAACAGAGATTGCCGCACATGTAAGTTGCATCAACGTTAAATACATGCACGAGTGGATGGAGCGTTACCTCGATGGGCCTGAAGGAGTACGCCGCCAAACGCAGATTCGGCGAAACGCCGGAACCGGAGCCGGGGAAAAGCCCCGAGGGGGACCACCTCGTGTTCGTCATACACAAACACGCGGCCAGCCGCCTGCACTACGACATCAGGCTGGAGCTGGCCGGGGTGCTCAAGAGTTGGGCCTGTCCCAAGGGACCGTCACTCGACCCTGCCGTGAAGCGCCTGGCGGTCATGGTCGAGGATCATCCGATAGACTACGGCGCCTTCGAGGGGGTCATCCCGGAGGGAAACTACGGCGCAGGGGGGGTCATTATCTGGGACCGGGGCGTGTATCGCCATCCGCGCTCACATGACAGGAGTGAAAGCGAGCTGCTTCTCCAGGCCGGGCTCGCCGCAGGAGATCTGAAGTTCATCCTCGAAGGGGAGAAGCTGAAAGGGGAGTTTGCCCTGGTAAGGACCGGCCGGGACGACAGATCATGGCTCCTCCTGAAGAAACGGGACAGCTTTGCCGCGAGCCGCGAGATTCTGGAGGAGAGCCGTTCCGTCGTATCCGGCAAGACCTTGGAGGAGTTGCTCGATACGGAAAAAGGCGCATCGTCCCGGCCGAAGAAGATCGAGCAGGTCAGGCTGCGGGAAGCCCAGGAGAGGACCGGGCTTACGGATGCGCCTGCTGCCCCGATGCCGCACGCCGTAAGTCCGATGCTGGCAACCCCTGCGGGGAAACCTTTTGACGATCCCGAATGGCTCTTCGAGGTGAAATGGGACGGTTACCGTGCGATTGCCGAGGTCATGGAGGGGGAGGTCGCGCTTTATTCCCGCAACCGGCTGCAGCTTGCCCGGAAGTTCGCGCCCATCACGGAGGCGCTACGCGCACTGCGGCTACAGGCGGTGCTGGACGGCGAGATCGTGGCCGTTGACGACCAGGGACGCCCCAGTTTCCAGTTCCTGCAAAATTTCGGGAAATCCGGCAAAGGCCACCTTTTATACTGCGTGTTCGACCTCCTCTACTTCCAGGGGCGCGACCTCACCGGGCTTCCCTTGTTTCAGAGAAAAGACATCTTGAAACGGATTGTCCCATCCACGCCGCGTATCAGGTTAAGCGATCACGTGGAGGGTGAAGGTCTCCTTTTCTTCAAAGCCGTCAAGGCCAAGGGACTGGAGGGGATCATCGCCAAGCACAGGCTGAGCACGTACCAGCCGGGGAAGAGAAGCCGGCAATGGCTGAAACTGAAGGCGCAGCTAACCCAGGAGGGAGTGGTTGCCGGGTTCACTGCGCCACGGGGGGTACGGGGCCATTTCGGCACCTTGGTCCTGGGGGTGTTCGAGGGGGATAAACTGGTATGCATAGGCCACGCGGGAGGTGGGTTCAGAGCGGAAGAGCTAAGCCGCATCCACGAGAAGCTGCTCCCCCTCGTCCAGGCTGAATGCCCCTTTGACGTCGAACCGGAGACAAACGCGCCGGCAATCTGGGTCAGGCCGGAGTTGGTCTGCGAGGTGAGGTTCACCGGCTGGACCGAGGAGGGGGTCATGAGGCACCCCGTCTTCATGCGGATGCGCGAGGATAAGGGACCGCGCGAGGTGGTACGGGAAGCTGAAGGGATTTTGTCATGAAATTTCATGTAGGAACAAGCGGGTACGGGTACAAGGAATGGCAAGGGATTTTCTATCCCGAGCGCATATCCCCCAAAGACATGCTCAGCTTTTACAGCGAACGCTTCAACGCGGTGGAGATCAACTACACCTACCACCACATGCCTACCGCGCGGCTGCTTGACACATGGATGAGCCTGGTCCCGGAGGCCTTTGTGTTCGTACTCAAGGCACCAAAGGTCATCACCCATGTGAAGCGGCTAAAAGAGGTGAACGAGGAGGCGGACTACCTGTTCCGAACCGTGCTGCTTCTGGGCAGCAGGCTTGGAGCGATCCTATTGCAGTTTCCCGCATTTTTCCGTGCGGATCTTCCCAGATTGGAGGCATTTCTCGATCTGATCCCCGAAGATGTCCACTGCGCCTTCGAATTTCGCAGCCCCACCTGGGTTGAGGCGGGCGCCGGGGAGTTGCTCTGTGGCCGCGGGCATACCCTCTGCACCGCTGATACGGACGACGACCCGGCCAGGGGGATAGTCGGCGCACAGCCATGGGGATACCTGCGGCTGCGCCGTTCCGGCTATACGGATGCAGACCTGGCCCAGTGGCTGGAACGAGCCCGAAGCCAGGAATGGGAGCGGGCGTTCGTCTTTTTCAAGCACGAGGAAGAGGCACTGGGGCCCAAACTTGCGCTCCGTTTCCTGGAACTGGCCGGGGAGCAGCAAGGAAACTCAAAGGACACTTAACTTACAAATCGGCAATTCCCTCCTATAACCGGGCCGACGGTTGACCGGACAATTTCCTTTTGAAACCCGTCACCTCCCGACCTAGCGCCATGAAAGCGCCCCACTCTGCCCTTATTCGACTGTTCGATACCGATCTTTTGCAAGCAGCCATGGCAGCCAGCGCACTATGAAGGAGTTGCCGGAGGCCAAGACCATCTTCACCATCTCCTCGCTAATGCCTCCCTGAAGCGCCAGCTCCTTTACTTTCGGATACTCAGCGAGATATACTGTCCCGCTGGCTGAACGGCACTCACCGTAGAGCTTCCTTCTTCGCGGGTGTTGAAAATTTTGCCATGTTATCTGGCCGTTTAGGAGGCGTCTTTGCCTGACCCGACAAAGTCAACCAATTCATTCACCGGCTTCAAATGGCGGATGGTGTTATCCGTAATCCTGTTGAATCTCCTGGTGCTCGGCATTGCAGGCTTATCGCTTTATCAGAGTCGAAAGAATTATGAGAAGAGAGCCGCTGTTTCGACTCAAAATCTTGCCAGCGTCCTCGACCTGCAGATAGCAGGCGAGATACAAAATATCGACATAGCGTTGCTTGCCATAAAGCATGAAGCCGAAGGCCAGCTTGCGAGAGGGGGCATCGACAAAGAATCTTTCGACAGATACCTGATTCGGCAGCATTCGTACATGCCGCTCCTTCTGGGGTTGCGGATGACAGACTCCAGAGGGGATCTTCTTTACAAGACCGGTGCCGTGATTCCCGGGATTGTCACCAGCATGGCCAAGCGCGACCACTTCATTTATGAACGGGACAATCCCAAAGGGGACCTGTTCATTGCAAAACCGGCCATAGGGGCCGAATCAAAGAGATGGGTTCTCAACATCGCCCGCCGCGTAAATAATCCGGATGGTTCGTTTGCAGGTTCCGTGTTCGGCACCATCGACCTTAACCACTTTATCAAGATTTTCTCAGGGATAGACATTGGCGCAAAGGGATCAATTTCCCTTCGCGATTCGGAATTGAAAATAATCGCCAGATATCCCGAACTCGACAATAAAATCGGCAGCCAAGCGGCATCAAAAAAATTGTTGGACCAGATCAGGTTAGGAAAACAAGCAGCAACATACACGGCTATCGCTGGAGTAGACAATACGGAGAGAATCTACACATATCGAAGGATCGCCAATTACCCATTGGTTATAATCGTTGGCTTGAGTAAGGACGAATATCTTGCCGAATGGCGAAAAGAAGCCACGGCACAGCTTGGTCTCGTAGCACTTTTCACCATGGTAACACTCGTTTCCGCGAAGCTGCTCGCAGTTCGATGGCAAAGGGAAATGGCGATCGAATCAGAGTTGCGTAAAGCAAAGGAAAACCTCGAACAGCGAATTGAGGAGCGCACCAATGACCTCAATCTTGCAAATGAAAAGCTGAAAAACGAGTTGACCCAACGTGAACAGATAGAAGAAATGGTGTTGTTGTTGAAGGATTCGGTGGAAAACTCCTCCGATGCTATTGGCATGGCTTCCCCGGAAGGTAAACATATCTATCAGAACAAGTCGTTCACAGCCCTTTTTGGCGAGCTTGGCGGTACTCCGCAGGACCTGTTTGTCGACAAACAAGTTGCGGATGAAATGTTCAATGTGGTGATGTCCGGAGGGCAATGGTCCGGTGAAGTCAGAATGTATGCGCAAGACAATAGAGTTGTGGACATTCTTCTCAGGTCTTATGCCAACACGGATGCCAATGGCCGTATCATCGGACTGGTCGGTATTCATACCGACATCACCGAGCAAAAACGTGTAGAAGAAGACCGCGTACAGCTGGAACGCCAGCTACTCCACGCCCAGAAACTTGAAAGTCTCGGCGTGCTGGCAGGCGGCATTGCCCACGACTTTAACAACATACTGATGACAATCATCGGCAATGCCGACTTGGCGTTAATGCGGATCAACAGGGAATCCCCTGGTGTGGACAACCTGCACAAGATCGAACAGGCGGCCCGCCGAGCGGCAGACCTGGCGAAACAGATGCTGGCCTATTCGGGCAAAGGTAAATTTTTCGTCGAGCAACTCGACCTGAACTGTCTTTTGGAAGAGATGCTGCACATGCTGGAGGTATCCATATCCAAGACGGCGGTGTTGCGGCTCAATCTCCACGATCCCCTGCCGTCAGTGGATGCCGATGCCACCCAGTTACGGCAAATCATCATGAATCTGGTCATCAATGCCTCTGAAGCCATTGGCGACAAGAGCGGGTTGATCGCCATCACTACCGGTTGCATGGACTGCGACCGCAGTTACCTCAAAAACGTCTGGCTTGAAGAGAACCTGAGCGACGGCCTTTACGTCTACCTTGAAATTGCCGATACCGGTTGCGGCATGGACAGGGAAACCATGGCCAAGATCTTCGACCCCTTCTTTACCACCAAATTTACCGGCAGGGGCTTGGGAATGGCCGCTGTCCTCGGGATCGTCAGGGGACACAAGGGCGCGATCAAAATCTACAGCGAACTGAAGAAGGGTACAACCTTCAAGATTCTGTTGCCCGCCAGCACCAGACCTCAAAAAATATTCAATCACGACAGCCAAGCCGACGATTGGCAAGGCAGCGGCACCGTGCTGCTGGTGGATGACGAGGAAACCGTGCGGAGCATCGGCAAGGAAATGCTTCGGGAATTGGGATTTACCGTGATCACTGCCGGTGACGGCCGGGAGGCAGTCGACACCTTCAAGCAGAACCCTGATATTGCATTTGTAATTCTGGATCTGACCATGCCCCACATGGATGGCGAGCAGTGTTTCCGTGAACTGAGGCAACTTAAGCCGGATATAAAAGTGATTATGTCCAGCGGTTATAACGAGCAAGAGGTTACGCAGAGATTTATCGGCAAGGGTTTGGCCGGTTTTGTACAGAAGCCGTATAAGTTGTCGGTTCTGATGGAGGCTATCAAAAAAATTTAAACTAACGATGGTCTAATTCCTCCTTGGGCCTAATTTGTGCATACTCAAATGGGGCTGCCGGCGGCATCTGAATTGAAGCAAATGAGGAGTTGGTATGCCACTGGCATGCCGATAGTGCCGGGATTTTCGTATATACATCTATTATCAGGTATGCTTATGAAACCGTTATCGAACCGCAAAATAATACTCCTCATAACTACTACCGTCGTCTCTTTGAACCTGCTTGTCATCAGCCTCTCCTGTCTTTCTCTCCTTAGGAGCAGAGGACAGTATACCGAGAAAGCGGTAATCACCGTCACGAACCTGACCCAGGTCCTTGAACAAAACCTTACCGGGATCATAAGCAAGGCTGACATGGGGCTCAAGGGTCTGACCAACGAGCTTGAAAGGCAGCTGGCCGCGAAACAAACAGACCTGATGGAGATACAAGATCATATTGCCGTGATCAGGAGGTCATTCCCGGAAATCAAGGGCATCAGGGTCATAGATTCGAAAGGCGACACGATTTACGGCATGCCATCCGGCATGCCGGCGGTGAATGTCTCGGAGAGGGAGTATTTCCAAAAGGCCAAGTCCGCTTCGACAGAGGATTTGATCATCTCCAAGCCTTTGTTCGGTAAAATAGACCGTATCTGGCTGATCAATCTGGCACGGCGAATCAACAACCCTGACGGGTCCTTCGCTGGCGTTGCCTATGTATCCCTGCCCCTGCAAGCGATCAGCAAACTCTTTTCCGCTGTCAACGTTGGTGAACACGGCTACTTTTCTTTGAGGGACGCTCAAGACCTGAGCCTGATCGTTCGGTATCCGGAACCTGATAAAATCGGCAGCGCTGTCGGCAGCAACAATATCTCTCAGGTGTTTATAAAGATCTGGCAGACCGGAGCCTCCTCCGGCACTTATGTCGCTTCTGCGGGTGACGCCCGCTTGCGCACTTGGAGTTTCCGCAAATCCCACAATGGCCGCTACTTCATTTTTGCCGGGTTGGCCAAGGAAGATTACCTGGCCGATTGGAATCAGGAAGCATTACATACCTCTGTGTTCCTGATCCTTTTCTTCCTGCTTACGGTCCTCGCCGGTTACGTCTTTTGCCGCAACTGGAAGAAAAGCCAAGCGGCTGAGGCAGCAATTCGCGAAACAGAAAAGCGCTTCAAGATCATCTTTGACGAAAGCCCGAACATCATTGCGTTGCAGGAGCCGGAGACCGGAGCTTACATAGATGTCAACCAAAGCTTTTGTGAGATTCGGCAAACTACCAAAGAAGAGCTTATTGGCAAAACGCCTGATGAACTTGGGATCATGTCCTCGGCTGAAATAAAGAGATTGCTGGAGAAATTCAAAAGGGATGGAAAGCTTGACCACGAGGAAGCCACTACGATGAATATCAATGGCGAAACTACGTATGTGCAGGTTTCGTCACGGTTCATCGAAACACCCGCCGAAAGCTACGCTTTATCGATGATCCAGGATATTACCGCCCGGAAGCTCGCCGAAGATGAGAACAAGCGCTTGATGGACCAGTTGCTCCACTCCCAGAAGCTGGAGTCAGTAGGTCGCCTGGCCGGGGGTATCGCTCACGACTTCAACAACCTGCTAACGCCGATCATCGGCTATACTGAAATGCTTCGAGGAAAGATGCCTGAAGATGACCCTGGTTATGCCAAAACAGGCCATGTTTTGAACGCGGCACACAAAGCCCAGTCTCTTGTCGCGCAGCTCCTCGGTTTCAGCCGCAAGCAGTTCCTTAATATTGAACAGGTAGACTTGAATGCCCATATCTCCGCGTTCCTCGGCATTCTGCGCAGGGCAATCCGGGAGAATGTCGATATCCAGACTCGATTCAACCCGGAGCCATGTTTGACCCTTGCCGATAAGAACCAGTTTGACCAGATTCTCATGAACCTGGTGGTCAACTCCCAGGATGCAATCATCGGCAACGGAACGATAACGATTGAGACCTCCAATGTCCATGTCGATGTGGCACATGCCCGCCAACACCTGGACTTGTTGCCGGGCGAATATGTTGTGTTGGCCGTAAGCGACACGGGCCACGGCATGGACAAGGAAACCCAGGAAAAGATCTTCGAGCCGTTCTTCACCACAAAGGATATTGGCAAGGGTACCGGCCTTGGCCTCGCCACGGTCTACGGTCTGGTTAAACAACAGAAAGGCGGCATCTGGGTCTATAGCGAACCAGGCAGGGGGACGACCTTCAAGATCTATTTCCCGGCGTTCAAAAACGTGGAGGCAGCCCTTCTCGGGCCTGACCAGGAGGTGGCGGTCACCTATGACGGCCGCGGCAGGACTGTCCTGCTGGTCGAAGATGAGTTTGTAGTGCGGGAGTTGGTGCGCGAGTTTCTAGAGAGCATGTATTTTGAGGTTGTTGTCCTGGCAGACCCTCTGGAAGCTGTGGAAGCCGCGAATAAAAGTCCCTTTGATCTACTCTTGACTGACGTGATAATGCCAGGCCTGACCGGTCCGGAGCTCTATCAGCATCTGCTGAGAAAACAGCCGGGCCTGAAGGCTCTCTTCATGTCCGGCTATACAGGCGGTATAGTGGAGGCGAGCGGGCTGACTGGCCAGAATTCGAACTACATCCAGAAACCCTTTACGGGAAATGGCTTGGCTGCCAAGATCAAGCAAGTGCTCGGGTAAAGTAGCAGGGTACAATACCAGCCTCGGGTCATCCCCACAACTACCAGATTTCATACGAATATTCAGGAACAACATCAAAACAGCCATTATCTTCGCCGGCTGTCCCCTCCTTTCACAACTGCATCATTTGCAATCGCAACCAATACCTTGTGTCACAAAAACCAGCCTCCTAAGCCTCCTGACGGGCATCAGCGGTGACGCTGCCGTCGAGCGCAGAATCGCGATGCCATTTTCAATGGCAACGTAACAAGAATGTAACCAAATTGAATCCGATTGTTAACAGCTGCACACTAAAATATATGTTAGTTGTACATATTAGAGCGTTTCAATTTTCTGGATAGAGCCTGCACAACAGGTTTATGGGAGGGAAGGGTTATGCCGTCTCTAAAAAAAGTATTCGAATGTAATGTTTGCGGAAAACTTATCGATATGATTCACGAAGCAGAAACGAGTGAAATGATCTGCTGCGATACGCCCATGAGCGCAACTGCCGCGATATCGGCTGAGGCTGGAGTTGTTCGGCCAAACCTTGATGAAAAACATCACATTGCATCCACTGTTGTTTGCCTGGGCCTGTTGGTTTTCGGGTTGGTTTTTGCCGGACACAGCCTCTTTAGTGAAATCAGCCATTCCGATGAATCTTCAATAACTACCGCTCTTCCTTATATCCTTCTCGGGTTGGCGCTTCTTATTGCCCTGGGTTTTGAGTTTGTAAACGGGTTCCACGATACCGCCAACGCCGTGGCAACTGTCATCTATACGCATTCGCTCCCACCCACCATTGCCGTCATGTGGTCCGGCATGTTTAATTTGCTGGGCGTTCTTGCCTCAAGCGGCGCGGTTGCATTCGGCATCATATCGCTTCTTCCTGTTGAGCTGATTTTGCAAGTCGGTTCAGGAGCAGGTTTCGCAATGGTTTTCGCGCTTCTCATCGCGGCAATCATCTGGAATTTAGGCACATGGTGGCTGGGGCTGCCTGCCTCTTCCTCCCATACTCTGATCGGCTCCATTATCGGCGTGGGCGTTGCCAACGCTTTGATGAAAGGGAGAGACGGCACAAGCGGCGTTGACTGGGCACAGGCCAGCAAGATAGGTTATTCACTTGTCCTTTCACCGGTTATCGGCTTTGCGCTTTCTGCCCTATTGCTGTTGCTGCTTCGCAAACTAGTTAAAAATAAGGCACTTTATGAAGAGCCCAAGGGAAATAAGCCGCCACCCTGGTGGATTCGCGGCCTGCTGATTCTTACCTGCACAGGGGTCTCCTTTGCGCATGGGTCGAATGACGGCCAAAAAGGAATGGGCCTTATCATGTTGATCCTTGTTGGTACCGTGCCTATGGCATACGCCCTGAACCACGCCATGCCGGCCAGCCATACCGCGCAGTTTGTCTCTATCGCTCAAAAAACCGAGCAGTCGTTGCTTATGGATGCAGCGATAAAACAGGTAGAGAAACCGGAAACGGTCCTTACCGATTACATTCGAACAAAGAAATATAACTCAGATGTTGTTCCGGCTCTTGGAAAGATCATAGGGAACATAAGTGTAGAGGTCAATCAAAGCGGCTCGCTTTCGGGCATTCCAGGCGGGGCGGTCGCCAATGTTAGAAACGATATGTATCTGGCATCTGAAGCTATCCGATTCCTTGACAAGTCCGATGCTGCGTCGCTAAACCCCGAAGCCAAGAAAAATCTTAAATCATTCAAGAAAGAGATTGATGGAGCTACAAAATTTATCCCGTTATGGGTGAAGGTTTCTGTCGCTATTGCCCTTGGCCTGGGAACCATGGTCGGTTGGAAACGGATTGTGATAACAGTCGGTGAAAAGATCGGCAAAAGCCATCTTACATACGGCCAAGGTGCGGCAGCCGAACTGGTTGCAATGATAACCATAGGAGCAGCCGACATGTTCGGACTGCCGGTTTCCACCACCCATGTTCTCTCTTCCGGTGTGGCGGGCACCATGGCTGCCAACAAGTCAGGGTTGCAGTGGTCCACCCTCCGCAATCTTGCCATGGCGTGGGTATTGACTTTACCGATGGCGATGCTGCTTTCCGGCTCCCTGTATTGGCTCCTGAGCAGGTTATTTTAACCTCGGCTGGCCTTGCTTGCAGCCTCGCAACACCCGGTTTCCTAATAATGATCGATCTTGACTTGGCCTGCGGGCGCCTCCTTCGGAGCGCCCGCAGGCCAAATCCTGTTACTCAACTAAATAAACACCCTCTGTTCCCTCACAGCAAAAACTATTTCATTATGCCGGTATGATGGATTCTTTTTTCCGGTATACCATCCCTTGGAAGACAGCAATAACATGACCGTCTTCATCGGTAATCCTGACATTGTACGAAGCGAGTTTTGGATTCAGAGCCTCTTCCTTTGCTTCTGCGAACAAGGTCCCTTTAGTTGCGGCTTTTACGAATGATACGCTGGCATTGATGCCCATAGCCAGAGTCCCGTGGGAGTTAGAGGCAACTGCAAACGCAAAATCCGCCAAAGTGAAGATGGCCCCTCCATGTACCGTCTTTGCCCCGTTAAAATGGAAAGGCTCTATTTTCATGCTGGCCTTTGACCATCCAGGCCCGACTTCAAGAAGCTCAATTCCGGTATGGCGGGCAAACACGTCCTCAGAGGAAAAAAATTGTTTTATCTTTATCATGGTCATCCCTTTCCTTATCGATGATCTCGAACATGATTCCAATCAAGGCTCCATCAGCGAGCCGAGGTTGCGGTTAACTGTTCTGCTGCGGCCGATAGAATTTAACGGCATTTCCATATAGTACGTTCTGTGCTTTCTCTTTTCCCAAGGCCTCGACGACAAGATTAAAATCGTTATCTTCATATGGCCGCGGTGCGCGTGTCGATGGGAGGTCGGTGCCGAACATGAGGGATTCCGGGTTAACGGAATAAATCTCCTGAATGGCAGTTCGCGCATCAAAATCGACTCGACCGAAACCTGTTGCCTTCACATGAACACCTTGTTCGACGAGCTTGAGCAGGGTTTTGAACCCCTCTTTAGAAAGTCCCAGATGGTCGATACTGACGGCAGGCAGAGCCGCCAGTGTTTTAAATAACCCGTCCAGCTCTTTGGAATCCACATAGAGTTCCACATGCCAGCCGTTAAGCTCATGGACTCGCCTTGCCATGCCATCCAGATGGCTTACCTCTTCCGAACCGCCCCTTTTGAGATTGAAACGGACGGCGCGTACTCCTAACTTGTTGAGTTCAAATAATTCTTCATCGGACGCGCTTGCCGGTATTTGAGTCACACCCACAAAGGAAGGGCCGAGCGTTTTGAGCGCATCGACCAGATATGTCTGGTCAAAACCCTGGAAAGAACCGGAAACTATTGCTCCTCCGATCAGGGAATAGTCACTCATCTTGTCGAGGTAATCCTTGCAGGTGAACTCGTCTGGAAGATAGCCATTGTTCGGCAACAGAGGAAATTGGCTATCAATAATGTGGAGATGCGTATCAAACAGTTTAAACTCATTTAATGACATGGGAACCCCTTCCATGTTTTATGGCAAATAGTAGTGTAATCTGTCACCATTCTGATTTCCGGTCAAGCACTGTCCGCTTCTTCCCGGTGCCGCCCGGCAGCGACAGGAAGACATTGTGCCCTTTGTTTGGTATATTTACTGGCAGAGCCGCGAGAACGACAACAGGGAATGGGATATCAGTGAGGTCGGAATGTATGGGCCGAAGGACCGGGACATGAGGGACGGCATCATGCCAATCGTCGATTCGCAGGGTAGATCCATTAATTATCTGCGACTGTCGGTAACAGACCGCTGCAATCTGCGGTGCAGTTACTGCATGCCTGCCCAAGGCGTGGCATACGTCGGTCAAGAAGCGATTCTCAGCTACGAGGAGCTTTTCCGCATCGCCCGCAGTGCTGTTGCCATAGGTATCGAAAAGATCCGCATCACCGGCGGAGAACCTTTGGTGCGCAAGGGGATTACCGGCTTCCTGCACCGGCTGTCGGCCATTGCCGGGCTCAACCAGTTGGTGCTCACCACCAACGGCGTACTCCTCGGTGAAATGTCCGCCGATCTTCGCGCCGCAGGAGTGCAGCGGCTTAATGTCAGCCTTGATTCCCTCGATGCCGCCACATTCGGCCGAATCACCCGCTGCGGCGATCTGAACCGTGTTCGGGCGGGCATAGAGAAGGCCAGGTCCTGCGGACTGCCGGTAAAACTGAACATGGTAGTTATGCGGGGCGTAAACGATCATGAAATTGCTGATTTTGCCCGCTTGGCAGTCGATTCGGCAAGCACGGTCCGCTTCATCGAATACATGCCGACGATCCGGAAACCGGGCTGGCAACGCCTGGTCGTGCCGGGCAGTGAGATTCTGGCGCGGCTTGAACCTGACTTCCGGCTTATCCCGCTTGAACAGGCGGTACTGGCCGGCCCGGCGCGCAACTACCGCATCTCCGGCACAGCCGGCACCATCGGCGTTATCACCCCGGTCTCGGAGCACTTCTGTTCCGGATGCAACCGCATCCGTGTCACTTCAACCGGCCAAGCCAGAGGATGCCTGTTCGCCGCTGCCGGGGTCGATCTGAAACCGGCCCTGCATGCCGAATGCGACCAGCAACTGACCCTCGCCCTTACCGATATCGTAGCGATCAAACCGGCCTGCCACCTGTTTAACAACGCACAATGCCATCACCTGGCATTCAGAATGGCCTCCATCGGAGGCTGATTCCAATTTCAGCCCTGATACATCTCTCCATGCTGGTCCGCCGTTCATGCCTCACGCATTGAATAGAGATAAACAACAACGAGCGGCGGCAGAACAATCAGGAATACGAGCAGCAGATACCGAAAAGCCTGCTGGACCCCCGATGCGTCGGCCAGCATGCCGACTAGCGGCCCGCTGACTGCAAACAGCAAACGAAAGACAAACGTCTGCAGCGACAGGATTGCGGCCCTGCGGCTCGAGGGGCACTCATTGTGAGCGTAGCTCAGCATCAGCGGCCCACGAAGGCCGCGCATGACGGTCAAAAGATAATAAGACAGAAAGCTCAGCACTCCCCGGCCAATCCCCAATCCCAGGTATCCCCCCCAGACCAGCAGCACGAACAACATCAACATGCGCCGTCCCCCCGCATACCGGCTTACACGGTGGCTGGCCAAAGAACAAGTTGCCACGCACAGGTTTGCGCCGGCCCATACCGGGCCGAACCATGCCAGCGGCACGCCGGTATGCCGCATATAGGGTTGGATCAACCAGACCGGGTAAAATGATGCCAGTCCCAGGGCAGCATTCAAAAGGATCAGCGCCCGCAGGCGCCGGTTGTCTACAAAGGTGTAGCGTAACGAATGCAGCGCCTCGGCGAGATGACTGGCGGGTGATGCGAACTCACGCGGCGGTTCGGTCATGGAACGGGCCAGGAAAAGAACCAGCAGCCATACCCCCACCTGAAGGACAAATGGCAGGATAGGGGCGTAGACGTAGATCACGCCGGCGAAGATGGCCCCCATCGACTCGCCGCCTTGGGCAAAGCCGCTCATGCGCCCCTGGTAGCGGGCATAGGCCTGCTCCGCCCCTTCGGCCTTGAGTGTCTCGAACAGCATGGCGCTGTCCGCACCGCTGATAAAGGCGAGCGAGATCCCCAATAGCACCTCTGCCGCCAGAACATGGGCGAACGTGGCAGCGACAGTATAGATTCCCCAGCCGGCAATGCCTAACAGCGAGGCAAGGGAGAGCGATACCCGATAGCCGATCTGATCACTGATATAACCGGTCGGATATTCCATCACCACCATGACAATGGAGAGAATGCTCTGCAGGAGCAGAATCTGGGTCAGGGACAGGCCGATGCGGTCCTTCCAGAAGAGGGTGATGATGGCCATCGGAAAGAGGGTCATCTGCAGGAAGGAGAAGGCGTACAGCTTGATGATGTTGCTATGGAGACTCTTCATGACTTCAGTTGAAAGAAAAAGGGGGGGCTATTGCGGGAAGCTTGCTGGGCTTGTCCCAGGATCAAGCCCGAACACGAAACGCCATTCTCTGTAGCTTTTTTTGCCGGCAAAAGAATCGAGGCCGGAGTATTCCGAGAAAGATGTCTTGAGAGGAGCATCTGCGCTGGTGCTGGCAACCCCGACAATCCCTCTCCCGCCGTTATCTCTGATGATGGCCCAGTCCTTCCCGGTCATTGGGTCTTTATAGAGCTTGCGCAGGTATTTCGATTTCTGAAGTGACGTCGGGTCCAGCAACAGGTCTTTCAAATCGTTAAGCGGTATGACCTTTGTGGTAGCGCCGGGCTTTGCCGGCCTTGTATTCCAGGCACCAATGGCGTTCCTGTACTGAAGGCCGCGGAATAGCAATTCCTGTTCCCGCTCACGCTTCATGACAGTTTTCAGCGACTGGGAGGTGAGACTGAGCATGAGTCCCATGATGACCACAATCATCAGTGCTGCTAAAAAGGTAAAACCGTTTTGGTTGAGCATTTTTTTCATCGAAAAATATTACCACAAATACCAAATTGTTTGCAAAACGTTAACTGCGCCTGCTGCTCTATTCCAGCTTGACAATCCGCGCGGAATCGCGAAAATAAAGTCATGAGAGTCCCATCTGATCACGCCTCATGAACCGGAAACGATTGTCTATGCCCGCTTTGCTATTGCTACCCCTCCTTTTTTTTACCGGCCTTGCGGCAGGCCTGGTTGATTCCATTGCCGGCGGTGGTGGTCTTATTACGGTCCCGGTCCTCCTGGGTGTCGGTATGCCGCCCAAGATCGCACTTGGCACCAACAAACTCCAGGCGTGCTTCGGCTCAGGCAGCGCCATGCTAACCTTTGTCCGGTCCGGGACCGTGCGCCTGAACGACTGCCGGGTCGGAATAGTCAGTACTGCCGTAGGGGCCGCTTTTGGCACCATTATCATCCAGATGCTCGATCCGGGATTACTGCGCCAGGTCATCCCCTGGCTGCTGGTTGCCATTATACTCTACACCCTTATGACCCCCAGGCTGGGATACCATGACATCCACCCCCGCCTGAAACCTGTCCCGTTTTTTTTAACTGCCGGCTTAGCCCTTGGTTTTTATGATGGTTTTCTGGGTCCGGGCACCGGATCGTTCTGGGTGATGGCACTTATGCTCGGCCTGGGATTTAACATGACCAGGGCAACAGGTTACACCAAGGTGATGAATTTCACCAGCAACGTATCTTCGCTGGTCCTGTTCATCTGCGGTGGTTCCGTACTCTGGCGGGAAGGACTGGTCATGGGGACAGGCCAGTTCGTCGGCGCCCGCATCGGCGCCCATCTGGTCGTGAGGAGGGGAACGGCTTTTATCAGGCCGATCTTCATTACCATGGTCCTGATCATCACAGGCAAACTCATCTGGCAGAATCTCCATTGAGACCCGTGACCCGACCATCCCGCGTCTCCATCCTCATGCCGGTGTGCAACGAGGAGCGTTATCTGCCGGCCGCGCTGGACTCCCTTTTTCGACAGACCATGGCCGACTGGGAGTTGATCGTGGTGGACGACGGTTCGACAGACAGAACTCCTTCCATACTCGACGCCGCCGCACGTAAAGATCCGCGCATTTACGCCATGCGCTGTAAAGGGAGCGGTTTGGTCGCGGCCCTCAACGAGGGACTGGCCGTCTGCCGCACTCCCCTCATAGCCCGCATGGACGGGGATGACATTGCCCATCCCCGCCGTTTGGAGTTACAGGTAAACCTCCTGGAGGCTGATCAGGATGTGGGGCTTTCGGCCTGCAACTTTCGCCATTTCCCCCGCCCTGCCCTGAAACAGGGCATGATTGCCTATGAGGCCTGGCAAAACGGACTCCTTAATCACGAAACTATCATGCGCGACCTGTTCGTGGAATCTCCTTTTGTACATCCCAGTGTCATGATGCGGCGAGACCTGCTGACCGGTGTGGGGGGTTATCGTGACTGCGGCTGGCCTGAAGATTACGACCTCTGGCTGCGCATGGCAGAAACCGGAGTCCGTTTTGCGCGCCTGGACCAGACGCTTTTTTTCTGGCGTGACCATCCCGGTCGGGCCACCCGCACCATGGATGCGTATGCGGCTAACGCCTTCCGCGCCTGCAAGCTGCATCACCTTCTGCACGGTTTTCTCAACGACCGGAGGACAGTCATCATGGCCGGGGCCGGACAGGAGGGGCGTGCCTGGCAGCGCCTGCTGGCGTCAGAGGGCATCGCGGTTTCCTGCTGGCTTGATGTCGATCCCCGGAAGACAGGCCGCCCGCTGCACGGCGCACCGGTCATACAGCCACACGATTTTCAGCCTTCCGATGAAAAGATGCTTGTCGCCATTGGCGTACGCGGTGCTCGCGAAGAATTCAGGCAACTCATCAAACCCATGGGCCTGAGAGAAGGACTCGACTTTATCTGCGTTGCCTGATACAACGACAATTGCAGCAGGCACATTTCTTGCCATTTCATGGCACCGTCAAAGGGAAAGGACATTTATGATACTGAACAAAGAAGAACTGGCGCTTTCCATCGACGAGGCGGAATGGGGCTGGCTTCGAGCCCACCTTGAGCGCGGAGGGGTAATTCTTGTCGCGGACAGTCTGGATCTGGCCGATGCGGCGTTGCGGGTTGCCGGTGATGACACCGAGAAAATCTCCGACTGGGTCGATGCCGGCATGATCGGCAAGCCTACCGAGTCACAGGTCCAAGCCTGGGACGGCGACAGGCATAAAAAATTTTCCATGCTGATCGTCAGTCCATATGTACTTATTCAGGAAAAGACACCGACTTTCCACTGATACCTATTCCCGACCAAGGCACATCTTGATGAGGGCTCCGGCGGCGTCTTGGCTTCTCCCTCTCAACCTTCGCCTTGGCATCCATCTCGATTGAATATGATCTTGATAAAACCTGAGCGCAACCAATCTCCCGCTACTTATGCTCCCTCCCCCGGCAAGGTCGGGGAGGGGGAAAGCTGCAAATTCAACTGTTTCCCCCTCCTAACCTCCCCCCGCTGGGGTAGGGAACCTTTTCCCGGCTTAACATTCTACATTCTGCGGGAAATCAATTCTATTCAAGTGATAAAATATGTTCTTGACCTGTTGAGAGGCCAGTAAAAAAGGGGCGCCCCTTATCGGAAGCGCCCCTTTTGAGTTTCAAGGATGTTAGCTGCGGTCAGATGAACTTGATCGCCTGTTCAGCGTACTGGAGTATGACCGACGGCACGATCCCCGGGATCAGCGTGCCTGCCACGGATATGAGCAGGGAGAGGGCAATGGGGGCAGTAACCTGAGTCCATTCGAAATCCTCGGTCGGCTCCTTCATGTACATGTAGACCATCACGCGCAGGTAATAATAAACCGATGCAGCGCTGTTGAGAACGCCGATAATGGCCAAGCCGACGTAGCCCTTCTGGATGGCGCCGGAGAACAGGTAAAACTTACCGATGAAGCCGGCCGTGGGGGGCATGCCGGCCAGAGAGAACAGGAACACCGACATGACCACGGCAAGGACAGGATGCCTGAATCCGAGACCGGCGAAATCCGTGACGTTGCCGTTTGATTCGCCTTTCTTGCCGACAAGGATGATCACGGCAAAGGCGCCGATATTCATGAAGGCATAGGAAAGCATGTAGAACAGGATGCCGGCGGTGCCGGTGCTGTTGCCGGCAGCGAAGCCTACGAGGGCGTATCCGGCATGGGCGATGGACGAGTAGGCCAGCATGCGCTTGATGTTATCCTGGCGCAGCGCGGTGATGTTGCCGATCGTCATGGTCAATACGGCCAAAACCCAGAATACCTGGCTCCATTCGACCTGCAGGGTGGGCAGCGCCACCAGAAAGACCCGCAGGGCAGCTGCGAAACCCGCGGCCTTGGGTCCGGCAGACATGAAGGCGGTCATGGGGGTCGGGGCGCCTTCATAGACGTCGGGGGTCCACATATGGAACGGAGCGGCAGCGACCTTGAAGGCGAAGCCGGTCAGCATCAGCAGCATTCCGGCGACCAGCATGACATTGGCCGAAGGCGCTGGCATCTGTCCGGCAGCTGCGGCGATCTTGGCGATACGTGTTGTTCCGGTGGCGCCGTAGGTCAGGGCCATGCCGTAGAGCAGAAACCCTGTGGAAAAGGCGCCCAGCAGGAAGTATTTGAGGCCGGCCTCGTTGGACTTGAGGTTGGCGCGGTTGAAGCCAGCCAGGACATACAGAGAAACCGACATGACCTCCAGGCCCAGGAAGATGGTCATCAGGTCGGTCCCTGCCGCCATCAGCATCATCCCCACCACAGTAAACAGGATCAACGGGTAGAGTTCGCCATGGTTGCACCCTTCCCGTTCCATGTACTGGTCGGAGATCAGGATCGCCAGACCGGCAGAGACCAGGAAGATCATCTTGAAGAAAGTGGCGAAATTATCCTGGATAACCGACCCGCTGAAGCTCTCAACCGGAGTGCCCCAGCCGGCTCCCACCAGGATTGCCGCCACCACGACGCCGATGAAACTGATGTACCCCAGATAAGACTTCTGGTTGCTGGGGACGAAGACGTTGATCAGGAGCAGGGCCATGGCGAGCACGGAGAGGAATATCTCCGGCAGGATCGGGCTCAGGTTGACGGCTGGAATAGTAATCATGTCCATCTAATATATCCTCCGGTCGGGTTGACTCGTGACGTTACTTGACTTCGTTATGATTCGCATCAGCCGGTGCAGCCTGCTCGGCAGGCATTGCGGATACGCCTGGTATCGTAGGATGCCCGGCGGGCAGCCCCTGCATGGCCGGCATTTGCTGGGCCGTCTGACCTACAGGATTGGTCCTGGCAATCAGCTTTTGAATGGCCGGGTCCATCTTCTCGATAAACGGGTTGGGGTAGAGCCCCATCACGAAGATCAGCACGAGCAGCGGCACCATGATGGCGATCTCGCGGGCGTTCAGGTCGGCAAGCTTCTGGTTTTTCGGGTTGTCCAGCTCGCCGAACATGACCCGCTGGAACATCCAGAGCATGTAGACGGCAGAAAGGATCACACCGCTGGAAGCGATGATGGTCCACCAGCGCAATTCACTCTCGAAAGAGCCCAGGAGCACCAGGAACTCGCCGACAAAACCGTTGGTTCCCGGCAGGCCGATGGATGAGAAGGTGACGATCATGAAAATGGTGGCAAAGATCGGCATCTGCTTGGAGAGGCCGCCGAAATCGGTGATCAGACGTGTGTGCCGGCGCTCATAGATGAAGCCGACGATAAGGAACAGCGCGCCCGTGGATACGCCGTGGTTGAGCATCTGCAGCATGCCGCCCGTGATCCCCTGGGTGTTGAAGGCAAAGAGCCCCAGCATGACGAACCCAAGGTGGGCAACCGAGGAGTATGCCACCAGTTTCTTGACGTCCTCCTGCACCATTGCCACCAGTGCGGCGTAGATGATGCCGATAACGGCCAGAGTGGCGATAAGCGGCGTGAACCGGTGGGCGGCATCGGGAAAGAGCGGCATGGCGAAGCGCACATAACCGTAGGTGCCCATCTTCAGCAGGATGGCCGCCAGGATCACGGAACCGGCCGTGGGGGCCTCGGTATGGGCATCCGGCAACCAGGTATGCAGCGGGAACATGGGGACCTTGATGGCAAACGCCAGGGCAAAGGCCAGGAACAGCCAGGTCTGGGTAGCCGGGTCAAGCCGCAGGTCGAAGAACTGAACCAGGCCGAAGTTGGTGAAGCCGGCATTCACTCCCTTGAAGTAGAGGAAGATCAAGGCAACCAGCATGAGCATCGAGCCGGCCATGGTGAAGATGAAGAACTTGACGGCTGCGTAGATCTTGTTCTTGCCGCCCCAGATGCCGATGATGAAATACATCGGGATCAGCATGACTTCCCAGAAGATGTAGAACAGGAACAGGTCCAGGGAGATGAAGGCGCCCAGCATCCCGGTTTCCAGGAGCAGCAGGCAGATCATGTACTCCTTGACCTTCTCCTCCACTGCGGTCCAGGTGGAGAGCACGGCCAGCGGCATGATGAAGGTGGTCAGGATAAATAGCCACAGGCTGATGCCGTCAATACCCACATTGTAGTTCATGGCGAACGGGCCTGCTGCAATCCAGGGCACGTTTTCCGCAAACTGGAAGTCGGCGTTGTTCTGGAAGCCGAACAGGATCGGCAACGACACCAGGAAGGTCACCACGGTCACCGCTAACGCGACACCTCGCAGCACTCCCTTGCTCTCCTTGGGGATGAACAGCAGCAGCAGGACACCCAGTATCGGCAGGAATGTCGTCAGGCTCAGTAGGTGGTTACTCATGAATTCATGCTCCTTTATGCAAATTGCAAGTGTCGTTTACTTGAAGACGTAGTAGCCCAGGATCACCACCACACCCAAGGCCATTGACCAGGCATAGTTGTAGATATATCCGGACTGCAGAAAGCGGAACACACCACTGAAAGCCATCACCACATTGGCAACGCCATTGACGATCCCATCGACCACCACCACGTCGAAACCCTTCCAGAGGAAACGGCCCAATGCCTTGCACGGATTGACGAAAAGGTAATCGTACAGCTCGTCTATGTACCACTTGTTGTAGACGGCGCGGTGCAGGGCCGGGAACGTGTCCGTGAACTTCTTTGGCAGTTCCTTATTCTGGACATACATGGTGAATGCGATGCCGATGCCGACGAGCGCTACAACGACCGAGAAGGCCATGAGTCCCATCTCGAGCGCATGGCTGTGCTCCGCGGCAGGCTGTGCGTATTTTCCGCCGTATTCGTTGGCTAGCTCGAAGACAGGATCCAGCCATTTTTCGAAATAGTTGGGCAGAATGCCCAGCGCCTTGGGTGTGCCGATGAAACCGCCGACAAGCGCGAGCGTCCCGAGCACGATCAGCGGAATGGTTATCACTGCCGGGGATTCGTGCAGGTGATCCTTCACCTTGGGATTGATCCGGCACTCGCCGAAAAAGGTCATGAACACGAGACGGAACATGTAGAAGGCGGTGAAACAGGCCGCTAGCGCCGCCATACCCCACAAGACAATGTTCAAAGCGCCATGATAGGGATTGGAGAATGTCTGCCAGAGGATTTCATCCTTGGAAAAGAATCCTGAGAATCCGGGGATGCCGGAGATGGCGAGGGTGGACACGAAGAAGGTCAGGAAGGTCGCCGGCATGTACTTTCTCAGCCCCCCCATGTTGCGCATGTCCTGAGCATCGTCATGGAGATGGCCGTGGTGCAGGGCATGGTGCATGGCGTGGATGACGGAGCCGGACCCGAGGAACAGACAGGCTTTGAAGAAGGCGTGAGTCATCAGGTGGAAGATGCCGGCCCAGAAGGCTCCGACGCCCATGGCCAGGAACATGAACCCGAGCTGCGAGACCGTGGAATAGGCCAGGACCCGCTTGATGTCGTTCTGAGCCGTACCGATCGTTGCGGCGAATATTGCCGTGGTTGCGCCGATTACCGCTATCACCATCATGGTATCAGGGGATTTAATAAAGACGAAACTCATGCGGCCGATCATGTAGACGCCGGCGGTGACCATCGTAGCGGCGTGGATCAGGGCGGAAACCGGGGTCGGGCCTTCCATGGCGTCAGGCAGCCATGTGTAGAGAGGTATCTGAGCAGACTTGCCGGTTGCGCCGACAAAGAAACAGAGGGTGGCGAGGGTCACTACGCCGCCATACGGCAAGAGATGCGATGCCGCCTTGATCTCCATGAAATTGACAGTCCAGATGTTGTGATTGCTGCCGAGCCACCAATACAGGGTGAAAAGCCCGATCAGGAAGCCGAAATCGCCGACCCTGTTCATGACAAAGGCCTTTTTGGCGGCATCCCCGGCAGACTTCTTATGAAAATAATAACCGATCAACAGGTACGAGCAGAGACCGACCCCTTCCCAGCCGATGAACATGACCAGCATGTTGCTGCCGAGAACCAGGAGGAGCATGGACATACAGAACAGGTTCAGGTATGCGAAGAAGCGGTAGAAGCCCTCTTCACCGTGCATGTAGCCGATCGAATAGAGGTGAATCAGGGAGCCGACTCCGGTGACAACCATGATCATGACGCAGGAGAGGGGATCAAGAAGGAATGCCATGTCGGCCTTGAAATTCCCGGAATGGATCCAGGGAAAGACAACCTTCTCGAACAGCCGCTGCTCTGGCGGAAGGCCGATCATTTGCATGAGAATGCCGCACGACACCAAAAACGACAGGAAAATCATCAGTGTGCCGATACCGCCGATGACCGCTTCATTCTTGATCTTTTTCCCGAACAACCCGTTGATCAGGAATCCGACGAGAGGGAAGAACGGGATCAGCCATACGTTGTCAAACATGTAAGACTCCTTTTATACAATCGTTAAAACGTTGTCTACTCTGGTTTATTCAGCAGCCCTGCTCTACCACTTCATGATGTTGACATCTTCCACGTCGATGGATTCCTTGTTGTTGTAGAAGGCGATCATCAGAGCCAGGCCGACTGCGGCCTCGGCTGCGGCAACGGTCATGACGAAGAAAACGAATATCTGACCGTCCAGGTTGCCCAGGTGACGGGAGAGCGCCACGAAGGTCAGGTTGACCGCATTGAGCATCAACTCGACGCACATGAAGATCACGATGGCGTTCTTGCGGGTAAGCACGCCGATGGTCCCGATGGAAAAAAGGATGGCGCTCACGATGAGATAACTGTTCAGGTTTTCCATGTATATGCCCTCTGTTAGATTTTTTTCTTAGCCAGGATGACCGCGCCGACAATGGCCACCAGGAGCAGGATCGAGGTGATCTCAAAAGGGAGCAGGAAGGTGGTGAACATCTCGCGGCCGATCAGCTCGGTGTGCCCCTGCTGCCTGATCATCTCGCCGGTCAGCGGTCCGTTCGGCGCTGCGACACTGCCTTTGAAGACGATGTAAGCCGTGTTGACCAGGGTGAAGAAACCGATGATGGACGCCAGCACGATCTTGTGAGAGTGCTTCTGAGTCGCGTTAACCCTGATGTTGAGCAGCATGATGGTGAACACGATCAGGACCATGATGGCACCGGCGTACACCATTACCTGCACGGCGGCCATGAAGGGAGCATCCAGCAAGACGTAATAGGTGGCCAGGCAGAAAAAAGTCATCACAAGCGCCAGGGCGCTGTTGATCGGGTTCTTGCAGGTGATCACCAGGATCGCCGACACAATGGCCACCAGCGTGATGATGAGGAAGAAGAGGGTTTCCATGCACTGCTCCTTTATTTCTTTTCTAAGAGGCGTTCCTTGACGTAAACGAAATCCTTGCGGCTGTAGTTGGCCAGTTCGAACTCTCCGGTCATCCTGATGGCGTCCACCGGACAGGCCTCTACACAATACCCGCAGAAGATGCACCGCAGCATGTCGATCTCATACTTGGCCGCGTACTTGTCGTGATTTGCATCCTCGCCAGCCTCAACGGTGATGCATTTGGCCGGACATACCGTGGGGCAGAGGTAGCACGCTACGCATTTGGCCTTGTTGTGAGAGACGTTGAGTGCGTGCAGACCCCGAAAACGTTCCGCAACCTTCGGGCGCTCGGTCGGGTACTGCAGGGTGACCGGCTTCTTGAAGAGATGGCTCAGGGTAATTTTCAGCCCTTGGATTATCGGCACAAAAGTATTGATCGGATTCATGTTTCCATCCTTGTTCTTGGATTGCTTGTTTATAATCAGAACTTAAAATCTTATGAAGTAATTCCAGATGCCCGTCGCAACGATATTGAGCAGCGACACCGGCAGAAAAACCTTCCAGCCAAGGTGCATCAATTGATCGTAACGATACCTGGGCACTGTCGCGCGCAACCACATGCAGAAGAAAATCAGAAAATAAACCTTGGCAACAAAATAAACCGGTCCGAGGATCGGGATGGTGGTTGCCAGAGGCCCGTTCCAGCCACCCAGGAAAAGCGTGGTGGTTATGGCGCATACGGTCACCATGTTGGCATATTCAGCCATGAAGAACATGGCGTACTTCATGGAGGAGTACTCGGTACAGAAACCTGAAACCAGTTCCGTTTCCGCTTCGGGAAGGTCGAAAGGTGTACGGTTGATTTCGGCAATGCAGCAGATGAAGAACAGTACGAAGGCAAGCGGCTGTTTCAATACATACCAATCAAAACCTCCAAGACCGGACTGCTGGCTGACAATCTCGCTCAAGGACAAGGTACCGGAGAGCATGAATACCGACACGATTGCCAGAGCGGCGGAAAGCTCGTAGGAGATCATCTGTGCAGAGGCGCGCAGGCCTCCCAGCAGGGAGTACTTGCTGTTGGATGCCCAGCCGGCGAGGACGATGCCGTACACGCCAAGGGATGACATGGCCAGGACGTAGAGTACGCCTACATTTATGTCGTATACCCTGCCGGCAGCGGTGTCGAAATAGGCAGCGATCTGCAGTGGGATCTTGTAGCCCGCCACCTCGACGACGCCGCCGAAGGGAATGACCGCAAAGGTGATGAAGGCCGGGATAAGGGCGATCAGCGGCGCGACCAGAAACGCGAACGTGCTCGCCTGGCTAGGAATGATCTCTTCCTTGAAAAAAAGTTTGAGGCCGTCGGCGATCGGTTGCAGCAGGCCGTGCCAGCCGGTGCGCATCGGTCCCAGGCGTACCTGCATGTGGCCGATGATCTTACGCTCGGCGTAGGTGGAATAGGCCACGGTCAGAAGCACGAAGACAAATGCTCCAACGACCTTGACAACCATGGCGATGTAATACATCAGCGGCAGTCCTAAAATCTCGATTCCCATCGGTCCCTCTTTTCTTACAAGTATGAAATAAGTCCGAGAACGTTAGTGTCAGGTTACTTGGTCACGGTCACCCAGGTGACCGGTGCGCCGCTCCAGACCTGATTGATCTCTGCAGCACCGAAGTGGTACGGGCTGAACAGCACCCCTTCGGGCATGCGCGGGGTTATCCTGGCCTTCAGCTTGGTCGTACCGGTTGCAGAGGCGATATCAAGCAGGTCGTTTTCTTCGATCTTGAGCTTGCTGGCATCGTTGCGTGAGATCTCCACGTACCCTTCGGGGCAGACGTACATGGGACCTTCACCGAATTGGGACAGGGTGCCGTTGTGGTAGAGGACGCTGCCGATAACCAGTGCGAGCTTGCCGGCCACCGATTCAACGGCCGCGGTTTTAGGGGCAAAGAAAGCTGACTTGACGGCAACCGGTGCGAAAACGCCTGCCTCACCCAGGGAGGGGTAAGACATGCCGACATATCCGGGGGCTGATGCCGCGATCTCGGCGAATACCGCTGCCGGTGTCGCGGGTACCTTTCCGCCGAGCTTGGCGATCAATGTGCCGAAGATCTCAAAATCGGTGCGGCTTTGTGCGACTTTTGCAATGGCCGGTTTAATATGCTGTACTCTGCGGTCAACACTGGTGAAGGTGCCTTCCTTTTCGGCAAAGGAGCATGCCGGCAGCACCACGTCGGCCATGGCCGCGGTCTCGGTCATGAACAGGTCCGAGACCACCAGGAATTCGACCTTGTCGAGGGCAGCCGTGACAGCGGCCCGGTTCGGGTAGGAGACGACCGGGTTCTCGCCGGCGATGAACAGCGTCTTGACCGCACCGTTTGCGCAACCGTCGATGATCTGCGCGGCATTCAAGCCGCTGGTGGCGTAGAAACCCATATCCACCGCGCCCTGGCTGTTGTTCTTCTCAGCCATGCACAGGACGCCGTTTCCTTCGGTGCCAAGCTTGCCGGTGAGGATGGCAAGGTTGGCCACGGCGGTGGCCAGGTTGGCATCATGGCCCGGATAGGCATTGCCGATGGGGAACAGGATCAGCGCTTTTTCGGCCTTGGCGTAGTCGCCGGCCAACTGCCTGATGGCGGCGGCGCTCAAGCCGCACTTTTCGGCGACCGCGTCGGGGCTGAAACCGGCCAGAGCCTTTTCCAGATCTGCGTAACCGGAGATAGCTGCGGCAGCACCCGAGGCCAGCTTCTCATCCAGGATCGCCTTGGCCATGGCGTTCAGAACAGCGACCTCGGTGCCGGGAGCATGCAACAGGGTTGCGGCGCCTGGCAGCTTCGAGAGCTTGCCACGTTTGTCGGAGAGGATGCTCAGCTTGACGCCCTTGTTCTTGACCGCCATGTTGATCTCGAAACCGATCACCGGGTGCGTCTCGTAGCTATCGGTCTTGATGACCAGCAAGAGATCGCTCTTCTGTATGTCCAGAATGGTCGAGGGTGAAGCCGTTGCCCCGAAACTGCGGGCAAAACCCTCGGTCAGGGCGGAATGGGCATAGCCGGCCGAATGGTCGTAGTTGGCGGAACCGGCGGTCTCCATAAGCCTTTTGAACAGCACCAACTCCTCGTTGGTAAGGCGCGCCGTGGCCAGGGCAGCGGCCGATGCGCCGGCCCCATTCAGGCGGCTCGCGACCAACTCCAGGGCCTCGTCCCAACTCGCCTCCAAAAGGACGCCGTCCTTGCGTACCAGCGGGGTGGTCAGGCGTTTGTCGGAGTTGATGAACTGGTAGCCGAACCGGCCCCGGCAGCAGAGCTGGCCGTTGTGGAACCCCTGGTTTTCGTCGTAGACCGTGGTCAGGACCTTGTTGTCCTTGACCCCCAAGGTCAGATTGCAGCCCGTGCCGCAGTAGCTGCACACGGACTTATGGTTGACAAGTGCCCAGAAACGGGCCTTGAACTTGAATGGGCGGGCCAGGAGCGAGCCGACCGGGCAGACGGAGACGCAGGAACCGCAGAATTCGCAGTTGAGCGCGCCTTCGAACTCGCAGCCGATCTTTGTTTCGATACCGCGGCTGATGAAGGTCAGGGCGCCGAAGGAGACGATCTCGTCACAGATGCGGGCGCACTTTCCGCACAGCACGCACCTGTTCATGTCGCGCTCGATCAGCGGGTTGCTGTAGTCGATCTCGTGATGGAACTTCTCGTCGCTGAAACGGTTGGCGTTCACCTTGTATTCATAGGTCAGGTTCTGCAGATCGCAGTCGCCCGCCTTGTCGCAGACCGGACAGTCGATGGGGTGGTTGAGCAGCAAAAGCTCCAGCACCATCTTGCGGGCCTTGATGATATCAGGGGTCGAGGTACGGATGATCATGCCGTCGGTGACCGGCGTGGTGCAGGCCGGAATCTGGCGACCCTTCATCTGTTCGACCTCCACAAGACACATGCGGCAGGCGCCGAAAGGTTTCAGCTTTTTGTCGTGGCACAGGATCGGGATATTGATCCCGTTGAACTTGGCGGCTTCGTAAATGGTGGAGTTCTTGGGAGCCGTAACCTGCTTGTCATCTATCGTAAGATTTACCATCTCAACCTCTGTCAGTGGGTTTGACTCGTTAAGTAACCGGTTCTATTCGATCGCCATGAAGCGGCAGGCGTCATAACAGGACTTGCACTTGGTGCATTTTTCCTTGTCCAGGAAGGCGATCTGGCCTTTTTCCCAGGTAATGGCGTCCACAGGGCAGGCCTTCTTGCAGGCACCGCACTTGACGCATTTTTCCTCCACGATCTGCCAGAGGAGCAGCTCCTTGCAGCAGTTGGACGGGCACCGCTTGTCGGCAATGTGGGCCTCGTATTCGTGGCGGAAATAGTTGATGGTGGAGAGGATCGGGTTCGGGGCTGTCTGGCCGAGTCCGCACAGGGAGGCCTTCTTGATGGCAACCCCCAGATCCAGGAGAGTTTCCAGGTCGGACAGCACTCCGCGCCCCTCCGTGATCCGTTCGAGAATGTCCAGCATGACCTTCAGGCCGATGCGGCATGGAACGCATTTGCCGCAGGACTCCATCCTGGTGAAGGTCAGGAAGAAGCGGGCCACGTCCACCATGCAGGTGGTTTCGTCCATGACGACCAGGCCGCCGGAGCCCATCATGGCGCCGGCCTTGATCAATGAATCATAGTCAACCGGGGTTTCCAGAATTTCGGCGGGGATACAGCCGCCTGACGGGCCGCCGGCTTGGACGGCCTTGAACTTGCGGTTGTTGAGGATGCCGCCGCAGACATCGTAGATGACCGCACGCACGGTCATGCCGGCAGGTACCTCTACCAGTCCGGTATGTTTGACCTTGCCGGTAACGGCGAAGATCTTCGTCCCCTTGGTCGTTTCGGTGCCGAGGGAGGCGTACCAGGCAGAACCCTTGTTGATGATGTGCCGGACGTTGGCAAAGGTCTCGACGTTGTTGATGTTGGTAGGCTTGCCCCACAGACCGCGCACGGCCGGGAACGGCGGACGGGGACGGCTCATACCGCGATGCCCCTCTATGGAGGCCATCAGCGCGGTCTCTTCGCCGCAGACAAAGGCGCCGGCCCCCATCTTGATGCGCATGTCGAAGTCGAGGCCCCATCCCTGTATATTCTTGCCCAGGTAACCCTGCTCGTAACAGACGTCGATGGCATGCTGCAGACGTTGAACGGCCAGGGGATACTCCGCTCTTACATAGACATAGCCGAAGTCGCACCCGATGGCATAGGCGGCGATCATCATCCCTTCTATGATGCAGTAGGGATCGCCCTCCAGCAGCGACCGGTCCATGAATGCCCCCGGATCGCCTTCGTCAGCATTGCAGATCAGGTACTTGTGAGCGCCCGGCGTGGCCTTGCAGAAGGACCACTTCATGCCTGTGGGAAAACCGCCCCCCCCGCGACCACGGAGACCGGACTTTTTGACCTCTTCAATGACCTCTTCAGGCTTCATGCCCTTGATGCATTTTTCGATGGCCTTAAATCCGTCTTCCAGCTTATACGCCTCGATGCTGTCAGGATTGATCTGGCCGCATCCGGTCATTACGACTCGCATCTGGGCATCGACGAAGGTGTTGTAATACGGCTTCGCCTTCCGCTTTTCTAGAGTCGTCTTGGCGATGATATGCTCGTTGACGATCTGTTCGACCTCTTCAGGTTGAACAAAGTCATAGGTGACCCGACCCTGCTCTTCGGTGATGATGTCCACCAGGACGTCATTGGCGCACAGTCCGCGGCAGCCTGTGTGGATAACCTCACACCGCTTGCCAACAACTGCGTCAACACCCTTCTCCTGAAGCACCCGGCGAAACTCTGCCTCGACCTTTTTCGCACCGGCCGAGATACCGCCGGTCCCTTGACATATCAGAATCTTTATTGCTTCGCCCATAACGCTTTGTCCCCTGCTGGAATGGTTGAGTCGGTTCTATTTCATCGGCCGCTGGTTGTATTCGGCAATTATCTCGTCAACCCTCTGGACCGTCATCTTGCCGAAGGTGTCGTCGTTGACCATGGCCAGCGGCGCCATGCCGCAGGCGCCCAGGCAGGCGACCTTCTCAAAGGTGTAGCGCAGGTCGGGCGTGGTCTCGGCGTGGCCGATGTGCAGTTTGTCGAAGAAGGTTTCAACGATGCGCGGTGCGCCCGAAACATGGCAGGCGGTCCCGACGCAGACCCGGATGATGAAACGTCCGCGGGGTTTCAGGTGAAACTGGGCATAAAAGGTAAGAACGCCGTAGATCTGGCTGGGGTATACGTTCAACCGCTCCGCGACATGATCCGCGACCTTGCGGGGAATGTACCCGTACTCTTCCTGAACGCCCTGAAGGACCGGCATCAGGTTGCCCGGCAGGTCGATATATTTGTCGATAACCTTATCGGCTATGGAGAGGTCTACTTCCGTTTCCTGCTCTTCAGCCTGTTGCGCAACTGCTTCACTCATTCGCGCCGTCTCCTTTGAATCGCTGCGGGAGTTATCTGTCAATTTCGCCAAGAACGATGTCCAGCGTTCCTATTACAGCCACCAAGTCGGCTATCATGTACCCTTTGGCCATCTTCTCGATAGCCTGAAGATTAACGAATGAAGGTGGGCGTATCCTCATGCGGTACGGCTTGGAGCTGCCGTCGCTGACAATGTAGTACCCAAGCTCCCCCTTGGGGGCCTCAACACCCTGGTAGACCTCGCCCTCCGGAACCGGATAGCCTTCGGAGGCGATCTTGAAGTGATGGATCAGGCCTTCGATGCTGTTGTATACGCTTTCCTTGGGGGGATAACATACCTGCGGGCAGTCTGCCAGCACCGGGCCGGGCTTGAGCCTGTCCAGGGCCTGCTTGACGATCTTGCAGGACTCGCGCATCTCCACCAGACGCACCTTGTAGCGGTCGAAGGTATCGCAGTTCTCGCCCACCGGCACCTGGAACTGATATTTCTCGTAACCGGCATAGGGGATATCCCGACGGAGGTCCCAATCGACGCCGGAGCCGCGCAGGGCCGGCCCGGTGATGCCGATGTCTATGGCATCCTCGGCCGAGATGACGCCGTTGCCGACCGTACGCTTGAGCCAGATCGGGTTGGTGGTCAGAAGCCCCTCGTACTGGTCCAGGTAACCGGGCATGGAATCAACGAAATCACGCACCTTTTTCTCGAATTCGGGAGGTACGTCCATGGAAAGCCCGCCGGCGCGGAAGAAATTGGAGGTCATGCGGGCACCGGAGATCAGCTCGTAGGTCTCCATAACGACCTCGCGCTCGCGGAAGGCGTAGATAAAGACCGTCATGGCGCCGATATCGAGGGCATGGCAGGCGATCCAGACCAGGTGCGACTCAAGGCGTGTCAACTCGGTCATGATGATCCGGATGGCCTCGGCACGTTCCGGGACCTGGATGTCCAGGAGTTTTTCAACTGCCAGGATATAACCCAGGTTGTTGCTCATGGGCGCCAGGTAGTCGAGGCGGTCGGTCAACGGCAGGACCTGATGGTAGGTGCGGTGCTCGGAGAGCTTTTCCACACCGCGGTGCAGGTAGCCGATGTCCGGGGTAATCTTGGTGATTATCTCGCCGTCCAGCTCGAGTACGAGCCTGAGAACCCCGTGGGTACTGGGATGCTGCGGCCCCATATTCAGCGTCATCTTTTCCGTAGTAGCCATATATCGCCTCTTCTGTGATCGTAGATACTAAGTACGTTTGTGCTGTGAGCTTATGACAGGCGTCCTTTATAGGGCTCCCGGCCAGGCCCCTGGAGCGGGTAGTCCTTGCGCAGAGGGTGGCCTTCCCAGTCCGGCGTCATCAGGATGCGGCGCAGGTCGGGGTGATTTTCGAAGGTGATGCCGAACAGGTCATAGACCTCGCGCTCCAGCCAGTCGGCTGTGGCCCATACCTTGGACGCGCTCTCGATGCGGCAATCCGCTTCGGAAACCGCAGCCTTGATGCGAAGCCGGTCCTTGTTCGGGATGGAGCAGAGCAGGTAGACCATCATGAAGCGCTCTTCCTTCTTGCCCAGATAGTCGATCGCGGTCACGTCCGTGAGCAAATTGTACTGAAGGGACTGTTTCAGAAAGGCAAGAACAGCCAGCAGATCTTCCTTTTTGATCGTTAACGTCACTTCACCCCGAAATTCGACGACCTCGATGATGGAGGAGGCGAATTTTTCTTTCAGCTTGACTACTGCACGATTGTTTTCTGCCATGGCATCCAACCCTTTTTCTGGGATTTGAGATATTAGTTATGAGCGAACTTACGCGGCAACCGATTCGATCCTTTTACCGAGGCCGATTGCGGAGCCGAACGAGTTCTTCTCCTTCATGATCTTGTCCTGCAATTTCATGAGACCGTACAGGAGCGCCTCGGGACGCGGCGGACAACCCGGAATGTAGACATCGACCGGGAGCGCCTCGTCGATCCCCTGCACAACGCTGTAAGTATCGAAGATCCCGCCGGAACAGGCGCAGGCGCCCATGGCGACCACCCATTTCGGTTCAGGCATCTGCTCATAGACGGTCTTGATGACCGGCAGCATCTTCTTGGTAACCGTGCCGGCAATGATGATACAGTCGGATTGGCGGGGAGAGGCGCGGAAGATGATGCCGAAACGGTCAAGGTCGTTATGGGAGGCGCCGGTTGCCATCATCTCAATGGCGCAGCAGGCCAGACCGAAGGTCATCGGCCAGATGGATGACTTTCTGGACCAGTTGACGAGCGCATCCAGTGACGTGGTTATGATATTGTCGCCAAGCGGATTGTCTACTCCCATTCCAGTGCTCCTTTTTTCCATACGTAAATATATCCAACAAACAGGATGACGATGAAGACCCCCATCTCACCCAGGCCGAACACGCCGAGCTTTTTATACAGGATCGCCCACGGATACATGAACACAGCTTCGATATCGAACAGGATGAACAGCATGGCGATCAGGTAGAACTTGATCGAGAACCGCTCCCTGGCCGTCCCTACCGGCTCGCAGCCGCTCTCGTAGGGGGACAGCTTGAGAGCCGATGGCTTCTTAGGGCCAATGAGCGAGGAAAAGACCAGTGCGACCATTCCGAACAAAATGGCAACAATGACCAGGAGAAGTATGGGTAGATATGCACCAAGCATCGGAAGTCCTCCTAATTACTTGCGGTATACTGTATACAAAACGCTGTCAAAATAGGGTATTTGATTTTCTTTGTCAAGCAGATTTTTCCCCTTTTCCACACCATTGCAAAATACCTGTCAACCATTTGCAACATACTAAAATCAAAATAAAAAAGCCTCTTTGAGATTGACAGGAACAGGCCTGATATGTTATTGAGAACACCCCATTGCCAAGTAACATTCCAAAATAAATCCAGAGGGGGCATTCGCAATGAACCACACTCGCTCCAGCGCACTCTTCCAACAGGCTAAAATTGCGATCCCGGGCGGGGTCAACAGTCCGGTCCGGGCATTCAAGTCCGTGGGGGCCGACCCCCTTTTCATCAAAAAGGCGGCCGGAAGCAACATCTACGACGAAGACGGCAACGCCTTTGTGGACTACGTGGGTTCCTGGGGGCCGATGATCCTGGGACATTGCCATCCGCAGGTGATCGAGGCGGTTAAGCGGACCATGGACAACGGCGCCAGCTTTGGCGCGCCGACGGAACAGGAGACCACGCTTGCCAACATGGTGATCGATGCCGTTCCATCCATAGAAATGGTGCGTATGGTCAGCTCCGGTACGGAAGCGACAATGAGCGCCATCCGCCTGGCCCGGGGCTACACCGGGCGGGACAACATCCTCAAGTTTTCCGGATGCTACCATGGCCATGCCGATTCCCTGCTGGTCAAGGCCGGCTCCGGCGCGGCCACGTTCGGCGTGCCCGATTCCCCCGGCGTGCCCGCCGATTTTGCCAAACACACCTTGACGGCGGAATACAACTCCCTTGAATCGGTCAGAACGCTGGTGGCCGACAACAGAAATACCATTGCGTGCATTATCGTGGAGCCGGTGGCCGGCAACATGGGGACCGTACCGCCGCAAGAAGGCTTCCTGGAAGGGCTGCGGGAGATCTGCACCAACGAGGGGATCATCCTGATCTTCGACGAGGTCATGTCCGGTTTCAGGGTCGCCTACGGCGGCGCCCAGTCACTGTTCGGCATCACCCCGGACATGACCACCCTGGGCAAGATCATCGGCGGCGGCCTTCCGGTGGGCGCCTTTGGCGGCAAGCGCGAAATCATGGAAAAACTGTCCCCGTCCGGCGGCATCTACCAAGCCGGCACCCTCTCCGGCAATCCGCTGGCCATGTCTGCCGGCATTGCGACCCTGAACCTGCTCAAGCAGCCCGGCTTCTATGAAACGCTGGAAGAAAAGAGCCTCCAGGTGGCCGAGGGCATCGCAGCGGCGGCCAAGGCCGCCGGCTACCCCATCTATTCCACCAGGGTCGGCAGCATGTTCTGCGCCTTCTTCAGCAGGAACGGGGTCTATGACTGGCCGACAGCTTCCGCCTGCGACACGAAGGCGTTCGCCACCTATTTCCTCGCCATGCTCAACGAAGGGATCTACCTGGCGCCGTCCCAGTTCGAGACCGCATTCGTGTCGGCCGCCCACAGCCAGGCCGATATCGAAAAAACCATCGCAGCCGCCGCGAAATGCTTCCGGCTGCTCGTTTAGAACTTAGAACCATGTGAGTCCTCGGAGGACCTCCCCCCAGGGGGGACTTCAAGTGTCGCAATGTACAGGGTAAATCATTTATTCTCTTATTTTGTTTGACATCATGATCGCTGCCATGCTAAGGAATACCGGTTTTGGTGCCGTCAATGTCGGGGACTTACGTTATGGACCGTGACAAACGCGACCTGCTCAAAAGCCTGTCCATGGTGTCAAGCATGGGCATATCGGTCGTCCTGGCAATCGGGATCGGGGTCTGGTTCGGCCTGACGCTCGACCGCTGGCTCGGCACCAGACCCTGGTTCTTTTATATTTTTCTTTTTATCGGGATTGCGGCCGGGTTCAGGAATATCTATGTGATAGCCGGCAGGGAGATCCGCAAAGATGACGACAGCGATCAACGAAGATAACCTCTTCGCCGTCATCATCAAAGGGAGCGTGGCCCTGCTGACGGTACTGAGCGCAGCCGGCTTCATCCTCTTCTCGGCCAGGGCCGGACTTGGCGTTCTGGCGGGCGGCGTCATCGCCGTAGCCAATTTTGCCTGGCTGCGCAACGTGCTTCAGCGCATCCTGGGCCTTTTGCCGGCCAAGCCAAACCTGTACGCTCAACTCCGGTTCTTGGCCCGCATCGCAGTCACCGGCCTCGTTTTATACGTCATCATCACATCGGGATGGTTCTCGCTGGCAGGGTTGCTGGTGGGATTGTCAGTTGTCGTAGCCAACATAATCGCACTTTCATTATATTGTGCCCTGCGCACGGGAGGTTAGCTTCATGGTTCACCCCTTACTGTTTCTCGAGTTTTTCCGCAAGCTGCTTGAGCCGCTTCATGTCAGCGAAGCCAGTGCCGATGCCATCGCCTACACCTGGCTGATCATCATAATGCTGCTGGTCCTCTCCGTGCTGGCAACGTCGGCCCTCAAGTCGGTTCCAGGAGGGTTGCAGAACTTCATGGAAGTGATCGTCGGCGGCATCGAAAACATGATCGTCGAAACCATGGGTGAACAAGGCCGTCCCTTCTTCCCGCTGATAGCCACCCTGGCGATCTTCATCCTGGTTTCCAACCTGACCGGCTTGATCCCGGGCTTCTTTCCCCCCACGGCCAACATCAACACCACGGCAGCCTGCGCAGTGATCGTCTTTCTCTCGACCCATGTCGTCGGGATCAAGCACCACGGCCTGCACTACCTGAAGCATTTCATGGGCCCCATTATCTGGCTGGCTCCGATCATGTTCTTCATCGAGGTCATCGGCCACTTGAGCCGTCCGGTTTCTCTCACCCTGCGTCTCTTCGGCAATATGAACGGCCATGAGCTGGTGCTGATGATCTTCTTCGGCCTGGCTCCGTTCCTGGTGCCGCTGCCGATGATGCTGATGGGCGTACTGGTCTCCTTCATCCAGGCCTTTGTCTTCATGCTTCTGGCCATGATCTACATCCAGGGTTCGCTGGACGAGGCGCATTAAGAGCCGGTTTTCACGGGCGCCGCAGGCAGCCCTCAAAGAATTCATACATCCTATACTGTTTAGGATATCTACCAAAAGAAGAGAGGAGAAGTAACAATGAGTTTTTTCACGATGTGCGTTCTGGCAGCAGGTATCGGCATGGCACTTGGCACCCTGGGCACCGGCATAGGCCAGGGTCTGGCAGTTAAAAGCGCAGTTGAAGGCGTTTCCCGTAACCCCGGCGCTTCCGGAAAGATCCTGACCACCATGATGATCGGTCTGGCCATGATCGAGTCCCTGGCGATCTATGCCCTGGTTGTCTGTCTGATCATCCTGTTCGCCAACCCCTACAAAGAAATCGCAATGAAGCTTGCCGAAACCGTTGCCAAGTAATTTACGGCGCCGGTAACAACTTGCAACAGAAAAGGGCATCCAATCGGATGCCCTTTTCTGTTGCATTCACCTTTAGACCTTGCTCTTGTCAGACTGCTCAAAAATAGTCAGATCGTCGCACCCGCAGAAAACCCCGCGGAGGCGTGGCAGGCCTACTCCGCCGAAGCAGCTTTGGCTGCGAAGGCCGGGTGCTACGCCGCACAATTTAACTTGTTAAATTGGAACGCGCAGGCGCCCGAAGGGTGAGGCCGCAGGCCGAAGTCACAAGGAGGCTTTCGAGGATGGCGGCGAGATGGCTGTTTTTCAACAGCCTGTTATTACTCCCCTTCCGCCAAGGCCCCTTCCGCCTCGTTTGAGGCCATGCTCTCGGCCATCCCTCCCCACGGCATGCGCACCACCGCCCTGACCACATAGAAATAAGTCTCCTTGGGTTCCAGACCCGAATCCACATAAACGTTATCCGCAAGCGGTTCCTTGTTCAGCGGCAGATAGGACATGGGCTCATCTTTGGCGTGACGGTACACGTTATACCCAACAAGGCTCCCTTCTTCGGGCGCCGGGGCCACGAATTCGAGCTTGATCTCCGTGGGCGCAGACAGTGCCTGGAGAACCGGGGGAAACAGCGGCTGCGTCACCCTGACGCGCACCTGCGCCGAGCTCGCTCCCGTGGTGTTGTCGCGCACAAAGGGGGTCACATAGTAACTGTAGGCGGCATTCAGGCTCGTCTCACCGTCCAGAAGCACCACCTTCTTGCCGTAGATCTGGGTCGTATCGGGCAGATCGAGATAGATCTTGCGAAAGAGATGAAAGTCGTCGGTGCAGGTGGGACAGTCGGGCTGCTGAAGCGATGACTCCGCGCGCTTGAAGACTGTCACGCCGGCCAGGTCCCTGATGGTGCGCCCAGCCAGGTCCTTTTCGGGCAGTTCAAAGGCGATCTTGACGTTTTCACCGCTCTGGATCGCCGTCAATGAAGACACCGCTGCCGGAACGAGCATGTCTGGATACAAAAGCGGCCCCTTTTTCCCGCACCCGGAGACAGACAAAAGAACCATTACTATCAGAAGAAAGCGATCGTTCACAAGAACCTCGGCATTTATTTCTTATCACTCTGGAGACTATTTCGCCGGCCCCGATAAGCCGTTGGCAACCAGATACACCTCAAACGTTCCGGCTGCTGAACTGAAGCGGACCCTGTTCTGGAATATCTCCACGATCCTGGCGCCGGAAACCGTATCGCCTTCCTTAAGAAGAAAACCGTTGACCACCACCCTGGATGAGGGGCGATGGTCCTGCCAGGCGATACCCGACACCTTGATCTCCGCTGGAGCAGCGACAAGGGAGATTTCGGCGGGCCTGGACGGTTCCTCGTGGGCTCGCGCTGCCTGGGCTGCGGTAGGCATTACAGGCCTCACAGCCTCGCGCCGCCTGGGGAGGGATGGCTCCTTTTTATCTTTCGGGGCCTGTGCCGGGAGCGGCGCGACATGCCGGGGAGCGACCGCCGCAGGCAGCTTGGTCATGGGAGAGGAGGAGAAAATGACAGGGGGCGGTGCGGTTGAAACCGTCGGCGCCGAACTTGCGGAAATTACACGTTTCTTCCCCTCACTCCCATGCAGGAACAAAAATGTCGCCCCAAAGGTAAAAAGCGAAGCCAGCGACACCAGCCCCAGGATCAGGGGCCAATTCCTGTGTGCCTTGGGGGTGGCCGGGCTGTTCTTGAACAGCTCGCCGGCGATGTTGACCATGCCGGAGCCGTGGGCCTTTCTCTCCTTCTCGGTTTCCAGTTTTTTCAAGGCGTCGAGGATGTAACTCATATATTTTTGATCACTTTCCAGGAAAGAGCAGACCAGCCATACGCCGCCAAAGCCCTCTGCGGCAAGCCACTGCCCCGGATTCAGCGATGACCTGTGCGGCAATGCTTGACGTTACCGTCAGGCTTTCCTGTGTCCAGGCCATGATCAGGGAACGTTCGCAGGCAACGTTGATAAGACGCGGGATACCACCCGAAAAGCGGTAGATGCGCTTCACCGCACCGCTGGAGAAGAGGCCGGGGATACGGTTTCCGGAGATCTTGAGGCGGTGGCTGATGTATTCCTTCGCATCCTCCAGCCCTATGGGTGAAAGCTTGCAGCGGACAGTGATCCGCTGGTTGAGCTGTCGCAGGTCATGGCGGCTGATTATTGCGTCGAGCTCCGGCTGCCCGGCCAGGATGATCTGGATAAGCTTGTCACGTTCCGTCTCCAGGTTGGAAATCAGGCGTACCTGCTCCAGGACCTCCGGCGCCAGGTTCTGGGCCTCATCGATCACCAGCACCAGCGTGCGGCCCGCGGCATTCTGTTCCAGCAGGTAGCTGTTAAGTGCTTCAAGGTAGTCGAAACTGTTCTTCTCTGCCGTTTCAATGCCGAAATCGCGGCAGATGCTGGCCAGAAGCTGCTCTCCCGTCAAACAGGGATTGAAGATCATGGCGCTCTTGTATTTTTCAGGATCGAGTTGCGTCAACAGCGTACGCAGCACCGTGGTCTTGCCGGTCCCGACCTCGCCGGTCATGGCGATGAATCCCGCATGGCTGTCGATGCCGTACAGGAGATGAGCAAACGCCTCGCGATGGTTGCCGCTCAGGTAGATGAACTGGGGATTGGGCGTGATCGTAAACGGCTTTTCGGTGAATCCGAAAAAATCACAGTACATCGGACACTACTTTCCCTCTCTCGTTGCAAGAATCTCGCCCTCAACCCGTCCCCTGGCCGTGCCGCCAGGGACGCTGCGGGCGTTGACGCTGGCCTCGATGGTTATGGCCGCGAAGATGTCATTGTCGATCTTGGCCGAAAAAAGCTGCCACTCCGCCAGGGAAAGCTCGGTGATGTCCATCTCGTTCTCGATGCAGTATGCCACCGCTTTTCCCACCGCCTCGTGGGCGTCGCGGAAGGGGAGCCCCTTGCGCACCAGGTAGTCGGCCACGTCTGTGGCAGTGGAAAAGCCGTAACCGGCGGCGCGGCGCATGTCAGCCTCTCTGATCCGCATCTCGCGGATCATGTCGGCGAAGATCCTGAGGGACCCCTTGACCGTATCGATGGTATCGAAGAGCGGCTCCTTGTCCTCCTGCATATCCTTGTTGTAGGCCAGCGGAAGAGACTTCATCACCGTAAGGAGCGCCATCAGGTTGCCGTAGACCCTGCCGGTCTTACCCCGCACCAATTCGGGCACGTCCGGATTCTTCTTCTGAGGCATGATTGACGAGCCGGTGCAGAAGCCATCCGACAGCTCGATGAACCTGAACTCGCTGGTGGACCAGAGGATCAGCTCTTCGGAGAATCGGGAGAGGTGCATCATAATGATCGATGATCCAGCCAGAAACTCCAGGGCGAAATCCCGGTCCGACACCCCGTCCAGCGAGTTGCGCGTTACTGTGGGGAAATCGAGCTGTTCGGCCACGTACTCCCGGTCGATGGGAAAGGTCGTGCCCGCCAGGGCGCCGGAGCCAAGCGGCATGCAATTGACCCGTTTCAGGCAATCCTCCATGCGCCCCTTGTCGCGCTTGAACATCTCTACGTAGGCCATCAGGTGATGGCTGAACAGGATCGGCTGGGCGGTCTGCAGGTGGGTGAAACCGGGCATGATGACGTCCAGGTTGGCTTCCGCCTGATCCAGCAATGCATCGATGAGGAGGTCCAGGTAGGTGACGACCTCCACGATTTCATCGCGCAGATAGAGGCGGATATCCAGGGCCACCTGATCGTTGCGCGAGCGGCCGGTATGCAGCCGCTTGCCTGCCTCGCCGATCTTGGCGGACAGCCGCGACTCGATGTTCATGTGGATATCTTCAAGGGCGATGGAGAAGTCGAACTCGCCGTCCTCGATCTGTTGCAGGATCTGCTGCAGGCCGTGGATGATCTTCTCCACGTCCTCCATCGGGATGATCCCCTGTTTGCCCAGCATGCGGGCGTGGGCGATGGACCCCCGGATATCCTGGTGATAGAGGCGCTTATCGAACTGGATAGAGGCGGTGAACTCCTCAACGAACTTATCGGTGGGCTGGGTGAAGCGGCCGCCCCAGAGTTTGTCTTTGGACATGTTATCTCGGTTCCTCGTGCTGAAAGATTAATGTGACGATAGGCCACTATACGTGAAAAACGGATAAAAACAAAGCGGAGAGTCTGAAGGTTGCGAGGCCAGATGAGGGTACATCGTGAATGTTGCGAATGTTTCCCAGATGCCGAATTGGTCAGAAGACTTCTGACCAATTCGATTATTAGCTTCTAGCCGCTTCCGCCGCAATGTGCCCTGCAAGAGTGGTCACAAAAGTTTTCAACCCTGTCAATTCAGAACGCTCCTTATATTCTCCTGTATCAGAAGCTGATCGCGGCGAAACAATAACGGACGCAGCAGAATAAAGCTGTTCTTGCATAAGCTTTCGACACATGATGTTATACCGTTCAGCGTAAGAAGCCCCAGTAAATTCCGGAAATAGTTTAAAATGCGGTGAAGCATCACGCACAGGGAATCTGGAACCATCGGAATCCTCCAGCATCATCATCCACCCGACAAAAGGGCGCGGATTTTCTCCAAAAGCGCCTTCCCTATATGCCGTCCACAGGTCATGAGCTGTGCCTATCGCCTCTTCAGCCCTGTTGTTGAAATTATTCCCGAAAGACGGCCCGACATGGCTTTTGAATTCCAGTGCAGCGATCAAACGATTATTATTAATGACCAGCATATCCCACAACTTGGTGGGTCTGAAATAACCGGGCAATGTGAGTAAACGACGGGCAATGTGAATATCAGCATGCTCAAGGCCATTGGCATGCACAATATCCTTTACCAATGCCAGAAACCCATCCATATTCTTACCGGCTGTTACACTGGCCCGTTCGCCCTGATCTTTTTTGCCGCTTTCAATCTGCTTTTGCCGTGCAGCTTCCCGGTTGCCCCAAAACGCTTTGACGGCATCACGGGCCTTAACCTCAAAATCCACCAGATCGATCGCCATGCTCCGTTATTTACCGTTCCCGCCTATTGCGGCCCTTTCCTCTTTTGACATTCCAAACAACTCAAACGTCGCATGGTTGCAGGCTTCAACATCCCCTGCCCTGGCTGCCTCAATAAGCGTTTTCCGCATTTGTTCCGGCACGTCAGCCCATCGGGGGACTCGAATCCGCCGGAGATACTGTGCCTGGTAGCGCAAATACCCGCCCCGCATTTGAGTTGAATAGATAGAAACAAAGAGCTTTGCGATACCAGATTTCAAGACAGCCTGGAGTGCATGTAAATCCCATTCGCTAGAGGTTATGTAATAAAGGTTGTGATGTGGGTATAAACGCCCTTCCTCATAAACAATATTTGCTTCGCCCTTTATGTCTGGAATCAACAGCTTCGGTCTCTCCAGGATTTCAGGGTATATACGGTCAATGGTCCGGTACCAGTTCTTGGCGTTGTTCCTAGCGCAATTCCTATTGCTAATGACATCCCTACGCTCTTCAATGTAGCGGGCCAATTTGGGGTAATCCGACAAATTAACCAGGGAACCGTCTTCGCGAAAAGGGTTTATTACTCCCAGCCCCTGCCACTTTACTTTTCCGCTCCTGATGTCCCTGGTCGTAACAAGAGGCAGCTTGCAGTCCGGTTCAACGTCCAAGACGTTATAAAGGCCGATAAATGCTTTGTCGGCACCCGTAGCAACGCCTATACTAACCTTGCATTCCGCCTCTTCGAGGGTCGGAAACCTTTCCTCAAGCCGCCGCACAATTGTCAGTTGGTCAAACGAATGGAGTATCCACGGCTCGGAGCCGTCCACCACTTTTGCAACCTCTGTTACCCCGCTTTCGACCGCAGCCGTTTTGCTTGACAAGGAAGCAGCGAGTTTGGAAAGGGTTGCCCTTTCAATAGCAGGGCGGTGGGCAAGGCGTGTGGGACCCGGCTTTTCCCGTGTTATGATGGTTATTGCCGGGTAAGCGCTCACTTCAGACTGAAAGGCCGCCGTGTCAACCATATCAATGTAGCATTTAAGGTGAAAACCCTCAGCTACCAATGCGCGAAGAGGACCGCCATAGCGATTTTTCATCCAACGATCCGCGCAAATGAAACCGAGCGTCCCGCTCGGTTCCAAAAGATTAAGGCTACGTTCTATGAACGGCACGTATAAATCAGCCCTATCATAAATTGTCTCAAAACGTTCCCGATATTCCGCCATAAGTTCATCGGGTATCAGTTCTTGCCGTACATAAGGGGGATTACCAACCGCAAATGTGAAACGGTGTGGCATTTCCATCAGCAGGAAATCTCCTTCCATGATCCAGGCAGCAATAAGCTGCTCTGCATCAATTGGCGATACCCCTGATTTTGTGAGAAGCTGCTTTAATTTCTCGCTGGTTTTCTTACAGGCTGCATGATCTATCTCGACCGCCCGTATCGCATCGCCAAGGTCATCGAAAATGTCCGAGCCATCAACGCTATGCTTGCCATAAGCCGTCAAAAGACGTTCAACAGCGACAAGCAGGAAATTGCCGTTTCCGAAAGAGGGCTCGAGCAGGCGGGTGAGGTGTAGGGGCTTGTCAGAGGTATATCCGGCAAGGTCCAAGATAAACTCGACCGTTTCACTGCGCGTGAAAACGGCTCCGCGCTCCTTGACACTAGGCGAGACAACAAGTCCTGGCAGAGGAGATGCCGGGAATAGGAAAGGTTGCCATACCCTAGTTATAGGGGCCTGTTTTAGCATTTGGCTTCCTTGGGATCCAGGGATTTTGAAATTGTCCCAAAATACACTTAGTTTCAGCATTAAGCAAGAGGGGCTTCCGGGTCAGGCATGGGGGTGTCAAAGAGATACAAATTTCGATTTAAAAAGTCGATCCAGCAGGGAACACATTTGAAGGGAAACTCCCAAACCTGCGAAATATGAAATCATCTATAACGGGATAAAGAATTGTGATATTAATCCGATGATATCTATTCTGCCGTGTTACCAAGGCTGCGATAAACGAGTCATGGTGAGCTTTATCTGTTTCGCTTTCTGTTTCGATTTTTTAGTGAAGGGTGGCGTCAGGATTGCTGAAAGGTTGTTGCCAACAGTCTACGTGTTGTACATATTGTTCAGGTGTTGAGGACAGCTCTTTCGCGCAAAGGCTGATGCCGAGAAACGCTTTGTCCCGTTCCAGCGTCTTCCTGGTACCGCGGAGTCCAGAGGCTTCGGCATCGGCCTTTCTGATTATCAACCGTCATGGCGGCAAGGTATGGGCCGAGGGTGAGCCGGAAAAGGGGGCGACCTTTTTCTTCACCCTTTCGGCAGATTAAAGTAAATCCCGCTCAGTCTCTCCTCTCGCCGAAAAGCTGGAGCAGCATAAGGAATATGTTGATAAAATCAAGATACAGGGCAAGGGCTCCGGCTACCGCAGCGCCACCTCGCACCCCCTTGAGCTTTTGGGTGTCGTAGGCGGTTAGGCCGATAAAGACGATCAGGCCGATGCCGCTGACCATGAATTGAATGATGTTGGAATGAAGGAAGATGTTAACGACCGACGCGATGACTATACCAATAAGCCCCATGAAACAGAAGGAACCCATGGAGGTCAAGTCCCGTTTGGTCATGAATCCGTAAACGCTCATGGCGCCGAAGGTGCCTGCCGTGGTGAAAAAGGCGGAAGCTATCGACTGCCCGGTATAGACCATGAATATTCCCGAAAGTGTCACCCCGTTTAGTGCCGAGTAGAGCAGGAAAAGAGGCGCCGCGGTCGCTGTGCCCATGCGGACGGCGAAACCGCCGATGGCGAAAACCAATCCGAATTCCGCAATGATAAGGCCGAAGAAAAGCATCCTGTTGGCATAGAGCAGGTTGAACAGTGCCGGAGAACTCGCTACCGCCATGGAAACAAAAGCCGTCAGACAGAGACCGGCTGCCATCCAGCCATAGACCGCCCCCATTGTGTTGCTCTGGGCCGTCACGATGGGACGGGCATACGTAGTACTGCGGGGTGATGATGGGAAAGCCATTTTATTAACTCCTTCCTTTTTGATTATTCCATAAGTCTAATAACGCGGGCATGAAAAATCAACCTATTCGGCTCAGGCATGGACGACATGAATTTTTTTCGACACCTGGCGGTCGATGAAAAACATCATGCCGAGAGTGATAAGCATGGTGCATGCCGTGACATAGCCTACCGTATCGAAATGCTGAAGTGGTGCATTCTTTGCCGGCTGGTAGACGATAAGACCCGCCACGAATGCGGCAATACCTCCGGAAACCTGCTGGATCGATGAGTTTATCCCCATGTACGCCCCGCGGTCTTTCATATCTGGCACGCCTGAGATAAGCGCGGAAGATGATATCATCCGTGAGGAAATCCCGGTGTACAAAAAGATATTGGTCAATATGACAACCCAGACCGGATTTGGGCCAAGATGCGTGAAGATCATGACCATTATGATAGAAAGTACGCTGCCGAAGACGAACAGCCGGTATTTCCCATACTTGTCGGCCTGTTTGCCGAGGAAAGGGCCGGTAAAAATCGAGGCGACGCCGGTTATGAAGAAAACCTCCGAGAGCCTGGCTTCGGGGACCATGATGTTGTTCACCAGAAAAGCGGTGCTGAAAGGCATGATCATGAAACCGCCCGTGGCAAGCAGTATCGTCGCGCCAAAGCCTCTAAGGTAGAACGGATTTGATGCGGTGTGCCACAGGTGTAAAAACGCATTTTTGTCCTGTCTCCCTTTGAGATGGGCTGTAACCGGCTTGAGTTTCAGGGCGATGACGGAACCGAGCAGTACCGCGGTTGCCGCGATCATGAGAAATGGAGCATGCCAACTGAGATGTGCCGCAAGAAAAAGGCCTACCGGGATGCCTAGAACCTGGCTGGCGGCAAAGGCCATCTGTACAACCCCCATCACCCGGCCGCGCACCTGCATGGTGAAGGTATCGGTTATTATGGCAAAAGACACGGAGCCGATCACCCCGCCGAAAAGCCCGGTGATGACCCTGGCGCACAGTAACAGCGGATAGGTGTTGGCGATACCGCAAAAAAAAGTGCCGCAGACAAAACCAACATAAAAGAACAGCAGCATTTTCTTCCGGTCGAATTTATCGGCAAATCCGGCCGCACACAGCCCTGATGCCCCGGCACTGAAAGCATACGCCGAAACGACCAGGCCGAATTGCGCGGTTGAAATGCCTAACCGCGGCATGAGGATGGCCCCGAGGGGGGACAGTACCATGAAGTCAAGTACGACCGTGAATTGCAACAGGGCCAGGATAGCTATGACGAATTTTTCGTATGCCGAGAAGATGTGTTTGGGATTATTCAAAGATGACCTTTTCTATCGTAATGGTGTCCGGCGGACGCCTGACCTCCAAAGTTTATATGCCTGCCTGCCGGAATCCATGTGGGCTGCCATGATCAATATCTTTTTTTTGAATATACCACATCTTCCTCTTATGCATGTCAAAAATACAAATTCACCGCTAGTATTGCACCACGATAAAAGGGGCATGACAAAGTCATACCCCCTTGCTATAGCGGACAACCTGCGCCGGAATTCCTATTTTTTCCGGTTGGCCTGCATCAGGGACCTGATCCGGAGCCTGAGCGAGTTTATCTTGATGAAGCCTTCGGCATCGGCCTGGTTGAAGACCTGGTCCTTCTCGAAGGTGGCAAAGTCCAGGTTGAAGAGCGAGTCGGTCTCTGACTTGCGTCCCACGGTACGGCAGTGCCCCTTGTAAAGCTTGACGCGGGCCACGCCGTTTACGCACTTCTGGGAATCGTCGATCAGGGTCTGGAGCATCAGGCGCTCCGGGGAGAACCAGTAGCCGGCATAGACCTGTCGGGCATACTCCGGAATCAGGCCGTCACGGATGCGCATCACCTCGCGGTCCATGGTGATCTGCTCCACTGCCGAATGGGCCTCCCGCAGGATGGTGCCGCCGGGGGTCTCGTAGACGCCGCGGGACTTCATGCCAACCGAACGGTTTTCCAGCAGGTCCACGCGGCCGATTCCGTGCTGGCCGCCAAGCTGATTGAGATGGGCCAGCAACTGAGCAGGCGTCATCTTCTCGCCGTCCACTGCCACGGCGTTGCCGTTTTTGAACTCGACCTCCACGTACTGCGGCTTGTTGGGGGCCTTTTCCGGCGGAGTGGTCAGCACGTACATCTCTTCAGGCGCCTCGGCCCAGGTATCCTCCAGGATTCCCCCCTCAAAGGAGATGTGCAGCATGTTCCGGTCGGACGACCAGGGACGCTTCTTGGTGACAGGGATCGGAATGTCGTTCTTCTTGGCATATTCTATCAGCGCCTGGCGGCTGTTCAGATCCCATTCGCGCCAGGGGGCGATGACCTTTATGGCTGGGTTGAAGTGGTAGTAGGCCAGCTCGAAACGGACCTGGTCGTTACCCTTGCCGGTGGCTCCGTGGGAAACAGCGTCGCATTTTTCCTTGGCGGCGATCTCCATCTGGCGCTTGGCGATCAGCGGCCTGGCGATGGAGGTCCCAAGCAGGTAATGCCCCTCATAGACGGCATTGGCGCGGAACATGGGGAACACGAAATCGCGCACGAACTCTTCACGCAGGTCATCGATGTAAACCTTGTCGGCCCCGGTGGCCAGGGCCTTCTCGCGGATCGGCGCCAGTTCGTCACCCTGCCCGAGGTCGGCCGAAAAGGCGACCACCTTGCAGCCGTACTCGTTCTTGAGCCATTTGAGGATGATGGAGGTATCCAGGCCGCCCGAATAGGCCAGAACGATCTTCTTGATTTCCTGCTTCTGCACTTTTGCCATGTGGTTCTCCTTTACGGATTAGTATGAATCAATCAGGTTAAGCTCACATATATAAATTACCCAAAGAAACGTCGATTTTTCGTCAGGTCAAGGCGTCCAAGGGAATCTGCGGAGGCGTGGCAACGCCACGTCGCACAAGGAATTCCCGAAGGGCAACGCAGAGATGGCGGAAAAGCACTTCCACTCCAAAGAAGCGTCGATTTTTCGTCATATCAAGGCGCACAAGGGAATCCGCGGAGGCGTGGCAGCGCCACGTCGCACAAGGAATTCCGAAGGGCAACGCAGAGATGGCGGAAAAGCGGCGCTTCTAACCCATTAGAGTGGCCATGATCGCCTTTTGTATATGCAGCCTGTTCTCCGCCTCATCCCAGACCACCGAGTTCTTCCCTTCGATGACCGAATCGGCGATCTCCTCGCCGCGATGGGCGGGCAGACAGTGCAGGACAATGGCATCCGGCTTGGCCATGGCCAGAAGAGCGTCATCCAGGCAGTAGCCGGCAAAGGCCTTCTCCCGCGCCTTCTGCTCCGATTCCTGCCCCATGCTGGCCCAGACATCGGTGTTGAGCACGTCGGCTCCGGCGACCGCAGCCTTGGGGTCGTCCGTCAGGGTGATCCTGCCCGGGGCCTGGGCCAGTGCCCAAGCCAGTACCGCTTGGTCCGGCCGGTAACCGGCAGGGCAGCAGAGGGCCAGATCGAACCCGAAGATGGCAGCCGCCTCTATCCAGGTATTGGCCATGTTGTTGCCGTCCCCTACCCAGGCGAACCTGAGTCCCTCGAAGGTCCGCTTGTGTTCGATGACCGTCAGAAGGTCGGCCATGATCTGGCAGGGGTGATACAGGTCGGTCAGGCCGTTGATGACCGGAACGGAGGAATATCGGGCAAATTCATCCACGATCTCCTGGCCGAAGGTCCTGATCATCACGCCGTCGCAGTAGCGGGACATGACCCGAGCGCTATCCCTGATCGGCTCGCCGCGACCCATCTGGGAGTCCTTGTTGGAGATGAAGAGACCGTGTCCTCCCAGTTGGAACATCCCTACCTCGAAGGAGATGCGGGTACGGGTGGAGGACTTCTCGAAGATCATGGCCAGGGTCTTGCCGTCGAGAAGCCTGTGGGGGATCCCCTGCTTCTGCTGTTCCTTGAGTTCCCGCGCCAGGGTCAGCATGCCGCAGAGTTCTGCCTTGTTGTAATCGTGCAGCGCCAGAAAATGCCGCGCCATGTTTCCTCCGTTATGCCCCGACCTCGGCCAGGATGCCGTCTAGTATTGTAATCATCGTGTCTATTTCATGTTTGGTCACAATCAAAGGCGGCACGAAACGCAGCACCGTGTCATGGGTCACGTTGAGCAGCAGGCCGCGGCTGTGCCCCTTCTTGACGATCTCGGCGCCGGGAACGGCCAGGCTCATGCCGATCATCAGGCCGATGCCACGCACCTCGTTGACAAAGGGATATTTACCTCCCAGAGCCTCCAGCTCACCGACCAGGTACTCGCCGATCTCCTCGGTGCGGTTTAAGATCCCCTCTTCCAGGATGGTGCGTATCGTGGCGATAGCCGCCGCACAGACCAGGGGGTTGCCTCCGAAGGTCGAGCCGTGGGTGCCGGGCGTAAAGGCTGCGGCAAATTCGTCCCTGGCCAGCATCGTGCCGATGGGAGCCCCGCCGGCCAGGGCCTTGGCCAGGGTCATGATGTCGGGAAGCACGTCGAAGTGTTCGTAGGCGAAGAGCTTGCCGGTACGGCCCATGCCCACCTGCACCTCGTCGAAGATCAGGAGCAGCCCGTGCTGGTCGCAGATGCGCCGTACCTCCCGAAAATAGCCGGGCGACGGCATATTGACGCCCCCTTCGCCCTGGATCGGTTCCAGCATGACGGCGCAGGTGGCGGAGGTGACGGCCGCTTCCAGGGCGGCGACATCGTCGAAAGGGACATGTTTGAAGCCGTGCAGCAGCGGATCGAAGAAGCGCTGCACCTTTTCCTGGCCGGTTGCGGAAACGGTCGCCATGGTGCGGCCATGGAAAGACTCGGCGGCGGTAATGATCTCATAGCGTTCCGGACCGAACTTGTCGCGGCTGTACTTCCTCGCAAGCTTGATGGCAGCCTCGTTGGCCTCAGCACCTGAATTGCAGAAAAAGGCCTTATCGGCAAAGGAATGGCTGCACAACAGCTCGGCCAGTTCGATCTGTTGCGGGATCTGGTAGTAGTTGGAGCAATGAATCAACTCGGCGGCCTGTTTTTGCAATGCCGCAACGACCGCAGGATGGCAGTGCCCCAGGTTGTTGACCGCTACCCCGCCAAGGAAATCGAGATATTCGTTGCCGTCGGCATCCCACACGCGGCACCCCTGCCCCCTGACCGGCACGATCGGGTAGCGCCCATAGGTTTTCATGATGTATCTGTCCGACTTTTCTATCCATTGTTTTGAATTCATTTCGTATCCAATCCGATGAAAGGCGTATTTTTCGTCAGGCCCAGGCGATCGAGGAGCGACGAGGAGGCGTAGCAGCGCTACGCCGCACGAGGAGTGACGAAGATCAACGCCGGCATGGCGGAAAAGACGCCTTTCATCTCACTATCTCTGTGCCGATGCCCACGTCCGTGAATATCTCCAGCAACACCGCATGCTCCACCCGGCCATCGATGATGTGGGCTTTCTTGACCCCTTCGTTCAGGGCGTCGGCGCAGCAGACTACCTTGGGTATCATGCCGCCGGTGATGGACTCTTCTTCGATCAGGCGGTGCATGTCGGCCACCGCGATGCTGCCGAGCCGCATGCCGTTTCGATCCTTCACCCCGTCTATGTCTGTCAAAAGGATCAATTTCTCGGCATGCAGGGCCGACGCCACCCGGCCGGCCACCAAGTCGGCATTGATGTTGTAGCTCTCTCCTTCCGTACCGACCCCCACCGGCGCGATCACCGGCAGGTATTTCCCGTTCTCCAGGGTCTTGATCAGATCGGTGTTGACCTTGACCACATCGCCCACGTAACCGATATCCACCATATCGCGGGAGCCGTCCTCCCCCCTGACCTCCTGCAGCAGTTTCTTGGACAAAAGCAGCGTTCCGTCCTTGCCGGAAAGACCCACCGCACGGCCGCCATGCTGGTTTAAGTAGCCGACTACCTCCTTGTTCACCTGGCCGACCAGTACCATCTCCACCACCGACATGGTTTCGGCATCGGTCACCCGCATGCCGCGGACGAATTCGGAGACGATTCCGTAGCGCTTGAGGGTCTGATTGATCTGCGGGCCGCCGCCATGCACGATGACCACGTTGATCCCCAGCGACTTGAGCATGATCACATCCAGGGCGAACGAGGCCTTTAGCTTTTCGTCCGCCATGGCATGGCCACCGTATTTAATGACAAAGGTCTTTCCCGAAAAACGCCTGATGTACGGCAGCGCCTCCATCAGCGTATTGGCCTTTCCAATCAGATGTTCCATAAAACCGTACCTTGACCCTTAAAATAAAACTGCCAACCAGAAAGTCGGCAGTTTACCGTAAAACAGGCAAAACCTCAAAAGGTTATTGCAGAGGCAATGTCACGGTTACCGTGCTGCCCTGCTGCGGCTCGCTGGCGATGCTGATGGAGCCGCCGTGCTGGCGCACGAACTCGCGGGCATAGAACAGTCCCAGTCCGAATCCCCGCACCTGGCCGCAGTTACCAGGATCGGCCTGGTAGAATTTTTCGAACACCTTGGGCAACTCCTCGCGGGGAATACCGATACCGGTATCGGTGACCACCACCTGAACCGTATTTCCGACGCTGCGTAGCGCGATGGACACATGCCCGGTCTCCCCGGTGAACTTGTAGGCGTTTTCGATGATCTGCCGGAAGACAAAGGTGATCTTTCCTCGATCCAGATTCAGCAGAAGCGAGGGCGAAGCCTGGATTTCGGTTTCGATTCCCCCTTTGAGCCGCGATGCGATCACGATTTCCGTAAGGATGCTGTTCAGGTCGCATGGCTCTAGATTCAGCCCCTGATCCCCCTCCATGATCTCACTGAAGGAAAGCAGGTCCGACACCAGACGCCCCAGGTATTCGACCTCATTATTGACGAGCTTGATATTCCGGCGGTAGACCTCGTCGTTCAGGTCATAGACCCCCTTTTCCACGTTCTGCAGAAAGAGCGAGATCGCGGTAATCGGGGTGCGAAGCTTGTGGGAGATCAATGAAAGAAAATTACTTTTTAAACGATCAAGCCGCTTGAGATTTGACACCTCCTCTTTGAGTCGCTTCCTGGCCAGGGTCTTTTCCACGGCGGTTTTCAGGTGCAGCAGATTGAGGGGCTTGTTGATGAAGTCGTCCGCCCCCTCCCTCAGGGCAGTGAGGATGATATCATTCTGGGAAAATCCAGTCATGATGATCACGACCGCATTGGGATCCAGAGTCTTTACCTGACTGAGCAGATTGATGCCTGATCCGCCCGGCATCATCACATCGGTCAGGATCAGGTCGCAACGCTCCTTCTGGTAGATTTGCAGCGCCTCTGCGCCGTTTTCGGCCAGAAGGACACGGTATTCCCTGAGCACCCTTTCGCACAAATCGCGGATTATTGGTTCGTCATCCACGACCAGGATCGTTTCCCGCGTTCCCGACTGCCTGGGGTTCTCGTTATGCAGCGCATTCAAAGTCATTCCGAAACCTGATCACCATCTAAAATTATTTCAGCCTGAAACGATAGTTTCTCATCCGCAGTCTCCGGATGGAAATTCTAAATTATGGCTTGGCCAGCTCCGACAGTATCCGGGCGGCTGCGGACAAGGCCTCATCCAGCCTTTCGGGCTGGGAACCTCCGGCCTGGGCCAGTTCCGGCTTGCCGCCGCCGCTTCCACCGATGAATGGGGCGAGATTTTTGATCATATCCCCCGCCTTTACGGTTCCTATCAGACCTTTGGAGACCGCCACCAGCAGATTGGCCTTGCCCCCGATGCCGGCGCCGAGAACCACAACACCCTCCCCGAGGCGTTCCTTCAGCGTGTCGGAGAGAACACGCAGCGCCTTGACATCCTCTACCGCCACCTTGACGGCCAAAAGTTTCACACCCTGCACCTCGGTAACCTGTGCCAGCAGGTCGCCCGAAGCAACAGCATTGAGCTTGGCCTGCAGGGATTCGACCTCGCGCTGCAACTCCTTTTGACGGGAGATGAGCCTTTCCAGCCGTTCCAGCGGGTTTCCCCCCTCGGCCCTGAGCAGCCCGGCCACAGCCCGCTGTTCTTCCTCTATCTGCCGGACAAAAGCGAGCGCTCCGTTGCCGGTCAGGGCTTCGATGCGGCGCACGCCGGCAGCGATGCCGGTCTCGCCAATGACCTTGAACAAACCGATATCCCCGGCTGCACGCACGTGGGTGCCGCCGCACAACTCCATGCTGACATCGCCTACCCTGACCACGCGTACCTTGTCGCCGTACTTTTCGTCAAACAGCGCCGTAGCGCCGGCCTCAATAGCGTCGGCTATCAGCATCTGGTTCGTGGTGACGGGGTCGTTGTCCATGATGTACGCATTGACAATATCCTCCACCCTGGCGATCTCGTCGGCGGCCATGGCCGAAAAATGGGTGAAATCGAACCGCAGGCGATCGGCGGCGACAAGCGACCCGGCCTGCTTGACGTGATCGCCCAGAACCTGGCGCAACGCCGACTGGAGCAGGTGGGTGGCGGTATGATTGCGGGCTGTGGCGTTCCTCGTGAACAAGGTCACCTTCAGGTCTGCGGCGTCCCCCTTTTTGAGCGCACCTTCCTTCACCACACCATGGTGCACGATCAGATCGGGATAAGGGCGGCTGGTGGTGAGTACCTCCAGATGGGCATTGCCTGTAGAGATGACCCCTTCATCCCCCTTTTGCCCCCCTGACTCGCCGTAGAACGGGGTTCTTTCAGTCACCACCCCGACCGACTCGCCGGCAACGGCGGAGTCAACCTCGATCCCATCCCGGACAATCGCCAGCACCGGCCCGTAGACCGACATCTCGTCGTATCCCACGAATGTGCTGCGCACCCCGCGGTTGTGAAGCTCCTTGAATATCTGGGCGATGCCCTCTTCGCCCGACCCCTTCCAGTGTCCGCGTGCCAGCTCGCGCTGCTTCTCCATGCAGGTCTCGAAGCCGGCCTCGTCGATGGTAAAGCCCTCGCTCTCCACGATGTCCGCGGTCAGGTCGGTGGGGAAGCCGAAGGTATCGTACAACTTGAAGAGTATGTCCCCGGGAATGACGCTCGTTCCTGCCTCACGCAGAGAGGCGACCTCGTCATTCAAGATGGCCAGGCCGCGGTCCAGGGTTTCCGCGAAACGCTGTTCCTCTGCCAGGACCACCTTCTTGATGTAGGCCTCCCGCTCCAGGAGTTCCGGATAGGCATCCCCCATCATGTCGCGGACCGCATCCACCGCATGGTAGAGCATCGGCTCCGCAAAGCCCAGCATCTTGGCGTGGCGGGCGGCGCGGCGCATGATGCGCCGCAGCACGTAGCCGCGCCCCTCGTTGCTGGGCAAGGCCCCGTCGCAGATCAGGAAGGTCACTGCCCGCGAGTGATCGGCGATGACCCGCATGGATACGTCATCCTTTTTGTTGTCCCGGTACTTCTTCCCCGAAAGCCGTTCCACGTGCCTGATGATCCCCTGCAAAAGGTCGGTGTCGTAGTTGGAGGTAACCCCCTGCATAACCGCCGAGATACGCTCCAGCCCCATGCCGGTATCCACCGACGGCCTGGGTAGCGGCGTCAGGACGCCGTCGCTCGACCGGTTAAACTGCATGAAGACGTTGTTCCATATCTCCATGTAGCGGTCGCAGTCGCAGCCAACGGTGCACTCAGGGCTACCGCAACCCGCATCGGCTCCCTGGTCGTAGAAGATCTCCGAGCACGGGCCGCAGGGCCCGGTGTCGCCCATGGACCAGAAGTTGTCCTTTTCGCCGAAACGGAAGATGCGCTCGCGGGGGACACCCTCCTGAAGATGCCAGATGTCGGCTGCTTCGTCGTCGTCGGTGAACACTGACACGTACAGTCGGCTCTTGTCCAGCCCCAGATCCCTGGTCAGAAACTCCCAGGCATAGGCAATGGCCTCCTTCTTGAAGTAGTCTCCAAAGGAGAAATTGCCCAGCATCTCGAAAAAGGTATGGTGGCGGGCAGTGCGTCCCACGTTTTCCAGGTCGTTGTGTTTGCCGCCGGCGCGCACGCATTTCTGCGAGCTGCACGCCCGGGTGTACTCCCGTTTTTCCATACCGAGGAAGCAGTCCTTGAACTGGTTCATCCCGGCGTTGGTAAACATCAGGGTAGGATCATTCTTGGGAATGATGCCCGAACTGGGCACCACCGTGTGGCCCCGGTCGGCAAAATATTTCAGAAAACGTGCGCGAATCTCATTCCCTGTCATGGGTCTCCTCATTCACAGCATCAATGGTAATTTTACTCAATATTCTCAAGCCTGAGGGCCTTCATGATCGCCCCGAGCCCGAATCCGCGACGCTGCAGGAAAGCGATTATCCGGCGTTTTTCACGGTCGCTGGCCGCAAAAAAGGAAAAACCTGGAAACCTGCGTTCCATGACCAGGCGCAGGTCGTCCTGCTCATCATGTTCCTGATGCAGGCACCTTAGAACCTCGTCGCCAAGCTCGGCCGGAACCCCGCGGCGGCGCATCTCCAGAGAAAGGCGCCGGCCGAAAAAACGACCGCAGGCAATGGCCGTCTCGGCAAAACGCTCGGCGAAACGGCGATCGCTGAGCCATCCTTCCTTCTCGAGCCGGGCCACTGCCGCCTCTGCTGCCGCTTCGGTGAAACCCCGCGCTGCCAGCTTCTCCCTCATTTTGAGCGTGGTGTAATCCCGGACAGCAAGCAGCTTCAGGGCACCCTGGAAGGCCTGCTCCGGGGAAGAGGGCTCAGAGCTTTTCAATGCCGGGCCTCCTGGGCTCGCCGGCATCCTCCTGCTGCGATTCGAAGCCGTCCCAGGACAGGTCCGAGGCCGAGGAGATTCCGGACACCTTGAGGGCAAAATCGTCCGGGTTCGAACTCTGGCGCAAGGCCTCGTCGTAGCTGATCAGGTTGGCGGTATAGAGCTTCATCAGCGACTGGTCGAAGGTCTGCATGCCATAGGAGACATACCCCTGGGCAATGGCATCGTGGAGGTGCTTGGTCTTCTCCTTGTCGTCGATATACTCCTTGATCCTGTTCGTGCCGAGCATGACTTCAACGGCCGGAACGCGCCCCTTGCCATCGGCGCGCGGCACCAGCCGCTGGGAGAGCACCCCCTTGATGATGCTGGACAACTGGATGCGCACCTGGCGCTGATGGTAGGGGGGGAAAACGCCGATGATGCGGTTGACGGTCTCGGCCGCGTCCATGGTGTGCAGGCTGGACATGACCAGGTGGCCGGTCTCCGCAGCGGTCATGGCGGTCTCGATGGTCTCGTAATCGCGCATCTCCCCCACCAGAATGACGTCCGGGTCCTGGCGCAGCGCCCCCTTGAGCGCCGCGGAAAAACTCGGCGTGTCGGAGCCGACCTCGCGCTGGCTGATGATGCTCCTGTTGTCCCGGTGCAGAAACTCCACCGGGTCTTCGATAGTGATGATATTGGCGGTGCGGTTCTGATTGATGTAATCGATCATGGCCGCCAAAGTGCTCGACTTGCCCGAACCGGTGGTGCCGGTCACGAGGATCAGGCCGCGCTCCTCCTGGCAGATCTTTTTCAGGACCGGGGGCAGATTCAGGCCGTCCAGCGTCGGTATCACGATGGATATGGTACGGAATACCATGGCCACCGTGCCGCGCTGGCGGTAGGCGCTGACCCTGAAACGTCCCAGTCCCGGAACGGCATAGGCCAGATCTACCTCCGAGTTTTCCTCGAAAAGACGGCGCTGGCGGTCGTTCATCATGGCTTGGCACATATCCACGACCACATCAGGAGAAAGGCGCTGGGTGTTCGGGATAGGGTGCAGCCGGCCGTCGATGCGCACAATGGGCGGCAGGCCGGTTTTGATATGAATATCCGAGCCTTTGGCCTTGACGGCGATTGTCAGAATCTCGTCCAGATCCACGCGTGCCTCCGGTATCAGGCTGATGCGCCAGGCGCCGGTCCCTTGACCAATACCAGCAGTTTTCCCTCGATCTCGGCCAGCGTTTCCGGATGTTCGGTGAGCCAGGTACGGGAGTTCTCACGCCCCTGGGCGATCCGTTCCTTGCCGTAGGAAAACCAGGCGCCGCTCTTTTCTACGATCCCCTTATCCACTGCCAAGTCGAGCACGTCGCCGGTGCGGGAGATACCTTCGCCGTAGAGGATGTCGAACTCGACCTCCTTGAAGGGGGGAGCAACCTTGTTCTTGACCACCTTGACGCGGGTGCGGGAGCCGATCACCTGGTCCCCCTGCTTTAAAGTGGCGATCTTGCGGATATCCATGCGCACCGAGGCGTAGAATTTGAGCGCATTCCCGCCGGTCGTTGTTTCCGGATTGCCGAACATGACACCGATCTTCATGCGGATCTGGTTGATGAAGATCACGCAGCAGTTGGACTTGCTGATTATGCCGGTCAACTTGCGCAGGGCCTGGGACATGAGCCGTGCCTGGAGCCCCACATGGGAGTCGCCCATCTCCCCCTCGATCTCGGCCTTGGGCACCAGGGCCGCCACCGAGTCGATCACCAGCACGTCGATGGCGCCGCTGCGCACCAGCGTTTCGGTGATCTCCAGCGCCTGTTCTCCGGTATCGGGCTGGGACACCAGCAGATCATCGGTCTTGACTCCCAGCTTGCGGGCATAGCCGATGTCCAAGGCGTGCTCTGCATCCACGAATGCCGCGATACCGCCGGTTTTCTGGGCTTCGGACACAATATGCAGTGCCAGGGTGGTCTTGCCGGATGATTCCGGACCGTAGATCTCCACTACCCGGCCGCGAGGAACCCCGCCGACCCCCAGAGCCATGTCAAGGGATATGGCGCCGGTCGAGATCGCCTCAATGCCCGGCAACGCCTCATCATTACCCAGTCGCATTATTGCGCCCTTGCCGAACTGTTTCTCGATCTGGCTCAGGGCCAGTTCAATCGCCTTGTTTTTCTCCTGCATGGTCATCTGTCTCCTGATGTTATGTGTATGTGAACGGGTTAAAAATAGATGTTAAAGTATCATATCCGGTGCTTTTCCCGCAAGGCTTTATACCGGTTTCAAATAAGGATGAATCGAGGCGGCGAGGTGTGGGGCTCTAAGACGTACAGGTGAGCCGAAGACATTTGCACGAAGATGCCGGCAAGGGAGAAAACAGGATGTCTCACCGAGATAACTCCTTGATTTGGAGCAGTATTATGCGGGAAAAGGGATAACGTCCAGATAGCGCCGCAACCAGTCCAGAGCCGTCCAGGCCGTCAAGATGCGGATATCCTCCCGATTGCCGCCAAACATGAAGCGCTTTGTCCAGGAGCCGTCCGGTGCCGCCAATGAGATGAAGACAGTGCCGACCGGCTTGTCATCCGTACCGCCGTCAGGCCCGGCAATGCCGGTCACGGCCAGCCCCAGATCGCTTCCCGCCGCACCGCGTGCCCCCGAGGCCATGGCTGCGGCACACTCCGAGCTTACTGCTCCCCGTGCCTCCAGGATATCCTGCGGCACCCCCAAAAGACGCATCTTGGCGGCGTTGCTGTAGGTCACCGCACCCTCAAGGAAGAAGGCGGAACTGCCGGGGACATCGGTGAGCCTTTTGGAGATCAGGCCGCCGGTGCACGATTCGGCGAGGGCCAGAGTCATGCCGCGCCGGGCAAAAAGCACAGCCACGGCCTGTTCGATCGTTTCATGCCCTTCGGAAAAGATCGCATCCCCAAGCTGCTTCCGCACTTTTTCCATCACTCCCTGGAGACGGGTTCGGGCCTCTGTCTCCGTATCCCCATCGGCACGCAGGGTTATGCGTATCCAGGGAAAGGTCACGCAGATGCTCATCTGCACGGCAAGGCTGCCGGAGAGTGCCCCAGCCAGCAAACCATCGACCTGTGGCTCGGAAAGGCCGAACACATTCAGAAACGACGAGATGACAACCCTTTTGTGCGTCACGCGCCCGCACAGAAACGGCAGCACCGTCTCGCGCAGCATCCGGTCCATCTCCGAGGGAACGCCGGGCAGGAAAAAGAAAAGACAACCCATGTGGGTGAAGCGGAAACCGCAGGCAGTCCCGGTGGGATTGGGGATGACCGTGGATTCGGCGGGAATCGTGGCCTGTTTGTCGGAGGAATGGCAACCGCCGGGGCCCTCCAGGCTGGCCGAAAAACTGCGAAGGTGCTCCTTCAACTCCTCGTTGAGCAAAAGACGCCTGCCGGTGGCGTGGGCAGCCGCCATGGCCGTCACGTCATCCACCGTGGGTCCCAACCCGCCGGTAACAATGACGGCATCGCTTTTCAGCGCCAGATCATTCAGGGCTTCGCCGATATCCGACCCGCAATCCCCAACGACCAGATGGCGCTGAACGCGAAGGCCGCCACCCAACAGGAGCCCGGCGATGTGGCCCGCATTGGTGTCGATCACCTCGCCGCTGATCAACTCACTGCCTATGCTCATGGTGGAGATCCTCATGGCAATGCCATGTCGGTACGCTGCCACGCGACCACCTGTTCCATAACCTCGCGGCAGGGGATGCCCCGTTCCAAGGCGATACGGCGGCAATCCTCGTATTCCGGCGCAGCCCGCAACACGAGTCCCTTGTCGAAGACCAGCTTGAAACGCACGGGACCGAACGGGGTCTGGCGCTCCTCCACACGTCGTTCCAGGGTGATGCGGCCGGCTGGATAATGGCGCAGCCCGATAGCGGATGTTTCGGCCAGCACCAGGCGAGCCAGGCTATCCAGCTGTTGTGGCCGGCAGAGGAAGGAGATTTGAGTTGCCGGGCGGTTCTTCTTCATCTGGACCGGCGAGAAGAACACGTCCAGCGCTCCCTCCTCCAAAAGCCGCTCCATAACGTAGCCCAGGACCTCGGGCGTTGAGTCGTCGATGTTGGTCTCGGCCACTAAAACCCTGTCGTCGTTTCCACATCCCTGTTCCACCGTACCGAGAAAGGCCCTCAGTATGTTGGGGCAGTCGCTGAAATCCTTGTTGCCGGCGCCGCTGCCGACCCGTTCCAGGCGCATGGCCGGCCTGCTCCCCGTGCCCACGGCCAGAGCGGCGACAATGGCCGCGCCTGTGGGGGTGACCCGCTCCCCTTCACCGCATTCGCCATGCACGGCCAGGCCTTGCAGCAATGCGGCCGTGGCCGGAGCCGGCACCGGCAGCCGGCCGTGGGCGGTTTCGACAAAGCCGCCTCCCAGGGGCAATGCCGCGGCATAGACCTCTTCAACGCCGAGATAATCCAGGCAGATGGCCGTGCCGACGATATCAACGATGGAATCCACCGCGCCCACCTCGTGGAAGTGTACCTCGTCAAGCGGCACCCCATGCACCCTGGCCTCGGCCTCGGCCAGCCGGCGGAAGATGCTTCGGGCCCGTTCCTTCACAGGGCCAGGCAGGGAGCTGGCGGCAATCATGGCGTCGATGCCGCCGTAGTGGCGGTGGGAGTGGTGGTCGTGCACGGCGACGTCGAACTTGAGAGCCCCTGCGTGACGCCGTTGTGTGCGGTTTGCGGAGAGACAGTAGGAGTTGGGAGGGAGCTTCAGCTTTGCCAGTTCGGCCTGCAGATGCTCCAGCGGCACCCCGAGGTCCAGAAGCGCCCCCACGGTCATATCGCCGGAGATGCCGGCGTAGCAGTCCAGGTAGATGATGTTCATGTAGTGTCCTTGTGGTTAATTAATCATTGCCTATATGAAGGGACACTATACCCTGTTGATCAAGCTCGCAGCGCAGGCCGCGCCGAAGCCGTTATCGATATTGACCACCGTAATCCCGGCGGCGCAGGAATTGAGCATCCCCAACAGCGCCGCGATTCCGCCGAAGGAGGCGCCGTAGCCGATGGATGTCGGCACCGCAATGACCGGTTTGTCCACCAGGCCTCCTACCACCGAGGGAAGAGCTCCCTCCATGCCGGCCACCACGATGATGACGGAGGCGGCTGCAAGCTCTTCACGCCGCGCCAGCAATCGGTGGATGCCGGCCACGCCCACATCGTAGATATGGTCGGTTTCATTGCCCAGAAAGCGGGCCGTGACCATGGCCTCGGCCGCTACCGGCAGATCTGAGGTTCCGGCCGAAACAATCAGGATCGTTCCCCTCCCCTTGGCCTCTGTCGGACTCTGTTCCAGGGTCAGGCAGCGGGCATTGGCGTGATACAGGGCGTCGATGAACGTCTTCTGTACATGCTGCGCCTTTTGTTCGTCGATACGCGTCACCAGGACGTTGCTGCCGTTTTGCGCCATGGAGGTCATGATGTCTATGATCTGTCCATCCTTTTTACCTTCGCCGAAAATGACCTCTGGCATGCCCTGGCGCAATTCCCGGTGGTGATCCACCTGGGCACAGCCCACGTCTTGGAACGGCAGGTTTTTAAGCCGTTCAACGGCCTGCTCCACCGGGACATCGCCCTGTTTGACTGAGTCCAGCAATTGCTTCAATTGATCGGTCGTCATTGCCACTTCCTCTCGAACCTCGTTTATACACCACGCCCCTGACGCTTTCCACCTGAAATTTCCTTTGACCGGTCTACGAAAAATCCTGGTGCGCGTAAGTTAGTGGATGAAAATCGTTGTTGAAATCCGGGATATTGGTTTAGTGTAGTATACCATGGCCGCCGGGTTGAGGCTGCCGGTAATATATCGGACCGATGAGACCCAAGATGATTATCGACCCCTTGTCACTCAAACTTTTTGTCGCCATTGTGGAAGAGGGCACCATCGCAGGAGCGGCGGAGCGGGAGCATATCGCCGCCTCGGCCGTAAGCAAGCGCATCAGCGAACTCGAGAACAGCTTCGGCACCCCTCTGCTCCGCCGGACGAACAAGGGTGTTGCTCCGACCGACGCCGGGATCACCCTGCTGCAGCTTGCGCGCGGGGTCCTGCACGACATGAACAACCTCTACGTGCAGATCAGCGAATACTCCAGCGGCGTGCGCGGCCATGTCAGGTTGTGCGCCAACATCTCCGCCATCAACCAGTTCCTGCCGGCCGAGATCAGGTCGTTCATGGACCGGCATCCGCAGATACACGTACACCTGGAGGGGGAGATCAGCGAGACCATCATGAAGTCCGTAGCCGAGGGGGCAGCGGACGTGGGCGTCATCACCCTGGACACCTACCGCCAGGATCTGGAATTCCTACCGTACCACTCGGACCAACTTATCGTCATTACCCCAAAGGACCATGTCCTGGCGCGGAAAAGGTCCGTTTCGTTCCAGGAAACCCTTGAGTTCGATTTCGTCGGCCTCACCGTAGGGAGCGCGCTCCACAACCAGGTCCTGCGGGCTGCCCAGGAGTTGGACAGGACCCCCAAGTTGCGCATCCAGGTGAACAGTTTCGACGCCCTGTGTCTGATGGTTGAAGCCGGGCTGGGCATAGGGATCGTCCCCCAGGGGGCTGCCAAGCCGTATTTCAAGGGACTGCGCATCCGGCAGGTGACACTCGACGAGTCCTGGGCCCACCGCGAGTTGAAGATCTGCGTCCGTTCCTACGATGCTCTGCACGCTGCCGCCAAACTGTTGGTGGACCATCTCAGGAGAAAAGATCGGAATTGATGCATTCATCATGACAGGAAGCAAATCACCGGTGTTGCCATCGCCGTTCGAGATGGCAACCTCACCAGATACTACTTTTATTGATACGGAGAATAGGGTATACAGAGGATCATCACAGTATAAATAAGCTGTTGAAAAAATCAGGGTGTTCAAAAATAGTCAGATCGTCGCACGCGCAAAAATGCCCTGAGGAGGCGTAGCAGGCCTACTCCGCCTAAAGGACGTTCGAGGACGAAGGCCAGATGGCTGTTTTTCAACAACCTCTTCAAGCGAGGTTTGAACATGGGCAAAACCACAGCGGAAAAGATCTTTGAGGCGCATCTGGTCGAGGAGCCCTTCCCCGGCACCAAGGTGCTGAAACTTGACGTGGTCCTGTGCCACGAAATCACCACCCCCATTGCCATCGATGACCTGATACGGCGCGGCAAGGATCGAGTCTTCGACCCCTCCAGGATCAAAGCCGTCATCGACCACGTCACCCCCAGCAAGGATACCAAGACCGCCACCCAGGCCAAGATCCTGCGCGACTGGGCTCTGCGCCACGGCTTGAAAGACTTCTTCGATATCGGCGCAAACGGCGTCTGCCATGCCTTGTTCCCGGAAAAAGGCTTTATTCGACCCGGCAACACGGTCATCATGGGTGACTCCCACACCTGCACCCACGGCGCGTTCGGGGCCTTTGCCGCCGGCGTCGGCACCACCGACCTGGAGGTCGGCATCCTGAAGGGGGTATGTGCTTTCCGCCAACCCAAGACCATCAGGTTCAACGTCACCGGCACCCTTCCCAAGGGAGTCTACGCCAAGGATGTCATCCTGCACATCATCGGAAAGATCGGCGTCAACGGCGCCACCGATAGGGTTATGGAATTCCACGGCGAGACCATCAGCACCATGACCATGGAATCCCGCATGACCCTGTGCAACATGGCTATCGAGGCCGGCGGCACCTCGGGCATCTGCCAGCCAGATATGACCACCGTGGATTTCCTGTGGCCCTTCATCCAGGGAGAATTCGCCTCCAAAGAGGCTGCACTGGCCGAATATTCGAAGTGGGCTGCCGACGCCGACGCCGATTACGATAAGGTGATCGACATCGATGTCGCGGCGCTTCAGCCGATCTCCACCTTCGGCTACAAACCGGACCAGGTCAAGTTCGTGGCCGACCTGCCTGACACGCCGGTTAACCAGATCTACCTCGGCTCCTGCACCAACGGCCGCCTGGAAGACCTGCGCATCGCCGCGGGCATACTGAAGGGGAAACGGATCGCGCCCACGGTGCGCGGCATCCTCTCGCCTGCCACGCCGAAGATCTACAAGGAGGCCCTGCACGAAGGGCTGATCGAGATCTTCATGGAAGCCGGGTTCTGCATCACCAACCCCACCTGCGGAGCCTGCCTGGGGATGAGCAACGGCGTCCTGGCAGAAGGCGAGGTCTGCGCCTCCACCACAAACCGCAACTTCATGGGCCGTATGGGCAAGGGGGGCATGGTGCACCTCATGTCGCCGGCCACCGCGGCGGCCTCGGCCATCGAAGGAAAGATCGCCGATCCGAGGAAGTATTTGTAATAAGCGACATCCTGCACAGGGACAAGGGACGTGACGTGCTTCCGGACAACAGGTGCTCTTCGACCTTTCCGGCGTTCAGGAGCATATGGATACTCGGTTTTGACCTCTCTTGTCTCTGCGGCAGGCTAAACATTTCATAGAATTACTTAAAGGAGTTGACCATATGAAAACATTCGGAGGCCCGGCCCTCTTCCTCGACCGTTCCGACATCAACACCGACGAGATCATCCCGGCCAGGTATCTGACCGAGATCACCAAGGAAGACCTGAAACCCTATATCCTGGAAGACCTGAAATTGCCCGGTTTCGATCCCAAAGGCAATAAAACGCTATCAGCGCGGGTGGTCCTCTCCCGTGCCAATTTCGGCTGCGGTTCGTCCCGCGAACATGCCCCATGGGTGTTCGAGGTCAACGGCATCACCGCCGTGATCGCCGAGTCTTTTGCCCGCATCTTCCGCCAGAATATGTTCAACTGCGGCATGGCCGCCATTGAGCTTCCCAAGGCGGACCTGGACCAGATCTTCTCCCATGCCAGCGACGACGATGCCGCCATAGGCATCGACATCGAGGCCCAGAGCCTGACCGTGAGCGGCGGCGGCAAACAGAAGACCTTCGGTTTCGACCTGTCACCCTTTGACAAGGCCCTGGTGCTTGCCGGCGGCTGGGTTGATTACGCCGATAAAAAATACTGATCCGGCGCCGCAACAGCCCCCGGAGAACGAAATAAAGCCCCGCTTTTGGCGGGGCTTTATTTCGTTCTTTTGGTTTTCATCCGGAGATTCCAGATGAGAAACCAGCAATTTCCGAACTAGTTGATCGTCCCTTCATCCGTTTCCGCGCTCGTCTCGCCGCGGTACCGATCAATAAGACGCGTCAGGACCATGGCGGCCTCCATGAGTTTCCGGATTTCAGCGGTATTGGCCGCAACCATGCCGTCCACCGCGAAAATGGATTCAACGGCCTTTTCAGCGATGACGAGTTGGTTGTAGACGCTCTCCTTCAGCCCCTTGGTCCGCTCGTTGTGCTCTATGACCCCTTGAAGATACAGGCGGTTTTCAATGGCCTGCTCCTGGGCCGATTTATTGATGCGCTGGGCAAGGTCCCGCATGTGCTCCAGGTTTCTGACGATCAGGTTGGCCCCTTCCTGTTGGTTTTCCGTATTCAAGGTGATCTGCCGGACCCGTTCGAGATTCTTTTCGGCCTCCTCTGTGATACGTTGAATATCGACCGTCTGCACGGCCGCTTCGGAGGCAATGCGTGCGACCATGTGGGAGGCCTCGTCGGCGCTCTTCTCGATCTTGACGAGGGCATCGTTGGCCAGCGAGGATATCTTCACACCTTCCTTGACCTTGTCTTTGCCCTGGGTCACGGAACGCTGCACCGCGGCGGTCTCTTTCTGGATATTGCGGACCAGTTCCTCGATTTCACGTGTCGAGGCCGACGTACGCGAGGCGAGCGAACGCACCTCCTCGGCAACCACGGCAAACGCCCTCCCCCGCACGCCGGCCTGGGCTGCGATGATGGATGCATTCAGGGAGAGGAGCTTGGTCTGCTCCACCACGTCCTGGATGACCTTGAGGAATTCGCCCACGCGGGCCGAATGCCGGGAGAGGCGGTTAATGGCATCAAAGGATTCCACGTTGCTCTTTTCAATCTCCTGCATTGCCCCCAGCGTGGCCGCCATGTTCCGCAATCCGTGCTGGGCCTGTTCGCGAACGCTTTCGGAGGCCGTGGCGCCGCGCTCGGCATTGTTGCGCACCTTGGTCTGGGAAACACTGATCTGGTTTATGGACGACACCGTCCCTTCCGTCGAGGTTGACAGCCCGCGGATGTTGTCGGCTATCTCCCGGATGGCCACGACCATCTGCTCGATGGAGCTTGATGCCTCGATGACGAAACTCGAGTACTGGCTGATATTGTCGGCAATACCGTCGGTGGTCGTACTCATCCGGGTAGACAGGGATTCCTGTTCGGCGCTGCGTCCCGTCATCTCATCGATGTCACCGATCAGCGAGGAAAAGGCGCCGTCCATGCTCGTCATGGCGGAAACCGCATCTCTTACCTGGAAGGTCTCCTTATCATCGCTGATGGACAGACCTTGTATTGCGGCTTTGAGTTTCTCCTCTGCCGCCGCGACCTGGGCCAGAAGCCGTTGATGCCCGCTCTGCCGCCTGTTCAGCATCTCCAGGATAAAAACGTAGCACGAGGAAATGGAAATCAGGTCATCGTTTTCATCCACATAACCGGACAATTCATGGGACAGCCCAAGCCTGTCCACGATGGCAAGCTGTTCAAGTCGGGCGCCGGCAACAGCCTTGGCCAGGATCCTCGCACACGCCAACGAGCTGAAAAGCGCCGTGGCAAAGACGCCGGCTATGGCTGGGATGTCGCCGCTTCCGGCAGCCATCATCCCCCCAGCCGCCACAGCCGCCGTAATCAGTGACACGGATACCATTTTTTTGTTGATCGCCGACAATCCTGCCTGCCGCTTATGTGACATAGTGACCACCTTTACGGAACAACGTTCTGCCTGCTTTTATCATGCCGTCCACTGGCTGTCAATGAATGAGGGGGGAAACAATATGTTTAATTTCAAAGGGATGGATAATAACAATTTCGGATCAAGGATAAAATAACCATGTTGTGACAATATAACCGGACAAGCAGCCAGGGATCGCTCGGCAACGCTTGATTTTTTTGGGCGTCGGTGCGATACTGATGAAACATTACCCGGTTTTTTAGGAGGATCACATGTTTGGATTTGGCATGCCCGAACTGATCATAATATTGGTCATTGTTCTGGTCGTATTCGGCGCAGGAAGGCTTCCCGAAATCGGCGGCGCATTGGGCAAGAGTATCCGTAACTTCAAAAAAGCGTCGGAAGGAAAGGACGAGATCGAGATCAAGCCCAAAAAGGATGACGAGTCCGAAAAAAAAGCCTGACGCGGGTTGTCAATTCCGGATGGATCGCCAAGGGGGAAAGGCTTGATGCCTTTCCCCCTTTTTGTCTGCTAAAGGGAGTTGCATTTGCGACGGGCGCCTAGGAGGCCAGGTATTCGCTGATCTTCTCCGCAAGCGTGCTGTAGATCCGGCGGCACTCGTTCTCATCCTTCTCCAGAAGTGTTACCCTGAATCCCTGCAACTGTGTGGAGAACGAGGAGAGTGGCACAACGCAGATACCTGTCGCTGCCAGGATGTGGTAGACGAACCGTTTGTCCGGGGTCATGCCGGGTTGGGCCACCAGTCCTTTCACGAGGTCGCGCACCTCGCTGTTGACAATGGGGATCGACTGACGGCTGGTCAGCAAGCCCTCCCTGAATGCCACGGCCATGTAGAAGGCGCCGTTCGTGCGGTTGACCATGAGCTGCGGCACATCTTTGAGGAAGTCGTAGGTAATGTTGCTCATTTTTTCATAACTGCTGATGCGTTCCGCCAGATATTCGGCATAGCCCGGATGTTGCATGATGGCGGGGATGACGGTCTGGGGCAGTGTCGTGGAACAGACCTCATTCATCTTGCTCGTCAGGATCAGGTTGACGTATTTGGAGAACTGCTCATCCTCACGGCCGTTATACACCTCGATCCAACCGCAGCGCGAACCCGGCCAGGGGAACTCCTTGGAGATGCCTTTCAACGAGATGGCCGGAACATCGCCGATCACATCGCTTATGGGAACAGCCTTTTCGCCGTTATAAACAATATTCGTATAGACCTCGTCCGCAATGATGAAGAGGTTGTTCTCCCTGGCTACCGCCACGATCTCGCGTAGCGTTTTCTCGGTATAGACCATGCCTGTGGGATTGTCGGGGTTGATAATCATGATGGCACAGATGTTGGGATTGTACCTGATGTGGTTACGCAGGTCATCCAAGTCCGGATACCATTTCTCCTCGGGATTGAGCCTGAAAAGGGCTGGAGCGGCGTGCGCATGGCCGATCTCTCCCAGGGTGTGGGTGGTGTATGAAGGAGACGGCATCAGCACGCGGGCCTCGGGGCGCAGACAGCCATAGATCTTGGCAATGGCGTCCCCAAGGCCGTTGAAGAAGATGATATCGTCCGGGGTGATTTGAGTCCCGCCGCGGCGATTGGTCATATCACAGATAAACTCGCGGGTTTCCAGAACCCCGCGGGTGTGGCAGTAGCCCCAGGTGGCGTCGTCGACAACTGCCTTGGCTACGATCTCCTTCATCCAGGACGGGATGACCTCCCCTTTGACGATCGGGTCCCCGATATTCTCCCAGTTGATCTTTACACCGTGCTTTTGCAGTTTTTCAGCTACGTTGACGATGTTGCGGATCTCGTAGGTCAATTCCCCCGTTCCGGGACTTACCAGGTCAATACGCATTGCTGACTCCTCTCGCTTTTTATCTGAAGTTGCATTTCGATCTCTTTCAATTTAGGCCGCGAAACAGGACGACAGCTCGCGCACCTGAATCGTTTCTGCCGGACAAAAAACAAAAAAGCCGCAGGCTTGTCTGCCCACGGCTGTTAAAGGTATCGGGATCTTATGATCACCAGGCAGAAGTCACTCGAGCGGCGTCGTTCGCCGCGGCGCTGATAGCTCGTGCTGCTGCAATGGCGGTAATCATCGTTAACATAAGGACTTTCTATATCACACGCAACGCACGATCGTCAATGCTTTTGTCAGTCGCCATCAGCATCCATGGAAATCAGGAGCCGGCCGTCCTCATCCCGCCAGCGGAGCCATGCCAGCATCGACTGGTCGGACATGACCATTGCCCAGTCGCCGTCCAGCTTGACTATTTTGTAAGACAGCTTCGGCAACGCGGGTTGTATCAAGGGCATCTTGCCGGGGTGCCGGAATATCTGGTAATACTGCTTGCGCAGGCCGGCAAGCAAGCGGCACGACTTACCTTTAAGCAGGGCGGCCCATGGCCGGAAAGCTCCATGTTGTCGGGGGTTCAACCAACCCAGGCGGCCGGCATCGTCATAGGCCACCCGCAGCCAGTCCCCCTTACGCGCCGTCACAATCAGCGGCAGTCGGGAAACGTTCCGGCTGAAAATCCATTCATATGGGGGCGCCTGTGCGCTATCCAGCTCTCCGATACGCGAGAGTGCCGGTTCTTCGTACAGGAAGAGCGGCTCCCGCGTGTCTTGATCACTCCCCTTTTCCGGCGCCAGGAGCAGAACACCGATGCCGCTGTAGGGGCGCATCTGCTGCACAGGCTGCTGGGAACCCGCTGTTGCGGCAACCGAGAGCAGCAGGATGATCGCCGTTGCACGCATCTTCATCGCCGGACCTAAAAGAGCCCTCTCAGACGTTCCAGGTATGCCGTTGCCGCCGGGTCGTCGTCATCCGGCGCCCAAACCGCCTTCTCGGCATCGCTGAGCGCCAGGTAGGGTCCTGCCTTTGCCTCGAAAAAAACCGTGCCGGGTTCAAGGCTTACTGCCGTATGGTAGATGCCGCTCGGGATGTCTGCGGCAAGATTACCGCTCTCTGGGGAGAGCAGGATCGTTTCATCGACCGCCCCATCGTCTAAAAAAGTGACTACACCCAGCTTGCCGCTCATCAGGATGAAGGCCTCCTCCTTTTCAGGGTCCAGGTGCCGATGTGGTCGAACATACGAGGCCGGTTCAATGGCATTCAGAAGGCGATGGCAACGGGATTCGTCGCTGCCGTGGAAGTTGTGATTCCTGCGCAGGCGCGGGGAGACACGGGCTTGCTCGGAAAGCCGGCGCAGCAGGTCAATGGTAACTATTTTCATTGGGTCCGATTCCATGGTGGTTTAACAGGTTGTTGAAAAACAGCCATCTCGCCGCCGTCCTCGAACTCCCCTTCGTGCGGCGTAGCGCTGCTACGCCTCCTTGTGGCATTCTGCGGGTGCGACGATCTGACTATTCTTGAACAACCTCAGATTTTCAACAACCTGTTAAGGGTCCTGCCGCATGGTGCCACGGCAGGGGGATACGGTTCAGCGGTCCACCAAGGCGAATTGATTCCCGTCGAAATCGGCTATTACCGCCATCTTGCCCCACGGACTCGACTCCAGCGGTTCGACAAAGGTTACGCCGCCTGTCCGCAACGATTCGCACAGTTGTTCGATCCCGTCAACCCGCAGGGATATGCCGGTATGCCGGCCAACCAGGCGGCGGGCATCCTCATGAAGCGCCAACGATACGCCGAAAGTCATAGGCGCACCTGGAAAGAATTCCATTATCATCTCGCTTTGCCCGGCAACCGGGAAGCCTAGCAGCTCGCAATAGAACCTCTTTGCCTTGTCCAGATCGGTGACGAAAACAACCACGTTTTTTATCGTTACGGTCATGAAAACCCCGCTTTCGGTTGAATGCTAAGCCTTTTGCGAAAGCCGGTGCACACACTCCACCATGTGGATGGCATTCTCGGGGGAAACGGTCGGCAGGATGCCGTGTCCCAGGTTGAAGATATGTCCGGGCCGGCCGGCGTTTTCGTCCAGCACCCGCTTGACCTCCGCCTCGATGTACTCCTTCGGCGCGTAAAGCACAGTCGGGTCCAGGTTCCCCTGCACCGCCATCCCCTGGCCAAGCTGATCACGCACCTTGCCCAGATTGACGTGCCAATCAAGACCCATCACGTCGCCGCCAGCTTTCTTGACCGTTTCCATCATGCTGCCGGCACCCTTGACAAAATGGATGACCGGCGTCTCCATCCGGTTCAGGCCGTTAATCAGCTTGGTGATATATGGTAAAACATATCTTTCGTAATCCGACGGCGCCAGGATACCGCCCCAGGTGTCGAATATCTGGATGGCCTGGGCTCCTGCCATGATCTGGGCATTGAGATATTCCATATCCATCATGGTGATTTTTTCCATCAGGGCCGCGTAGACGTCGGGGGCAGAGTACATCATGCGCTTGATCTGGGCAAAATCCTTGGAACCCTTGCCTTCCACCATGTAGCAGGCCAAAGTAAAGGGAGCGCCGCCGAAACCGATCAACGGCACCTTGTTGGCCAGCTCGCGGCGGAGGATCCTGATGGTCTCCAGGACATAGGGTACGTCCTCTTCCATCTGCGGAATGCGGAGCTTTTCCACGTCGGCCATGCACCTGATGGGGTTTTCGAAGACCGGCCCCGGCACGAAATCCAACTTCATCCCCATCGGTTCGACCGGCGTAAGGATGTCGGAAAACATGATGGCGGCATCAACCCCCAGTATATCCACCGGCTGGATTGTCACCTCGGCCGCCAGTTCCGGGGTCTTGCACAATTCCAGGAAGGTGCATTTAGAACGTACCGCCATGTATTCGGGCAGGTAGCGGCCCGCCTGACGCATCAGCCAGACTGGTGTGCGGTCCACCGGCTTACCCCAACAAGCATCGAGAAAACGTGTGTTCATATCATCTCCCTGAATGTGATAATTGTATTAAAATTGGCAAAATAGGCTCGGATTTTAGTTCTACACTGCTGGAAAAGTCAAATTAATTTGAGGTTGACCTGCCTGTTACGATGAAACAATGATTTATTGCTGCTTTCCGACCAGATAGGCTTTTTCGCCCAGCTCGACACTATCCCCGGGGCGAAGCTTGCGTCCACGGCGCAATTCGACAACACCGTTTACCCGCACCTGACCTTCTCCAATGATCAACTTTCCCTCCCCGCCTGAACCCACGGCATTGACCGCCTTGAGAAAACTATCCAGCTTGATGTACTCGCCGGTAATAAAAAACGACATTATCCTCTCCTTTCGTTACCGCAGGCCTGCCCCTTTTGCGAAGCGAAACCAGGAGGGATACCTGATAAGATATATCAATATGGGAATCGGAAGAATCAATTGTGTACAGGCGGGACCTTCCTTAGGGTGTCTGCAAAAACTTTACAGCAGAAACTGCCGGCAGGCTACAAAAAACGGAAAGTCATCGTTAAAGCAGCAATCCTCTCAGCTTAAACCCTTGTTTTCCAAAAACAGACAAGGGATTGTGCGGCATTTCACTACACAACCCCTTGTAGCCCATTGTATCAATAGTTGCAGATATCGGCACAACCGCTTCTAACCGCCACCATAGTTTTCCATGCGTAAAAGATCCGTGTTGTAATCATCCCGTTGTTGACGAAGTTTTTGCAACTCATCCGTGGTGTAGACATCCGTGCCTCGGCCGATTTCCATATTCAACCTGTTGATCCTTTGCTGGATGGAATCCGGAGAATCCGTCACCCTGCCGCAGCTATTCGTTGCCACCAGCAGGCACTCATCCTTAGTCCCATGCTGTACTTGTGGAACCTGCGATTCCGTTTCTCCCATGTTCTCTTCATCGGCAAGAACAGGTGTGGCCGCAAAAAGCATAGATGCAGCGATTAACGTTATCGTTTTTGCTATGCTATTCATAATTGACCTCCCGAGAATTTCTTACCTCTTCAAATTCTATGGTAGCCAATTCAATCCCAAATGTAAATGATCTTGATTATTATTTTCATTTAACAACTTCACGTCGCAAGGTAGCACTTCGCCATCCGCGGAACTTCCTGCAACAGCGCATAATCCTGCCGGCTCTTATGCTTACTCTTCGTAACCGACCGCGACAACGCGATTGCGGCCTTCCCGCTTGGCAAGATAGAGCGCCTCATCCGCTGCTTTATAGAGTTTCGCCGCAGTGTCGTACTTGTCAAGGGAGGCGACACCGCAACTGAATGTTGAAAAGAAGGAATTATCCCCGGCAGGAAAACCGATGGTGGCGAAATCTTCAAGGATCTGCTGCAGAAGCTGCCCCCCCTCCTGGATGGAGCATGACGGGAGCACAATGGCAAACTCCTCGCCGCCGGTGCGGCCGACCACATCAGCTTTGCGGAGCCGCTGCCTTAGGAGCCGGGCCAACGCCATAAGCACCCGGTCGCCGGCATCATGGCCGAAATTGTCGTTAACCTCCTTGAAGTGATCCAGATCGATCATGGCAAAGCAGACCGTAGTTTCCGCCTGGCTCCTGGCTTGCTTAATGGCGGCTTCGAGAGCGTCCTTGGTCGCAGCGTAGTTGAAGAGCCCGGTCATGCTGTCTCTCACCATGTAGGAGCGGATGATCTTCATACGTTCGGCGAGAACGGTCACGGTGGAGACCAGGTGGTCGGGCTTGATCGGCTTGGTCAGATATTCGTCGCCTCCCATCCGTCTCGCTTCAAATTGCGCATCCGTATCGGTTTCCGCGGAGAGGAATATTATTGGGATGCTGAAATAGGTGTCGATCTGCCGGATTGCCTTGGCCAGCTCCATACCGTTGCAACCGGGCATATACATGTCCATGAGGATGAGATCCGGCTTGAATTCGAGGAGCAGCGGCAACGACAGCAAGGGATCGTTCAGACTCCGTGTCTCCATACCCGCCCCCTGGAGGATCAAGGCGGTCATCTCGGTCAAAAGGGGATCGTCATCCACGATCATTATCCGGTACGGCTCGGGAGCCTCCCGCGTCGTAAGGGAGTGAAGGGTGGCGCAGAGGTCGGTGATGTTCACGGGCTTGACGAAATAGGCGCTGGAGCCGGCCCGTAATGCCGCCAGACGGGCCGGGAGATCGCTCCGGGATGATATGAAGACCGCAGGTGTTTCCCGTTCAAGCCCAGCCTGTATCTCCCGGATATCGTCCGTTTTTCCGGAAGGAAGGTCGGAATAGACCATATCCATGATGATGACATCAGGGGTCCCGGTGCGGATCGCCTTGCGAAACTGATCCAACTCCCCGAAGGAAACAACCTCGAAACCGAAACAACCGATCTGGGTGGCCAGATTCAGACGTTGAATCGGATCGTCCTCACAGAGATATACGACCTTGCGCTCCGTCGCATGGAATGTTTCGGCGGCAGCCACAATCTCCAGAGCCTGCAGATCCATCATCCGCGACACATCGGTGCCGGCTGCCTCGTGCTCCATCCGGGCAATGATTTCCTCCAAAAGGGGAAGCCATGTGGCATCAGGACCGGCATCCCCCTTTCTTGCCCTCTTTGCCAGCCGTGCGCCCTCTGCGGCAACAGCACTCAAAGAATCCAAACCGAAATTGGCGCTGACCCCCTTCAAGGAGTGCAGGGAACGGTGCAGTTTATCCAGCGCATCCTTAGGCGAGGCTCCCTTACCAAGCTCGGCGTACTCCTCCTTGATCTGGTCTAGTTTTGCTGGGAGCTGACGTATGAATGTCTCGCGAAAATTCTTCAGTTTTGTCGCAATTAAGGTTGACTTGCCGCTCATAGTGCCTCTGCTTGAAATAATCGTAATTAACGCAAAAAAACAAGGGCAGACGCCACCGCCCTTTGGCATGCAGTTGAAAACGTTACGAAGGGGGCCGGATGCCGGGCGCACGAAACGAAGCAGCCCAGGCATAACAAGCAGCTACCCTGGCAACGTCGCGGACAGTTATCCGCAATAGGTTTTCATCAGTCTGGAGGTTTTTGCCGGCAGTCTGAGGACGGTGCCGACGCCGACGGCTTGGAAAGCTATAATGAACCAAATAGCTAAATTTGCCAAATGTTATCTATAACTCCTTAACGAAAAAAGCGATTGTTTTGCACGTCGAAGAAGCTGCAACTCAGTCCTCTCTTTTCGGCAGTCGGCTTGAATAATTCGGACTTGGATCTATACTAAAAGTACGCAAGCAATTCGACCTGCTTTTACTATGCGCCTAGCCATGTGCAGCCTAAATAACGGAGTATCAAGTCATCAATGATTTGGAGGCCTTATGCGGAAAATCACGTTGAGCTTTATCTTTATAGCAGTATTTTTAGGCTGTAATTGTTTCGCTTGCGAAGATGAAAACAAATATCAAGGCAACAGGATTTGTGAAGACGAAAAATGCATACGTCCCCTGGCTGAATCAAATTATAGTGATTCTGAAATTTCAGCTCTGACTGGTGCAGGTCATGACGGCGAAGATGGTCCAGCTTCCAATGGCCTCCCTTCCGGCGGGGAGGTCGGACCTTGCGATTGTTGGGAACCAGCCATGCCGGGGGCTCGTCAAGCAGGTTCTCTATGCAAATCAGGCACAGCAACGGCTGTTGGTTGTGCTAATTCCTCTTGTCCTTCCGGAGGCAATCAGTGGCATTTCGTATGTGATTGACTTGACGGTTTCCAGATTATGCCCGAGCAAAGCCAGCATATGCGGCATCAATTTTCAAGATGTGCTCAAACAGCCAGTCAACGAGGAAATGAAGCATCTCAATAGTCAGATCAGCTTCTCCATTTTTAAAATTTTTTTGAAACTCTTTTACCTTATTTATAAATGCCGTGTGATAATCTTGATGCTTTGAGGAATCAGGGTAATTTATTTCCCTCATCCAGTTTTCTTCTGCATCAAAGTGGTAAGAAGCATAATCTATCAGTTCCCTTAAAACATTACCGAGTATCTCTTTGCTTAATCCGCTTGTCAGGTTCGTGTGCAGTTGGTTTATAAGATCGACAAGATGTTTGTGATGATCGTCAAACCCCTGAATATCCAGTTCGAAATTACTTTGCCATGCCATGAAAGTCATCTTTAAAATTCCCCTCTTCTGCTGTCCGTCTCTCCAGCCGGTAAAAATGTCTGCTTTGCATGCGTCCGGATTTGACCGGCCCTGATTCTATTCATAGTGCAGTATTAATTACTTTTGCACAATATTTTCTTGGCCTTTCATCATCTGCCGGTCAGGATGGGGATAATTGACAGCGTGTTCGATTTGGAAACAACATTGCCAAGCCAAGCACCTCGACTACGATGCCATTCACGACACCGTCCACGAGATGTGCAAGGATGAAGGCCGCCAGGGTCAAGTATTCGCCGGGCTATTGAAACGTTACTTCTAATAATTCTCAAACCATCTTATAATAACAAATGTCGCCACATGTTTGAAGGGCTGGCGAGTGATTTCCAGCTTCAATGTTGATGGGTCATTGATTTTTATAGAACTTATCCCACCCAAGGTTTTAAGGGGTTATATTGATGAAAGCGGTACAGATAACCGATGGGATTTACTGTTTGCCGGTCAACCTGGAAAGCTACAGACTGTTCGAAGGCATGTGGCCCATGCCGAACGGGATTTCAATCAATTCCTATGTTGTACAAGGAGAAAAAACGGCCTTGATCGATCTGGTCGAGAATGTGGATAGTAAAGCGGGGGAATTTGAAGCAGAACTGAATTCCATCTCGTTGAGGGCACGCGATATAGATTACCTGGTCCTCAATCACATGGAACCGGATCATACCGGTTGGCTATCCACGTTTTATTCCCGAAATCCCGAGATGCAAATTTATCTCACCGCCAAAGCAGCCGGTTTACTGAGTTCCTTTTACGGTATCCAGCAAAACGTTCACGTGGTTAAAGAGGGTGATACCCTGGATTTGGGCAAGGGCAAGGTTCTAAGGTTTCACGAAACCCCAAACATCCACTGGCCAGAAACCATGATGACGTTCGAAGAAAGCAGCGGGACCCTGTTTTCCTGTGATGCGTTCGGGTCCTACGGGACCCTGCAAGGTGTTTATTTTGATGACCAACTTTCAACCAGGCAGCATGATTCCTATATCGACGATGCTCTGCGTTATTATGCCAATATCATATCCGCCTTTTCCACCTTCGTCATCAAAGGGATCAATCTCCTCAGGGATCTGGATATCAGGGTAATTGCTCCTTCACACGGCATCATTTGGCGCGAAAACCCGCAGGCCATCATCGATTCATACGCTCGTTTCGCAGGGTATATGGACGGCCCGGCCGAACCGGAAGTCACGGTTGTCTGGTCGAGCATGTATGGGAACACGGAGAAACTGGTTAATAATATCGTGCAGGGCGTACGCAAGGAAGGACTGCCTGTCCATGTCCATAGGGTTCCCGAGGAGCATGTCGGACTAATCCTTGGCTCTGCCTGGAGATCGGCCGGGATTATTCTCGGCATGCCTACCTATGAATATGAGATGTTTCCACCGATGGCCTGGGTACTGGATATGTTCAGGCGGAAAAAAGTCTGGAATAAAAAAGTCTTGCGCTTTGGTTCAGCCGGATGGTCGGGTGGCGCCCAGCGCGAACTTGATTCCCTTGCGGAAAAGTTAAAGTGGGAGTTTGTCGAACCCATCGAATGGAAAGGCGCCCCAACTGCCCATGAGTTGGAATTGGCCACCAGTCAAAGTCAAGCCTTGGCCAAGCTGGTCAAAGAATACTGCGGAAAATAATGCAATTGTCGTCAATACTTAATAAGGACAATGAGCACTTCCTTGAAATTTGCTTCCAATACCTTTAGAGTGATCATCTCAATTCCCGCACTCACCCCAAATACGCTCATGGAGTTTTAAACATGCCGAAACTGCTCGATCCAACCATGGCTGGAGCTTGAGCACAGACCGACATAACCTTACAGGGACAGAAAATGACTACAGAGGAAACCAATAAATTCTTTTTGGATGCACTGAATTATGCAATCAACCAGCTTGTTACCGATGGCACGCTACCGGCAACGGCAGTTCTTATGACTACGGCCGGGCAATATGTCGGCTGCAAATTGCAGTTTACTAACGCAAAAGGCAAGTCTGAAGCCATAGCCATGTTCGTATCAGAGCTGAAAGAGAAAAAGCCGCCATGTGCTGTGGTGGTTGTACCGATGCTTGTGAGTGCGGGTAGGGGCAGGAAGCGTAAAACAGCCTTATGTGTGGCATTCCAGTCATCTCATAATAAATTTGTCAGCATGGTTAACTACGAGAAGAAAAACGACGAGTTCGTTTTTGAACAACCATATTTCTGCGACGATAACGAAATTATCCTATGCGGCCACGAATATTTCGGAGATGCTTTCGAATAACATCCGTTGCATCGTTCGCTGTTTCATACCTGATACCATATGCAATCCCGCAAACAGAAAAGGCACGGTCTACTGGCCATGCCTTTAACTGCGCAGCTAAGAGTTATTCCAGCTGAAAGCGGATTGGAATGTTGACCAAAGCCGTGATAGGGTTGTTACCGCGCCGTGCCGGCACAAACGACCAACGCTTTACCGCTTCCACGGCAGCATCATCCAGAATTCGCGCCCCCGAGGTTCTTTCCAATTCGACACTCTTCGGTTGCCCATCGGCAGAGACAAGTACCCGGACAACGGCTATACCTTGCAGCTTAAGCTTTTTGGCAGTGAATGGATAAATTAGAGGAGGATTATGAAGATACGCATCTCCAAAACGCGGTTCGGCGAGCATTTCGGTGTCATTGTTCCCTAAGGCGGCGCTTCGCGAGACTGCAAGCACACTTGGCACAGCAGAAGCGGTGGTTGCGGTCGCTGATTCCGGGATTGAACGGAAATAGAGAGGTTCCTCTGCTACTGGGGTAACCGCGATGGATGGGTCGAGGGGTTGCGCCGGCGCTGCTTCAGCCTTTTGCTTTATCTGGTTCGACACCTCTGAGCTTTCGCTGGCTGGCTCGGTTGTAGCGACCGGCACCGGTGGAGCAACCTGCCGGGGATATCCCCGTGTCGCATTTTCTTGTACCGGTTCCGGCACAGCCTGTGGCGCGACTGGTGTTACGTGTTCCGGTGTCTGGGGGGGTACGGCGAAAAATTCGACAGGCGATATAACCCTATGGTTCGTTATGTCTTGAGCGGTGTTCAGAAAAAACCATCCTGCAAAGGCGTGGAGAGTCAGCGAGACCGCAACGGCATTCATTATGGGAATGTTTTGATCCTTCAAACCGTACATCAACCCGTTTTCCTAAACCTCATCGTGCTACGAAATTTCTATTGCAGGCATAATGCGTGTACCAGTTAAGGGCAGCACAAAATCGAACGTATGCAGACTACAGAAAAAAACGTTCTCTTGTATGACAGGTATGAAACAATCCTGAAAAACAAATATTTATAATTTATCCATTATTATTGCATGGTTGATATCATACCCGCTCTGGTCCATGGCTGTATGGAATCGGAGAGTACGGGAATAGTACAATGTGATCGTAAACAAGAAAGGGGCCGCTTGCCTGCGGCCCCTTCACCATTCTTGCTGCATTGTCACCTCCACTGGTATGATTCGTTAGGCTTTGTGCCCCTTCATCTCGTCCCTTACGACTCCAGTCATTCCTTTTGCCATTCCGAACATGAGCAGGACGGCCGGCATTGCCTGGGCGATGATGATCAGTGCGCAGAAGCCGAGGAAGATCCAGGAGAAGAGCCCGCTGTCATCCACATGAGGAGTAGAAGCTGCAAATGCTGTTGCGGGAGCGATGGTTCCGATAATGGTGGCTAAAGTTTTCATGACGTCCTCCTTTTATTTGGTGATTCCTTGATCTCTTGACTATTTGAATAGCATCGAGCATGCCAAGATCACCAATAATTTTGCCATAAAATGCAAGTACTGGAAATATCTGTATTTATTATTTGTGATTGCAAGTAGTGGTCAACAGATCCGGTAGCGGAGCAACGGTATCATGTATAGGAATTCCATACACCAGAACAGGCTTGGAATTGAAAAAACCTGTATTCGTGAGGGGTTACGATTTTTATACACTTTTTGTTTGTGTATATTTATTGTTGACTGCCGGTGCTGTGGTTAAATTCTTACAGCAGGTACAGGAGCCCTCCGCATTAGCAGCCCTTGTCTCCCTCACCTTAGCCAACCCTTCACCAAGATCCTTATCAATTGGACAGCACCGTGACAACACATCCGTTCTAATTGTCCTTTTTATTAACCTTGGCATTCCATATCGGATTCTTTCTGTCGTCAGGATGCAGCTTTGCCAGCTCTTCAGGATCTACATGCCAGAATGACTCGTCTATGGCGCTTTCTGCGTATGTCTTTTTCTGTTCATGGGCAAACGGACACCACCAATTCTCAACGATTTTCACCAAATAAGTAGCATAACCAAAAAGTGCTACACTCAAAGGGCAATAAAGCTTACAATTGAAAATCCAGAAAAATCTGTAATGGGCTAAATAATACCAAGGTACGTTGATTGTCGGCTGCTCATTATTCCGATATCTGTGAGATATCCATGATGGGACAAATTCCCAATATGATTTGATCTTCATTCCACCTATATACCTTAGATGGGTTTTTATCAGCAAGACACCTATTATTACAAATGGCACTGACGTTATTATCGGTAGATAAATGAGTGGTACTCCAAACATAATTTTCCAGAATGGTTGTTTCACATAATTGCATCCAATTTGTACTCTATCCATTATTGCGCCTCTTTCACTGCTTTACCCAATCATGTCCGTAAACTTAAAAAGGGGTACCATTAGTATCAGTAACTTATTATAACTCAATTACAATTAGTTTCAGCAATATTAAACAAAATAATAATTAAAGATATCATTACACAATAGGTATGAGCCTCTTTTTATGTCAGGAGGTGGCGCCACCCTTCCTTGGTGCTTGGGTGCTACAGCCTTATGTTGTAAAAAGCCGATCTCTTCATTGAGAACGGCTTTTGATTTATCATCTTTAGAGGAATTCCGATGCCCAACCGTCCAGCAGGGTGCATTAAATACCAAGCTTTTGGTCAGAGTTTAGTCAAAGTCTTTGTGCCTGCCAGTATGAACCCCGCAAGCATAATTGCGGTAACGGCCAGCGCGAAAGGGGATGCTGCGGGGACAGGAGAAGGCGTTCCCGACCCGGAATTCGGTGTGGCGAGAAAGCCGAAATTACCATTGTTATTCCAAAAGTATCCGACAATGTTGTTTCCCGAAATACCGTAGGCGTAGGTGCCCATTCCTGCCGGGTCATCAAATTTCGTATAATTGCTACCGTCGTAAAGGAACCCGTGCTGCCCATTGTTGTCTTGACACCATCCGACGATGCTGCTCCCAGACATGCCTAGGGCTACAGTACTCGAAGCTCCCGGCACATCAAATGTGGTGTATTGGGTGCCGTCATAAAGGAAACTATGGCCGTTTCCGCTCGCTCCCCAATAGTAACCGACAATTGTGTTCCCAGATATCCCACGGGCAAAGGTGCTGTATGCTCCCGGCACATCGAGAGTGGTGTATGTCGTTCCGTCATAGAGAAAGCCATGACCATAACCATTGGCATCCCAATAATGTCCGACGATATTGTTTCCGGAAATGCCATTGGCGTAGGTGCCATAAGTGCTGCCGGGAGCGTCGAAGGTCTTATAATTTGCACCATCGTAAAGGAATGAATGGGTTCCGGTATTATCCCAATAACATCCAACGATGTTGCTCCCGGACATGCCGGTGGCATAAGTGCCTTCTGCCCCTGGTACATCGAGAGTCGCAAGGTTCGAGCCGTCATAAAGGAATCCACGGTAGACTCCGTTTAGAGAGTAATACCCGACAACGTTGTTCCCGGATACGCCAAAAGCCTCGGTGTCCTTTGTGCCCAGAAGATCAATGTTAGTGAAATTGAAACCCGTATCGGCTTGGACCGCGGCGCAGAGAACCATAAAGAAGAACACGATGGCAAGCACGAATGTTTTGCCGGCTCCTTTCATGTCCCCTCCATGTTGATTTCGACGTTGATTTGTAAAAAAGTTTTGCGGTTCGGTTGTCTCGTCCGGGTCACGTAGATTAATAAGGTTTTCTGGACTCATTTCACGCTTAGGCGGGTTTTATCGAGGTACTTCAAGTTCCGATATTTTCATAGCATAATTAGAAAATAATTAACGCAACGAATACGTGAATAGTACGTTAAGGTTGTTTGTCGTCGGAGACTTTACTGCAAACGGTCGCGTCTCAAGGAGGGGCGACTGGGTCAGGCATCCTGGTGCTGCTGTCCCGTTTGACGTCATGCCCGGTCCCTGTGAGGTCTGCGGAGGATGTTGTGGGGAGGCTGCCGATATCGATTGTTTGCCATGATATCATCTCTTGACATTCCGGCACTATCGTTCCATAGTTTTCTTACATATTTCTTACCAAGAGGAGTTGTCATGGAATCCGTAGCTCTCTCCAGCAAGGGGCAGTTCGTACTCCCCAAAGATATCCGCACCCGGCACCACTGGCAAGCTGGTACCAGGTTGATTGTTATTGACCGTGGTGATGAAGTGGTCATAAGATCCGCAGAGCCGTTTGTCACCACCAGCTTTGAATCTCCCGACACGCCTCCGGTTTACAAGGGGAAGCGGCTTTCTTTGGCTGATATGGATCTGGCGGTTGCCGCAGAAGCGGGCAAGCAGAAATGATCGCAGTCGATACCAACATCCTTGTTCGCTATGCCATTAAGGATGACCCCAAGCAAACCGTGATCGCAACTGATTTTCTGAGGAGCAATAGTTGCTGCATCCTCAAAACCGTGTTGTTGGAACTTACGTGGGTACTGTCTTCTCAGAGCGGCTATGATCTGTCCCGCAGCGTGGTTGCAGAACGTCTGCGCCATATATGCGGATTACCTACAATCACTGTTGAAGATGCCAGCACGGTTGCCCAAGCCATCACCTGGTACGAACAGGGGATGGACTTTGCCGATGCCCTCCATCTGGCATCAAGCACATACTGTGCAGGATTTGCGTCAATGGACAGGAGAATGACCAACAAAGCATCCCGGTTGGCGGCTGGGTACAAAGCTATAACGCTTTGACTTTCTCCTCATTTGGAGGGGCGGCAGGGTCAGGCTTCCAAGTTGCCAAGTTGTTTCAAGACAACCTTCAAAAACCAAACCTACGTTCTAATTTGCACCAGTCAAACAAAAAAGGACTTAAGCTATTAGCCTAAGTCCCTTGATGTTTATGGCGGAAGAGGTGAGATTCGAACTCACGGAGGCTATTAACCTCGGCGGTTTTCAAGACCGCTGCCTTAAACCACTCGGCCACCCTTCCCAACGTTACAGGTTCTATAACATACTCTTTCCCTAATTTCAAAGGGTATCAGGAGATCCGCTCCAGCCCGCCCATATAGGGTTGCAACACGGCTGGAATAAGCACCGACCCGTCCGCCTGCTGAAAGTTTTCCAGCACTGCCACGACCGTTCGCCCCACGGCAAGGCCCGAGCCGTTGAGCGTGTGGACAAATTCCGGCTTGGCCTTTTCGTCCTCGCGGAAGCGTATGCCGCCCCGCCGGGCCTGAAAATCGCCGAAGGAGCTGCACGAGGATATCTCGCGATAGCAGCTCTGTCCCGGCAGCCAGACCTCCAGGTCGTAGGTCTTGGCGGCGGAAAACCCGATATCGCCGCTGCACAGGGCCATGACCCGGTAGGGAAGCTCCAGCAGTTGCAGGACCTTTTCCGCATTGGCCGTAAGCTTCTCAAGCTCGGCCGCCGACTCCGAGGGATGGGCGAATTTGACCAGTTCCACCTTGTTGAACTGGTGCTGCCGGATGAGCCCGCGGGTATCCTTGCCGTAGGAACCGGCTTCGCGCCGGAAACAGGGGGTGTGGGCGGCATAACATATCGGCAGGTCCGAACGTTTAAGGATCTCGTTGCGGTGTATATTGGTCACCGGCACCTCAGCCGTTGGAATGAGGAAGTACTCCGGATCGGCCAGCCTGAAGAGGTCTTCTTCGAATTTGGGAAGCTGGCCGGTGGCGGTCATGGACTCGCGGTTGACCATGAAAGGGGGCAGCACCTCCACATACCCATGCTGTTCCGTATGCAGGTCGAGCATGAAGCTGATCAGGGCGCGTTCCAGACGCGCGCCGGCGCCCCGATAGAGCGTGAAGCGGGCACCGGTGATCTTGGCTGCCCGTTCAAAATCCAGGATGCCCAACCCCTCGCCGATCTCCCAGTGGGGCTTGGCCGGAAAAGGAAGCGGCTGCGGCTCGCCCCAGCTTCGGACCACCACGTTGTCGTTTTCCGAGTTTCCCAGCGGCGTAGTGGGGTCGGGCAGGTTGGGAACGGTCATAAGAACCGCACTCAACTCATCATCCGCC